>CEVI01118046.1_pt1 | contig 55596 bp, 55 predicted proteins | sample 531471 | NCBI WGS metagenome assembly CEVI01 (sample SAMEA2623513, study PRJEB7988) | marine metagenome | isolation source: saline water (ENVO:00002010), including
CCTCCATGATCAGGTTTAGTTAATTATTTGCAAACTAGCAAATACCCTTTGCTGTTAAGTACAAATATCTACCTCTCCATTCCATATAACCTTTGCCCACCAGCATGGCGTTTAATTCACTAGTGCTTTTATTAAGGCTCTTGGCAAGATTTGCTAGCGTCAACTTGCTATGCTCAACTAATCCTTCATTCCCAAGTGTCTGTCCATCATCCTCACTTAAGCCAAATTTAGCTTTATAGTCAAAGGTAATCGGCTTATGCAGGCTTGCAAGGTTTTGGGCCAATACTAGGCAATCTTCGTCTTTTATCTTTTTCATTAGCATTGACGCAGCTTTAAAGAACAGGTCGACACCCTCTATATTATCGGCCCCCTTGCAAATCGCACTCTCAACCGCATCAGGTCGACACACATTATCAAAGCCACGCCTTGGCTTAATTAGCCTTGCTTTGTAATCAACCACGACATAATGACTTATATCTGTGACTTTATAGCCGATGTTTTTTAGTGCCTTTTTAAGAGCAGTCTCGTGGCGCTTGGACTGTTGTAAAGGAGATGGTATTTCAATGTAACGCTTTGCGAAGCCATCCCATCGCAAAAATGCACCATCTGGGGTAATTTTGATACCTGTTGAGAAACTTTTGGTCTCAAAGAGCCTTACAATGCCATATCTATTAATTGTAACGTGATCTATCTGTGCAACATGCCCGTCAACATCCAACCTTAAGTCGTTTATAAGGTAGGCAGTGCTACCACTCTCTACAAACTGACCTAGCAAGTAAGCGGCTCTTTTCTCAGCAGCCAATCCCGCGCTGATGTTTCTTATTTCCTGCTCAATCCTACTTCTTTTATCATAGGCAAGACTGTAATTTTTCAATAACGAGGTTAATACTGAAATATCATCATCTCTCTCGTCACATTCTTTAATTATTCTTTTGTTCATTCTGCATCACCTTCACTGCAAACTTATAATATACCTCATATAATTTCATGAATATTACTTCACTTAACTTAAATTTGCACGAGCAGCATGCCATTTAAGCACCTGATAAACAACCCATCACCTATCAGTATTGACATTTTCAGTGTAACATGATATTATTATGGATATTTATCAGTTACTACTTAGGAAAAGATTGGCTTAAGTAGTAACTGATGATAAGTTAATTTCACAAAAAGGCTCGCAGAGTCTTATTACTCACAACAAATAGGACAGACCATGACTACAATCACCTTCCCTAAGCAGACATTGAATCGTTACGGAAGCGTTAACATGTGGTACGAAAATTATCGCGAGCTATCGGGCAGGAAGATCACTAAGAATGCATTCGCAAAACTGCTAGGATTTAACTCATTCACTGACGTGAAGAAAAATTACTCAGAACTTAGAGAAGAAAACAAACCACACTTTAAAGAGCTTTTGGGGCTTGTAAAGGGACTTAAGGATAGCGCCTTACATGTAACACTTACAGACCATATATTTTCGCTCGATGAAGATAAGACGCTACATAATGTGCTTAACTTTCTTGCTGCGAAAGGTTTAGCATCTGAAACAGACGTTGGTGAGTTTCGCACCCACAATTACTCCAACTTTTCCGTATCTCTAAAGAACATCATACAAGATGTAGTTGGTCACAAAGATCTGGTCGAGTCTTATAACTTGATTTTTAATGATCACGTCAAGCTAATGCTTGCTCAGCATTTTATAACGCGCTGTGATGGCAGGCTTTACAAGAAGATATTAACTTCTGAGATGATTGTGTACGCAATTGATGAAAGCAACTTCCCTATCGTTTACCAAACCTACCTTAAGACGCTAAACACCAATTATGAAAGGGAAAACATAAAGATTGCAAAGCTTATCTTTAAACGCGCCACTGAAGACGGACTCGCGACATATGAAGAGGTCGCTGAGATATTAAAGGCTAACAAAAGCGCTTTTGTAACTGAATATGGAGGAAATGAAGCAAGCCCTATCATCAGCGCCACCGACAGTGTAAGTAAGTTAACAGAGACAGCAACATGGCTAGGAAACAAGGAAATTGCCCAAGACAAGGTGTGTATGGATTTCTTTATGGAGCATTGTAATCCTGAGACACTTTCCCTTAAAAAGAAAAGACGCCGTGAGTGGATAGGAGGACTACCTTTTGATGATAGTGTGGGTAGCGTAGACATTTCTAACATATTAATGTCAAAATCTATGATCGCCCCACCCGTACTTGCTTCGTATTTACTCTACAATATAGGCTCAATAGAATTTTCAATAGAGCGTTTTTATGCGATTTTATACGTCATTCAAAGGCTCCCTGTTCTGCGGCCTTTTGTCGAGAGTTTGGAGCCTATACATCGCATAGAGTCCACCCGCAAATATGAGAACAGAGACTTGCAGAACTCACTTTCAGCAACATTTCTGCTAATCAATAAAATTAAACTCTTAGATAGAGATGTGGATGACTATATTAGCTTTGTTCACGAACTCTTTTCCGCAAAACAGCATGCCCTTGTCATTGGCGAATCTATGCGCATGATTGAAGCAGCTAAGCTTATGTCCAGCACCAAACTAGATAACGCGATATATCATGCAGTGAATGAGATTGATGAGCAAGCGCTGAAAAATATGCCTTTAAACTGCCTACATGCAGCCTACATTCTTATTTTACGAGGGACAGGTCAGAAAGCGGAGAGGCTAATCCCCTTTATCGACGAAAAGTCATTGAGTTCATATGACAAGCTTGCAAATAAAGACTTACAACATGCTTTAGAAAGACCCCAAACAGGTCGCCTTGAGAAACACCAAGAGGTAAGGCGCTTCTTATCTGAGCCGATCAGTAGAGATGCTCATTATGGATTTGATAGCGCCAATCATCTCGAAGGTTTATTAAGATCTACCACTCTTGATGATATAAAAATAAGCTTCGAAAATATAGAAGTAGAGTATAAAGGGCAAAGTGCTAATTACTTTCATTTAAATAGAGGGAGTTATAGATTTGACATCACGCAAAATATTATTGAGCACAATCCCTTCGGAAAACTAATCGAAAACTTAGGTTTTTTTAAGTACATTGGTGAGGACGACATCGCGCTGGCCTGCTACCTGAATGAAGAAAAAATAAGAGGTAAGAAGTGGATAAATAAGGAAGACAGGGATATCTATATATTTAAAGAAGGGAGATTGGTGGCGTCAGCAAACATCCACATCAACACTCTTTTTAGACTTATCATCAAACTGCGCCCACACACCGTTGAGTTGGCTTCAATGTCTCATTACTATGATCGAGATTACCGTTACCTTAGTGGTGAAGATAATGAGGTTTCCGTGACAATGTCTGTACTTAAGTTTTCCAATCTAACAGACAGAGTCCTTGATGCATTCACTTTGCATTATGAATTTTTCTCAGAAGTGGATTTGTCTAAATTCTTCAATTACAACCCTCTTCAGGCTGAAGTCAAGAAGCATCTACCTCGCTTTTATTTTTACGGCAAAACGATGAATGAGGAAGGTAGAGAGTATCAGTAAGGGAATAACTATGCCCAGCAGGATCGTCTAGCTGGGCATTTGACAAAGCAGCTACATTTCTAGACCGTCATGCTCTCTTGCCATAACGCGTTTTGAAACCTTGTTAACCGACGCAATATTAGACCTGATATCAGGAAGCTCTTTGCTTATCTCTGCAACGAGTTTATCAAACTCTTCAGGATCATTACGCTCCGATATATTGTTTGTAATGACAGTGCCTGTGTCCTGTATGAGATTAAACGCACTATTGACATTAGTCATGTGACTCTCAATATGCATTAAGTCATCATAATCCAAGTCGCCGTCGACTAGGGAGTCATCACGTAGCCGTGAGGTTGTAATAATAGCGCCCTCAAGCTCTAGAAAAGCGTCGTACAACTCGCCTGACGCTTCAAATCCCAAATCTGAAGCTTTAGCGTAGGCCTCTACACTTAGATCTTCTAAATCCTTTACGGCAAACAGGTCAGCCCTTAACTCTTTAGATTTCGCCACAAAGGCTTCAGCTTGCATCATAGCTTGCGTTACAAGCTTAAGATTCTTATTCATAAATAATCCTAAAATAATACAATAATGGATGCTAGAAACATCACATAAATTTACATACCCAAGACAGGCGATTCGTTAGTATATTCATTCAATATTTGCTTTGTTTTTACAATATTTCTTGCTTCCAAAAGGATCTCATTGAAGGGTCTGCGTTCACGCTTGTGGTCGAGGTTTAGCTCGTCATGCATGTTCAGCACATACCAATCGCTTACCTCGCCAATCATGTCCCTAATAGCGCGGTATTTAGTTAAATTACAATCAGTACCTTCTATAATTCCGCGATAGTGCTTCGATGGTAGAAAACGCCCTGCTAGCATCTCATCAAGAAGATCACTTAGCTTCTGCATATTATCTTGATGGAAAGGTTCGGTACGGATCGGGCCGATATAATATTCCATGGTGACTTTATTGATTGCTTCACGTAGCATTTCAATTTTGGGGTTGATCATTTCAAGACCGATGTCGCTGATGACATAGCTTTCGTTAGCCATCTCCTTGAAATTACTGAGTACCGACTTTATGGTTGATTTGTCACCATTTTGAGAAATCTCAATAAACTCTTGTAGTAAAGGATCATCTTTCTTAATTCCGTACTGACTTGCAATGCGAACAATATCATCCGCTTCAATCTTAACACCCATACATAAACAATCTGACATGTCAGTGAAGGTATAACTGTTCCTGTCTGCCTCATCCATAATTTGGCACGCTATGGTTGTTGTCTGTCCAGTGAGGTTAATACCTAAGCTTGCATAGTGTGCTTTATCTTCCTTAAGTGCTTTCTCTAACATTGGCAGGTACTTTTCTTTCTGCGTACCGTAAAGCTTGTCGGGGTACTTTATTGTGCTTGCGATAACGTAATCTCTGACTTCCATGCCATTTTTCTCAACAACGGTGAGGTTGTTATTGTTATCAGAGAAACCTTCCTCAACACCTAAAGCTTTAAACCGAGAATCCAGTAGCTCTGCCCCATCGTGTCCGAAGGGTGGATGACCTTGGTCGTGTAGCATTGAGACGTTATGCACAGAGAATCGATAATCTATATCGTACAAGTCTACGCCCTTACTTTCTGCTACTGACGCAGCAATGACTGTGGCTGAGGTTGCGACTTCATAAAGGTGAGTCAGTCTATTCTTAATAACCTCGTGACGACCATTCATCGGCACATAAACTTGTGTCTTCTCTATCATACGAGCACATTGTTTATTGTCTTCAATAATTCGTCTTTCTTTCAACGAAGTTTTAAGCTCTGACATGCATCATCCCTCTTATATAAAGCGCTTATTATATCACCAAGTTACTTAAAAGTCAATCCAATCATGGGTTTCGACTTGTATACGGCATCCTACACAGACCTCACAAAACTAGAGAAATGAGAAGAAATTGTAAAACATCACCGTGAGCATAAAAGTTTATTATACCATCTATTTTTTAATAGATGGTATAACTTTACGGTGAGGGGGTTATAATAGCCATAACTATAGAAAAACTTGTTGACTTATAGTTTATTTGTGCTATATTTTAGTCATGTTGCATTAGCCAAGTGGTTAAGGCAAGAGAAGTGTTAACTCTCTGATCACGGGTTCGAATCCTGTATGCGACGCCAAATTATAACTTATGCCTCTAGTGTTGGGCGCTATTAAGTGTAATACGACATTTGTAATGTCCGTTAGGTATGAGCATAGCCTTATACTCTGCTTTGACGAATAAAGCGCTGGATCAGTAACCAGCACCACTACTAATATTAAGGAGTCCGATATGACTAACTCACCATTCTTGTAACTCTTGCGAACGGAACATAGACCGCACTGGAGATACCCCAGAAGATAACGCGCTAATAACAGCGCAAGATATTTTAAATCAATATCAACAACCCCTACCAACTAATAAAGAAGAACATCTTTACTGTTTCGCCATTGTTCGCCGCGATCTGCATATGCAGGTGGGCAAACTATCAGCGCAGGCTGGCCATGCCTACACAGACGTATTGGCACATGCCGAAAAAAACCATCCTGAACGTGTCGTAGACTACCGCAACGCCAATAAGGGCGGAAGCAAGGTTACACTTAAAGCACGGAACGAAAATCAACTTATTCGCGCACTAAATGAAGCAATTGCGCTTGGAATACCCGCTGTTCCTGTTGTTGATGCCAATCATATTATTCCTGATACCGCCTTTGATGGCTCGCCCATCATTACTGCCATTGGACTCGGCCCATGTCGTCAGTCTGAAGTGCGTCAGATCACTAAACGATTTAATTGCGTGTAGGAGAATAATATGCAAAGTACTCAATTTGAGGGAACGCTGTTATCCCTACGCAGAATCATGCGCAAAACAGAACAAATGCCCAACCTATCCGTATTAGGGCACGGAATTCAAGTAGCGCGATACTTCAATGACATGAAGAAACACGTGTTGCATGGAAAACCACTGAAGTACGAATGGAAGTTACCTGAATGGGCACTATCTACCATGCTTTGGGAAAGCCTGCCATCAGAGAAGCAGCTTAGTCAGTACCATTGGTTTCATGATTGTGGAAAGCCATTTTGCCGTACTGTGGACGAACAAGGACGCCAGCATTTTCCTGATCATGCCAATGTCAGTGCTGACATCTGGCATTCATTAACAGGTGATGAAATTGTCTCTACCCTGATACGTCGGGATATTGATATCCACCTGTTCAAAGGTAATCAGGTAAATGATTTCGCAGAAAGGCCTTATGCCAATGCACTGTTGCTCACAGGATTAAGCGAATACACGCAAATGCGGCCATGTTCGGCGGCATTGAATCCACTTCATTCAAAATCAAATTTAAACAAATAAACCGACGTGGCAAAGCCATTGTTGAATTGCTAGAAAAAATAACTTACCCCCAAGGAGCTTATAATGAAACACCCTCACTCAAATATTATTAGTTTTGAACAATATCATGGCGCTATTGCGGCTTTCCGAAGCCATTTAAATTCGGACGATGCTAAGCCAAGATACAATAGTTACGGAACGAAATTCCATGGATGCATGCGGTACGAACACTTTTTGTTCTACGCCTTATTGCGAAACAAGCCTGTCGAAACAGCCACTCATGATACAGAGTCGGGAAGCTTTAGGGAGATTATTTTTGAACTAAAAAGCGCGGCGGATATAGGGGCGGGATACTACCTAAACTCAATCTTAGATATCTTCCCCCTTTACAAAGAGCAAGTCATTAATATCATCATAAGCAGTAAACTTTAGCTGACCTCTGACTAATAAGAAAGTGCATCAAGGCGAGACCGTTGAGATGCACTTAATCTCCCCTTCTCGCCCGATTTTCTCAGTCTATAGAGCCTATCAGCCAAAGCAGCATCAACCACGCTAAGCCTTGCTAGCGAGCCGTTTTTTCTTACATAGCTCTCTAGTTTTGACAGCGTCACATCAGGACTTTCCACTGGCTTACCTGATTTAAAACCTATTGCCAGCAATTTATCTAATTGCTCTGAAGACAGTACCGAACTCCCTTCCTTTATCCTCTGCCTTAATCCTCTAAGGTAATTGTAGAGGTTGATATTGTTTTCCGTATACCCTTTTGGAAGCCTCAAATGACCATGTAACCGAGAAAATCCCTGCAACAATTCGTAGCGCTCATTAAACTCAAACTCTTTCTTGTCAAAAACAAAGCCTAAATTTTCAAGCACTTTTCGTTTCTCACCTTTTAGCTTTTTCTTATTTGCCTCAATGCGTAGCTTTACACACCATGATCCGAGCTTGCAACCATCTACCTCATAGTTATAGGGTACGTTTGCGTGACCATGATTGCGAACAAATGAGCTTAATGCCTCAAGATAAAGTGCTTCTGCGTCCTCAAGTGGAGATAGCGACATTCCTAATTCTGCAAATCCGCTTCTGACGGTTTCGCTTAAGTTCCCTTCTCGGTACTTTTTGCGCTCTTGCGATATCCATGCTTGGATACTTACGCCTTGAACAGAAAAGTCATCAGGAATTCTCATATGACCGTTATCTTCTTTGAATTTTTTTATAACGGCTATGCTGTGTAGAGCAAGTGACTCCGTGTATTGAAAGGAGAAACTCAATTTTTCTAGACGTTCAATACAGTCTCTCGACAAATAGCCTGCATGATAATCCTTTCTTATTTTGCTTGCATACATTGATATCTCTATATCTCCGAAGTGCGTACCTTGCTTGATAAAGGCAGTTCCGTATGCCTTGTGGTATTTCTCGATAACCTCAACACGGAAGTCGTTACTAACGATAGAGTTGCCAATAATACTATCTATTTTCTTTAACTTATCTAACGTGCCGTGACTGTCATCTACCATATAGCCATTGTATATTATTGACTCTAGACCCAGCGCTTTGCGCTTTTCATCCACCCTTTCTTGCTGCTCAACAAGATCATCATAGAACAAAACATCATGAACATTACTTATGTTACCAACCAAGTCGAATATGAGAGGGTTTTTTTCTGCACCAGCATCAAACACGCGGCCAATCTGCTGGTAAAACAAGTTCTGAGAAATAGTCTTTCGAAAAAGAAATGCACCATCTACGCCCTTAATATGCTTACCTTCATTAAGCATATCAATCGTCGCCAGAATATGTATTTCGTGCGGAGGAGACATTTTAAACTGGCGCAATATACCTTGATTCACAGCCTTACCATGAACATGGGCCAAGGTGTGAATATGAACAGGCTTGTCTGTCGCGGTTCTTAACCACTTATGCAAAAGCAGCTTCATCTCATCTAAGTGCTCTAAGTCCTGACAGAACATTAGAAATCGTTCATCGTCATTAGTAAGGTGTTCTTTTATAATCTCCTCAACGCCACGTATTTTATTCCACCCTACCCTTGTGCTTTTGATGTAGCTTAATGCTTCCTCTTTTTGATTGAGATTAAGGGCGCTCTCTTTGATCCTATCTTCGTAACTATCAATAATCTCTTCGAGACAGTAAATGCCTGATATATAGCGAGGCGAACGTAACGCACCTGAGGCAATAGCGCTAGTCAAAGGCAAGTAATGACAGACATTACCATCAAATAGCTCGTTAGCCATATCTCTACTTTCATCCAGATGCCTGATATGGGTTGCTGTCGTCCCAATGATTTTTATTGGATCGAGATAGCTTTCTAGCTTCAACACCCCTTTCTGCCAATTCTCTGCGCCTGCACGATGAAATTCATCCAATATCATCACACTGCACCCCTTAGCAGACGATAACGCCCTCTGAGTGGATACAGCGAGAAAATTGTAAGTTAGGTAAGTGGCACTTATAGAATTCCCTATAATTCCTTTTTGTTGCTCAAGTATGTATCGACTCGACGATACTATGGCTACTTTCTGTGGATAGATGTCTTGAGTTATGGCTGCTATCAGATAACTCTTACCTGCTCCCGTTGCTTGCAAAAAGGCATCTCTAAGTAACCCTCTAGACTTGTAGGACAAGAAGGCATTTTCGTTATGGGAATGTAGGTGGATATGGCGATAATCAGGAACGCGACTCCTTAAGTCCATCCAATGTGCTAGTCGCTGGTGGTTTACTAACGTAACAGAGAACTCGCTTAATGCCATGACTGAGGATGTTCGCCCATGAGGATGGATGATAAGTACGTTGTCAACAAAGCTCTCTAGCCTTGTCACAGCACGTTTAAGCGTATGTATTGATGTGCGAACATTAACTATCCCAACAATAAGAATTGAATTATCGGGAAGTGTAATGCGGTATTCATACCAGCCTCTTTGTCTCGACAGCAACTCTACACTTGCGCCTATCAAGTGAAAATAATTGAGGGCTTTTTTGTTTAAGTTACCTACGGGGGTGGATGTGTAATCTTTCACTGCTAGCTTTCTTGAAATTAAAATCACTAATGATCTTATAATACATTACCAAGCAAAAACATCACCTGAAAGATAGGATGTTTTTGGCAAGAAATGGACTCTTAATATTTTTTGATGCAAAATAATAGAACATCTAATAAAACAAAGAGGATTAAATATGGATGGGTTTGTGGTTCTTGTGATGGCTTTTTGCACAATATTTTTCAGTTTCGCGTGGGCTGTAGTTAAGCACAATAGAAATTGGAATGCTAAGCATCCAGATACATTAGATGACTATCTTAAGAAATTTCCAGACGCTAATACAGGCCGAGGCATTGCATGTGGTCACTGTGGGAGCCGTAGTCTTAGAAATATGGGATGGCAAAATGCGACGGATACAAAACGACTTGTTAGTTGTAATAGTTGCTCAAGCAACCTATATCACGCAGAAAACTAATATTAGTCAATCTATTTTAAAAGCGCCTTTGGGCGCTTTTTTAGTGTATTCAGGATGAGATAACAAAGTTTTCGGGAAACAAAAAATAATAGCAACCAGCCCCTTTTCTAAATTCTATATCAGAAGCATTTCCTTTTTCAGTAAGATACAAATATCGACCTCGCCATTCCATATAGCCCCTTTCTACCAACGCCCTATTAAGACTCTTGATATCCATATTTAATGCGGTTGCAAGCTTACTCGTTGTTAGTTTGGCATGAGTATTAGCGTTATTGCCTTTGGATGGCGGATTCTCACTTGACGGAGCATTCTCATCCAACCCGAATTTTCCTTTGTAGTTGTATGAAGCAGGCTTATGCATGCTAGCCAGACTTGTAGCGTAGTTGAAACAATCTTCATCCTTGATCTTCTTGATAAGCATTGATGCTGCGCGAACAAAAAGCCCTATTCCTTCTAGATTATCAGCGCCTTTACATATAGCCGCCTCGACTGCATCTGGCCTACAAACATTATCAAACCCATGCTTTGGCTTAATGAGCTTAGCTTTGTAGTCAACAACGACATAGTGCTCGATGGCAGCGACATTATAACCTATTCTTTTGAGTGTACTACTCAGCACGGTCTCGTGGCGCTGAGACTGTCGTATAGGTGATGGAATTTCGACATATCGCTTCGCATAACCATCCCAGCGCCAAAATACCCCTTCGCCATCAATCTTGATACCAGTGGAAAAGCTTTTGGTCTCAAAAAGCCTTACGACGCCATATCGGTTAATCGTGATGTGGTCGATTTGGGCCACATTCCCATCATCTTCCAGCCTTAAATCATTAAGCAAGTAGGCCGTATCACCGCTATTCACAAATTGACCTAACAGATAAGCAGCCCTTTTCTCTGCGGCATCACCTGAGCTTACATTTTTTATTTCTTGCTGTATTAAAGATCTCTGCTTTTTTGATAACTCTTTGTGAGTCAGCAATTCTTTGAGCTTTACTATGTCGGAGCCTCTACCCGCACTTTCTTTAATTACCCTATTGGCCATTGACTGCCTCTATGATCTTTAAGGTGTTATTCACGACTTATTCCTCGGTTAGAAATCTGTAATTAAATTTTAGAAATTTAATTTGAATGAGTGAGCATGTGTCTCGTTATTCGTGTTTTTTATGTAACGCAAATCTTCCGGCACGTATTTGTTTTCAAGCTCTTCTAAAGTGGGTAACCCCCAGTAAGCAAGCGCATCATCAATAGTATAATCATCATTATTTGTAATGACGAAATTTTCTAGGACTGAAGCTAGAGAGTTGAGGTGACTCCAATCAATATACTCCTCGCTTAAATGCAATGTTGTTTGATTCACGTCATTTATCAGAGAGTTAGCTACGAATTTACTAACTTCTACACGAGAGAAACCCACAGGCTCAAATCGACATTCAATTGGGGAGTGCTTTTTTATAAAGTATTCGCTTGTTCGCTCCCACGCTAAATCCCAATAGTCCTCTACAAGAAAATAATGTTCTTTAAATTCTTGTTCAGAAATGTAAATCCGCCCTTTTTCGAAAAAATCGGGATGAATCTCTTTCTTTTTAAAATATCCTTCAAAGTTGCCACACTTTGAAATACATGCCACCCAACTTGAATCGAGTTCAATCATTTGGACTTATTCCTCTTTTAGAGACCAATGTCTGGTGATGCTTTTGATCTCAACCATACATAATTCACCATCTCGATGATCACGGCCTAATAATTCTTTTTTATCTGTGTGGGAGTGAACTGTATAGAGCTTGTTGTGAGCTTCTACAATATCATCGGATTTGTATACTTTGTAATTTGCCATGATTTATTCCTCTGTAGCTAGTTGATGACCAGTCTTTTTAAAAGAACGTCTTATTTGAGCAATTACCCTGACTGCACCCAATGAAAACAATATTCCAACAAAAGCACTGGCGGAAAGGACTTTTAATGCTGCTATTGGTTTTTCGACCCAATCTATTGGTGTTAATGTTAACTGCTGTTCGAATGAATTTGCTACTATCGAAGCGAGATACCCACCCATGGACACTGCACAAATCAGATAGAAAAAAACGTATAAAATTAACGCCATCCAGCGCCTTTCACGAAGTGAATTCATGCTTGCAAGACAAAGAAACGATGAAGCTGGTATTAATAGGAACAGATTCCAAAAAATATTTGAACCAGACATATTCCTTATACCTCGGTTACGAATTAGCATCAATGAACTCAGCTTTTTCTTTTTGTTTTTCAATGTAATCTTTATGTTCAAAGAAAAATTTTGACTTAGATGCATTTTCTACAATTAAAACACCTGAATCGCATGGTATGCCAAATTCATTTTTTAATTTACTACATGCTTTGGGGATAACTCCTGAAAGATGAAAGCGGTCGGTAGATTCTATATACTCCACTTCTTCAACTGTAATGGCAGGGTATCTGTTACCTAACAAAGATTTTTTTTCTTTAATGTCTGTAGCAAGGTCATAGGTGTCGCTATAGATGCGCATATTATCTTTTTTAGCTAAGTTGTAGGTGAATAACCCTATCAATACTAAGCCGATACATATAATGAAATTTGTTTCATTTTATTCCTCACTTATCTTCTTTAATTAATATCATCTTTTTAACCAGACTATCTTGCAGTTTGGAAGAATCAAAAAATGGCGAAAAATGCATACCAATAACGCCGAAGAACCCAACCATAAAAAAGGAATAAGAATAGAAAATACCAACAACACTGATTAACACAAAATAAAACGAAATAAATAAAAAGGGATTCACTACAAAGCTTTCTAACGGATTTTTCAACATTAATATAATGCGTTCGTAACCACTTCCATTAACCCAATTTTTATTTAGATACTCTATATTAGTTCGAGTCGTTTTAAACATACGTTCTATTCCTCGGTTGAATTGCTGTCGGTAGAAGCACCAAACTTCCATTTTGTTCCGCATCCATTGCACTGATAAACACGATGACCCAAACCATTCTCTAAACGACTTACGGGAACTGATAAAATGTCCCCGCAGCGTTTTCTTTTTACTCTGTGAACAGTGCTTTCTTCGTGGGTCATGTTGCCGTTAGCTACAATCTTATTCTTCGCCATGATTTATTCCTCGGTCACTAACTATTGACTGATAGCGTTAGGGTATGACTATTATGTTCACAATAAAACTCTTGAGGACAAATGATTATACCTACTTTCATGTTTCGAATACTGTTGGCTTCACTGTACCTCTCGGTGATATCCATTCGCATTTTATCTTTAATTCTTACCCACATCGTTTGGAGACTTTCTAAGTCTAAAGGATGAACTAGAATTCCTTTAGTTCCATCTTGGTAGGTTGTAACTATAGTCAAATCCTTAAGATTTATTTCAATTGACTTTATATTCTGATTAATCAAAGTGGCAAACAGATTCTCCCCTTTAAACAAGGTAGGTGTCATGTCGGGTTTATCCATGTAGGGTAGTAGTATGCGCTGAATGCATCTTGGTAATTTAAAACTATTTTTGTTTGAAATTGTCATTAACTTCACCTATTTTATTTCTCTGTTAATTACGTAGTCAATTCGCATTGAAAGGTGATAATCTCACCATCTTCTTTACTGCGATACTTACCTGTCTCAATTTGCTCAAACAGATCGTCATTCAAGATGACTACGTCAGATTCAGCCTCACTATCTCTAAAAATAGTTTTAACCACATCTTCAAAGTAGGCGACCTCTTCAGCGTAGGTTCTTGCATCATCCAAATCTTTACGATTCCAGTCTTTTACTTCGCATACGCCATCATGCTTAAAAACATGAACTTCTACGTCAAACAACCCAAATTCTTCTGACATTTGTTCATTCCTTTCTAAATTCGTTTAATTTCAATGCTAAGTAGTATACTCGTGTACACGATTTATACAAGCTTTATTTATCAAAGAAACCGTTTTCTTTTGCGAAACGATACATATCAATAACGCCTTGTTTTGCATTCCCTGAGTGCGCTACAAGCTGATCTTTCATCTGCTCCATTTCAGTTATATCTTCTTCGCTGTCAGCCGTTGAAGCTTCGACACGCAGAATTGGCTTGCGCTTTTTATTGTAAGCAATGTCTTTGTTTACCTTAATGTTTTGACTCTTCATATTGAAATACCTTCAGTCAATATTAATTAATGTTTTATCAAAAGCGGCCTGAATCCGCTCAAAGTTTGGATCTATGTACTCTAGTGTCACCGTTACACTCGCAGAGTTATGAAACATGATAAAACCCTTATCAATGCTGTTTTCTCGCCAAGGTGCTTAATTCTCACACTTTGTCTAAATAAAGATGAGAATATTACTTATGTCATTCTCAACATTCATCTAAGGGGAGCCATCTTTAACACTCGCTTAGCAATTAACAACGTTCCATTTGGGTCGTCATCGGCATAGCGCTCTTTAAGCCACTGCCAACCAGTGTCGTTTTCATCTACTGGATGTTGAAGCTTCCATTTTAGCCCAATTACTAGATCCCAAAGTAGGTTAACGGTAAAAGCATTTCCTGCATCACAAACCGCTTTACACCAATCCCAGTCCATTTCAGACAGTAGGTTGTTGTCGAACCTGATAGCCCAAGCAGCAGTGCCCTCTGCGACATATTCCTCAACGTCATCTGGGATTTCAGTTTGATATTTGTCTTTCCATAGGTTTGTCTCAAACACTTGCCTTTGAATGTCACCATAGTGCGATATTTCTGAACTATTAAACTGAACGAAGCGACCATCGCCAGAAATTAGAAATTCGATGCGTCCGATTTTATAATCATATTCGCGTGGTATATGGGGAGCGTTAATTATTTCAAGATCGTCGTATGAAAGACTGCCTACTCGCCATTGAAATTCACAACACTTGCATTTATCGGCTTTAAATTTAATATGCCCATTTCTAACACTGGTGCAATCGACAACACCTTCTGTTCCTGCTGGCATTTCGCCGAGCCCATTAGAAACTGTTCTGGTCAATTTCACCCTTCTTCCAGCGAGCTCATTTGCCGACTTTAAACCGCAATACTTCGCCATACAGCCCCCCGATTAAACTACGCGCTGAAGCATACGCTTGTTGCTGTCTTTTGCGATGACAATTTTACAACCAGTAGCGTCTTGGAACGCCTTGTCGAACGCTTTAGCTTGTTCTTTTTTCTCAATCGAAGAAATTAATGTTTTTTGGACTTTGTGAAGGGTCTCTAGGCTGATGTAAACAAAGGCTCTATTTCGTTTAGCAATAGGGCAATCACTCACCGAATCACCATCGAGCAACACCAAGGCTTGTTCGGGCACTGCACTATTCGTGCAAAACACTTTACTCCCCTCTTTAAATTGAGTATCAATGAACTGCTGGTAAGGTGCTGAAAGGTATTCAGGAGCTGGTTCATCTGGTGAGTTTGTATAAACTTCATCCATTAAAAAGTTTAGCTCATCTAAATATAGATAGACTGCCGCAACGCCGTCATCATCAATGGCTTCACATACATCATTTTGGTTAACCTTTAGCACAACGCCATTATCGAACGCTGCAAATCCAACTACATCTTTATCAATAAACTTTCTAGCTTTGGTTTTCATTTTCGATCCCTTACTTTTTTATCTATTAAAACTAACTGTGACAACTTGAAAACCAATGTAGTTGGCGTTCTTGGCTGCTGCGTCAATACTCTTAAATACTCGCGGTTTGCCTTTGGAACGCTGGCCGCTAATAATATATTGTTTGTTGTTCTTAGCATCTACGGTAACAATGTAGCCGTTGCCCATAATATTGGGTGTAATTGTTGCTTTGGTTAACACGCCGCTATCGAATAGCATTCTTAGGTCTTTAAGTTCCAACCTCTAACCTCATAATTAAAATACAACATATCAAATATTAAAAACGATTTTACATCATATCGAAAATAATACAAATCAAAAATTAAAAATGATTATTTGCTAGGTAGTGAAACAACATTATTGTGTCGGGTTTCTTCTTGAAGTTCGTGCAGACGAAACATCAATGAGCTGTTTAGCGTTTCTAACTCCTTCTGAATAAGCTTGGCTTCATCTCGCTCTGTTCGGTATTGTTCTTTAAGCCGCTTTTCTTTTTTGAGTTGCGCTTTCAGCCTAGTTATTTCATCAGGGCTAGATTCGTCCAGTATGATCTCGGATTCTGTTTGTTTGCTCGTGGTGTTGAACTCTTCTATTTGCGGCTTAACTCTCTCCACAAAGTCTGGGAACTTATGTATATAAGAGTTGCCAAGTCCAGCCTCTCTATTGATCTTGTTGAGGGTGAGTTTACCTGAACGCTTAACGTTAACTGGCGCATTGTTTAGAAGTCTATCTAGTGCGTCTTGCAGTCTTTGTTCAGTTATGGCTCTTGATTGCATCAGACTGTCTCCATGTTGATTTGACCGTTGATATCGTCGGTGAAAGGTTCGAAGCTAAGGCCGTGGTTTGCTAGCGACTTTTCGTTGAGTTGTATTTTTTGCTTAAGCCCCGTAAGAATGCTTTTATTTAAGAAGTCTAGATTGTTCATCCCACGGAATGTTGTGATCAACCTTTTGGTCTGACGTTGAATATTCTTTGCTTCTTTGTCGGTTATAACAAGGTGGTCGCACGGTTTCTTTTCGGCGGCGAACTCTGTGATCCCGCATAGTCTACTGCAATCGGTATTAGTGCAATACCCACCTGTCGGTAGTTTGACTACAGAAAGTGAACCATTTCGAACCAATATCTCAAGCTCACTTCTATCCATGTATATCTGATGGCCGCTCTTGAGTTTATTAAACTTATCTTGAGCAATCCGCTCTCCGCCACCTCCGCTTAATGTTTCGGATTCATTGTAGATTTCATCAAAAATATCAATGCCGATGGCAACATCTTCTTCTTTAAATACATCGAGAAGGTCGTTATCTAACAATATGTCCTCCATTGCCTGAAGGCTGGCATTGTTAGCGTAGTAATCTGACATGTTGATATTACGATGTTTGAATTGAAACTTAATTCCAGATGCCCCGCCAAATCCATAGCGCTTGAAGAAGACGGCGAATGTCCTTCTGAAATCGTGTGAAGTCAATTTAGGCAATGGGTGATTGGTTTTCAGATCGCCATGTCTAGTCGGATTAAGTCGTTCAAATTCGATTACATCCTCTGCTGAGGCGAGATACTTAAAGCAAACCTGTTTGTTCAGCCTGTCAGATATATCTCGTGACACATAGCCCGACATAGCTACTTGTGGTTTTGAGCAAATAAACGCTGAGCTGACTTCTCTTAAAAGTTTCTTATTTGTGCTTTGGCTGCTGTCGGTTATTTGTTGTTTGTAGATAGCTCTGAGGTATTGCGACATATCATAGGCCAGCTCAAGTGCTAGTTTAGAAATGTGGTGTGTCTGCCATGTCGTAGTTGTGGGTTTACCTCTAGTTCCCTTGGTTGTTTCACCTTGCAATACGGGAATACCGTTTTTAACCGAATAGCTTTTGTTCGTCAGGCTTATTAGCTCGCCAATACGCATACCTGTAAATGATAGCAGTACAATCGCACACTGTTCGAACAGTCTGTTTATCACAGAGCCATCTAGTTTCACTTGGAAGTTAGGGATCTTGTGTGTTATGGATTGGGCAACTTTGGTGCATTTGTCATTAATCCGACCTTGAGACAAGCCACTATTCTTGAGATGTGCTCGTTCCTCATTGCTTGCTTTAAGCGCTTTGTTCATTGTTTTGCTAATACTGTGTCTATGGGGGTGGTAGGTCTCTACCGTTGCAATAGCATCATTAAGAATTTGCTGGTACATGCCCATAGGAATAGCTATATGTTGTTTTCCTTCCCTTGGTAAGTTCGAGGTATCAAATTCGTCTTTCGAGACAGGTTTGTTGCATAGCCCTAACTCGGTTAGTTTTCTTATTGAGGTCAGTACGGTTGTGGTTGGGCCTCTTCCAATATCATTTTGGCTGATCCATCGTCTAAAGGATTTCAAGAACGTAATTCTAGTGTGTGGTTGTGAAAGTAACTTCCAATTACAACCGCCTATCAACTCAGCAATAATTGAAAGTCCGTACCGTAGGTTATCAAGCACGTTGGCCGTTGGAGTTCTTTTGCATTTAGCCTTATGGTGCTCAAGGTAGTTAAAAACCGTTGTTTGAATATCTCTTCGATTTTCAGTGCTAATGTTGGTAAATGTGACGATGGCATTTTTACCAACACCTTTTGGCTCCATATCGCTAAAATCCCAGTGCGAGTCAAATATGAAAGACTTGGGATTACCTTCGCTATCCAATGTGACAATTTTGGTTTCTAGCTCATTGCTATCTGGCACAGGGTGAAGAGTGGTATTCATCAAAATACTTCCATTAAGTCGTTAAGGCTGTATACGTTTGCGTACAATGGGTGTGCGGATTCTTTGTGCAGTTCAGTGGCGAGCTTAAAATTGCCTATGGCTTTGTCTTTAAATCTACCAATGATGAATTCTATGGTATTTATCATCTTCATAAACTTATCTTTAGGCAGGGAGTTAACTGATGGTGCTTGCTTTAGGTCATCTAATGTGTCCTTAAAGGAAAGCATTAACCAAATATCATCGACCCCTGCAACTAAAGCGTGCTCACCGCACTCAAAGCAAGATAAAAAATCAGTGCATATCTCTTCATTAGGGTTGGTATCAATCCCACTTTTTCCTAGTAACTTTTTGATTATATTGGTTGATCCTTTTGTATTATCCTGACATCTAACACCCAATGGAGTTCTTGATTCGTTGGCTCGGTTTTGATTAGCTCTTAGCTTCTTATAGTCGTAATCGTCTAGCACGTCGGCTACATCATATTTCGCCTTGTTTATAGAGCTTTCTACATCTTCTCCTTTGGCAATATCAAACTGAGCTTTCATTGAGGCGCTTAGACTCTTTTCATGATCACTTTCTAACCCGTGCGCATATTTAGCTCTTACAACCTTGGGGGTATTGTTTAAAGACATGCCGACTAAATAAACGTCCTGTGTCACTCGCATCAATATGTCAGATTTGGTTTTACGGAAGCGAGATGAGCCAATCCGCTCTAGTCCCATTCTGACAAGAAGTTTGTTTATTGTAAGTTGTGGAGAGCGGTGTACGTCTGCAAATGATACAGGATTGTTACTTGCATCATAGTAAGGGAACAGTGGGGCATCTTCATTGTTACCTGCCATTTTAAGTGCGACATCCCTCCAGTTAGAAATGAATGACATTGCGTGTTTACTAAAACCCATTGCATTATCAATTTCTAGGTGCTGCGCTCTGGCTTTGTCTGCTTCAAAAATATATTTGCCGCCCTGTAAGCTTTTGAACTTTACATCCCGTATTTTCATGTTAGCCATTGGGGTAAGGTTCATGCCAGTGAACATAAATGTGATCATCATGGCGATCTGGCTAATTGGGTTGTTTGGATTGGTTCTTAGCACTTGTTTGAAAGCGCCAACTTGCTGAGCCTGCTCCTTTTTGTTTTGACCTAATCGCAATGACTCTTGTTTCGACAGTTCTTCATCATATATTGGATGTATGTCAGGTGTGGTGCCATCATGGAAATGACGCTCAAGCGCCCTGTAAGCCTTTATGAGCAGTTTTGCTATTGGCTTCAACTCATTCTCAGGGTGTAGTCCCTTGTACGGTGTAGGGTCTTCACCGTCAAGAGATATTAAAGGCAGAGCGGTTGCGTCTTTGTGTTTTCCTAATTTATTCAACAACACCCGTAAAACAGATGTATGGCTACTCCAAACAGTGCGCTTCATGCCACCTTTGTCGCAAAGCGCACTGCAATATAGCATGTAGTCATCAATAACACTGGGGTTCCAGTAATCTTGGTTAGCAAGGTGACTGTTATGCTTATCATGCCATTGAATGTATTCAGTGATTGAATAAAATTGCGTGACCGCTGTTTGAGAGTCTTTAGGTAGCAGATTGTATAGCTCTCTAATGAAGCTATCACGCTTCATGTTTATAAGTTTCATATTAGAAGGGAACTCTGATGTTCCTGCGGTTAAGTTCGGGCAATGCTTGTACTTCAATCTTTTGAAATGTAAGGCAGGTCTACCACTGATCCTAATAACCATATCGTCAATGTTTAATGGTGTGATCGATGCCTTTGGTGCCACCATCTCCCTAGTGGCTGCTGCTGGTTTCCTTTTGTTGCTGGCGCAAACATTATCAGTCATGAGTTAGCTCACTAGATTCTGGAATATCGAACACTCCAATAAAATCTAAAACGTCTTCATATATTTCATCGCCAGTTGGCTCGTTTTGGGCAATCTTAAGGTAGAGCAAGGTTGTTGCTTCGTCGTCGTGGCCTAAGCAGTCAGAAACCAATGCCAGTGCAATGTCAGGCTTAGTTACTCTTAGTAATGCTCTAAATAAAGACACAGCAAAGGTTGATCGTAAGTTATGTGGGGTGCCATCAATGCTAATACCGCAAGTGTGCTCAACAGTTTTTCTAATTTCATTCCATCGGGTATTAACTTCGTTCAGCTTGGTGAAAAACGGCTTACCTGTCTGGCTCAGGAATAAATACTGTTTGTTTTCATCTACGCCATCAACAGAGTCAAAGAAAGCATCGTCACCATCAATTCGCTTCTGTTTACACACGGCTTTGAATTTACCTAAGCGCTTTCTGTATCTTTCACTCCTTGAGTAGTCATAAAGGAGTTGCATGGTTTTAGATGGAATAATAGTTTTTCGTGATTTGTTACCGCCATCTTTTGACTTAGTAAGGGAACCATAGTCATCGCCAACACCGAGCCTTAGCATAGGCTTACTCAGGTCAGGTTTGCATATCTGCCCTAAGTGCAAGCTTGCCACTTCTTCTTTTCGTAGCCCCGTGAAACGGCATATCAAGAAAAACAAACAATACTCAATAGCAAATCTAGCAGTTTGATATTCGCCATCTATAAGTTTGATTACGTGTTGAGTGTTTACCAGTATGTTTTCAACGGCTTTCCACTCAATATTACTTAATGGTTTTAAATCTCTGCGAGAGCTTGGCAGAGCACCCCCTTGGTTTCGTTTTGATTTCGGAAAGTTAAGTCGCAGGTCGGTAGTGTGGACTTCCTTAGACATGTACGGCTTCATGCTTTGACCAGTTGACTCAAAATGTATGGTTAGAACTTCGTGCTCAAATGGTGGGTTGTTAAATTGATAGCCATTCCGTAAATGATATGAATAGAACTTTATGACCGCATTCATGTAAGCAGTTGCCGTGGTTCTAGCAAGCTGGCGCTTAGGATCAGTTTCTTTGGTGACAAGATTTTTAAGTGCAGTACGATAAAGGTAGGTGATCCGCTCGCTCTTCCTTAATGCCATATAGTCCCAAGTAGGTCTAGGATGGTCTGTTAGTTCGTCGAAAAGATCTTCGTCATATTCATAATCCCACTGTTCTTGGAGACGAATCAAAAACGAAAAGTAATGTACTAAGCCTTTGCTGTATTGATCGGATTCTTGTTTGCCGAGATCGATATGGTGAGCCATTAAAAATCGGTTGGCTATATCCAATGGCTCGAATGAAACTAACTCCCCTTTGGTGTCACGACCAACAAGGTTGATTAGAGTGAGTTTTTTTATGTGTATGGCGTTTTTGGCCGCTAAAACTTCCAGCTCGCCATCTTGGTTAATTTGAACTGAAGGAGTCCGATAAGTGTAGGGTTTGATTTCGGTAGTGTGGATTGCAAGCTTAGTAGTCATCATGATGTTCCTGTATTGATAGGAACATTGAACAGTATTTCAAATGTATGTTGAGGCATTTTAAATATATCTTCCTTGTGCTTAATAAGGTAGCTACCTATAGCGTCATCAAGAGTACAGAATTCAGAATAATGAAACGGATCACCTTCAGTGTGGAAGATTAGTTCTTGCTCTATATCTTCTTGTTTGACTCCGCAAAATAACAGTAACTCAGTGATATTCTTATCGTCTTTTTCTACAAAGATAAAATCAAAGTCATTAACAGATAAGTGTAATTTTGATTTCATAGCAACAAACTCAGCGATTATTAATGTTGATGACCGCATTCGCGACACTTCCAAGTATTCATGATAGGTCGCTGTTGGTTGCCGCAACTAGCGCAGACCTTCAACCCACCGTCTGCGATGTCATACCCTTGCTCTTTAAGGCTTGGGCGTTTGGCAAATTTTCCACCAGACCTGTGTTGTTTTTTAGCTTTAGTTGCCCGATCCATATTTATCGCCTAGAAAAGTGTGAATATCACTTCATTATATTCTCACATTCTCATGTGTCAATAATGTATGGATAGATTCGTTCTTATTTTATGGTGAGACTAACTATTGAGCAATGTAGTTTGTTGAATTCTCAACTAAATAATGTGTTAAGTATTTTGGTAGTATCTTTTGTGTGAGGGTGTAAAGTTATGCTTGGGTCTTCATGCCCTAAAATTCGCTGTATAGTTTCAAGCTCAACGCCTTTATGATCAAGCCACGTAGCAAGGGTTCTACGCCCTGAATGTGACGAACCACCATGCAAGCCAGCATTCTTAAATAACTCACTAATAAGGTTTTGTAGCGAGCCACAAACCTTAGTGGTTTTAGTATTGCCCTCAGCATCTTTGTACTTTTTGTCCCTAAATGCCATTTTGCGCCAGTAGCGCCCTTTTTTTGTAATGGAAAACAAAGGCCAATCTTTGTGTAAGCCTCTGTAAGCTTCGTTATCCGATAAACAGGCACGTTCATCTATCAACTCATCAATCCACGCTTCAACGGCTCTACGGTGGCCCCTATGGAGAATGTAAGCAGCTCTCGGTTTACCTGTTTTTGTATAAGAGCCTTTAATGATAAAAGTGGTTCTTAACTCATTGGACTCTCTGATGAGGTCGGATACTTGTAGTTTTGCGACCTCATTGATCCGCATGCCACTACCAAACAGCATCCAAATTATCGCCACATTTCGCTTGCCTAGTGAGCCACGAGAAGATTGCCAAAGAATGTTCTTAAGCTGCTTCTTTGTTGCAACCTCGGCTTTACCTTCGCCTTTTTTATTCGTCCTGATTAACCGTTTTATCGGCCTGTATCCGCGCATATCAACCTTAAGATGTTGCCGTATTCCCATGTAGCTTATATTTTACGCACCTGTTTATTAACCCCGCATAAACACTGACGACAGAGGAGTATTCGCAAATGGTTTTTCAAGGGCTGTAGGTAAAATAAAGCCCAACTAAGTCGGGCAAGTATTTTGTTTTGGATTGCTCAACCAAACAGCTTGGTAGTGAAATGCAATAATTGTTTTGCGTCACTTTCTTCAAGATCGAAATGCAGATTGTCCAATGAATAGTCTTCAAAGTCACTACTAAAAGTAAAGCGTATACCTTGGGCGTATGGTTCGCCCCAATTGGTTGTGGTAAGCCTTACCATTGGTAATTTTTCAGAGCTTTGATCTTGAGCCTCATAATCAAATCGTATACCTCGATCACCTTTTGGAAAGAATGCTTTTAACATTTCAACTAATGAGGGTAATTCAGCTTCCTCAAATGAAGCGACACCTTCTGGCTCTCCTTCATACTTAAAGTTGAGAGAAAGAACGCTGTGATTAAAGCTCGCATCAACAGCCCATCCTCGGTGATTGAGCGAGATACTTTTGTTAGACTTATTTCGTAAATCCTCTAGTTGCATGGCAATGGATTCCTTATTCTTCTTCGTGAGTATCAAAACAGTTACAAGCTTGTTTTAGCTCGGTATCTGATAATTTATTCACTCTCTCCAATAAAGCTCCCCTTAGCATTGCTGGCGTAACGTCAGTTGCTTGTTCGCAGTTTGAAATAATTTCAAATCCAATATCAAAAGCGTGGTTATATTTCATTTCTATGTTTTCCTGCCTATGGATTATGAGCTTACTATACTCGTGTACACGATAATTGCAAGGTTTATTTGACGAGAATGAAAATAAGCTGAAAAGAAAATTCCCCAACGAGTGAGGAATATTCGCAAGTGTTCTAATCGCGAAATACAGGTAAAAGAAAAGACTCCATGTTTGGAGGCTAACTGTTAGAGATACTCCCGAACTGCATCCATTGAACAAATTTAGCGCCGCATTCTACGACTCAATTCTTTGAATGAGTCGTCGGAGGTTTCAAATCTGACTTTCTTAACAATCAATTTCTTAATGCACCTTTATTTAATGCCTATAAGCACTAGTGTTTTGATTTTTGTGTAGGATTTACTTCACATTTCGAAGCAAACCCTACGTTCCTAGAGTCATTTGATTCTAACTTCAAAGTGGGGAGCTGAATGTCACTGCCCCTATTTTACTTTTCCATTGCAATCAAACCTTCTTCGGCCTTTTCTACCTGCAATAGCGCATTGCTAAAGCTGTCTGTTATAATCGTGCCGCTAACAAAAGCAATGTTATCAGGTGTCAATTCGTATGACTCATCAAATTCACTTCGAAATTCATAGGTCATTTCGTTCTGCTCTATCCAGACTTTACCAAAACGAATCTCTTTACTTGATGCTAGGTGCAAACAAATAGACTCTCCCGTCCCGTCAAATGCACTCTTCATAAGTTCAAGTACATTCTTGTCAATCTCTTGAAAGTACTCTTCAGAAGAGGACCATAGCGACCACTTCGTATCCAAGTCTACATCTCGGTAGGTCTTGTTTTTAGTCTCAGTCCACTCAATGCTCACTTCAACCACTTCTTTTCCTTTAGTGGCGTCTAATACGCGATAACCTGCCCAGAAGTCATTATCCAGAAATTCTTTTACTGAAATGCCTGACATATCCTCTGGTGCAACACAATTGTTATCATCCAGTTCTAGCAAAGATCGCAGTGAATTTTCGCTTTTAAGATCTACAACCTGTGTAGTTCTTTTCGCATCATTGAGATGTCGAACTGCTTCTCTAACAACCCAACGATCACCCTCATGGGCAATTTCAACGTGATAACTAAAAACTTCTTTAATTCTTTTCATTTGGCTCTCCAATCATAATGTTTATGACCAGCAGCCGTGGCATTGTAAGTAAATATCACCACGGTTAAACCATGGTCGAATACTATCTTGGTTGTACCCTGTTAAAGTTCATCTGAATAGGCTTTCTCCAAAGTGCCCTAAAATGAACTCATATGCTCTAAACCCGTCAGTCGAGATTTCACTTCATATTGAGAGGTGTCCGCTTCACATGAGCACCAGCTATGCTGGTCGGTATTTACTCGCTTATGCCTTTATTTTTAAAGGCAGTCATATAAATTCATTCTCCTTTAGCTTTAGATTATGTGCCTATTATACTCGTGTACACGATAATTGCAAGTGTTTTTAGCTTTTGATTTAATTTGCTGTCAAATAATTGCGAAAAACTTGCGGAGGTCAGTGTCATTGTTGTATTGTAGATTTCTGGCTCTGGGACGGGCGCATCAACCTACCAAAGCGACTAGTGGATTTTTGATTTTTGATTTGTGGGTCGTAAATCTGATGAAACTACTGATGCAACGAGCGTGAGTGATATGCATCCATCACTCACGCTCCCTATCCTTGCCTCATTACCATCTATTGATTTGTATTATCTTCTTGCAACTGCGTGCGCAGGTTAATATCAGGAATGATTACGTCTGGCTTAAAAGTGATACGGTAGTTATAGACACTTACATCATGCGCAGATAATTGCTCTGAGAAATAAGTAACATTATCTGAACGGCCTAGTTGATGCTTAACATATTTCCCTTCATCGGTTTTACACGTAAATGTCACTTTTGTTACATGATCGGTTACCGAGCACAAGCCCTGCACAGAAAGAATGAAGCCTCCTGTAATACCATTGTAAAATACAACGCGCCTAGCTATCTCAAAGTTGTCAGCGGCTTTAGATAAGTTTTCGGATGCAATATCAGCATCATCGTAACAACCAGATAATAACGTGGTCGATGCTAATGCTGCACCTAATAAAACACTTTTCAGACTACACTTCATAAATTCACCTTAATTTAAATAGAGTATTTAAAACACGATGGAGCACTGTATGCGGTCACCCCTATATCGTCAACTTGATTTTAATTACAAAGGTAATTAATTACCAAGAAGTCATCTTCACGAGCTTTTTCTTTCAAGAGCTTTTCCATTGCTTTTATAAACTCAGACTCTGAGTCTAGGACTCCACAATCATTGTCATCGCCGACATTAACAGTACCATCATTAGATACATTCATTTTACTTTACTACTCCTTGAATGCTATAGGTTCTTGCGCCCCTCGGTAAAGCGATACCCACAAATAAACAGCAGCACCTGCCGCCGAAAAGAACAAGGTGAAGCACATAAAGTCGACCACACTAAGTGTCAGTCCGCTTAAAATAGATTGCATAGTTATTCCAAAATTTTAATAGATAATTAATATAGTTGCTAAAATGCTGGTGGCTTAACATCCTCAAGGATTTCATTTACCTTCTTGAGGTTGTATTGCATAACCATTTTTTCACTACAAAACATTACATAAACTCCTTTGATGGGGGCGTAAAAACTGAGCGATTCCAAAAACAAATAACGAAGAAAAAACCAATTAATACTTCATTTATTGAAGTTGCTTAATTTAACCATGTATTGAGAAGGAAAGCTACATAGGATGTAATTTTGTACTTACATGGCTACGCTTTGCGCACATGAAAGATACTTCAAGAATGGGGGTGATTAGAAACTAGAATATTATATTTGGTTTAAAGTATATTAATTTTGGTTCGACAAAATGTATTATATTTGGTTTGCAACTTCCTATGCTTAGCTTTGTAAGCAAAATTCACAACTACTATCTATTAGGGGATGGGCAATAGCCTCGTATAGAGCGAGGCTATATTAATGCATTACGCCGCAAGGATATCTGTCGTATAAGTACCGCTATTAAGCTTTTTTGGCTAAGCTTTTATTGTCTTCTGCCCATTCACTTAACAGCTTGCTAAAGCCACAATGATTGAACGTATACCTGTACATCCCACCACGCTTAGGCGCGAACCCTAGGAATGTTGCGAACTTATCCACATCATCATCGCCTAACCCTAAAGGATAGCCCTCATTTTGTTTGCCACACTTCGTGAAAAACCACCCACCTTCACTCTCGATGATCTCCGCACAATCCCCAAGTATCCCATTGCTAACAGCCCTTACGTTGCTAGTAGGAATATTAGACTCAACATTGACATGGTAGAGACCCCTGTTCGAATCAGGGTAGACGCACCATCCCACATGGCTTTCAGTCGAAGTGCCTACTAACAAAATTTTAAAGTTGCCAGAAGTGGGAATGTTTTGATTGGGAACTATTTTTCAATTACATAGTATAATTTTTATGATGTACGTATAAGTTGTATATTGTATTGCGTGAAATTGATACTATATTATACATTATGAACAATATCCCTCTTGCTTTATAAGTGCTATACTGGCATTATCCCGCGTCCAATAAGAAGGATGCGAAGTCTAATTCGCTGATGATAAGTGGGATGACGAAAGGTTAGCTCTTAACGCTGCTCAGGCTGCGCTTCACATGAGACGCGCCGCTATTGCTGTCAGGAATGAAAACAAGGAATTGTTTGAGCAGGCAATTAACGATCTTGCTAGCTTAAGTTTAGTTTAAACATTAATTCAAAACGGGGTGGTTTATGTCAAATATTGAAAAGAACTTAAAAAGAGAGTTTCTTTACAAGCAAGCTTTCGCTAAAGCGCGGAAAATCGACCGCGCCATCAATAAAATCTTAGCGAGTGCCCAAAAGAAAGCAGTTTGAATGTAGAGATGGAAATTGGCCTTCTGTATTACGACCTTAATAATGAAAGCCCTATATATGCCATCGAAGTACCCGAATCGATGATAATGAAAAAAGGTCAGGTAAAAGAAAATCCTTTTCTTTTACTAGAAAGATTAAAGGATCACTTAAATGAAACAAAAAAAAGAAACTGATTCTTAGTCAAACGCCATATAGAGCGAAGCACATCTCTCGCTCTATGCACTATACACTACAGCACCAAGTAAAGGCTTAACAAACTCGATTACTACACCCAAGATAAAGTAAATATACTCGCGATGGGTAGTCATTGTCTCGCAGGAAACTACTCCACTGAAGCCTTTGATACAGTGGAGGTGGGGTGTCAATTTGCATCTACCAAAAAGCGCCTAATGCTCCATAGCCATGTCATTACTCATTTCCATCGTGATTTTTGACAGTCCATGCATTTTTGATACATTCGCTTTAAGTTCAGACGCTTCCTTTTTAATTTCTTCAACCACCCTATCGAACTCATCAGGGTCTTCCAAATCACCAGACACTATAGATTCCAGCTCGCTCGTTGCTGACAAAATTATTCCCAATGAGCCTTCAATATTATCAGCCAATTCTTGCGCTTCATCCTGCTTGGCATCAGGTAGTCCATTATACTTGTCGCCCAGCATATCATTTGCACCATAGTGCTTAACATACGCAACTTTAGACTCTAACAGCATAATTTCATCTTGAAGACCTTCTTCTGCGTTAGATACGTACTTCATATATTGATTATGCTCGGACGCTGATACTCTTGACAAATCAATCCCGTCCGCATCGATATCATGCATGGCATAAATCTTTGTCTTTGCAGCTACTGCGTGAGATACAAACTCTTCTGCCGCCATCATGGCTTTAACAACGTTTTTCATTTTCTGATTCATAAATACACCTTTAATTAAATATATATTACATCGTTAACGTACTAGGGTCATTCATGGAATTAACCAACGAATCACTCACGGCAACCCAACGACTGCCTACTTCTTTATCAGCATGCTCACCTCGATAAAACCGCTCATCTCTCAAATTTCTGAAATGCGATTGACGATAGTGCGCTCCTTTCGCAACCACCTCCCTTTCGATTGCAGGAGTGCTGCTTAAAAGAAAAGGAGAAACGTTCTGCCCTGTCATATGCAGATTGTACTTATCTTTGATATATTTTCCGGGCAGTCCTTCCTTAAGCTTGTTACCATCCAAAGCCATGTATACTGACATTGACGCCAACGCTTTAATTCCATAATACAACATCTCACCACAACGCTCTTTGGTAAATGCTCTATCAATCTTGAATGTATTACTAAGCTCTTCATCATACAACTTGCACAGAGAAATAAAGTCTTCTCGCTTATTTGATTTCAGTGCAAGAGAAAGCAAGTCTGAGCGCATTCTGTACTCAGCAAAATCAGGATCTTTCCTTGCGCCATCTTTAGCAAACTCCACCATCACTGATATGTAAGTCATATCTCTTTGCTCATCAGGCACACTAAAATAAGGATCATCTATCAACATATCCAATTGCTCATCATGAAAGTAACGGACACCTTCCGCATCTCTGATAGACTTAACGGATTTACCAAACTCTCTTGCAATATCAGATATCGCTTGTATCCCATGATCTTGCCTTACCGATACAGACATCAGCTCATCGCCATCATGCACCAATCCTTTAGGCATAGACATCACAAAACTTTCAAAGGGGAGGGTTAAATCAATACTTTTTTGGAAATTAAACTTTGACTTCAACATGCGGTCAACCAAAGCGACACTTTCAGGGAAGATCGCAGGACCACCGTCCGCCATATCATACTCAATAGTGAAGCGACGAAATTCTGGCGTACTAATCACTTCAAATGGATTCATGCCTTTTTCAAAACCATCACGAGCAAATATTTTTGCCAGCAAATAATTGACATTTTTCAAGGAAGTATCTTTAACTTCCGGTAGATTTTTCATATCGCCAACCATTGTCTTATGCACGTGGAAGCTCGTACCTACCCTGCGATGTTTTCTTGCCATAACAATGTCCCACTTAATAAATACAAAGATACAATTCAATTAATTATTATATCACACAAGTAACGAATATTACCCGCACAATACCAATGCATAAAAAATAAAGACAACCTTAAAACAAAACCCCTGTTACGGGGCTGGGATCTTATATTACATAAATAATAGAAATTTACGCTTTTAACGAATTTAGCGAAATTCTCCACCTACAGCGCGAAGCTTTTGGGTGGAGAAACTGACCTAAAGATTATAAAGCGATAGACAAGTAATTACCTGCGGAATACGTCTCCTGAAATGAAAACATCTTCTCTATCAGCATGAAGCAAGCTATGAGATATGTTGTCATCGGATATAGAGAAGTCCCCCACTTCATGCTCTATAATATCGCCAGATATTTGAGCCTTAATCTTTTTTATCATTGCTTCTCTATTCTTTATGGCGTTTGCATTGTTCATCATGATCATTTCATCATCATAATAGACAACATTGATTATGCATTCTTTGCTTTTGTTATAACCTACAATATAAAAACCTAAAAAGGCTGACTCATCATTATCGTAAAAAATAATGTAAACATTGTGACAGGATGAGAAAGGCATTCTGCCTACAAAATCCTCGTAACCCTGAGTATAGAAGAAGCATTTAGGGAATAACTCAAAACATGCTGGTGCTAAACTCAGATCTGTATCGTACTCAGAGAAGCTAACTAGCTCTCCATTCGAGTCTTCAAACTTTCCAGTTGTAAAATGCTCTTGCTTGATGAGATTATCTTGATAGCAACTAAGCACCTTGTTATTTATCGCTAAAGCCTTAGCCACTCCCCTTACCAAATCAGCACTAAGAGACTCCTCAAAAATATCATAACAACTAAAACTGATAGGAGAACATGTCATATCTGATATATGATTTAGCAAGTCGTGATCAAAGCCCAATGGTCTATATACACCATTCTCTGTGATACGTAAGTAACTACTCTCGCTGGGTAACAATAACTCAAAAGCATACTTGTTATTTCTCTTCAGATAGTCACCTAGTATACGACCTATATCGTACTGAAAAACCCCTTTGCTCGCCTGAAAGAGAATTCTTTTTGCGTTATATTGAGGATGAAACCCCGTTAGACCAATAACACTCTCATTATCGATATCCTTTCTTAGCTTATACAACAAGGCTTCTTGTATTTTAAGAAGGTGGCGCTTGCTTAATCGCTTGCCCACACCTATGACGGGTATGACAGCAAAACATAGTGCATTTCTTCCAAAATCATATTCCTCATGACCAAATAAGAATTCTGGAGTAATATATTTAATCCCCCCGCCATCACGGTTAGCATTGTCCAGCAAGATGCTAGCCTCTTCACTGAATACCAATGCACGTGGTATATACGCATCAAACTTGCCCTCTTCAGTATTGTAATGCCTCCCTAAATGACTATACAAAATAGGATGCACCGACCCTGCCAGTGCGAATGTTTTGTCATTGATGAGCTTCAAGCCGCCCTTATACACAAATTCATAAGCATCATCATCACAATACTGATTGGAAACCTCCTCTAAGGATTGGAAAACATCACCAATATATATATCACCAGCATAATCTGATAATGTGTCGCAAATCTTTTTTAGCTCTTTTTCTCCAAAGTTTTTGTCGCTTATAGACGCGTCATTCCTGAACACCAAAAGCGAGCTATAAACATGCCATACTACTGGACTACACTGAGCCACCACTTCGTCTTTGAATTTATGTAGCATTTGCGCTTTGTCATATCTAGGGCTGGAGTTTTTGAAGTTCCAGTACCCTCTCTCTCTTGCTTTTCGACACACTTTTAGCCTTTCATCAATAATCTGCTTTAACTTATCAGATATAATGCCGTCCTTTAGGTACTTAAAGAGTTCCTTGTCATACTCATAGTCCTCTTCACTCTCATTGTGAGAATAAGACTCTTTCTGAAAAAGAGGAAGTGATTGATTAGATTCAATCAGGCTGTAAATCATAAAGTGTCTGAACTTACAATGAGAGTATAGTTCTTCAATAGGTAGAGAGTGTTTTTCCACCCACTCTATGCTCTTTGCGCCCTTTATTTGGTGCTCTTTTTCGAGAATTAAGTCCAAAGGCTCCGCCACCTCATCTATATAGAAGAATCGAGGTGCTATGTAATCATCAAAAAGATCACTAAGGGCATGATTAAAAGAATTGTATCCCAGTGCTGTTGCCAGCCTTTCACGGGCGCGACTTAACTTTACTGAGTAGTGTTGCGATATTGAATTTGCTAAGCCCTGAAGATCTGATTTTTTACAGATCTTAAGAACACGCTTTTCTGACGTATCCATAAAAAGTCCTCAATGTGTTCTTTATCGCGATATTATTTAAAAACACCGAGTTCTTTGGCGTCAATGAATTAGGTTTGATAAAGGATCTTTCTTTGCACTCTTGCTGCTGCGATACAGAACCGAGAAGGTCATTTGCCCTTACGACAAATCTTATGTGCATATTACATCGTGACTTTACGATGTCAACAAAACAGGAACAAAGCTTGCCACGTATAACCAAAAGCGCCTAATGGCGCTTTCTCTTTACCTAAAATTCATCTAGTTGTTGTCTAGCCTTTCTTTTGACATTTAGGAGTTTAGCCTTGCTAAGAGCAATGCCCCATAGATCAAGCATATCCTTAAATACACAACTGCTAAAAAGGGTCTCTTTGGTAACAATAGCATCAATTACCGAGGCTCGCTGTTCATCATTGGTAAGGATGAACAATAACGATAATTTATATAGGTAATGATGCATTGAAGGCCTTTCCTTTGCCATTCTATATGTTGCTAATAGCTGCTTTAGTGACTTACCCTCGTACCTACTACATCCTTGCATTTTAGTAAATAAATCTCCTTTATACTTTTCTCGCAATGACCTGACTATATAACAAACACCTTGCCAACTATCAGAGTCCGTATTTCTTTCCACATAGTCACTTAGCAAGGCTTCAAGAACATGTTCTATTGCAGTGTTTGTTTCAATCTTACTTATGAGAAAGTCGGATAGTTGAGTGTTTATTTTGCTCTTAATGCGCGAAATGCCGCTCAATGCTATAACTGAAATGTATTGAGCGTTGGATCTGCTGGTGCATTTATCCATGAGTCTAGTCAATTCAACTGTCGTCTTTTCAGCGTGATGGTGAGATAAGCCAGTGCGGTAGATGTTTGCAAATTTAATAGCCAATTTACCATCCAACTCACCCCCTATTTCGCTTTCCAAGGATAGTTCTTCAATGAAATGCTTTAGTGAAACCTCGTTATCTGCGTCTATGATGGCGTTCAGGGTGCTTTTGTAGTAATCAGCCTTCTGATACTTATCTTTTTGGTTATTTTTTCGGCCTATGTCAAACATATCCTGTAGCATAAAAGATGACATAGTGAAATTATCGACATCCTTATCCAGATCGAACTCCAGATTAGTGTCACTAGCGAGTAAAACCTTAAACACGTCAGGGTAATCAATAAAGCTTTTGATGTCCTTTAACTCAGCATTCACATCCTCAATTGACACCCCTTGCTCCATAGCCCTCTTAAGGTACGCGCCATTGCCACTTCTTATCGCGACGTCAATTTCTGACTGGGTTGGGCCATCTGTTTTTCCAATCAACTCTGATAGGATTTTTACAGACGCTTTGCTTAATGTCTCATTCTCCAGAAGTTGTTGGCAGTAGGCCTCTTGTATTCGTTCAGGAAGGTGCAAGAACTCATCATGAGTATAACTTAACCTCTCTAGTAACTTATTTACCAACGAATAATTGCTAACAAATACATAGATTAGTCTGTCGAGAGGTAGATGGGATTTGGAAATTGAAAAGCCTTGTGTAAAAAGGTAATCAGCAACTTCCGTATTTCCAGCATTAAGCGCCATTAGCAACAATCTTTTTCTACTCGTATCACTATTGTAAAGACGATCCTTAAATTGCTTATAGGTAGTTTTAAACAGCGCGAGCGAACCTACTTCGATGATTAGCGTTATAAGACTATCCACCTCATCAATATCAGCAGTAAGTAATGCAGATACCATGGGTATTTTAGTGTCATTACCAGACTCTATAGAATCATAGGCGGCATTGACCAGTAACGCCTTAGGCAGCGCCACTCTGCCATTAAATTGCTCTAAAAGACCCCTCACCATGTCGGGTAGATTGCTATTGATAGCTGTCTCCAGAAAGCCCTCTAACGCCTCCTCATTAGTCTCAGGAAGAACAACCTCTTCCTCTTCATATTCGTCATGCCACATTACAACCTCTTTTTAATACGTTATGTTTTTATATAAATCCTTTTAGGACTAGCGTAGAGTCCGAGAATATAGGTACGGTACAATACCCATTAGACAACCCACCGCCATTAAGAAAAGGACAAAAGGTGGGCAAAAATTGACTACTAATTAAAACTTACGTCAGGATAGATCTTTAAATGCGATTCGCCATCAGTAAGGTACTCTAAAAGGGATTTTTTACCAGATACGGTTTTCACAGAACTAACTCTTTCATCAAACATAGCAAAGGTGGAAGCTAGTTGCTCGAAAATTCCAATCATCTTAGCAATCAGACCCTTATCCCCATTGTAAGCTGCATCAAGGCGCTTACGAGTAATCGCGCTTTGTTGTCCGTTCGCATACATCATTAAGTAGTGCCTATTCTCAATAAACTTAACAGCGTGTTCGCGGGGTAATATATTTCGGGTCTTTTTAACAACTTGATTTCTAGGAATTGTTATCATCAAATCTCATCCTTCACTAACTAACACTCTACCAATTATCTAGATTTACCTTAAATTACGCGCCTATTATACTCGTGTACACGATAAATGCAAGTTTTTTGCTAATCCTCAAATGTAATAGGCTCACGCGTATCTAGGTAAAGCGAGACCCTCAAACAAACAGCAGCACCTACCGCCGAAAAGAACAAGAGGTCAAAAATTGACTTTCTAACTTCGCTTGCTATTATCCTGTTTGGTCCTGTATACCACTGCCCCTCTCATGCTATTTGCATTAGGCCAAATACAGCTATTCTGGAAAAACCTTACAGCACAAACTATTACTTCAATACTTTTATAGTTAGCTCGTTAAGGAGAGGAAATGTAATAACTAAAAAGGATTGATGATATGTTATCAAAAACGCAATTCAATGCTGCGGTAAAAAGGCTGCAAGCACAACTCACACCCCAGCATCTCTTTAAGATGCTTGAAAAGTCCATTGATAAAGACACTTGTAATGAGAATGATGTCGCAAAAAGCTTGGAGTCATTAAAAAGCTCATTATCAGGAAATACCCCTCTCGACAGAAGGCGTGCGGAAAACTATCTCGCAAACGCACTTTATGGGCAAAATCACAGCCAGATTGCTCATAAGCTGATAGACGATAAGAACATTACTAATGAAGACCTTGCGAAACGCTATGAGGTTTATGGACTCCTTTTAAATTACTTCAACCCTGATTGTTGGGGAGCCACAGACGGTGTCTACATTGATGACACAAAAGAGCACTTTTTTACCAAACTAAAAGATACATCAATCAATGATTTTGAAGTAAATTATTTTAATTTTGATCGTTGCCAAGAAGATACAACTAATTCCATTAAGGTAATGCATGGCGTATTTATGGTTAATTTCAAAGATACTGCCATTACTGCTGAAGTCATTTATTATCGAGATAATAACAGTATTTCATGGCGGAATCGCCCTGACGCCATCTATGGTACAGTATCGGTAAATAATACATCTTTAGCTGACTACTTAAGCGCCCGTTATGATGACTTAGAAGAAGATTACTTATGCGAGACTGTCGGTGATTTTGTGAGCGATATAGGTTTCTTCATTGGAACCCATATAGACTATGAAAGCACCATGGATGTTACCGCTAGCCACACTCCATCGCTACGTCTCCCAAATGAAAGCGAATGGACATACAATGCTAAATATCCTTACAAACTAAAGGACTTTTTGGACAAGGGATACCCTAATTTTGTAATTCAGCAAAGTTCTTTGAAAAATTACCTTGCTAAGGTTGATGCCTCATGCAAACAGATATTAAGTGATCGAGAAGATCCTGATACAGCATTTGATTACCAAGATTATGAGATAAAAGTAAAAAACTGGTTAAGACCATACAACCAAGATGATTACCAAAAACGTGCAATCATAACGCTCTCCAGCAAGCGAGGAGAGATTGTTATTGACTATTGGTTTACCCCTTATTCTGATGCAAGTCCAACAGGTAAATTTCTACGTATATCCATAAATGGAGAGGTCGTTGCTAAAACCGATAAACTTATAGGAGGAAGCTCCAAAGACCCTCTCATTAAAATTGCAGATACGCTTAATGAGTTAGAGTTCTTTTTTGAGCAGCTTGATCCTGATTACAACTAATGCGAGAACTTAATGCATTATGAGAATATCAAGGCCATGAATTAACATGGCCTTGTAAATTGCCTCATAGATGATCAAATAATCATTAACATCCTACTGAACAAGGAGCATCACCAGAATTAACTGAGGATGAATCTAAAACAACCCTCACACTCCCCTTTCTGTATCTGACTTTATTGATAACGTAATCATTTACAACTAAGATATACCTCTTATTTAAGAGGCATCTATGAATTTCCCTATACAAAAGAATAAACCTAAGGGTATTAAATTCCCGAACATTAATTATGACTCGCTTCTGTCTTGCTTAGATCTTGAAAGTTTGTTCAGCATCCACCCCTTAGAGCTGGCGCATTACATTGACATGGCGCTGACTTACGTAAATGCTGGCGTTTCTAGCATAAACATACCATTCGACAGTGAGCCTTTTGCATTTACTCAAGACACTAAAGGACCACTCAATAACATTATCAACCGCTTGCACGAATTCTCCAAGCGCAGAGATAGCGGCAATAAGCACTTCAAAGAGCCATACCTTATAACGCTCGCAATGACAGATAAGCATAAAAGTATGCAGGTGATGGTAGAAAGACTACCCGATGATAGTAATTTCAAGACATTGCAGCTATGTATAACGAAAATAGAAACGCACGACAAAGGGAGCGTACATAACGCGTATATACCCCTCCAGTGGATTATCAAAAACAGTAATATCAAACCCAAACTATACATGGGCTATGAGCATACAATTACCTATCTCAACGAACACAACGAGATGGAAGAATGGAAATACGCGGGGATCACGGGAAGGCAATGGACCACAAGACTAAAAGAGCACCTCTCTGAGTCAGCCAGAGGCAGTCAAAAAACCTTCCACAAAATATTAAATGAGAGCCTCACTGAAGGACATACCATCTTTGACTACGAACTTTGTATAGTTAACAAAACTTACGACGAAATCATGCATTGGGAAGAGAAAGCGGTAGATGCAATCATGGACGACACCAACATCAAATGCGCAAACATGATATACGGCGGATTTAAAGGAATCAGGATGCTCCACCAGCACAGAAAACTAGGTGAAACTCGACCAAATCTAATAGAACGTGAAAACGCTATTGCAAGCTATCTGAAGGAAAATCCTCGCGCAGGGTTGCCAAATCAAGTGATAGCGAAACTATGGGAAAGCAACCCGTCCTACGCAGAGTCAGTAATTTGCAATCAGCCGAATAGACTCTCCGCGAATGCAATAAGACAAATTAGAGCACTTAGTAAAAGCAATATGAGCGTAACGCAGATTTGCGAGAAACTTAATATCGAATGCAAAAGAAAAGTATTGAACGTCATTAGCGGCAAAACCTACAGCAGGATTGCTTAAGTCCAAATTATTTATAATACATCAACTATATAATTACTTATTGACATAAAGTACCTTTATCATAGAATAAGAAAATACGTGCAATCTATACAATCAACAATCAGGAAAGGAAATGTTCGAAAAAATCTTTAAAGATAAAAGCTTTTTTGCGCTCGCGTATGCAGTCGCCATAACGCTCTTTACAATTTACTCTATGTATTTGGGATTCAGCAGGATACCCTATGAAATGATCTCCTTCCTACCATTTGTAGGTCTCGTTTTAACAGCTTTATTTGCCTGTTACGCAAGCGTATTTCTTTACGCTTATGAAACGACAAAGTCCTCGAAGAAACTACTGTCAGCAATGATTTTAGTTGCGCTAAGTGCTGTTTTCCCTGTGATCCTTCATCAAGGGGCGACGCCCGAAAACAACCCTAAAATGGAGCGCCTATTTAACATACCTATCGGCGCTCAAGTCACTGACGAAAACATCAAACTCTGGTCCGAAAAGTACCCATCAAAAGAGTTCGTTATTGTCAACAAAGAAGACGGTGTTACATCTATGCACATCACGCCTAATTCTCTCGTTGATGCTGATGCTCTATCTAGCATTGATGCCTCACAAATAGTTCGTCTAAATATCCTATCGGACAAGGAAGGGACTATCCGAGAAATTCAGTGGTTAAAAAGTCCTATCTATAGAGGCAGGCCAAGCTGGTACGATGTAAGTAGAGATTTTATCTCAAACCCATGGCTCGTAGGCGGGACCGTAAGGTACTGGGATGGTCGATTTATCCTAGAAAAAGGAAAAGGATATGGCGATGTATTTCTTAGGCTTTATGCGATGACGCCTTCATCATCAACCCCATCAAGTGACAAGCTTAGTGAAAGACTAGGTCGAGCAAAACTACACAGCATGTTTGGCGAATAGGAGTAGAACAATATGAGCCTTTTAATCAATCTCTACAAAAAATACACCTTATTAATTAGCAAACATCCTGTTCTGTTGTTATCAATATTATTCGTATCCAATGGACTCCTCATGTATTCTGGCGTATTAGGCCGTGGCATGTTATTAACACTGGGCTTCATAATGATACCATTGTCGTTTGTTCTATTTATGGCTTTAAATGACATTTTATTCCCTAAAAAAGACGATGATGATAAAACGCCTACTTTGTCTGAGCTAAAGAAGCCCAGTTCATTATATTCTGGTATACTTGCTGTGATTATAACAGTGATTAGCTGGGCGTTTTTTGTTTCAGGTGATACAGATGTACCGCCTACCCATATCAGTATTTTTAAGCTCAATCACTCCTTCTCCGAAAAGGCTGCGACAGAAGCTGGATTGCAGAAACGGGAGTTTCATTCAAAGAAAGGGTATTACGTATTCCTAGACCCTACAAACCCATCAGTTGAGTATACAGTACAAACGGATGAGGATGAGCTGATATATAAGGTTGCCGCAGAAATAAAGCTAAAAAGCAAAGATCTGGCAGATACCTTTTACGAGGAAACAATCGACCTTTGGGACGCTAAATTTGGCGGCGGAAACCAAGGCTTTAGGAGCCGCTTCCACCGCGACACGAAGCTTAGATTATCAAGATGGAATTCCAAGACAGTCCGAATCTACCTCGTTGACAGGGCAGCAGAAGAAGCTATCGACGATAAATACCAAGCCATTAGAAATGAAAAAGAAATGCTTGCATTCAATTAAGCCATCGACTTTTAAAAGTCCTACCCTTAGGGCTTTTAATTACAATCGTTATCAAATATAAAAGGCGAGAAAAGCAAAAAAACAATGAAGAACCTGCTAAATAGAAGAAAGCGAAAGTATTTTAATCAAAAGTCGATGAAGCTTGATGAGTTCATTCTCGTCTACATTGTGGGGGCGATATTTGTAGTCCCTTTTCTTATAGGCGTTTTCCTAACGAGGACTGGCATTATACCTGACCTCTTCACTTTCAGAACTGAAACTGACGAGCACTTCTTAATTTCGTTCATTGGCCCTATTATACTTTACTTCTTTGCTAACGAACTTTCTGTGTCTCTTAACACAAAACGCGTCATTTATTACTATGATAGCGAGGGTACGCCTTACTTAAAAAGAAGCATCTACAGAACACTCTTGTTTATTCATATTGTTGCTGTATTTCTTATCCCTTACTTGTTTCAATTATTACAGAATATTTCATAACTAAGAGTCACTAGCTAAATATCAAGAAAAGACATTAGCCAAAGTATTATTAGTGCATTAATATCATATTACTAGCAAACTAACATTAATCACTATCTCTCGAAAGCTCCAGTACAACCCCTGAGTAGAATAAAGTGATACCCTTCGGTAATTCACCAAACAGAACCCGTTAAGGAGTAAGTACAGAAAGAAAATTGTCTTTACTAAAAAAACATACCATGTATTATAATATTCTTATTATGTTGAAACTTATACGGTGAATTTATATGTTCAAAAAGACCGCTTTTTTACTCATTGCTGCGGCAATTTCTTTCAATGCTGTATCCTCAGGCAATCAATTTAGGTTCAATGTCGGCACTGACTTGAGCGCCATCAATACTATTGGCGAGAGGCCTATCACTGCACCACCAGACGAGGTGACTGACAGTGAGAGTGTCACTGAAGAAGAAAAAGACCCAAACTGTTACAGTGCTGAAAATATGGGGACAGTCGGCGAGTGGAGCGGCTGTAATGGCAAGATCATTGTAGACAATGATACACTCAAGGAACTTGTTGCGTCAGATGGTGATTATAGCGACTCAGCTATCTTTACAGGTCAGGTGACGTCATTCAGCGGTCTATTTAATAATAAAGTAGTTCTACATCCTATTGGCGGCTGGGACACTTCTAATGTAGTAGACATGAATTGGGCTTTTCAAAATGCCACCAATGTACCTGACCTGTCACGCTGGAACACTTCAAATGTTACTACGATGTTCAGAATGTTTAGCTACTCAGACTTCAACGGAGCAGTAAGCAATTGGGACGTCTCTAAAGTAACAAATCTTGAAGGGACATTCCGCTACAGCCCATTTAATCAAAGTATTAATAATTGGAATTTATTAAGTGCGACAAACTTAACCGAAATTCTTAGAAATACACCTTACAACCACAACACTAGGGGCTTATGCATCCCTAATGTTGACCGAAAACCAACAAACTTTGCGACTAATCTTGCACCACAAAATGAACCTTTATGGGGTTATTGCGAAGAGATTGATGGCTATGCCACCAGCGACTGCGACGATCCTCAAAACTTAAATAAAGTAGGTGTAACTGGCGCATGCCAAGGTCGATTAATCGTTGATAGCGATACACTAAAGAACTGGAAGGCGTCAAAGGCATTTTATGGCGACAGCAATATTTATACAGGCCAAGTCACAGATATGTCAGGATTGTTCAGTGGCGTTAAGCCGATCTTTTCCATTGAAGGTTGGAATGTTTCTAATGTTAAGCAAATGCGATGGTTATTTCAAAACTCTGGCATTGACCAAGACCTGTCAAACTGGGACACATCAAGTGCAACGAATATGTATAGGATGTTCTATAGAAGCGCATACAGTGGCAGCTTAAAAAACTGGTGCGTACCTAACGTATCTGAGCGCCCCAATAACTTCTCTACCAATATTCCTGATGGTGAAGAGCCAGTATGGGGAACATGCCCTCAGTAACCTTTAATCATTGTACAAAAAGCCCTCTTCATGAGGGCTTTCCTTTTTATTGACAAAGCTGATATTATTTGTTAATATAACATCCTGCTTAGAGAATCAGGAATGAACATGACAACAGCATTTGAACACATCGACCCCACCGATAAGAAATTACCTTACCAGACTGCTATTGAAGTTCTTGATCTGGCTGATCGTAAAGATTGGGGCTATGCGCCTATGCTTGATGGCTGCTACGAACGCCATGAAATGGAAGAATATCTTAAGAACAACACTGACGCAGCGATTGCCATTGTTATTAGTTACGACCCCGAATGCGCCGACAGCATCGATGTGTCTATGATTAATGGGAAGCTAACGCTAGAGCTAGAAGATAACTTCTATTATGCTCATGAACATGTAGAGTCCGTTTCAGATATCAGTGATACTGTGATGAAGATGCTCAAGGCTTATCACTCGCAGAGCGATGACAGTGATAACAACAAAGCATCTGAGAGTGAAAGCGCAGAGGCTAACTCAGAAGAAAAGTCGCAGCCAACTAACCTATTACGCGTTACTGAAAAAAAGAAAGACTTAGCGATTGCTTCAGGACATGAGCTAGTTGGATTTGTGGTCAAAAAAGGCAATAGCTTCCAAGTCATTGCTGATGGACGGGCCAGAAATATCAGTGATGACGAATATCGCACCCTTATGCAATACCCAGAGTAAACACTTCAATCCCATCCTCTATTAGGGGATGGGCTAGCAACACTATACATTTAAGGATTACTTATGCGATCACATACGCTCAAATACCTTTGTGCAATTGCATTAATGCTTTCATGCACTCCTCATTCTCTCTATGCAGCAAACATGCTCGAAGCCATAGATAAATCATTTGGCGTTACAAGCAAGTTACACAGGCATGAGTTAGATACGTTTTTTAGTGATAACTTAACACCAACTAGCGAACCCGTAAACCCACCTATCGCTTCAAAAGAGTTCGAGCGATACCACGTTATAACAAACGAAAGATATGGCTACGTATGCGGCGTTAAGGCGGAATTTTCGGACAACAGAACCAATTCTTTCGACAGCCTAAACAAAAGGCTCTCAACACACTTTCAGTCCAGAGGTAATGTCGAGTCTGGAGAGGTAAAAGAGGTATCGTGGACAGGCAGATCCTTACCTAAGGATGTAAACAAGGTAGTGCTCTCGCAAAATAATAGCCAAAAGAAAGGCAGGACATACGCCAATACATTGACATTGCAGTTTGATGATTACGACAACTGTATGCATGTCGACAAAAAATACGATGGCGAGTTCACGCGCATGCTCAGTCAAGATTTTCGTTGTGACGTGATTAGTAGCACTTTTGTAGACAAAAAAGGGGTACAGTTTATTGACACATCACCACCCCTTCCTGAGTACAAAAACCCATCGACTGCGCACCTTTCCTTCACTACATACAGAAATGAAAAAAGGGATACATTTAAGGTTGAATTTAGCGCGATGGTCTCTAAACATGGCTACAAAACCAGACGAGTCAACTTGAAGGACAGTTTCTTTAATACTTACTACAACCCTAGCACTTGGGCTGCTAAATCTAAAGACGTGTCATTTAGAGCGTTCCCGAAAACAGTAAAAAATGGCTCCCTAGTTACAATTGGTGAGACAGGATTTGTGCTTCGAAGAGACCGTGAAGACTTAACCATCACCAAGTCAGGTAACGTACTAACAGGAATTGCAACCAAAGAAAGAAGTGACGAGCACTCTATCACTCACTTCACTTGCAATATTCAAGAGAATGATTGGCAAAAAGTAATTGCTGGCTTTTACCAAGACGCTAAACGATACACATTCGAAGAGAATGGCGAAATAACGGAAGGTTTTTAATCAATTTTCTGAGCATAGCGAGCAGATCATCTAACTGCTCGCTTATTCACAAGAGTTTACCCTTTGTTGGTTCTGCCAACACATATCAGCAATAACGATAATCCCGCTAGTCCCATAATAAAAACAACATTCAGCGAAATACTCAAGGAAAGCAGATCTACTATTTGGACAATACCATCCATGTCCTCCTGAGGTATGGGCTTTAACTTTAAGCTCTCTATTGCAGGCTGTGCTTTTGCAAATATATTGCTATGAAGGGCTGACATCGCCTGAGCCAGTACAATTTGTGCTATATATGCAACAACCACCAGTATGCCTAGTCTGCGGAAGAATTTACGATTATTTTTTATTTTGCGCATAGTTTGCTCCTTACGATAATATTGTGAGTATCATACATCAAATATCTATAACGCAACCCCTTTGGCAATAAAATAAATCATTTTTAAAACGCACTTTATTTGAGAGTGCTTTTAGTTTACCATCCTCATTTTAATAAGTGGTATATTAAAATGAACTATAACGATATTATTGATAACTTACTCTTTTCCGAGATTCGCTCAAGCGATATACATGGAGATGGCTTGTTTTCTACCCACTCTATCAATCAAGGACTTGTTCTAGGAAAGCTCGATGGGCAGAAAGTCCCTGAGTCAATGCACCCTGATTTTTTAAATGCGTTATCAGAATGGAACGCTATCGGAGAGGGGGAGTTGCTAGTCAGGCATTTCAGAACAAAATACAGCTTCATCAATCACAGCAGAAACCCTAATCTTGTGATTAAATATTTTCCTATTAGGGTGGTCGCTTTACGCTCGATAAGTGTAGGAGAAGAGCTGACGCTGGACTATCGAAAGGAGCCGCTATCAGACGAATACATCAGAGAGAAAGGTCAATATTACTTATAGTGTCACGCTGGAGTCAGCCTCCAGCAATCATTAAACCTTTTATGCTACGCAGTTTTTTGGCGTGACTTTCATCTCGAACCAAGCCGTACCTGCCCTTCTCGAAAAAGAGGGCAAGGGTATCAAGATCTACCGCCTTACCGCTTGAAAAGCCACCAACCAACTGCATTAAAGCATCCCTTTCTTGCCATGTGATAGCTTGCCTGCTAAAAATATCACGGAGGTAGCTAGCGTAAGCCTGCCCTGCCTCATCATGCCCAGATATATAAGCACTAAGATACCAATCATAGACCGACTCACCCTCTTGCACTCCAAGCATGCCCCGTTGCGCTAGACGACCCAGCATATACTGAGAGTTTGGCTCATTTAACAAAGCCCCTTTCTTGTACCACCTTATAGCTTTTATCAGGTTAGTTTCAAGGTGCATATTGCCCAAAGCATAACTGGCCCAAGCGCCTTCGCTGGACTCAATTTGACATTGATTTATTGCGCCACGGATATCACCCTCATCGTACAGAGAGCGGCAGGTGTCGGCTACCGACAATGGCGAAAAAGATAGAGCGGCAACAATTCCGCACAAAAAGAAAATACGCACTTAAAAACCCTAATAAATACCTAATAAAATAAGACAAAACCAAGCCTTATTTACATTTCAATTAATTTTGTTATTATACAGGTGGTGTTAGATTTGGCAATATTTACTTTGCAATAAGTTATAATCTATCTCGCACAAAGAAAAGATGACTTGAAAAAGGGCATTTACTCTTAATTGTGCACTATATGATACTGTAAAACCACAATGTCGCATGAACATTGAGTACAACAAAACCGAGCGCATGTACTGCATAGTATACTTTTGCGACACCTTTTTCTAAATATATCTTACCATCAATGAACTTGGTTATTTTTTTGCTACCTATAATCTGGTAAGGAATTATGGTTGCCCATAGCTGAGTAAGAATGCTAACGACAATGCCGCTTGGTGCTGTCATGTCACCACTTCCATTACCATCTCTGTAAGGTATTAACCCTAAGTGATACAAAATAACAGGAAATAAAAAATTTGAGACCAAAGACAATACAATCATGAAAAACCATGGCTGCTCTGTTTCAATCGGATATTTTTTGCGCATATAAAGTCGCAACTTCATGTGCCAATGCATAATCATGTGCCAATGCATAATCACTTCCTAGAAACAATAGCGGAAAAAAGGATTGCCGTAATTGCTCTTTCTAATGCTAAGAACAGAAACATAAGATGGCTTCAATTTTGATCTTAAAATACCATCAAGGCTCTTATGCGTATGATTACCAGCGTACATATCCCTTTGGCACTTTCGCACTGCTACAGAGAGTGTAGGTGCTAGGACTAGCCATCCAATCCCGCTATTTTCACTTCCGTACTCAATCATGAATGTTTTTCTTTTGCGTTGCTTACATTGCAACTTTCTTCTATGGCTTAAGCGCATTACTTTGCTGCCCTTTGTATTTTAAGTAGGTGGCAAAAAGCCTATGAGTATTCATAGGCTTAACATATGTTTTGTTTTTACATAAATTCCATGTCTGGTGTTCGGTACTCGTCCTTTCCTAGCATCTCACACCCTACAGACTCTGCCTTGCTTCTTAAAAATGACTTTTCAATGTCATCAGGTGCTGATGATTTTACATCACTCGCCTTGAAGGCTTTTTGATACTCATCCTCTAGCAGGGTGATGCCAGTAGAATGCCTAAAGATAGGCGTATCGCCTGAGGCTGAGGGATCTACTAAGACATTTACCTTGTGGGGCAACCTCCCCGCTCGCAACGCCTTGTCATTGACCTTCCAGTTTTCCTCAAAATTAACCACACCATCTGGGGTTGTTGACTTCATTGCTTCAAGAGAAATGACGACTTCGCCAATTTTTGCGGTCCTTAATTGAGACTCAACTTCAGTGCCTGTATCTTCATCAATATGGCGGTAGATTTTGTCCTCAATATTTGAGACTGGCGCATAACTATTATCTGAGGGGAAGTGAGCGCTTTTTGTTAAATCGTTTTGAATGCCGACAATGACCATATACGCAGTATTCGACACGCTTGCTACGCGCTCAACCTCAACAACATCAGCGACACTTAAAGGGCAGTCATGCTTATCCACCTCTGCACGTGATTTATCATGAAGAGTTTGAAGTTGTTCTACAACATCCTCAAATTGATGCGCACGCTCAGGAGTCATAACGAAATCAAGGCCATAACCTGACTCTTTCATGACTAATTCAAACTTAGCTTCTACTGAGTCAACCGCCTTAGTTAGCTCCCCCTTAAACGTCTTGTCGCTAATATTACCGACAAACTCTCTCATTTTTTCAATCATAAGCATGATGGAATAATTGTTTTTCGCCTCAGACGTTTCGACGTAACGTCGTTTCGACATATCCGACAAATAGGCATTCATATTACCACTACCATCACTCGGCATATTAAAAAAATCTGATTTTGTATAAAATACGGGATGTTTGTTCACAACAGCCTTTCCTTAAATAAATACTTCATCTAATTATAACTTATTAGCTTCGACTATCCAATTTTGCTTATCTGCTTGGGAGTCTCTTTCCAATTTCAGCCACTGTTTTACTGAAAGGCATTGTTTGCATGATCACTGTACCGCCCTGCCCTTGGCCTGTCACACGACTATGAAAGAACCCCTCACCAGAGAAAAGCATATTACCTACACCACCTGAAAACTCCGCTTCGAAGACAATACCTTCTGTCCATGCCACCAGCGCACCTGTATCTACGACAAGCGACTCACCTGCTTTCAGGTCTCGTTGAATGAGGCCACCACCAGCGTGAAGGCAGATAATCCCATCGCCCTCAATCTTCTGAACGATTAAGCCCTCGCCGCCGAACAGCGTACTGCTAATATTACCTGTAAAGTCCACAGTGATTGACGTACCATACGCACCACATAAAAATGCGCCACGCTGAGCCTTTATAACGCCACCAACGGTACTTAGGTCTAATCCCATGATAGTGCCGGGATATGGCCCGTGAAAGCCCACACAGCGGCGATCTGAATGATTATTAGTAAAGTGCGTAACAGCCACCGACTCGCCTGCTAGCATCCGCTTACCTGCTGACATCAAGCCACTTAGCATACCGCCTTTAGGGTTGCTTCCATCACCAAGATGCGTTGACATCTCAATACCTTCCTCCATATAAAGCATCGACCCCGCCTCAGCAATAACCTTCTCACCCTGATCTAAGGTAATCTTGACGCTCTCAAAGCCATCAATACCTTCAATCTCATAATCAATTTCGTGACATCTCATATATATACTCCTTAAAAGATAATTAATTATACCGAACATTTTTAGCAAAATCTTGGCATTTGTGATTTAAGCTCTGATGGATTGACTTTTACTCATGTATTTGATATTATCTAAAGGCAAACTAAACAAAAAGGGAATAGGATAAATGCATCAAGCAATTGGGGTCGAAAAGATTAGCGCAATCCCTAAGCATTACTTTGAAGATATGAGTGCGCGACTTATGTTGGTCTTGCCCTGCATGGATAATGAAATTGCAATCAATACATATCTGAGTGATTTGTTTGCCAAGAATGACATTACGCAGTCACTATCTGATGTGGCTATAGTTGACGACTTCTCCCCCTCCATGACTAGCGAGCAGCTTATGGCGTTCGCAGAGCGCGTTGTAAGCTATCACGATGGGAATATAGATAAGGCTAAGCTTGCAGTAAGAAATGTCATGGACTGCGTGCCTAGAGAGGTAGATGATTTAATTGATTACGCTACAGACAAGCGTAAGCGTGAGCTTATCTCTAACATTAAGGTGGGACTCAGTTCGTACCTAGACAAGAGCAATAAAATAACAACATTAGCATCACTTAAAGATGCTCTTAGTAAGCTACCTCTAGAACTCATCGATAGGGTTTGTAACGCGGAAATGCGAATGTTTCAGAGCATGCCTACCCAAGAGCGGGAAGGGCTTACTCATAAACAGAAAACACTGACCTCTGCGGCTAACTATTACTTAAATCACTATATCGGCTTTACATGCAATAGCCTTTGGCTTGCATGCTTCACCCACGCCGATAATTTTGGATGTGCAGGTGGATGGCATCACAGAGATCTCACGCCATGCGAAAATACGCATTTTGGTTTCAAAGATCCTAAATGGAGTGCCGAAACTGTAATAGCCAACCTTCAATACATCGAGCTTTTCTTCGCCATATACGACAATAGTATTGATGATGACAAAAAAGAGGACATGGAGGGTACGTTAGAACTTTACAAAGAAGCGCTGATAGCGACATCAGGGTATTTTCTAAAAACAAGAGAGCACAAAGCTGGTGGATTACATAAAAAAGAAGCGATAGATAAAATTATTAGGTTTGCAGAGAGCTTCCCTCATCTATTTATGGCTTCAGAAAAGCTTACACTAGAGATACAAAGAGAGGTTCTTTATGGGATGCCGAGGTTTAGTTATTCAGATTATAGACGTTGCTTGTCTCATGCTGTTAATACTGAAGATGACCACCAGTCAATGCACTTCATTCCGCTGATACAGGCTTGGAACTTTCTTGTACATGAGAGAGCGCATGATATAGAAAATGATTTCCACATTTCGTTTTTGAAGGCAAGGTATTCGCCAGAACATTTCACGTTATTTGTCGAGTATGCAAAAATGCAGATAGTAAGGGAAGATATAGACGAATATAGCCTATCTACATTTTCGGAGTTTTACCTTGACTACCTCTGGCTACTCATTAACGAAAATTCGGATACTTTGTTTTTATTTAATGAGATCTACTCAGCCCTTATTGATGTTTCTGACATCCTCCCTGTCGCTGAAGTGATTGAAGGTATGGAAGCGCTAGGCTATAAAAGATAAATCTAACCAGCGAACCCAAAAGCCCCCATTAAATACTTGGGGGCTTTTTAACTATGCGATCATTCCTGCTTCTTTCTCCCACTTTCGTCTGACCTTCTCCGCAAGCTTTATGGCTTCTTTGCGTGTCCTGCTATTAGATTTTATAGGATTGTCCTTATACATAAACTTCCGCCTCACACCTCGGTGATTTTCTGGGTGATGAGCTATGATGTAGCATCTCAAATAATCGGACCCATTTTTATGGCATTCAACCGTTCTTACTTCAGACAGTCCTGTGATGAGGTCTTGTTTTGCACCCCTTCTCTTTTGACGAACCAGCTTCTTGTCTGCGCCTATTAGCTTAGCATCATGATCCCTTTGTTTTTTTGCTGCTACTAGCGCAGCCTCTTTTGACGTGTAATCTCTATCCAAAAATCGACTATAAATATAGTCCTCTCCTTTGGTTTTAGGGATAGCTACACGCACAGTCCATCCATTACCTAGTCTCGTGATGTATTTCATTGGGGCGATACTTTTTGTCATAGCTAAAGCATCACCCTCATGCAGTAAGATTTAACAGCATCAACCTCGCTAGCTTCCATCAGATCGTATGGAGGCACACCCAGTATCTCTACCATAAAAGATGCATCAGTTATCTTTCTAATATGCTTCACCACCCGCTGCCATGGCATATCACGGACACCTTCATTCTCCATTGCTTGCTTAATTGAACCTACCATCCCTTTTCTCACAGGTTGCTTTAGGGAAAGAAGTATTGTGAGATATTTTACAATTCTTTCCTCTCCTGCTATCGCATCACCCTCATTCAAGGCATTGTACTCAAGAAAATTGAGGAACTCTTCAGTAAGACCCTCATTAATTGTCGAAGTAGGCTTGTAGTTTCTTACAATTACATCCATATCCGCTGGGGCTATCTCAAAAAGATGCTTTATATTGTCACTTTTCATGACGGGCAAGAGAGTCTTTTGATTTTTCTTATTGATGTTAAATACATCTCTAAGCTCAGGCTTGTAAACAAGAATACCATCCGATGCAACTTTAAGGCTAGCGAATAGCTTTTCCCATTCTTTTTGACTTACTCCCCTTTCGTAAATCCTATTCTGCACTGTTTTGATAATTTTCCTAAATGCTTTGAGCTTGTCACTCTCATTTAGGATGCTAGCTGCTCTTATTGTTCTTTTAATACAAATGTCATGTTCTTGTTTGACGAAAATGCTTACGGGGAATGTCAGCTCTCCCTCATCTCCTGACGATAAAGGCTCAACAATACATTCAAGCCAACATGATGGGCTGACCATATTCATTACGCTATTTTCTGTAATTATCACTTTTGATTTGGCAAACGAATAGCGCATAATCATTCTTACCAAAGGATAAACCAGATTCACAAGTTCTGCATTTTGGGCGCTATCTATTGCGGGTGTGATAGGGCATGGTCGCGTCATTATATTTCTAGAATAGGCATTAATAGGAGCATAGTGTTTTACATTTGACACTCTTACCCTTAGTAATTCGGGATTACTCTCTGCAACCTCATTAAGCCTTAGAATAACCTTATGCGAAAATTCGCACAAATCTTCACTTCCCTTTGAAGATGAGTTATTCAGAAATAGAACTGTGATATAAAAAGCTTCGGGATAATGAGCAATAATACAGTCCAAAAACTCCATTACAAGGTCGACAACAAGTGTTATCAGCGCACCACAAACAGGGACTGCTAATTCATTACCTGCTTTTATAAGAGAAGGCAATTCGAATAAAGAACTAAGGTGTGAGGTGATAACTTTTTCACTCTTGCGCTTCTTTAGTTCTTCCTTTATAACGTTGATGTAGTTTTCCATCACTTTAATAATCGTCATATTAACAAGGGTCTGATTCTCATAGAATGTCTTATATGAGCAAATGGTATTTACCCATTTAAGCAGTGGCATTTCTTGTTCGCCTTCTACTTTGTCGATACGTCGGACAACTAAGGGCATTTCATCAGAAGGGAAAGAAAGAATGGAAGCAAAACATCTAGCACTAACAAAGCCTTTTTCTTTTGCTATTTCTTGCTCATCTATTAGTAACATATTGTCATTTATTGATAACAATATGTTGTGCCAATAGTCACCTTTTTCATCTACCTCCGAATCCAGAATAGGGCTGCTATTTCTAACCTCTTTGCTAGGAAGTACTTTCATAAAATCTTTTACAGTAGGCACGTCTATCCCCATCCATTTTGCCAACCCTTACTGTATCAAAATGCAAACACTTTGTCAATATTGCCATTCATAGGCAGGTACAAGAATTACTCATCCTGATAGTTAAATTTTCGCAAGTCTTAATTATTCATATTCCTCTAATGCGAGCTTACTTGAAGCTGCCGAACCTGAAAGGGAAACAAAAATAAAAAGGTGCAAAAACTCAAATGAATAACAAAAGTACACATAGGCCTCATATATTGATTCAAATATGCTGAGGCCGCCGAAACTAAAGTGATGACCCGATATTACTAGAACAATATTACGGACAAACTCCGAGAACGAAAAAAACAAAAAAACGGAAGCCAAAAAGAAAGGGATTAAGGAAGGGATAATAAGAAACCAATTCTTCTTACTGAGCCGAGAGTATATTGAGGTGATTTTAGTTAATAAAAACCCAATGCTTATGAATGCTAATAGTGAAGTAAAATTGACAGCACTTAATGAGTAAATCCCATCAGCATAAGCGCTCATAGGCATGCTGACCAAAAACATATGCAACAGGATAATTGCGAATGAATAGAGCATAATATAGAAAAAGTCGCTATTGTTATCTCTTCTTTTGGCACTATATTCTTTTACGAACCTTTCTCTACTTACAAAGGGCGTATCTGCTATATTTGCTAATTTCTCCTTCTTCTTTTTTTTTGATCTTTTATCTGCCAAGTTTTTTAGATGGCTTATTTTCTTACTGCTTTTCATACCAATACCTCTTTATAAGGGATTGATTGTACCAATATTCATTATTCGATTAAAGAAAAGACAATCCTTAGAAAGCAAAAAGGCCAGCAAACGCTGACCTTAATTAAGCCTGAGATTACAACTTAATGAGGTGGTCTTTGGATGGTCGTACTGCGAAAGGTGCGAACCTTTGCATTAACCTCGTATCCACCGCACGATGCGGTATCCACCATGTCCGCCTTTTTTGAAGAGTGGCACATCTCTTATCCTACAGTAAATTATCGACCTTCCAACTACCGCCAGCCTTGCGAGCTGTAAATGAGTGCGAACTCAAAACGTGCGTCTTTCAATCAAAACCTTCAGGCTTGCGACCCTCCAGTCACCTCGTTCTACTAAAGCAACAAGGCTAAAGTAGCAAGGTATTAGGACACTTTAATACTGTAGTGACACTGTCTTTGCATTTAAGATTGCAGGAATCGAACCTACGACAGATTGATTAAAAGTCAACTGCTCTACCTACTGAGCTAAATCTACCCACTGAGACGTGCAGTGTCAGTTCATCCATAACCTTTTGAGCTACAGAATAGAACACGCCTCATAAAACATACTTGCCGCCAAGCGTTCTGTTTATTCACAGTAATGATTGTCAGCCTTTAGACTTTACTCATTAATGCATGATACTCGCCTTCTCGCCGCTAAGCTTACGACTTGGTATCAACGACCTTTGTCCAAACCATCTTCCACATTGCCTCCCTATCAAGCTTTGCGAGAGCTTGAAGTGCGTTGGTCAGAGTAATCCCCCCTCCGCTCTTTCAGGTGTGGCGTTCCGATCCCTATTCCGCATTGAGCAGATAGTCGCCCTAAGGCTAGGACTCGCCTGCATGGGTTGCCTAGTCAACCTCTAAAGAGTTTGGTAGGTGAGGAGCTGTGAGAAGCTATCCCCTTTCATGCCGTTACCGACACTTATAAGCCATGCCTGTTACCTCTCGTGGCGAACCACGTGAGACCATTTGAAAGCACACTGCTTTAATGAGCTTTCAATTGACCTCAAAAGAAGTCTATTGATTAAGTCTGAGATTACAACTCAATGTAGTGATCTTTCGTTAGGAGTACATCACAGGTGCTACCCCATGACTTGCCCACTTATCCACCGCTCTAGCGGTAATCACTATGCCCACCTTTTTTGAAGGGTGGTATTTCCCTTGTCCCATAACAGTCTTTCGGTTATCCAACTACCGCCTGCCTTGCGAGCAGTTAAGAGATGCGACTCTCAAACGTGCGTCATCCAACCAAAACCTTCAGGCTTGCGACCCTTCAGTCACCTTGTTCCACCTAAGTGGCAAGGTATTCGGACACTTCACTGTTACAGCGAGACCGTCTTTTGCGTTTATAATCATGGCGAATGCAGGACTTGAACCTACGACCTCATGTTTCTCGTAACATACGCTCTACCAACTGAGCTATTTTCGCAAAACTCACTACGATGTGCGGTCTCAATTCCTTCGCGATCTTTTGAACCGCGAAATAGAACACACCGTTATAGACATATTCAGTCGCTAAACCTTCAATACCCTTCGAAAACCGTTTATCTGCCTTTCGACATTACTCAATTCTCGATGACACTCGCTTTATTGCCGCTAGACGTACAACTTAGTGTCAAAGACCTTAATCTTACTTATCTTCCTCTTCGCTAACCTATCTTACCTTGCAGGGTAAGCAGAGAGACATCTAGCGTTGCCCATGATGTCTCCTTTTTGATCGAGGCGTTCCAAGCACCATCCCATCTGGAACAGGTGGCAGTCCTAAGACTGAGACGCATCTGCATAGATTACTCGAAACAACAATAGTCAGAGACTACTGCCGTTTTAAGCGGAGCGCTGTGAGAGCTAACTCCTTTCATGTCATTACTGACACTTATAGGCTATGCCCTTATTCGGCGGGAAACCCGCCAAATCTTCTTACTACCCCAACTTCGTCGGAGTTCTGCTATATTAGCATCAGAAATATATTTGTCAACACTTTTCTGTGTTTTTATTTCTGACTCAAATTGGTACTCGGTACGGAATTCGAAATCCGTGTTGCCGCCTTGAAAGGGCGGAGTCCTAACCGCTAGACGAACCGAGCATAAGCTTAAATTGGTTGATCATCCCAGACTCGAACTGGGGACATCTGCCTTGTAAGAGCAGCGCTCTGCCAACTGAGCTAATGATCATCAATACTTAAGGCGGATGATACTGGAATCGAACCAGTGACCTCTTGGCTTAGAAATCGAATCGTTAGCTTTCGCTGCCCTAAGGCTCTACTTGTGTAGAAACGACTTCTTTTGCTCTCGCGCTCTGCCAACTGAGCTAATCATCCAAAACTAACTATGCACATAAAAATTGCTGACCGATACCTGTTTTGATATCAACGACTTAATACCGCCACGCGATTATCTCGCAATGAGCCAGCGAAGCTCTTTATCATGCTCTCATTATGCCCTTGGTAATACCTAGAGACAGAATGTGGTGGATGCGGTTGGATTTGAACCAACGAACCCAGAGGGATCAGATTTACAGTCTGACAGCTTTAGCCACTTGCATACACATCCAAATTGGTAGCGGGAGCAAGATTTGAACTTGCGACCTCAAGGTTATGAGCCTAGCGAGCTGACCTGACTGCTCTATCCCGCGACTGTTCTTTAACGTGAACCATTCTAATCACGTGCAGCCATGCTGCTAATTGGCGATTGGAGAGGGATTCGAACCCTCGTGAACTTTCGTTCGGCGGATTAACAGTCCGCTGCCATTGACCGCTCGGCCATCCAATCTATTAATGGTTGAGATAGGAAGGCTCGAACTTCCGACCTTACCCTTATCAGGGGTACGCTCTAACCAACTGAGCTATATCTCATCAAACTAATGGTGCTGGCAGACGGATTCGAACCGCCGTCGACGCATTACAAGTGCGCTGCATAACCGCTTTGCTATGCCAGCTCTGTACATTTTAACTAATGCACTTAAGTAAGCATTGCTTAATTAAGGACACTAACCTTTTGGCGCAGGCTGAGAGATTCGAACTCCCGACTTCATCGTTCGTAGCGATGCACTCTGTCCAACTGAGCTAAGCCTGCATTCTGGTCGAGGTAGCGGGATTTGAACCCTGCTTTTCCACCTTATGAGGGTGGCGTGATAACCAATTACACTATACCTCAATATTTACATTTTTAATTTTCATACTACTGTATTATCAGGTTTTGGTGGAGGAAGCGGGATTTGAACCCACGGCCTCTGCCTTGCAAGGGCAGCGCTCTACCAACTGAGCTATTCCCCCTAATGTAAACCTATCTTCGCTTTCGCATTCTTCTCATGCGCTTGTTTCTTTTTGCTTCACTATTCATTTCTTCACTTCTTTAAATCTGGTGGGTCGTGCTGGGTTCGAACCAGCGACCAATTGATTAAAAGTCAACTGCTC
>CEVI01075965.1_pt1 | contig 55444 bp, 51 predicted proteins | sample 531471 | NCBI WGS metagenome assembly CEVI01 (sample SAMEA2623513, study PRJEB7988) | marine metagenome | isolation source: saline water (ENVO:00002010), including
CCGGCCTCCGGGCCGCTAGTGCGCTTCGTCCCAGTTATCCCCCACGCCTACCTCGACCACCAGCGGCACATCGAGTTCGGCGGCTTGGGCCATGTGTTCCTTGAGGCCTTTAGTCACTGCGTCGATCTGGTCTTCACGCACTTCCAGTACCAGTTCGTCGTGTACCTGCATGATGACTCGGGCGTCCAGGCTGCTGTCGTTCAGCCAGGCCTCTACCTTGATCATGGCGCGTTTGATGATGTCGGCGGCGGTGCCTTGCATCGGTGCGTTGATGGCGGTGCGTTCGGCGGCTTTGCGCATGGCCTGGTTCTTGGCGTGAATTTCCGGCAGGTACAGCCGGCGGCCGAACAGGGTTTCGACATAGCCTTGCTCGCTGGCCTGCTCGCGGGTGCGCTCCATGTAGCTGAGCACGCCCGGGTAGCGGGCAAAGTAACGGTCGATGTAGGCCTGGGCCTGCTTGCGGTCGACGCCGATCTGCTTGGCCAGGCCGAAGGCGCTCATGCCGTAGATCAGGCCGAAGTTGATCGCCTTGGCGCTGCGGCGCTGATCCGAGCTGACCTCGTCCAGCTCGACCCCGAACACTTCGGCGGCGGTGGCGCGGTGTACGTCCAGATCGTGCTTGAAGGCATCCAGCAGGCCGGCGTCCTGGGCCAGGTGGGCCATGATGCGCAGCTCGATCTGCGAGTAGTCGGCGGCCAGCAGCTTGTAGCCCTTGGGCGCAACAAAGGCCTGACGAATGCGTCGACCCTCGGTGGTGCGGATCGGGATGTTCTGCAGGTTCGGGTCAGATGATGACAGGCGCCCGGTAGCGGCCACGGCCTGATGATAGGAGGTGTGGATGCGCCCGGTACGCGGGTTGATCTGCTCCGGTAGGCGGTCGGTGTAGGTGCTTTTGAGCTTGCTGACGCTGCGGTACTGCATGATCACCTGCGGCAGCTCGAAGCCCTGCTCTGCCAGCTCGGCCAGTACCGCCTCGGCGGTCGAGGGCTGACCCTTTGCGGTCTTTGACAGCACCGGCAGGCCTTGCTTTTCGTACAGGATGGCGCCCAGTTGCTTGGGCGAGCCGAGGTTGAACTCCTCGCCCGCCAGCTCGAACGCCTGGCGTTCCAGTGCCACCATCTTGTCGCCCAGCTCAATGCTCTGCTTGCCCAGCAGATTGGCATCGACCAGCGCGCCGTTGCGTTCGATGCGTGCCAGCACCGGCATCAGCGGCATTTCAATTTCCTGCAGCACACGCGCCAGTGACGCTTGCGGCTGCAGTTTGGCCCACAGGGTCTGGTGCAGGCGCAGGGTGACGTCGGCGTCTTCGGCGGCGTAGGGGCCCGCCTGCTCCAGCGCAATCTGGTCAAAGGTCAGCTGCTTGCTGCCCTTGCCGGCGATGTCTTCGAACTTGATGGTGCCCTGGCCGAGATACTTGAGCGACAGGCTGTCCATGTCGTGACGGGTGGCGGTGGCGTCCAGCACGTAGGATTCGAGCATGGTGTCAAAGGCCACGCCCTGCACGCGGATGTCGTAGTGGGCCAGCACGTTGATGTCGTACTTGGCGTGTTGCGCGACCTTGGCCTTGGCCGGGTCCTCCAGATAGGGCTTGAGCGCGGCGAGTACCTTGTCGCGGTCGAGCTGGTCGGGTACGCCCATATAGCTGTGGGCAACCGGAATGTAAGCTGCCTCGTGGGGCTGCACCGCCAGCGACACGCCGACCAGCTCGGCGCGCTGGGCGTCGATGCTGGTGGTTTCGGTGTCAAAGGCGAACAGCTCGGCGGCCGCAAGCTTGCCAAGCCAACGGTCAAAGTCGGCTTGCTCGGTGATGATCTCGTACTGGTTTTCCTGGGCTTGCTCGGCGGCCTCGCCATTGTCGCTGGCCTGGCCTGCGGCCTTGGCCTCGCGCAGCAGATCGTCCAGCCAAGTCTTGAACTCCATCTCGCGATACAGCTCGATCAGCGCCTCGCGGTTGGCGGCGCTGGGCTGCAGGGCGTCGACTTGCACTTCCAGCGGCACGTCCAGCTTGATGGTCGCCAACTGGTAGGACAGGTAGGCCATCTCCTTGTGCTCTTCGAGCTTCTCGGGCAGCTTCTTGGCGCCGCGAATCGGCAGCTCCGGCACCTTGTCCAGGCTGTTGTAGATCACGTCCAGGCCGCCGCCCACGCCGGTCAGCAGGCCCAGAGCGGTCTTTTCACCAACGCCGGGCACGCCCGGAATGTTGTCGACCTTGTCGCCCATCAGCGCCAGGTAGTCGATGATCAGTTCCGGGCCGATGCCAAATTTGTCGTGCACGCCCTGAATGTCCATCACGGTGCTGGTCATGGTGTTGACCAGGGTGATGTGCTCGTCGACCAGCTGCGCCATGTCCTTGTCGCCGGTGGAGATCACCACCGCACGGCCGGCGTCGGCGCTTTGCCGCGCCAGGGTGCCGATCACGTCGTCAGCCTCTACGCCGTCAACGCACAGCAGCGGCAGGCCGAGTGCACGAACGGCGGCGTGCAGGGGCTCGATCTGGGCGCGCAGGTCATCGGGCATGGGCGGGCGATGCGACTTGTACTGCTCGAACATCTCGTCGCGGAAGGTCGGCCCCTTGGCGTCGAATACCACGGCAATCGGGCTGCCGGGATATTGCTTGAGCAGGCTTTTCAGCATGTTCAGCACGCCTTTCACGGCGCCGGTCGGCTGCCCCTTGCTGGTAGTCAGGGGTGGCAGCGCGTGGAAGGCGCGATAAAGGTAGGACGAGCCGTCCACCAGGACGAGAGGTGTGGTGTCTGTCATGCGTCAGGTCAACAATTCCGGAGCCAATGGGGCTAGAATGAGGGCATCATTCAGGCAAAGGACAAGACTACCATGATTCGTAAATTTGGCTTTGGATTGGCCGCCGCGCTGTTGTTGGGCAGTGCATCGGTCATGGCGCAGGATGCGGTCCCGGGTGACCCGGAAGTGACCATCCGCCAGGAAGGTGATCGCACGGTTGAGGAGTACCGCGTCAACGGCTTCCTCTATGCCATCAAGGTTATCCCCAACAGCGGTGCGCCCTACTATCTGGTTGCCGTGGATGAAGACGGCAACTACGTGCGCTCCGACCAGCCCGACGGGCTGCGTATCCCTTCCTGGAAGATCTTCGAGTGGTGAGCTGAGCCGTGTCGGTGTTCACCCCGCTGGCGCGGGCCGAGCTGGAGGCGCTGGTTGACGGCTTCGACCTGGGCCGGCTGATCGACTTTCAGGGTATTGAAGGCGGCAGCGAGAACAGCAACTTCTTTGTCAGCTGCGAGCAGGGCGACTTTGTGCTCACCCTGGTCGAGCGTGGCGATCCGACGGCGTTGCCGTTTCTGGTCGAGTTGCTGGCCTGCTTGCGCGGCGCCGGTCTGGCCGTGCCCTACGCGGTTGCTGATCGCCATGGCCAGTGCCTGCATCAGCTCAAGGGCCGCCCGGCGTTGCTGCAGCCACGCCTGGCCGGGCGCCACGTAGAGCTGCCCGATGCCAGTCACTGCGAGGCGGTGGGTGGCTGGCTGGCGCAGTTGCATCTGGCAACGCGCGACACCGCGCTGGCGCGTCCGGACGAACGCGGTGTCGACTGGATGCAGGATCAGGCGCGGCGTCAGCTGCCGCAACAGAGCGGGCCGCTGGCCGAGGCGCTGGAGGCTTTACTGGCCCAGCTGGTGCACTGGCGCCGCCAGGACCCCGGCTTGCCGCGTGCGGTGCTGCACGCCGACCTGTTCCGCGACAATGTGTTGTTTGACGGCCATCACCTGAGCGGGGTGATCGACTTTTACAACGCCGCCAGTGGCTGGATGCTCTATGACGTGGCGATTGCCGTGAACGACTGGTGTCTGGACGGCGATGGCGCGCTGGAGCCCCGACACGCGCGTGCCCTGTTGGCGGGATACGCGGCGCGGCGTGCTTTTACGGCCGCCGAGGCGCAGTGCTGGCCCGCCATGCTGCGGCTGGCGGCGCTGCGCTTCTGGCTGTCGCGGCAAATTGCAGCCGAGGAGTTTGCCGGACAGGACGGCGTGCTGGTGAAAGACCCGCAGCACTTTGCCCGCCTGCTGCTGCAGCATCGGGCGGTTGCTGTTGGGCTACCGCTGGCGCTCTAGGCGATAGCGGCTAATCTGGTTAGGCATTAACCCAGCGGCGTCGTCAGGCAGTGCCGTTGCCTAACGGAGCTGCCACCATGATTCCCGTCGACGGAGCCTTTATCCTCGCCGTTTCTCCCCGTTTTTCCGGTGCCCGCGCTGATGCCCAGCGGCGCATCGTCGGCGACATTTCTGCTGCCTTTGCCCCTACCCTTGCCCATTACCGGATCGACAGCCGCCTGCGGATTGCGCACTTCATGGCGCAGGTGACCCATGAATGTGCCGGGTTTCGTACCACCGAGGAGTTTGCCAGTGGCGCTGCCTATGAAGGGCGGCGCGACCTGGGCAACACCGAGCGTGGCGATGGCCGGCGATACAAGGGGCGCGGGCTTATCCAGCTGACCGGGCGGGCCAACTACCGGCAGATGGGCGAGCGCTTGCGACTGCCGCTGGAGGCCGAACCAGAGCTGGCAGCCGAGCCACTGACGTCGCTGAAAATCGCCTGTGAGTACTGGCACACCCGGCAGATCAACGAGGCGGCTGATCGCGATGACCTGATTCGCGCCACGCGGCTGGTCAACGGCGGGCTGAACGGGCTGGAGGATCGACGCCAGTATCTGCAGAAAGCCAAGACCGCGCTGGCGGCGCTGGAGGGCTTGCGGGTGTCGCAGGCGCAAGGCGGCACCACCGTGGCCCTGCGCCGCGGCTCCTTTGGTGATGCGGTGCAGCAGTTGCAGGAACTGTTGGCCGCCCAGGGTTATCCGCTGTCGATCGATCGTGACTTTGGCCCGGCGACCGAGCTGGCGGTGATGCAGTTTCAACAGCGCGCCGGGCTCTTGGTCGATGGCATCGTCGGCCAGAAGACCTGGGCTGCGCTGCGTAGTCGCTAGCGGCTTTTTTGGAGTTTCACCGTTCGGTCGCATTGCTGGCCTATATTTCGCATTGGATTGCCTTTTAGCTGAGCACAGGACGCTTTGATGAGTACCATTCACTTTGTTGGTGGCGAGAAGGGCGGCGTGGGCAAGTCCGTCGTCTCGCGCCTGCTGTCCCAGTACTTTCTCGACAATGGTCTGCTGTACGCGGGTTTTGATGCCGATCAGTCGCACGCCACCCTCACCCACTCCTACCCCGAGTTCACCCAGTCGATTGTGCTGGATGACTTTGAGAGCATTGATCAGTTGATCGAGCTGGCCAGTGAGGACGATGAAAAACAGCTGCTGGTGGATCTGCCTGCGCAGAGTCAGCGCTTTCTGGATCGCTGGCTGGAAGACAGCGGCGTGCTGGAAATCTGCGCCGAGCTGGGGCTGAAAACCCTGTTCTGGTACGTGGTCGACGGCGGGCGTGATTCCGTCATGCTGCTGCGTGCGTTTCAGCAGAAGTACGGCGGCTCCATGCCTTTTGTTGTAGTGCGCAACTTTGGTTGTGGCGGCGATTTCAGCGATATCGATCAGGTGATCGCGGAAGCCCAGGCCGCGCAATTGCTGGCGGTGGTGGATATCCCGGCGCTGCATCCGGCCACGTTGCAGCGTATCGACAAGCTGGGGCTGAGCTTCTGGTCGGCCATCAACCTCAAAAGCGCAGATGGCGCGCAACTGAGCATGATGGAGCGTCAGCGCACCAAGGTGTGGCTGCGCAAGGCCAGTCAATCGATCGACGCGGCCCTGCAGCAGCTGTAGTACCCGGGGTGCGCTGATCACTGCCACAGACTCTGAATGCCAGAGAGTCTGCGCACATGATCAGCGCATCCCAACGCCTTACTGCTGTGCGGGTGTATCGCGCATCAACAGATAGTGTAGTACCGCGCCCATCAGCGCGCCCAGCAGCCAGGCGTAACCATGCAGCTGGCTCAGCACCGGCACCCACACCGAGGCAACGGAGAACACCGATGCCACCGCAAAGGCGATCATCGCCTTGCGGTTCCAGCCGCCGTTGAAGTAATAGCTGGTGCCCGGCTCGGCGCTGAACAGGTGCTGCAGGTTCAGCTGCTGTTTACGCACTAGGTAGTAGTCCGCAACGATGATGCCGTACAGCGGTGCCAGGATGGCGCCCAGGGTGTCGACGAAGGCGGCAATGCCCACCTGGCTGATGAAGGCCACCCACAGTGCACCAATAAAGAACGCGATGGCTGCGGTGATAAAGCCGCCGGTGCGAGCGCTGATGCGCGCGGGCGCGAGGTTGGCGATGTCGTAGGCCGGCGGAATAAAGTTGGCCACCAGGTTGATGCCGACCGTTGCAGCAAAGAAGGTCAGTGCCGCGATGATGGTCAGCGTGAGGCTGTCGACGCGGGCCACGATGTCGGTCGGGTTGGTCAGCGTCTCGCCAAAGACCACCACGGTGCCGGCGGTGATCACCAGGGCGATGACCGAGAAAATCGCCAGGCTGACCGGCAGCCCAAGGAAGTTGCCCACGGTCATCTGCTTCTCGCTTTTGACAAAGCGGGCAAAGTCGCCGTAGTTGATTACCACCGCGGCAAAGTACGCCACCATGGTGCCAACCACGGCAAAGAAGGCGGCGACCGGACCGGCTTCGTACTCACCGCTGCCACTGAAGATGGTGCCCAGCTCGGTCAGCAGGCTCGGGCCGGCCTGGTACCAGATGATCAGCATCAGCGCGATCATGACCACATACACTAGCGGCCCGGCCCAGTTCAGGAAGCGGGTGATCCACTCCATGCCGCGCACGAACAGCAGCACCTGGAAGGCGCAGACCAGACAGTAGGAGATCCAGCCGATGGCGGTGATGCCCAGCAGCGTTGGGGTATCGGCTGCGGGCTCAAACAGGGCATTGAGCAGCAGCGCCAGCGCGGTGGAGGCGAAGTAGGTCTGCACGCCGTACCAGAAGATCGCGACAATCCCGCGTACCACCGCCGGGAAGTTTGCGCCGCGCACCCCCATGCTGGAGCGGGCCATGACCGGGAAGGGCACGCCGTATTTAACGCTTGGCTTACCGGTCAGCTGCACCAGGCCCATGACAATGAAGCCGGCCAGTACGATGCCGGCGAGCACTGCCCAGCCGCTTAACCCGTAGGAGATAAACAGGGTGGCAGCCAGCGTGTAGCCGAACAGGCTCTGAATATCGTTGGACCACACGTTGAATATCTCGAACCAGCCCCAGTGGCGTTTGCCCGGCGGCAGCGGGGCAAGGTCTTCGTTGTGCAGAGTGGGGTCGATGTGCTTGATCTGAAAGTCATCGTTAGCCATGGGCCTTTCCTTGCGTCTTTTTGTGGGTACCGGGCAGGGCTGTGTTGGCAGGCCGCCCTGGCGGTTCGCTTGCATCATTTATTCCGCCTTCGCAGTGCAGCCGACAGGGGGTTGCCATGACCATCTGCACAGGAGGTCGCACATTGTGTACAAAAACGTCGTCATTTTGTATTCAAAAATGTAGTGCATGAAAAAAAACGCTACAAATGCTGGCGTCAGCCAGCCCGTATCGGGCTGCTGATCAGCGTAGGCTCTGCAGCTCAGGCTTGTTGCTATTGCTCCCCAGGGGCTAAGCTGCCGCATCCAGGAAGCGGCGAGGCGCCGCGTGGTTCACGGACTGAAAGGTAATCCAATGCAGTGTCCCAAGTGTCGAAATACCCGGCTGCAAGCGAGCAAGGTTGAAGACGGTTTGCCCGCCATGGGCTGTCCTGCGTGTGCAGGCTCGTTGCTGTCGCTGCTTTACTACCGCGACTGGGTCGAGCGTAACGAGCCGCCGGTGGCCGATGGCGAGCTTGCCACCGAGGTGGTTGAGGAGGCTGACGCCAAGATGGCCCTGGCCTGCCCCAAGTGCAGCGGCCTGATGACCAAATTCTCGGTATCCGGGGCGCTGGCCAGCCGAATCGACTTGTGCGGTCGCTGTGACGAGGCGTGGCTCGACGGGGGTGAGTGGCAGTTGCTGAAGTCGCTGGAGCTGGCGCACAAGCTGCCGGCGGTATTCACCGAGCAGTGGCAGCGGCGGGTGCGCAGCGAAAAGATGGCCCAGCTCAAGCGCGAGCGCCTGGAGCAGCAGGTAGGCGCCGCCGATGCAACCAGGGCCGCGGAGATCAAGGGGTGGCTTGCCGAGCACCCGCAACGCGCAACCTTGCTGCAGTTTCTCGCCTCTGACTGAGTGTAGACAGAACCGCTCGGTGCCGGTGTGGTCAGAGTGCTGTCCGGGCTGCCAGCAGGCTTGCCCATTCATTGCTGAACACGTTCAGGCCCATGCTGATTGCCCATCTGCCGTCCGGTTTTGTTCTCTCTAGCTATCTGTTAGCGCCGCTGCGCCGTGCTCCGGTGCGCCCGATCTGGCTGCTGCTGGCCGGCTGCCTGGGCGGCATCTTCCCAGACTTTGACATGCTGTACTTCTACTTTGTGGATAACGGCATGGTGCATCACCACCGCTACGCAACCCATTGGCCGCTGCTGTGGCTGGGCCTGTTGTCGGGGGCGCTGGTCGGTTTAGCGCTGTGTCGGCGTATGCCTGCGCCCTGGATGCTGCTGATGTTCAGTCTGGGCGGTTTGCTGCATGTGTTGCTGGACAGCCTGGCCGGCGACATCTGGTGGTTCGCGCCCTTTGTCGATCAGCGCTATTCGCTGGTCACGGTGACCCCGCGCTATAAGCCATGGTGGCTGAACTTCATCCTGCACTGGGTGTTTCTGGTCGAGCTGTTGATCTGGGGCTGGGCATTCTGGCGTTGGCGGGTCAGGCACCGCTGGTTATCTGGTCCGGTGTCCGGCGCCGCCTGATCAGGGGTTACAGCGCTTCCAGGCAGCCCGCCCAGCTGCTGGTCAGGCTATCGAGCAGTTCGATGTAGCCATCAGCGCCAACCTCGATATTGGCGCCCAGCGGGTCGAGCTGGGCGGTTTCGACCGGCAGGCCGTCGGTCAGGCTGTTAACCAGGCGCGGCGTGAACTGCGGCTCGCTGAATACACAGGCGCGGCCGGCGCTGCGCAGCTGGTCACGCAGCGTGTTGACGTGGCGGGCGCCTGGTTGAATCTCATGAGCCAGGCTGAACACGCCGCGGTGTTCGATGCCCAGATACTCTTCCAGGTAGCCGTAGCCGTCGTGAAAAACGAAATAGGGCTTGTCTTTGAGCGGTGCGAAACGGGTCTGCAACGCTTCTTCCTCGGCGGTGATGCGCGCTTCAAAGCGCTGCAGGTTGGCCGCAAGTTGTGCCTGCTGGTCTGGATAAAGTGGCTCCAGATCGGCTTTCATCCATTGCGCGATGGTCAGCGCATTGGCCGGCGATAGCCAGATGTGCGGATCGAGGTTGCCGGCGTCGTGGTGGTGGTCGTCATGACCGTGTTCGGCGTGCTCCTCGTCGAACTCGCGCAGGGTCAAGCCCGGGACGTCCATCAATTCGCGGGCTTGCGGGTTATCGTGCAGCAGGCTGTCGAGGAAACGCTCAAGGTCCGGGCCGACCCAGTAGATGCGCTCGGCGCTGGACAGGGCGCGGCGGTCTGAGGGGCGCAGGGCAAAGGCATGGGGAGAGGCGCCGGGCGGCAACAGCACGGCGGGCTCGTCGATGCCGTCGAGCAGGGCGGCGCTGATCTGCTGAATCGGCTTGATGCTGGTCAGCACGCGGCTGTCGGCCAAAGCGGAGGACGACAGCAGCAGGCCGGCAGCGAGTGCCAGCAGGGAACGGATCGACATGGGGGCATACCTCGGGAATTAGAACTGTTATATGATAACAGCCCATTGACCTCTGAAACGACCCCCGCCGCCAAACGGCACTGCGGCGCAGCCAGCGAGGCAGCCCATGAGCGATTCTCATCACCTTCCCGATCCCCAGCAGCCACACAACCATGCGCACTGCGTTAGCCATGCCCTGAGCGCGGCGGAGCAAGTCTGTGCGCGTGACGGTGTGCGCTTCACCACCCTGCGCAAGCGGGTGCTTGAGCTGGTCTGGCAAAGCCACAAGCCGCTTGGCGCTTACGACATTCTGGAAACCCTGTCCCGTGACGACGGCCGCCGTGCTGCGCCGCCGACGGTCTACCGTGCGCTGGATTTTCTGCAGGAGCAGGGGCTGGTTCACCGTATTGCTTCGCTCAATGCCTTTATCGGCTGCCCGAGTCCGGAGCACCGCCATCAGGGGCACTTTCTGATCTGTCTGAACTGCCATATCGCGATTGAGCTGGAACAGTCGGGGATCAGCGATGCGATCGCCGAGGCGGCCACCAGCCAGGGGTTCACTATCAGCAGCGAAACGGTCGAGATCAGCGGGCTGTGCGCCCAGTGTCAGGCGGCGGCATGAGCGAGGAGCTGCTGTCACTCACGCAGGTCAGTCTGCGCTTGAACGCCACCGATGTGCTCGAAGGCGTCAATCTCAGCGTCAAGCGCGGCGAGATCGTGACCCTGATTGGCCCCAACGGTGCGGGCAAGACCAGCCTGGTGCGTATCGTGCTCGGCTTGCTTAAGGCCAGCGGCGGCAAGGTCTGGCGGCGTTCGCGCCTGCGTATCGGCTACATGCCGCAGAAGCTGCAGATTGATCCGTCGCTGCCGCTGACGGTGTTGCGTTTTCTCTTGCTGGTGCCCGGCACCAGGCGTCCTGCCGTTGAAGCAGCATTGGCGGAAGTAGGCGCGGCACATCTGCTGGCACGGCCGCTGCAGCAGGTATCTGGCGGTGAGCTGCAGCGCATCCTGCTGGCGCGCGCCTTGTTGCGCAAGCCTGATCTGCTGGTACTGGATGAGCCGGTTCAGGGCGTGGATGTGAACGGGCAGATTGAACTCTATCAGTTGATTACCCGGCTGCGTGATCGCTATGGCTGCGGCGTTTTGATGGTCTCTCACGATCTGCATCTGGTGATGGCGACCACCAATACCGTGGTCTGCCTCAACCGCCACGTATGCTGCTCTGGCCACCCTGAGCAGGTCAGCCTGGACCCGGCCTTTGTTGCCATGTTCGGTGAGCAGGCAAGCGCGCTTGCCGTCTACAACCACCATCACGACCACGCCCATGATCTGCATGGCGAAGTAGTGCCCCACGAACACAGCCACGGACCCAACTGCAAGCATGCCTGATTTTCTCGTTTACGCGCTGCTCGCCGGCCTGGGGCTGGCGCTGGTTGCCGGCCCGCTGGGGTCTTTTGTGGTCTGGCGGCGCATGGCCTATTTCGGTGACACCCTCTCCCACTCGGCATTGCTTGGTGTGGCGCTTGGCATGTTGCTGGACATCAACCTGACGCTTGCCGTGACGGTGGGCTGCGTGCTGATCGCGGTGCTGCTGGTGGCGCTGCAGCATAAAGAATGGCTGGCCAGCGACACCCTGTTGGGGATTCTCGCGCACAGTACTCTGTCGCTGGGCCTGGTAGTGCTGGCACTGGCCGAAAACGTGCGGGTAGATCTGATGGCCTACCTGTTTGGTGACCTGCTGGCGATCAGCTTGAATGAGCTGGGCTGGATGCTGGGCGGGCTGCTGGTTGTGCTGGTGCTGATGAGTCTGCTCTGGCGCAGCCTGCTGTCGATCACCGTGCATGAAGAGCTGGCACGGGTTGAGGGGCTACCGGTTACGGCAATTCGGTTGGCGCTGATGCTGTTGATCGCGATCGTTATTGCGGTGGCGATGAAGGTGGTTGGTGTGCTGCTGATCACCTCATTGCTGATTATTCCGCCGGCGGCGGCGCAGCGACACGCACGCACACCCGAGCAGATGGCGCTGGGCGCAAGCGTGTTGGGCATGCTGGCGGTGCTGGGCGGTCTGGCGCTGTCCTGGCAGCTCGACACGCCGGCAGGCCCCTCGATTGTGGTCTGCGCGGCGGGGATGTTCATGCTGGCGCTGGCGATTCCTCGCCGCGCCTGATTACTCCTCTGCCATGATGCGCGGCAGCCACTGCGCCAACTGGTCGATGTTCAGTGGCGGGCGAATAAACCCTACATAGCGCCCGTCCGGGTCGACAATCACCACCTGACCGCTGTGGTCAACGAGGTAATTTTCGTTACTGGTGTCGGGCTCGATGTAGGCGATAGACAGCGCCTTGGCCAGGGTGGCGAGCTGCTCGCTGTCACCGGTGGCACCGGCAAAGCCTGCGTTGAAAAAGTTGAGGTAGCTGGCCAGTTGCTCCGGCGTATCGCGGTTCGGGTCCACGCTGACCAGGGTCACCTGCAGTTGGCCTCGGGTTTCTTCCGGCAACTTCTGCATCAGCTGGCGCAGTTCAGCCAGGGTGGTCGGGCAGATGTCGGGGCAAAAGGTGTAGCCAAAGAACAGCAGATCCCACTGGCCGTTCAGGTCGTCCAGCCCCCAGGGCTGATCGGCGGCCGAGCGCAGGCTGACCTCGGGCAGGGCGCGCGGGCTGTCGAACAGATACACCCCCGCTTGCTGCAGTGCGTTGCGGTCCAGCGGCGCTGGACGGGTTACCTTGTTGACCACGGCGCCAACCACCAGCGCGATGCTTGCCACACAAACCAGAACGGTTTTCTGTACCCCGGTTAAAGCCATCCAGCCACCTCGATGTAGTGGTCCAGCAGCAGGGCCACAAACAGCCACAGCAGGTACCACAGCGAATACTTGAAGGTCTTGATGGCCGCGTGCGGGCGGCTGTTGCGCAGCAGGGCAATGGCCCAGTCGATAAAGCGCAGGCCCAGCACCAGTGCGGCCACCAGATAGAGCGGGCCGCTCATGTGGATCACAAAGGGCAGCAGGCTCACGGCCAAGAGGATAAAGGTATACAGCAGAATATGCAGCTTGGTGTAGTGCTCGCCGTGGGTAACGGGCAGCATGGGGATATTGACCTTGGCGTACTCGGCCTTGCGGTGAATCGCCAGGGCCCAGAAATGCGGCGGCGTCCAGGCGAAGATGATCAGCACCAGCAGCAGGCCGCCGGCATCAATCTGGCCGCTCACGGCCGTCCAGCCCAGCAGCGGAGGCGCCGCTCCGGCCAGACCACCGATGACAATATTCTGCGGCGTGGCGCGTTTGAGAAAGGCGGTATAAACCAGTGCGTAGCCCAGCAGCGAGCCCAGGGTCAGGACGGCGGTCAGGGTGTTGGTCCAGGACAGCAGCACGGCCAGCCCGGCGCTGCCCAGCAGCATGGCAAAGAGCACGGCGTTCAGCGGCGCAACCCGGCCCTGGGCCAGCGGACGTCGCTGGGTGCGGGCCATCTGCACGTCGATACGTCGGTCTACCACATGGTTGATGGCCGCTGCCGAGCCTGCGCACAGGGCAATGCCCAGATTACCGAACAGCAGAGTGCTCCAGGGTACTGCACTGTCACTGGCCAGCAGCATGCCGATGGCCGAGGTGATGATCATCAGCGCGACTACCTTGGGTTTGGTCAGCTCCAGATAGTCACGCCAGCCGGCCTGTGCCGTTGCTGCATGGGTGATGCTAGCCATGGTCCGTCCCCCTGTCGGTGCGTTTAGCGCACCTGTGTTGTTGTTCTCGCAGTATGGTTGCCAAGTAGTGGGCCCGCCAGTTTGGATCGTGGTTTGGCAACCAGTCGCACCCGTGCCGGTGCCGGTGCGCGCAGGCGGTAGGCAACCGACACCGTACACAGCAGCAGTAACGCGGCCATGCCGTTGTGCGCGACGGCAACGGCCAGCGGCAGAGCGGCCAGCACGTTGGTGATGCCCAGGCTGACCTGGGCGGCTAGCGCCAGACTCAGCAGCGCGGCGAGGCCGCGCAGGCGAGCCTGCCAGAGCTGCCAGCTCAGCAGCAGTACCATCAAGGTAGTGACCAGCGCGCCAAGGCGGTGGGTGAAGTGGATCGCGGTGCGGCCGGGCCCTTCGAGCATGCCGCCAAGGTAGTTTGGCCCGATCTCCTGATGCAGCAGATTGAAGCCGGTGTGAAAGTCCATTTCCGGCCACCATTCGCCGTGGCAGGTGGGCAGATCGATACAGGCCACTGCGGCGTAATTGGTGCTGGTCCAGCCGCCGAGCATGATTTGCACAATCACCACAGCCATCGTCAGCTTGGCCAGGGTGCGCAGACGCGCCAGTGCGCGCGATGGCGTCAGGGCCGGCAGGCGACCGGACAGCCGCAACACCAGCAGCAATAGCAGACTCAGGGTGGTGAAGCCGCCCAGCAGGTGCGCGGTGACCACCTGCGGCCAGAGTTTGAGGGTAACCGTCCACATGCCGAACAGGGCCTGACAGATCACCAGTGCCAGCAGGCCAAGGCCGAGGCCTGTGGGATAGTCGGGATTGCGGCGTTGGCTGATGCCGATCACTGCCAGGGTCAGGATGACCAGGCCAAGGGCGCCGGCTGCGTAGCGGTGAATCATCTCGGCCCAGGCCTTGAAGGCTTCTACCGGGTCATCCGGAAAGCGCAGCTGCGCCGCCTCCAGCGCATGATCACTTTGCGGCACGGTAAGAAAGCCATAGCAGCCGGGCCAGTCCGGGCAGCCAAGACCGGCGTGTACCAGGCGGGTGTAGGCGCCGAGAATGACCACTACAAAACAGAGCACCAGCGCTGCCAGAGCGAGTGTATAGCCGGGTTTGCGCATGGCTCAGCCCACCTTGGAGAGTTTCAGCAGACGCTTGAGGTCATCCAGCAGGTCTTTGCCCGGTTGGCTGGCACTGTGATGTAGCACCACGCGGCCCAGCGGGTCGACCAGCCACAGCTGCGGACCGATCAGCCAGCTGTCGGGCTGGGTCTGCAGGCTTTTCAGGTAGGCGTTGCTGTCAAAGGTGGTGCGCTCCAGGCGCGGAAACTGTGCCTCCAGCGCGGCAACCTCGTCGGCGCGCAGCGCCACCGGTGACGCCAGCACATGGGTCACGCGCTCGGCTTCGCGACCGACCGCCACGTTGATCTGTCGCGCCTCATGGACCAGCGCCATGCACTGGCGCTCGCACGCGCCGGTATGGGTGACCAGCAGGCGCCATGGCGCGCCATAGCCGACCGGGTCTTCAGCGAGCTGCCAGTCACTGGTCTGGATCGCGGGCTCTACCAGCGCGGACTTGTTGGCGTGGCCTTCCGGCATGCCAATATCCAGCTGCGCCATCAGCGCCGCCAGCGCAATAGGCCCCACCACCACAGCGATGATGGCCAGCAGCTTGAGCTGGCCCCTTGGGCGCGACGGGCGTTGTTCGGATTCGGTCAGGCTCATCATTGTTATTCCCCCGAGATCGACGTGCTATTGAGGCCGAAAACCGGCCCAGAGAAACAGCGCGAGCAGTGCCGCCGCCAGGCTGAACCACTGCACCGCGTAGCCGGTATGCCGGCTGGCACTCATGGGCAGCGCCGGCCAGTCCAGCGTCAGTGCGGCGCTGCCGATATTGGTCAGGCGGGCGCTCCAGTTCAGCAGTGGCAGTGCTGATTGGGCGCGCAGGGCATCCAGATCCAGCTGAGCGACCACGCAACTGCGCTGATCTGCGTCGCAGGCGCGTCTGCCCGGCCGCCAGCCGGCGCTGCTGGCGGGCAGCTTTTCTGCCTGCAGCTGCAGCCTGCCCGGCGGCGTGCTGATGTCTGGCGGCTGGCGCCGGTCCGGCCAGGGTAGCCAGCCGCGATTGAGGACTAGCCAGTCCCCGTTGTCTGCCTGAAAGGCCTGCAGCACCTCTACGCCGGCCTGCCCGTTGCGGGTGCGGTTGTCCAGCAACCAGATGTGTTGTGGATCGAGTTGGCCCTGCAGGCTGAGCGGCTGCCAGTCGGCAGGGGGCTGCGTGCCGAGTTGCGCCAGTGTCTTGGCCGGTGCCTGCGCCAGGGCGTCGATATCGGCTTGCAGCTGCTGCTTTTGCTCGGCGCGCTGCAGTTGCCAGGTGCCGAGACCGAGCAACAGCGGCAGCAGGCTCAGGGTAAACACCCAGAGTGGCCAGCCGGGTGCAAAGCGGCGGCGGTGTTCCACGGTCTCAGACAGCAGCACGGGCTGCTCCGGCTATACTCAGGCCGACCATAACAACAATCAGGGGGCGGCCATGTGGCTGAAGCTGGTCATCGTGATCTTGCTGGCGCTGATACTGATCAGCCTGTTCAGCGGCTTGTTCTTTTTGATGAAAGATACGGACGGGCGTGGCCGCCTGGTGACGGCGCTGAGTGTGCGCATCGGCCTGACAGTGCTGCTGATGGCGCTGATTGCCTGGGGCTTCTGGGCGGGCCAGCTGACCTGGCACACGCCCTGGTTGCATTGACTCGGCACACATCATGGCCGCCGCTCAGAATATGTAGACGAAGATAAACAGCCCAACCCAGACCACGTCCACGAAGTGCCAGTACCAGCTGGCGGCTTCAAAGCCGAAGTGTTGCTGGGGGCTGAAATGGCCTTTGGCGATACGGATCAGCATGATTGCCAGAATCAGCGTGCCCATGGTCACGTGGGCGCCGTGGAAACCGGTCAGCATGAAGAAGGTGGCGCCGTAGATGCCGGAATTCAGGGTCAGCCCAAGGTCGTGGTAGGCGTGTTGATACTCCAGCGCCTGCAGCACTAAAAAGACCGTACCCAGCGCAACAGTCAGGCCCAGCCAGGCCTTGGTGGCGCCGCGTTTGTCTTTGCGCAGGGCGTGATGGGCAAAGGTGACGGTGACACTGGAGGAGATCAGCAGCAGGGTGTTGATCAGCGGCAGTTGCCAGGCGCTGATGACCTCGCTTGGCCCCGGGAAGGTCTTTGGATCCGGGTTGACCATCAGCGGCCACTGGTAGGTGAAGTCTGGCCAGAGCATGTTGGCCAGGCCCTTGTCGCCCTCGCCGCCCAGCCACGGGCCGGCAAAGGTGCGCACGTAAAACAGCGCACCGAAAAAGGCGGCAAAGAACATCACTTCCGAGAAGATGAACCAGCCCATGCCCATGCGGAAGGAGCGATCCATTTGTGGGCTGTAGAGGCCATCGCGGCTCTCTTTGACCACGTTGCTGAACCAGCCGAACATCATCCAGGCGGTCAGCAGGGCGCCGGCAAAGAACAGCCAGCGGCCCAGGCCGCTGCCGGCTCCGGCGCTGTCGCCGTTGATCATGCTGCCGCCACCAAACACCAGCAGCAGCAGGGCTATCGAGGCAATGATCGGCCACTTGCTCTGGGCCGGCACATAGTAGGTCTGATGATTGGCCATCTGTTGTTCTCCTTATGCGGCAATCGTGGTCAGTGGGCCTGCGCCTGGGCGGCGGCCAGCTTGTCAGGCATTCGCTCCGATACATCAAACAGGGTGTAGGCCAGGGTCAGGTGCTTGACCTGTGCCGGCACCGCCGGATCAACAATGAAACGCACCGGCATCTCGACGCTTTCCCCCGGCAGCAGTACCTGCTGGGTAAAGCAGAAACACTCGGTCTTGTGGAAGTAGGCTGCGGCAATGGCCGGCGACACGCTGGGAATCGCCTGGGCCACCATCGGCCGGTCGGTCGGGTTATGAGCCAGAAACAGCATCTCGCGGGTTTCGCCCGGGTGCAGGCTGAGCTGTTCGGCCTCTGGGCCAAAGTCCCAGCTCATGCCTTCGGCGCGGGTGGCAACAAACTGCACCCGCAGGGTGCGGCTGTTGTCGATCTGCTCGACCTCCTGCTGGTAGGCGGTGCCGCTGGTCTTGCCGTTGATGCCCAGCGCCTCGCACATCACGTCATACAGCGGCACCATCAGAAAGCCGAAGCAGAACATGCCGAATACCGTCAGCACCAGTTTGCCGACCAGGCGGCGGTTGGTCTGTGTCTCGCTCATTGCGGCAGCCTCCGCTCACTTCACCTCGGGGGGTGTCGAGAAAGTGTGGTAGGGCGCAGGTGAGGGCACGGTCCACTCCAGCCCCTCGGCGCCTTCCCAAGGGTTGGCCGCAGCCTTTTTGCCGCCCCGGATGCACTTGATGACGATAAACAGGAACAGCAGCTGGGTGACGCCGAACATGAAGGCGCCGACCGAGGAGACCATGTTGAAGTTGGCGAACATCACGTTGTAATCCGGAATCCGCCGCGGCATCCCCGCCAGTCCGACAAAGTGCATCGGGAAGAACGCCAGATTCATGCCGATGAAGCTCATCCAGAAATGGGTCTTGGCCAGGGTTTCGTCATACATGTGGCCGGTCCATTTGGGCAGCCAGTAGTAGGCCGAGGCAAAGATGCCGAAGATGGCGCCGGGCACCAGCACGTAGTGGAAGTGGGCGACTACAAAGTAGGTGTCGTGGTACTGGAAGTCCGCCGGAGCAATGGCCAGCATCAGGCCGGAAAAGCCGCCGATGGTGAACAGAATCACAAAGGCGACGGCGAACAGCATGGGCGCCTCGAAGGTCAGTGCACCGCGGAACATGGTGCTGACCCAGTTGAACACCTTCACCCCGGTCGGTACGGCAATCAGCATGGTGGCGTACATGAAGAACAGCTCACCGGTGATCGGAATGCCCACGGTAAACATGTGGTGCGCCCAGACGATGAACGACAGAAAGGCGATGGCGGCGGTGGCGTAGACCATCGAGGTGTAGCCGAACAGTGGCTTGCGACTGAAGGCTGGAATGATCTGGCTGACCGCACCAAAGGCCGGCAGGATCATGATGTACACCTCGGGGTGCCCGAAGAACCAGAAAATATGCTGGAACATCACCGGGTCACCGCCACCAGCGGCGTTGAAGAAGCTGGTACCGAAGTGAATGTCCATCAGCATCATGGTCACCACCCCTGCCAGTACCGGCATTACCGCAATCAGCAGGAAGGCGGTGATCAGCCAGGTCCAGACGAACAGCGGCATTTTCATCAGCGTCATGCCGGGGGCGCGCAGGTTGAGAATGGTGGCGATGATGTTGATCGCGCCCATGATCGAGCTGATGCCGGCCAGGTGAATGGCAAAGATGAAAAAGGTGACGCTGGGTGGTGCGTAGGTAGTCGACAGCGGCGCGTAGAAGGTCCAGCCGAAGTTGGGCCCGCCGCCTTCCATGAACAGCGTCGAGACCAGCAGCCCGAAGGCCATTGGCAGCAACCAGAAGCTGAAGTTGTTCATGCGCGGCAGCGCCATGTCCGGTGCGCCCACCATCAGTGGGATCATCCAGTTGGCCAGGCCGACGAACGCCGGCATGACCGCCCCGAAGACCATGATCAGGCCGTGGGTGGTGGTCATCTGGTTGAAGAATTCGGGCTGCACCAGTTGCAGGCCGGGCTGGAACAGCTCGGCGCGGATGACCATGGCCATCGAGCCGCCGAGCAGGAACATGGCAAAGCTGAACCACAGGTACATCGAGCCGATGTCCTTGTGGTTGGTAGTGAGCACCCAGCGCATCAGGCCCTTGGCCGGACCGTGGGCATGGTCGTGGTGATGGGTATCGATCACAGCACTCATGACAGGTCTCCTATTGGCCTTCTTTGGCGTTCAGCACGTCGACGGGCGCCAGCATTTCGCCGGTGTCGTTGCCCCAGGCGTTGCGCTCGAAGGTGATGACGGCGGCAACGTCTACTTCCGACAGTTGCTTGCCGAACGCAGCCATGGCCGTGCCCGGTACGCCGTTGAGCACGATATTCAGGTGCTGGGCCATATCCTCGGTGACGATGGCGCTGCCCTTGAGCGCCGGGAACATCGGCGGCAGGCCTTCGCCGGTGGGCTGGTGACAGGACGCGCAGGCGGAGGCGTAAACCTTTTCGCCGCGCTCGACGAGTTCCTCGAGAGTCCACTCCTTCTCGCGCAGTTCAGCCTCTTTGGCGGCGGCCTCTTTCTGCTCGGCCATCCAGGCGTCGTATTCATCCTGGGGCAGCACTTCGACCACCACGGGCATGAAGCCGTGATCCTTGCCGCACAGTTCGGTGCATTGGCCGCGGTAGATCCCGGGCTCTTCTACGCGGGTCCAGGCTTCGTTGATAAAGCCGGGGATGGCGTCCTTCTTGACTGCGAAATCCGGCACCCACCAGGAGTGGATCACGTCGGCAGCGGTCACCAGGAAGCGGACCTTCTTGCCAACCGGAATGACCAGCGGGTTGTCCACTTCGAGCAGGTAGTTGGGGTTCTTGTCGCTGACGTTGCCGATCTCATCGCGCGGGGTCGACATGCTGCTGAAGAAGCTCACGCCTTCACCCACGTACTGGTACTGCCAGCGCCACTGGTAGCCGGTGACCAGGATATCGATGTCCGCCTCGTCGGCGTCGTAAATGTCGATCAGGGTTTTGGTGGCCGGAATGGCCATGACGATGAGAATCGCCAGCGGGATCACCGTCCAGAGAATTTCCACGCCAAGGTGTTCGTGGAAGGTGGCTGGTTTGCTGTCCTCGGATTTGCGATGCATCAGCATCGACCAGAACATCACACCAAACACTAGGATGCCGATGACCACGCAGATCCAGAAAATGGTCATGTGCAGGTCAAATACGGATTGACTGACTTCGGTGACGCCCCGGCGCATGTTGACGCCCCACTCGGCACTCGCATGGGCGCCGAGCACAGACAGGGACAGTCCAACCGGCCAGGTGATTGCTGCTCGCAACATTCCCGGTCCCCCTTTATTGTTTTTATCGCTCCCGGTGCACGAAACGGAGGGGGTATCACACTGCGCAGACACCCAGGCAGGACACTGAAAAACCGGCTGTCATGCTCTTGCCGAATTGTTCAGCAGCCCGCTTACCGCAGGACATACAGCGCGTTGTACGCGGCGTTTTATCCCCCGGCCAGCACTTCCCCCACAGGCCACCAGTCACCTGGAGTATAGACAGGGGTCGGGGGCGCGCAATGTTGTTGCGGATAAATCTTGGTGGGTTGTGTGGCGGCCTTATTACAATTTGATCTGGTGGCTCGCCGTGAGCCACTTTGACGCATTCGGTCCCCTCTGCTAGGTTTTTCGCTTTAAAATAATGTCAAAGTGATGCTGCTCGCTGGCAGCCTCCGTTCGCCGTTGTGGAGCTAGAGTATGAACATCGCTGGGCTGAAACGCCGTATCGCCGAGGCAACGGCGCAGAGTGATTCGCGTGAGGGGATGCAAGCCTGGCTGCAGACTCGTATTGCGGATCTACACCCTTCCATTCGCCTGCATGAGGACCCGGTTGGTCATCTGCAGCGCTTTGCCACTGCCTATATCGAAGAGGTACCCGAGGTGCTGGAAGCCGCTGCGGCGGTTGCCGAATCAGCGCAGCTGAAGCCGCGCATGCTGCCGGTATTGAAGGTGGCCGAGGCGTTCTTTCTGCAGCCGCCTGATCTGCCGGCTGAGCATCAGGGGCTGGTAAGCCTGCTGGACGAGGCCTATCTTGCCCATCGCCTGGTTGAAGAGGTGAATGACCGCTATGTGTCTCACGGTGGTGAATCCCTGATTCCGATGGATATCACCCGCGCCAACCTGATTGTGCACCACCTGCTGGGCGAGCCCTTTGCCAATCGGCTGGATGCGGCGGTCGAGGAGGCAGTAGCCGGGCTGTTGCCAGAGGATCTGTTCCAGTCAGCGGAGTTTCAGGCTTATCGCGCGCAGCTGGACACGGCCAGCGTGCAGCGCCTGTGGGCGCAGTGGCCGTGCATGTCGCAGCAGTTGGGTGTGGATATAGAGCTGCGCGGCGCCGTCTGATCAGGCGGCGCCGTCAGCCTCAGTCTTTCTTTTTCAGGCGCGGGTTAGGGAAGAACTGCACCGTCTGGCTGGTGGGCTTTTTCGGCGCCTTGCGCACCTCATTGACCCGGGTACCCAGCTCCTTGGGTACCGAGTTACCACGCGCATCCAGCGTATCGGTATAGCCGCACTGCACGCACTCGCGGTGCGGCACGCCCTCTACCTCGTACATCTTGATGGTGTCCATAGCGCTGCACGCCGGGCAGACTGCGCCGGCGATAAAGCGTTTGACCGGTCCGCTCACGCTGCCTCTCCTGTCAGGCCACTGTGGCGCAGCAGCGGGTCAATTGACGGCTCGCGACCGCGGAAGGCGACGAACAGTGCCATCGGCGCCTCGCTGCCGCCACGGGCAAGGATATTGTCGCGGAAGGCGCGGCCCGTCTCGGCGTTCAGCACGCCCTCTTCCTCAAAGCGCGAAAAGGCATCGGCCGACAGCACTTCTGCCCACTTGTAGCTGTAGTAGCCCGCTGCGTAACCGCCAGCGAAGATGTGGCTGAAGCCATTCTGGAAGCGGTTGAAGGACGGCACCTTGATGACTGCAATCTCCTCGCGCACCTGATCCAGCACCTGTTGTGCGCTCAGCTCCGGCTGCTTGCGTACGTGCAGTTCAAAGTCGAACAACGAGAACTCGATCTGGCGCAGCATGCTGAGGCCCGACTGGAAGTTCTTGGCCGCCAGCATCTTGTCCAGCAGGTCCTGCGGCAGCGGCTCGCCGGTTTCATAGTGGCTGGAGATCAGCGCCAGACCGTCCGGCTCCCAGCACCAGTTCTCCATAAACTGGCTCGGCAGCTCGACCGCATCCCAGGCCACGCCGTTGATGCCGCTGGCGGAGGCGTAGTTCACCCGGGTCAGCAGGTGGTGCAGGCCGTGGCCAAATTCGTGGAACAGCGTGGTGACTTCATCGTGGGTCAGCAGCGCCGGTTTGCCGCCAACGGCGGGGGTGAAGTTGCAGACCAGATAGGCAATCGGGCGCTGCAGTGCGCCGTCCGGCAGCAGGCGGCGGTCCCGGCAGCCGTCCATCCAGGCGCCGCCGCGCTTGTTGGCGCGGGCGTACAGATCAAGGAAGAAACGGCCGATGACTTCGCCCTGCTCGATCACTTCGAACAGGCGGGCGTCCTTGTGCCAGCGCTCGAACTCGGCGACTTCACGCAGCTCGATGCCGTACAGCTTCTGTACGATGGAGAACATGCCGTTGATCACGGTATCGATCGGGAAGTAGGGGCGCAGCATTTCTTGCGAGATGGCGTAGCGCTGCTGGCGCAGCTGCTCGCTGTAAAAGCCGACGTCCCAGGGCTGCAGGTCGTCGCAGCCCTGCTCGGCGGCAAAGGCTTTCAGTGCGGCCAGATCTTGCTGGGCAAAGGGTTTGCTGCGCTCGCCCAGATCGCGCAAGAAGCCCAGCACCTGATCGGTGCTTTCGGCCATCTTGGTCGCCAGTGACAGCTCGGCGTAGTTGGCAAAACCCAGCAGTTCGGCCAGCTCCTGACGCAAGACCAGAATCTCGTCGATTACCGGGCCGTTGTTGAACTGGCCGGCGTTGGGGCCCTGATCCGATGCGCGAGTGCAGAAGGCGGTGTACACCTCCTGACGCAGTGCGCGGTCGCTGGCGTAGGTCATCACCGGGAAATAGCTGGGGAATTCCAGCGTGATCAGCCAGCCGTCCAGCTCACGGGCTTCGGCAGCCTGTTTGGCCTGCGCCAGTGCAGATTCGGGCAGGCCGTCGAGTTGGGCGGCATCGGTAATATGTTTGGTCCAGGCCTGGGTTGCGTCCAGCACCTGATTGGAGAAGGTGCTCTGCAGCTCGGACAGGCGCATCTGCAGCTCGCCGTAGCGCTTTTGCTGCTCGGGCGGCAGGGCGATGCCGGACAGTTTGAAGTCACGCAACGCGTGTTCAAGGATGGTCTGCTGGGCGGTGTCCAGCTTGGCAAATTCGTCGCTGTCGGCCAGTTGCTGATAGGCGTCGAACAGCGCCTGGTTTTGCCCCATCTCGGTGTAGTACTGGCTCAGCAGCGGCAGGCAGCTCTCGTAGGCTTCGCGCAGCTCGGGACTGTTCATTACCGCGTTGAGGTGGCTGACCGGCGACCAGGCGCGGCCAAGGCGCTCGCCCATGTCATCCTGCGGCTCGATCAGGTTGGCCCAGGTCCACTGCGCCGGCGGGTTGGCCAGCAGCGCATCGAGCTGTGCGCGGTTGTCGGCCAGAATCTGCTCGATGGCCGGTTTGACGTGCTCGGCGCGGATCTCGGCAAAGGGTGGCAGATCGTAGGGTTGCAGCAGCGGATTGGGCATGGCGGGTATCCTGATTCGATCGATGACTTACAATGCGCCCATGGTAATCAACTCGGGCGCGCTTGGCATCGCGACTGTGTTAGAAACTCTCAATGACGGCGATAGCCTGATAATTCAAGGGTGAAGCAATGAACGTGCGTGGATTCAGGGACTGGCAGCCGGTACTCGGTGACCGGGTTTTTGTTGACCCCTCGGCCGTGGTGCTGGGCGATGTGGAGCTGGGTGACGACTGCTCGGTGTGGCCGGGCGCGATCATTCGCGGCGATATGCACCGTATCCGTATTGGCGACCGCACCAGCGTACAGGACGGCAGCGTGCTGCATATTACCCATGCCGGCCCCTTCAACCCTGACGGCTACCCGCTGACCATCGGCGATGACGTCACCATCGGCCACAAGGTACTGCTGCACGGCTGCAGCATTGGTGATCGGGTGCTGGTGGGTATGGGCAGCATCGTCATGGATGGTGCGGTGGTTGAGGATGAGGTGATCATTGGCGCTGGCTCACTGGTGCCGGCCAACCGAACCTTGGAGAGCGGCTACCTGTACATGGGCAGCCCGGCCAAACAGGTGCGTGCGCTGACCGACAAGGAGCGCGAGTTCTTCACCTACTCGGCGGCCAACTATGTTCGCCTGAAGGATCAGCACCTGCTGGAGAGCTACGCGGACTAGCTGGCGGCGGCTATACTCCGCCGTCAGCGGGTGCGAGCAAGGAGAGGCAGACAACGTGAACGGGAAGTTCCCAATGGACGAGGCGGCCGGCAATGGCCTGGGCCAGCAGGCGCGCCGCTCGCTGCTGCAGCTGATCTTTGTGTCTACCGGAGCCCTGCTGTGGGGCTTCGCCCTGCTGCAGTTCGACAACGACAACACCCTGCTGGCCTGGCTGGAGATCGCCGTGGGCGGTCTGCTGGTCTGGTCGGCCTGGCACCTGCGCCGGGTGCGTTGGCTGACGCCCTGGATCTACGCCTACCTGCTACCTACCTTCTGCTTTCAGATATACATCATGCTGATGCCGGCGGCCTCGGCTACGGCCTTTGTCTGGGTCTACATGGTGCCCATGCTTGCCTACCTGCTGTTGGGCGGCAAGGCCGGCCTGTTGTTATCCCTGCCCTTCATGCTGCTGGCGGTGGTGCTGTACGTCATTCGTTACGCCGACCTGCAGACAGCGCACGGGCTAATCGATCTGGGCAACGCGGTGATCTGCGGGTTGATGATCCTGTTGTTCGTGCACTTCTATGAAATACGCCGGGCCAATGCCCAGCAGACCCTGGAGCGCCTGGCTGAGACCGACGCGCTGACCGGGGTCTACAACCGCGGCCGCTTTCAACAGCTGTTTGAGCAGTGCATCGAGCAGGGCCAGCGCAGTGGTGATGGGTTTGCCCTGGTGTTGCTGGATGTCGATCACTTCAAGCAGGTCAACGATGGTTGGGGGCATGAGGTGGGTGACCGCGCCCTGCGCCACCTGTGTAAAGTGCTGCAGCGTCGCCTGCGCAAGACCGATGTGATCGGCCGCCTGGGTGGTGAGGAGTTCGGCCTGCTGCTGCGCAGCACCGATGCGCAGGCTGGCGAGCAACTGGTGCAGGTGCTCTGCAGCCAGTTGCAGCAGACGCCGTTGTGCTGGGGCGACAAGCAGGAGCTGCGCATCACCGCGACTTTTGGCGTGGCGCATTGGCCCACTGATGCGCTGGATGCCGAGAGCCTGTATCGTCGGGCCGACCAGCGTCTATACCGGGGCAAGGCCTACGGCCGCAACCGGGTCATCAGTCAGGGCGGTCCGCTGCAGATCAGCGAGCTGGGCTGAGTGCGTTTCGGCCTGCGGATTGGCGTGCGATCAAGTGCGTGAATAGTAGGCGAGTTCGCGCGGGTCGCTGGTGATGTTCGTTTATGATCCGGGAGTTCGCGGAGTTTCCGCTCATTCACCAATTCAAACGAGAGGCATCTGATGTCTGCTTATAGCAACCGTAAAGTCGTGCTCAACAAACGCCCGCAGGGTGAAATCCAGGATGGCGATCTGGTTCTCAAAGAAGAGCCGGTACGTGATCTGAAAGACGGCGAAGTACTGATCAAGACCCTGTGGCTGTCGCTGGACCCCTACATGCGTCCGCGTATGAACGACAGCAAGGGCTACATGGACCCGATCGAAATCGGCGCGCCGATTGTCGGTGAGAGCGTTGGCCGCGTTGTCGAGTCCAAGTCCGACAACTATCAGGTGGGCGATGTGGTCACCGTGTACTCCGGCTGGCAGGAGTACTGCATCATCCCCGGCAACGCCGAGATGGTCTACAAGATCAAGGATCAGGGCGTACCGCTGCAGACCTACCTGGGTGTGGCGGGCATGCCGGGCCGTACCGGGTATTGCGGCCTGATGTACGTCGGCAAGCCCAAGTCGGGTGAGACCGTGGTTGTTGCTGCGGCTTCCGGCCCGGTTGGTACCGTGGTGGGTCAGACTGCCAAGCAGGAAGGCTGCCGCGTGGTCGGTATCGCCGGTGGCCCCGAGAAGTGCCGCTATGTGGTCGAGGAGCTGGGTTTTGATGCCTGCATCGATTACAAGGCCGGTAACCTGGACGCCGATCTGGCCGCTGCCTGCCCGAACGGTATCGATGTGTACTTCGAGAACGTGGGCGGCGACGTTGCCAAGGCCGTTGCCAAGCTGATCAACCCGGGTGCCCGCGTGCCGATCTGTGGCTACGTATCGGCCTACAACGCGGAAGACCAGAGCAAGGTCGAAACCCCGTTCCACATCTTCGGCGCGCTTGATCCCAAGCCTGAGCATCGCTTCTTCCTGGTCACCGAGTGGCAGGACAAGCACCAGGAGATCACCGCGCTGCTGGCTGAGCAGGTGGCTTCCGGCAAGCTGAAGTACAGCGAAACCGTAGCCGAAGGCCTGGAGAACGCCGTTGAGGCATTCAAAGGCATGCTCAAGGGCAAGAACTTCGGCAAGCAGCTGGTTCACATCGCCGACTGATCTTGCACTGCCTGCCTGTTCCGGGCGCCCTCGCGCGCCCGAAACAGAGCCTCGGCTGCCATTCGGCGGCCGATTCTGACTCTCCCTGCTTTCGCCGTTCTGGCGACACATTCTGACCAATTCGACGACTTTTGGTACAGAAACTGCATTGTTCTGCACTATCCTGAGCCAGGCTGCCTATTCCTGCTCAGTGGCTGCACTGCTCTGGTGCGCTGGCTGTTCTGTCGCGCTATCAAAGTGCCAGTTTCCAAATGGAACAGGTATCGCCTATGCCCATCTCGATGATCGATGTTCTGTGGTTGGTCTTGTGTGCTGGTCTGGTGTTCAACATGCAGATTGGCTTTCTCTGTCTTGAGTCGGGCCTGACCCGCAGTAAGAACGCGATTAACGTGGCCGTGAAAAACATGGCCGATCTCAGCCTTGCGGTGTTCTGCTACTGGCTGTTCGGCTTTGGCCTGATGTTTGGTGGCAGCGCCGGTGGCTGGTACGGCGAAGGCTTCTCCATGTTGCCCTTTACCGATACCTGGCATTCGGCTTTCTTTCTCTTTCAGGCAATGTTCTGCACCACGGCGGCCACCATCGTGTCCGGCGCCGCCGCAGAGCGCATGCGGTTTGCTTCCTACCTGCTGGTGGCGTTGCTGATTGCCGGGCTGATCTACCCGCTATTCGGCCATTGGGCCTGGGGTGGTGTGTTTGCTGACGGTCTGGGTTGGCTGGCGGCGCGCGGCTTTGTCGATTTTGCCGGCTCCACCGTGGTCCACGGTGTAGGTGGTTGGGTGGCGCTGGCGGTGATTCTGATTCTCGGCCCGCGCCAGGGGCGTTTCGATCAGGACCGCGATGGGCGCAGCATGCCCGGCTCCAACCTGCCGCTGGCCATGCTCGGCGCGCTGATGCTGATGTTTGGCTGGTTCGGCTTTAACGGTGGCAGCACTCTGAGCTTTGACGGCCGGGTGCCGGGCATTATCGCCAATACGGTGCTGGCGGCCATGGCCGGCACCCTGGGCGGGATGTTCATGTCCTGGTGGCGCTGGCGTCTGGTGGACCCGGTCTACCCGCTCAACGGCATGATTGCCGGCATGGTTGCCATTACCGCAGGCGCCCATGTGATGGATGCGCCGGCGGCGTTCTTCGTCGGCCTGGTTGGCGCGGTGGTGATGTACCTGGCCGACCGCCTGCTGAATCACCTGCGTATCGACGATGCCGTCGGCGCGGTGCCGGTGCACTTGGCCAGTGGCATCTGGGGCACCCTGGCAGTCGCGTTGTTCGCCAATCTTGATACGCTGGGCACGGGCCTGAGCCGCACCCAGCAGTTTGTCGCGCAGCTCGAGGGCGTGGTGGTTGCCGGGCTCTGGGCCTTTGGCGTCACCTGGCTGTTGCTGCGCCTGATCAACCGCTTCTGGCCGATGCGGGTCACACCGGAGGACGAGGTGGCCGGCCTGAACGTATCCGAGCACGGCGCGCGTACCGAGTTGATCGAGTTGCTGGAGGCAATGGCTGCGCACCAGCGCGATGGCCGCTTTGAGCGCGATGTGCCGGTCGAGCCCTTTACCGAGGTCGGTCAGATTGCCGCCCAGTACAACAAGGTGATCCATGCCCTGCGGCGGGCAGTGGGAGTTACCCAGAGCATCATCCGTGACATTCGCGATGGTGTGGTCACCTGCAACCGCGAAGGTGTGCTGGCCACCTGCAACCCGGGCGCCGAGCGCCTGTTCGGGCTGCCGGCGGGGCTACTGATTGGTCAGCCACTGGACCGGCTGGTGGCCGAGCGCAACTGGGCCGGGCTGCCACTGCCGGAGGCGGGCAGTGAGACCAAGCAGGAAGTGCTGTTCAGCCGTAACGAGCACGACCAGTTTGTGGCCGAGCTGACGGTCAGTCAGGGGGCGCTGGAGGACGAGCATTACACCTGTCTGATCCGGGATATCACCGAGCGCCGGCGCATCGAGCAGCAGCTGTTTCAGGAGAAGATGCTGGCGCAGGTCACGCTGGCCTCGATTGGCGACGGCGTGATTACCACCGGGCCCGATGCGCGGGTGCGCTACCTCAACCCGGTCGCTGAGCAACTCACCGGCTGGAGTGAGGAGGAGGCCAGCGACCGCCCCCTCGACGAGATCTATTGCCTGTTCGATGAGGTCACCGGCGAGGGCCTGCTCAACCCGGTCAGCGCCATGTTGCGGCGCTACCGGCAGGCACTCAGCCGGCAACCGGGCAGCATGTCGCAGCTGCGTCGGCGTGACGGCAGCGAAGTCACGGTGCAAGACGCGGTGGCGCCGATTCGTGATGCCGAAGGGCACATCATTGGCGCCGTGTTGACCTTCCGCGATGTCACCGCCAACCGCCGGCTGGCGCGAGAGCTATCTCACCAGGCGGCCCACGACACCCTGACCGGGCTGGTCAACCGCAAGGAGTTCGAGCGCCGGGTTGCCCACGCGCTGCAGCGCCATGAGAGCAGTGGCGGGGAGCAGGTGCTCTGCTACATGGATCTGGACCAGTTCAAGATCGTCAACGACACCTGCGGACACGCGGCCGGTGACGAACTGCTGCGCCAGCTGGCCAAGCTGTTCCAGTCGCATATTCGCAGCTCAGATGTGCTGGCGCGTTTGGGCGGTGACGAGTTTGGTCTGCTGTTGAGCGGCTGCACGTTGGAGGAGGCGGTCCCGATTGTCGAGGGTATTCGCACGCTGGTGGAGGAGTATCGCTTCAGTTGGGAGGGCAAGACCTTTGCCGTTGGCGTGAGCATTGGCCTGGTGCCGGTGGAGGCGCAGATGCTTAGCCTCGACGTTTTGCTCAGCGCGGCGGACAGCGCCTGTTACGCGGCCAAGGATGCCGGGCGCAACCGTATTCATCTGTATCAGGCCGACGATGCCCAGATGCAGGAGCGGCGCGGCGAGATGCAGTGGGTCAACCGCCTGCGCCAGGCGCTGGACGCCGACCTGCTGCGTCTGTACGTGCAACCGATCTATCCGATCAGCGAGCGCGACAGCCAGCCGGGCTATGAGGTACTGGTGCGGCTGCTGGGCAACGACGGGCAGGTGATTCCGCCCGGCGCTTTCATGCCGGCCGCCGAGCGCTACGATCTGGCCTCGGCGATTGACCGCTGGGTGGTGAGCAACTTCCTCGCCTGGCTGGGCGATTACAACCGCCGTTGCAGCGGCCCGCTTGGTAACTACTCGATCAACCTGTCGGCGGCGTCGCTGGGTGAGGAAGGCTTTCTCGACTTTGTGCTGGAGGCGCTGGAGCGGCACCAGGTGCCCACCAGTCATGTGTGTTTTGAAATCACCGAAACCAGCGCGGTATCCAACCTGGGCAAGGCGGTGGAGTTCATGCGCGGTTTGCGGGACATCGGCTGCCAGTTTGCGCTGGACGACTTTGGCTCGGGGCTGTCGTCCTTTGCCTACCTGAAGTCGCTGCCGGTGGACTATCTGAAGATCGACGGGGTGTTCGTCAAGGACATCGCCAGCGACCCGATCGCCCGCGCCATGGTGGCGTCAATCAACACCATTGGCCACGAGATGGGCTTGCAGACGGTCGCCGAGTTTGTCGAGAGCGAAGCGATTCTGGAGCAGTTGCGCGAACTGGGTGTGGACTATGCGCAGGGCTATCACCTGGGCCGCCCGCAGCCACTCAGCGAGTTGGACGGCGTGCGCATGATGCCGCGCTAACGCCCTTACGGTGTGGGCTCGGGGCGAGTCCAGAGCCAGCAGGCCACGCAGAGCAGAAACAGCGGCAGGCCGATGCGCAAACAGCCTGGCGTGGGCACCAGCCAGAGCACCAGCACGCTGCTGGTCATTACCAGGCTGGCCGCCCATTTGGCGCGCCGTGGCACCGCCCGCCGGCTGCGCCAGTCGTGGATCAGTGGGCCGTACTTGGGGTGCGCCAGCAGCCTCGCTTCGAGTGCCGGCCAGCCGCGCGCGCCAGCCCAGGCGGCCACCAGCAGAAAGGGAGTGGTAGGCAGGCCCGGCACCACGACGCCAATGGCGCCCAGCGCAACACAGAGCGAGGCCAGTGTACGCCACAGCCAGATCATCGTTGAGTGCGCCGTTGGGCAGGCGTCCTTGAGGCCGGCATGCTCAGGGCAGCCAGATACGGAATTCGCCGCCACCGAGCACGCCCTGATTGCTCAGGGCAATGCGCCCGGTGACGCCGTTGCGACGATGCAGGTGGGCAATGCGCTGGCCAAAATACAGCCCCAGCCCGGTGCTGCCGGTGCTCATGTTGATACCCAGCACGTAGTCTGATTGCCCGTCGAGCATGGCCTGCGGGTAGCCCGCGCCATCGTCGCTGATAGTGATCAGCAGTTGGTCGCCATCCATGCGCGCGGCCAGGTGGATGGCCGAGCGGGTGTAGCGGATGGCATTGTTGATCACATTGCCGACCACCGAGCCGACCAGCTCGCCATCAAAAAAGCCCATCAGTCCGTCCTCGGCTACCTCATAGCTGCCCTGAATGGAGCGCGCCCGCAGGATGTCGTCATGGCGTGCCAGCTGGGCCTGCAGAAAGTCATCCAGCTCCAGATAGCTGGGGCGCAGCGGCAGCTGATTGACGTCCAGCTTGTACAGCCCGAGCATCTGCACCAGCATGCCGTTCAGGCGCATGGACTCGTACTCAATCACACCGCGTTCGGCGGCGCTGTCGGCGGTGGGCGGCAGGTGCGCGATCAGTTGCCCGTAGGACTGCATCAGCAGGCCAAGGGAGTTTTTCATGTCATGCACGGTTGAGGCGATGACCGTAGAAAAGTCCAGCTGCTCGTCGTCCTTTTGCTCGCTCACAGCGAATCGACCCGTTCTAGCAGCTTGCGGTAGCGCTCGTGGCGCGGGTCGCTGGTTGGCAGGCTGCGCACTTGCGCGAGGCACGCCCGGCACTCGGTCAGCAGCGCGTCGTCGGGTGCAGTCAGCAGCAGGCGCAGCAGCGATTGGGCGGTGTTGAGGGCGTAACTGATGTTGCGGGGCTGCAGCGACAGCGCCTCGCGGAAGGCCTCCAGCGCGGCCGGATACTGTTGCTGCTGGTAGCTGCGCATGCCTTCACGGTTGCGCGCGGCTGCTTCTTCGCCACCATGCAGAATGCCGGGGTTGCTGGTTTGCGCGGCAATGCCGGCCATCACTGCCGGGTCATCGCCGTACATTTCAGCGCAGGTGCCCAGCAACTGATCAGATTGCTCAGCGCAGCCCAGCTCGCGCAGTTGTTCGGCAACGGCGAGAGCGGTGTCGGCACTGAAGAAGGTCTCCAGATTGGCCAGCTTGTCGGTGGCGCTGCGCAGCAGCTGGTCGGCCTCGGCCTGCTTGCCGCTGCGGCGCATAACGTCGGCCTGCAGCAGGTCGGCGCGCGCGCCCAAGCCCTGATCGTCCTTCCAGCTACGGGTCAGGTCCTCCAGAGTCTGACGAATCTCGACCTGCACGCGCGGGTTGGGTGCGGTATCGCCACTTTGCACCTTGAGGCTGTCGGCCAGGCTGAGGTGGTGCTCGGGGTTGCGAAAGGCCGAGTGGCGGCCCAGGGTCACGGCCTGACGGTAGGCGCGCACGGCGCGCTCCGGGTCCTCGTTGCTGCGCGCCACGCGCCCGAGCTCGGCCTGGCGCTGCGGGTTGTTGGGCGAAATTTTTACCGCCTGTTCGAGGAATACCTGTGCCTTGAGGGTCTCGCCGCGTGCCAGCTTGACCCGGGCCAGCCCGTCAAAGGCTGCCGGCAGCATTGGAAACTGCTCGATGCCCTGTTCGTAGAGCGCTTCGGCCTGATCCAGCTGACCGCGTTGCAGCAAATGGTCGGCCAGCTTCATCAAGGCCCAGGGCAACGGCCGTTGCGCCAGGATGCCCTGCAGCAGTTGTTCCAGCGGCTCATGCTGCTGCAGCGCAGCCAAGGCATTGGCCTTGTAGCGCTGACACAGCGGCGCCAGGCGCGGATCACGTTGCAGCAGCGCGTCACAGGCGCTGACGACCGCGCGATGATCCTCGCGTGCTAGGGCATCGAGGATGGGCGCCAGCAGGCTTTTGCGCTCGACCAGCTTGTCCAGTCGCTGTTGCAGGCTGGCGCGGTTGAAGGGCTTGGTCAGATAGGCGTCGGGTTCAAACTCAAGCGCGGCCATGACCATTGCCTGGCTGCTTTCGGCCGTGACCATGACGAATATGCAGTGGGGGCTGATCAGCTTTTCATGGTGCAGCTCTTCGAGCACCTGCTGGCCGTTTTTGCCTTCACCCAGGTTGTAGTCGTGCAGGATGACGTCGTACCGGGTTTTGCGGCAGAGGCTGAGCGCTTCTTCACCGTTGGCGGCAATGTCGATGTGCTGGGCGGCCATCTGCCCCAGCATGCCTTTGACCGATGAGCGGAAGTCGCTGAAGTCATCCACTACCAGAAAGCGCATGTTGCTGTAGACGATCATGATTGTTCTATTTTCCGCTGGACCTGTGTGCATTCTAGACGGTTTGCAACGCCTGCCGTGCCCGCTGCCAACATCTCGGCGGGAGCAGTCACAGTATACAGTGAAATCAAAGGGCCACTATTGATGCGGTCGGCAGAACGGCGAGTGGAGCTGGCAGCGCGCCCGGCAGGTGGGCCCGCAGAGGCATTGGTACCTTGGCACGTGGTATTTCAACGGCCTGCTAGCGACGCCGCGCGATGGCGTCGGACTCTATCACATGCCGTCCGACCGGCGCGATAAGCGCGGCCTGCAGCATGGCGGCGGCTACATCCGTGGCCTTGACTGCACGCAGCCGCTTGGGGATCAGTGGTTTGAAGGTACGCGATACCAGTAGCCCGACCAGCTCGCCGGGGCGATCTTCCGGGCGCGCGCCGTCCAGTAGCGACGGCCGCAGCAGGCTCAGGGAACGAAAGTCCATGGCGCTCAGGTCCTGCTCAACCTCGCCTTTGACGCGCAGGTAGAACGAACCCGAGCGCGGGCTGGCACCCACCGCCGAATTGAGCACAAAGGTGCGCGTGCCGGCGCGCCGGGCCAGCCGTGCGCAGGCGCTGACATAACCGCGGTCAACCAGGCGAAAGGCCTCGCGCGAGCCGGCGTGTTTGCGTGTGGTGCCCAGCGCGCAGAGGGCGGCATCGCAGTGCCACCAGTCGGCGTCTTCCGGCAGGTTGTCAAAGTCGACCTGGGGGTTATCCAGGTGAGCATAGTGGTTGACTGCCGTGGGCAGCGGACGGCGCGTGGGCGCTACGACGCGGCTGACCTGCGGGTCGGCCAGCGCCTGGCGCAGAATCTCCATACCTACCAGCCCGCTACCGCCGAGCACCAGCAGGGTCTTGCCTGTGTTGTTGTTATGCATGTTGTCACTCCGGTCCGTGGGGCTTGGGTACGCGTAATCGCACCTGGCTTTCTGTCAGTTAAGCGCTCTGGCGCGCCGTTGGCGAGTGGCTGAAAAATGCCGCAACAGCTTGCCATGGAGTGATCGCCGGCAAATCGTGGTCCAAGCACTCATAAGGCGGGCTCAGGCCGGTCTGCGTAACGTCTGGATAAGGAGTCTTGAATGAATACCCAAGGGTTGCTTGATCAGTTGTTGAAGTCCGCCAGTGGTGCACTCTCTGGCAACAGCAGCACCAATTCGCGCCAGGGCAGTCAGTCCGGCGGTGGCGCCAGCCAGCTTGGCAGCCTGCTGTCTGGGGCTGGTGGTGGCGCACTGGCCGCAGGCGCCGTGGGGCTGCTGCTGGGCAACAAGAAGGCGCGCAAGATGGGCGGCAAGGCCGTGAAGTACGGCGGCATGGCGGCGTTGGGAGTGGTGGCCTTCAAGGCCTGGCAGCAATGGCAGAAGAACAGCGCCAACGCCCCGCAGGGCCAGCCGCAGACGGTGGACCGCCTGCCGGCGCCGCAGCAGGAACAGCACAGTCACGCCATCCTGCGGGCGTTGATCGGCGCGGCCAAGGCCGATGGCCACATTGATGACCGCGAGCGTGAGCTGATCGACGCCGAGGTCGCCAAACTGACCAATGACCCGCAGACCCTACAGTGGTTTGATGCTGAACTGCGCAAGCCGCTGGACCCGGCCGAGGTAGCCAGTGCTGCGCAGACCCCGGAGATGGCGGCAGAAATGTATCTGGCCAGCCTGCTGGTGGTGGATGAGCAGAGCTTTATGGAGAAAGCCTATCTGCAGGAGCTGTCCAGCCAGCTCAAGCTGGACCCGCAGCTGATCGCCGAGCTGGACCACCAGGTGCAGCAGGTTTAGCAGTCAGTGGCTGTGGCCGACATGTGAGTCTTCGTCCGGCGGCTGCACGGCGCCGCTGGTACCCAGCTGCTGAATGATGCCGCAGGTGTCCATCGCGTGGGGCGACTGGCACCGGCGGCGCAGCTCGACCAGTTGCTGCTGCAGTTGGGTCAGCGCGGCAATGCGCTGGCCTACGTGCTCAATGTGCTCGTCAATCAGCTCGTTGACGCCGCCGCAGCTCGCCCGGGGCTGTTCGCGCAGGGTGAGCAATTGCTTTATCTCCTGCAGAGTCATGTCCAGCACCCGGCAGTTACGGATAAACACCAGTCGCTCCAGATGTGTTTCGCCGTACTGGCGATAGTTGCCGGCGCTGCGCCTGGGCGCCGGCAGCAGGCCCTCGCGTTCATAGTATCGAATCGTCTCCACTGCACAGTCGGTGCGTGCGGCCAGTTCTCCGATTTTCATCTTCGCTCTCCGGTTGCTTGACTCTATAGTGGCTACAGGGTTTTTACTTGGCAACAGACTCAGAGACAACTGCCATGCCTGCCGATCGATCCTGCCACGCCGAACATAGCTGCTGCGCCTCGGCCAGCGCAGTGCCAACCGCCAACCTGCAGCCCCATGAGGGCAGCGTGCTCAGTCGTATCCGCATCGTGCAGATGGACTGCCCGACCGAAGAGCGCCTGCTGCGCGAGGTGCTGGAGGCGCGCCCGGAGGTGCTGGAGCTGCACTTCAATCTGCTGCAGCGGGTGCTGACGGTACGCCACCAGCCGCATAGCCTGGACGCTGTGCTGGCCGGTATCGACAGTCTGGGTTTTACCCCGCAACTGCTGGGTGACGAGCCGGCGCCCGCCGCGCCGCAGCGGCCCTGGTGGCCGCTGGCAGTGGCGGGTGCGTTGGCGCTGGGTGCCGAGGTCAGCCACTGGCTCGCTCAGCCGGTATGGCTCAGCGCGCTGCTGGCGCTGGCAGCCATCGCGGTCGGCGGGCTGGATACCTATCGCAAGGGCTGGGTTGCTGTGCATCACCGTACTCTGAATATCAACGCGCTGATGAGTATTGCGGTGACCGGCGCTGCACTGATCGGCCAATGGCCCGAGGCGGCCATGGTGATGGTGCTGTTCAGTCTGGCCGAGCAGATCGAAGCGCGCTCGCTGGCCCGCGCCCGCGATGCCATTGGCGGGTTGCTGGCACTGGCGCCGGAGCAGGCCAGCGTGCTGCAGGCTGATGGCAGCTGGGCGCAGCAACTGGTAACCGAGGTGCCGGTCGGCGCCCAGGTGCGGGTGGGCCCCGGTGAGCGCGTCGCGCTGGATGGCGAGGTGCTGGAGGGGCGCTCAAGCGTGGATCAGGCGCCCATCACCGGTGAGAGTATGCCGGTCGACAAGCAGCCGGGCGCAACCCTGTACGCCGGTACCATCAACCAGTACGGCAGCCTGGTTTACCGCAGCACGGCCACCGCTGGCGGCACCACCCTGGCGCGCATCATCGAGGCGGTGGAGCAGGCTCAGGCCCAGCGTGCGCCAACCCAGCGGCTGGTTGACCGCTTTGCTGCCCGTTATACCCCGGCGGTCTGTCTGCTGGCGCTGCTGGTTGCGGTAGTGCCGCCGCTGCTGCTCGATGGCCTGTGGCTGGACTGGATTTACCGCGCGCTGGTGCTGCTGGTGGTCGCCTGTCCCTGCGCGCTGGTGATCTCGACACCGGTGACCATTGTCAGCGCGCTGGCCGCCGGTGCCCGGCGCGGCATTCTGGTCAAGGGCGGTGCCTACCTGGAGTTGGGCGGCAAGCTCAATCTGGTGGCGCTGGACAAGACCGGCACCCTGACCGAGGGCCGCCCAAAACAGACCGACTTTGAGCTGCTGGGCGGGGACTCGCCCGAGCAGGTAGAGCAACTGGCCGCCAGCCTGGCCGCGCGCTCCGAACACCCGGTATCGCGGGCCCTGGCCAGCGCCTGCAGCCTGCCCCGGCTGGAGGTGACCGAGTTTACCGCCCAGCCCGGCCAGGGCGTCAGCGGCCTGATTGACGGGCAGCGCTATCACCTGGGTAACAGCCGGTTGCTGGATCAACTGGGCCTGCGTGAAGATGCACTGGGCTGGCGCGTGCAACTGCTGCAGCGTGAAGGCAAATCGGTGGTGCTGTTGTGTACCGACCAGCAGGTGCTGGCCCTGTTTGCGGTGGCCGATACGCTCAAGGCCGGCAGCCGAGATGCGGTGCGTGAACTGCACGCGCTGGGCGTCGAAACCCTGATGCTAAGTGGCGACAACGCACCCACCGTGCAGGCGATGGCTACCCAGGTGGGCATCGAGCAGGCCCGCGGCAATTTGCTGCCGGCGGACAAATTGGACGCGATACGCGCCGAGCGCGAGCGTGGGCGCTGTGTGGCAATGGTGGGTGACGGCATCAATGACACGCCGGCGCTGGCAGCAGCCGACATGGGCTTTGCCATGGCGGCAGCAGGCACCGATACCGCGATTGAAACGGCCGATGTCGCATTGATGGACGACGACCTGCGCAAACTGCCGGCGTTTATCCGCCTGTCGCGCCAGACCGTGCGCGTGCTGCAGCAGAACATCTGGCTGGCATTGGGCTGCAAGGCGGTGTTCCTCGGCCTGACGCTGGCCGGCGCAGCCACCCTGTGGATGGCGGTGTTCGCGGACCTGGGCGTCAGCCTGATGGTGGTGGCAAACGGACTGCGGATGCTGCGCCAGGGCTGACCTGAAAGCGAAACACAATTTTCACTGGACTAAGGCTGTTTTCTGCAACAGACTGTTTTTATCAGGTGCCAGTAGGTTGCTCCGACTGTGAGCTCCGCCAGTGCCTCTCTAATAAAAACAAGATTTGCGTGCCACACCGATGGCACGCCAGGAGAACATCATGACTCGCCGCTATTCCGTGTGGCTGTTGCCCGGCGCCCTCGCCGTTGTCCTCTGTGCTGCCAGCCTGCTGGCATCGGCCCAATCCGAGCTGGCCGTGCATACCATCGCCGGTATCCCGGTTGCCCCCTTTGCCGATATCTTCAATCGTTTCTGATACAGCCTTCCTTGCGCGGGTTATTTGTGTTGCCTGAGGCTACTTCACCTTGGCCACGGGCTACGCTGGCGGCGCGACAGCCGTGGTAATCAGGCTGGACTGGTACCGTGATCTGGTTGTCGTTGATCGTGGTCCTGATGGTGTCGCTTTGGTGGGTTGGATATTGCTGTCGAGCTGAACTGTCAGAGCCTCTAGCGAAACGCTGAGCAGTGGGTGTAAGTGCTGCGCGGTGATTGGCGCAGGCATTGCGCCCTGCCGTGCAGGGCGCAGCGTTCTCAGCGCTCCATTACCTGTTTCACACTGGCAGAGGGGATCGCCTGCTCGCGGCCTTCTGCATCCTTGAAGATGTACATGCCGGAGTCGGGGTCGAGTTTGGGCTTGCTGTCGGTGGTGATCATCTGGCCGTCGTTGGTGCTGATGATGTACTCGCTGGAACAACCAGCCAGAACGGTTGCGCAGAGCAATGCGATAAGCAGGTGTTTCATGGGTAACGCTCCTTGTGCACAAAGCGCGCATCACACCCCGTGATGCGCTGCTTGATTTACCTTAGACCCACCTTGACCAACGCGCCACGCCTACTGGTTCACAGCACTGGGATCTACTGATGCGCCCGCGCCACGTTCTGCGCGCTGCTTGGCCAGTCGCGCGCCCTCGGCAGCGGTAAAGGCAAAGGTGCGCTCCGGGTCGCTTGCGCGCAACTGCAGCGCCATCAGCTCTTGGCCTTCGGCCACAACGATGTCGTGCTGGCGCTGCGCCAGGCCGTCGAGAATGGTTTTGGCTGCATCGTTCGGGTCAATGCCGTTATCGATATTGGTGTCGGAGCGACCGCGCGCAGCGCCGCTGCCTTCCAGCGCGTTGCTGGCAATGGCGGTGCGTACCGAGCCCGGCAGGATCACGCTGACGCCAATGCCATAGGCTTCTTCTACCTCGGCTCGCAGGGCCTCGAAGTAGCCGACAACAGCGTGCTTGGCGCCGCAGTAGCCGGTGCGCATCGGTGCGCCCAGCTTGCCGGCTACCGAGCTGACCACCGCCAGCTGGCCGCTGCCTTGTTCGACCAGGCGCGGCAGCAGCAGTTGGGTCAGGGCGACCGGAGCCAGATAGTCGATGTCGATCAACTGACGATAAACGTCAAAGCTGGTGTCCAGCGCCAGGCTGCGCTGGCTGACGCCGGCGTTGTTGATCAGCAGGTCGATGCGACCCTGCCATGCCCATGCCTGCTCCACCAGCTCAGGCAGACGCTCGTAGTCGGTAGTTTCAAAGGGCAGCACCAGAGTGCGTTCAGGTGCCAGCGCAGCCAGTTGCTGCAGCGCCTCGACCCGGCGGCCGGACAGAATGACGGCGGCGCCGTCTGCCAGTAGCGCCCGGGACAGGGCCTCACCAATACCCGACGAAGCGCCGGTAATCCAGACTACGCGCGAAGCAAAGCTCATGGTTGTTGTTCTCCGTTATTGAGCGGGCAGCAGTGGCCCTGGGAGGCCAACCTTATGCTCTGCCTTGCCCCGGAGACTGTCATGCGCATGACAGTTAGCCGAGGCGCAGCGCTGGCTGCGCCTCGGGACAGGCTCAGTTGGCGTTGAGCGCGGTTTGCAGGGTGCTGACATCCAGCTGGTTGGCGCTGGCGTAGGACATGAACGACTGCGAAGTGCCGGACCAGGCCGACAGCAGCGCCGGCAGGTTGCGGGCGATGGTGGTAGCGTCGCCCAGGCTGCTGGTCAGCTGCGCGGCGGCCATTGGGTTGGACAGCAGCGAGCCGGCGGCGCCTTGCGCGTTGTTGATCCACTGGCTGAACGCGCCGCTCAGCTTGGTGCCTTCCTGGATACCGGCGGTGTAGTACGGAATCGCCTCGATCAGGGCGGCGCGGTTCTCGCCGCTCATGGCTGCGGCCTGACTCAGGGCGTTCTGAATCAGCTGCTGGTTGGTGCTGGTCAGCTGAGTGTCACGCTGGATCACATCGGAGTCGCTGACACCGCCAATCGCGTACTGCTGGGCCGCGTTCATGGTTTGGGTTGCGGCGTCGGTATTGCCGGTGGCCTGCAGGGTCTTGGCCTGGGCAATCAGCATGTTGTTCATGCTGGCGTTAAAGCGCAGCATCAGGTCGCTGTGCTGTTGTTCCAGTGCGCTGTTATCGGCAGCATTGCTGTTACCCTGGGTGGCGGTGTTCAGCGCCGCGCCGGCGACCGATTTGATAGCGTCCAGACCAAAGGCCTGGGCTTGGCCGGAGGCCAGCAGGCCGGCTGCAACAAGGCCGATCAGGCCGGTGTGGATGCGTTTGCTGTTCATATCCTTTGCTCCTGAAAAATGCGTCATGCTAGGTGTGACAGGCCCGCTCTGTTGGCTAGTATGTGGTGCTGAAACAGCCTGCTTTGAGCTGTTCAGCCTTGTCTGTGATGACGGGCTTTGCGAATGTACAGCAAATGCAGGCGAGGGCGTACCCCGTGTTCTGGGGGGGGGAGGGCGTCAATCAAAAAAATGGCCGAGGATACAAACCCGCCTGATGAAAGTCTTATTTGCTCTGTGTTTGGCGCTGTTCCTCGCCGCTGGTGGCTTTTTGTTGGGTGTGCAACAGCAGTGGTGGACTGTGCCGCGTGAGTGGAACCCCTTTGCGCCGCTGCATCTGGGAGACCCGGTCACTCCCTTGACGCGCTGGAAGTTGCAGCGTCTGGGCGATGACCCCGAGGCCTGCCTGACTGCCCTGCAAACCGCGCCGGCCGGAACGCTGGATTACCAGCCGCTGGCCGACTACACCCCGGTTGCCAATTGCCCGCTGAGCAATGTGGTGCGGCTGCGTTCCACTACCCTGCAACTGAGCAGCAGCTTTGTTGCCCGCTGTCCGCTGATCGCCGGCTGGGCACTCTACGAACAACACCGTCTGCAGCCTTTGGCACAAACACATTTTGGTCAGCCGGTAGCGCGCATGACGCATTTCGGCAGCTTTGCCTGTCGCAATATCTACCACCGTGAAAACGCCCGGCGCAGCGACCATGCCACCGCCTCCGCGCTGGACGTCGCGGCCCTGGCACTGGCCGACGGCACCACGATTTCGGTGTTGCAGGACTGGGATAATCAGGGCGAGAAGGGCGCCTTTCTGCGCGCCGCCTTTGCCGAGGCCTGTGACTTCTTTGGTACCAGTCTTGGGCCTGACTACAACGCCGCGCACGCCAATCACTTTCACTTTGGCCTGCGCGGCTTTGGCATTTGCCGCTAGGGTCACAGCTGCGTGTAGCGCGGCTCGGGGCGGCTGCACAGCCACAGCAGCACCAGACACATGCTGCTGGGCACCAGCCATTGCACCCAGGGGCTGGGCGCACTCAGGCAGATCAGCGGCATGCTGATGAACATGCTGACCCCGGCCAGCCACTTGGCCCTGCGCGGAATGGCGCGCTCGCTCTGCCACTGACGCAGCGGCGGGCCAAAGCGCGGGTGGTTGAGCAACCACTCGGCCAGCGGTGGCCAGCCCTTACCCGCTGCCCACACGGCCAGCAGCATAAACACCGTCGTGGGCATGCCGGGCAGCACCGCGCCAATCAGGCCCAGACCAACAAACACCAATGCCAGCAGGCGCCAGCAAAACCGCAGCAACATGGCGCTTACACGGCGGCGGCGGGTTGCTGCCCGGCCAGCAGCTCTTCTACCGAGGCACGGACAAAGGCAAAGGCATCACGCGCGCCCTTGACCGCCTCGGCACGTTCTTCAACTGACAGCGGCAGCGCATCCAGCGCGGCCTTGAACTGGCGCCAATGCACCCCGCGGCCGTCGGTGTGGCCGACCAGATGACGTGCGCCAAAGGTCTCCGACAGGCCCAGTTGCTCGCGGGCATGCTTGAGCAGAAAAGCCGCGCCCAGGGTCGAGCCCTCGTGGGTATACAGCCAGCCCAGCGCCTCGGCGGTGCTCCCCGGTTGTACGCCATTGCCGACCTCGGCATCGGCTTGCTGCTGCGCCGGGCTGATATCAAAGTCGGCGCAGTCCAGCTGGATCGCGTCCAGACGGTTGCGCTCGGCCAGATCGGGCAGCAGCGCCTGCAGCTTGGGGTTCTGGTACAGCGGCGCGGTGGCATGGTGCAGACGCAGCTGCATGCGCAGGAAGCAGGCAAAACGTTCACGACTGGAGAACGGCGCCAGCGCCATGATGCGCTGATCCAGGCTCTCGTGGGTCGAGGTGGTCTGTTCTTTCAGGTAGCTGCTCAGGGGCAATGCGCTGCTGTCTGCCGTGGTCATGGCGGGTCCTTGCTTGGGGAGTCTGATCGGATTGGGGCGGGGCGCAATAAAAAGCGCACGCCAATATCTACTTAACGAATGAGCACCCCCAATCCCGTAATGCTCTGGGTAAAAAATCTGTCCCTCGGGTCGACGGCGTGCTGTCCTCAGCGCGCCGTCGACTGTTTTCAGCCACCGGAAGGGCTCAGAACTGCGCCGTGAGGCTCAGTTTCAGCGCGCGGCCGGGGGCCGCGACGGCGGAACGGGTGGTCGGGTCGATGTAGTACTCGTCGGTCAGGTTGCTGCTGGGTGGGAGAACGCGTGGTCATGGCGTCAGTCCTTGGCATTAGACATGCGCTTAATGAGAATCGTTATTTTTTATGCTGTGGCAGCAGGCCGGTCCTGTCAATCCCGCATGATCCGAATCGGGAGTTGACAGGCGCGGTGTGCAGGTTGAGATAATGATAATAGTTATCATATGAGGATCATTCCGATCCTTGGCGCCGTGCGCGATTTCGCGCGTTGTCGGAGGCTGTTGCCGTGCTGTTCCCTTCCCCGTTCCTGGCGTTGCGCCATGGATGACCTTTCCAGATTGCCGGGTGCCGCGCAGCTCAGTGGCTTGCGCCTTGAGGTGCGGCGTTTTCTCGGCAAGCGCGTGCACAGCAGTGCCGATGCCGATGACCTGGCGCAGGACGCCTTTGTGCGCTGGCTTGGCAGCGCCAAAGCGGATCAGTCGGTGCCGCCGCGGCCGCTGCTGTTCAGTATTGCCCGCAACCTGCTGACCGATCACTGGCGCCGCCAGCAGGTGCGCAGTGGCAGCGGCCTGGTTGAACTTGACGAGTCTGCGGCCGAGGCCGACGACGCCCTGCAAACGGAGGGTCCCTTGCAGCAGATTGAGCAGCAGCAACGCTTGCACTTGTTGGCCAGCGCGTTGGAAGATCTGCCCCCAAAACGTAAGCAGGCCTTTGTCCTGCACAAGTTCGACGGCCTGTCGCAGGCCGCTGTGGCCGAGCGCATGGGGATATCCTTGAGCATGGTAGAAAAGCACATTGCCAGCGCGATGCTGCACTGCCGACGCCATGCTCTGGCGCGCCGCAAGGGAGGCAGTGATGACAACTGAGCAGGGAATGGCCGAGATTGATGAGCAGGCTGCGCTCTGGTTCAGCCGGCGCAGCAGTGGCTGCCTGAGCGCAGCTGAAGAGGCAGAGTTTGCCGCCTGGCTCGCCAACAGTGAGCAGCACGCTCAGGCCTACGCCGATATGCAGCTGTTGTGGGATGACTGTGACCAGCTGGCGCGGCCGGATGTACCGGCGGCTGAGCCGGCACCCGTAACGCCGCTGGCGCCGCGCCGGCGCGCGCCCACAGCCTGGCTGGCGCTGGCCGCCACCGTGCTGCTGACGGTGGGCGGGCTGCTGGGCTATCAGTGGCGCCAGTTGCCGCAGCTGGAACTCAGCGCCAGCGCCGGCCAGCACGAGCTGCGTGAACTGCAACTGGCCGACGGCAGCGAGTTGACCTTGAACCTGGGCTCTACCGTGCAGGTGCGTTATTACCGTGACCGGCGCGAGGTGAGCCTGATTGCCGGCGAGGCCTACTTCTCCGTGGCGCCGGATGCTGATCGGCCGTTTGTGGTCGACGCCGGCGCGGGCCGGGTTGAGGTTGTCGGCACCCGCTTTACCGTGCGCCGCAGCCGCTCAGCGCTGGCGGTGGCCGTTGAGCAGGGTCACGTTGCTGTGCAGCCGGGGCGCGAAGGGCTGGCCCTGCAGCAACTGCTGGCGGGCGACAGTCTGGAAATCGACTATCAGCACGGAGCGCTGCGCCGCAGTCAGCTGCCCACGGCTGAGGTGGGCAGTTGGCGCGATGGGTTGCTGGTGTTTCGCGACCGCCCGTTGGGTGAACTGGCGCAGGAGCTGAGCCGCTACCGTGGCCGCTCGGTGCAGCTGGACGGCGCCGGGCTGGCCGCGCACCGGTTGTCCGGGAGCCTGGATATTCACCAGCCCGAGCGCTTTGTTAAGGCATTGCCGCAGCTGTTGCCGGTGGAGTTGATCGAGCAGGCGGATGGGGTCTTGGTGCTGCGCGAACGTAAATGAAAATTTTTTTCATTTGAGAGGTGGGGGTTTGCGCAGCTGCTGCGTTCTCTGGGGTGTTACCACTCGGCGTACAGCCCAAGGAGAGCGCAATGAAGCCCCGCCACCCCCGTTCCGCCCTGTCCCGTCTGACCCTGTCCTTGCTGGCCGCCGCCAGTTTGCAGGCGCAGGCTGCCAGCCTTGACCTGAACCTGCCAGCGCAGCCACTGGCTGCCTCGCTGACCAGCCTGGCGCAGGCCGGGCAGCTGCAGATTCTGTTCGATGAGGCGCAGTTGCGAGGCCTGAGGGCGCCGGCGGTGGATGGCCGCTACGAGCCCGAAGCGGCGTTGCAGCTGTTGCTGCGTGGCTCCAACCTGGATCTGGTGCCGGTTGATCATGGCTTTGTTATTCGCCCGCGCCCGCAGACATCCAGCAGTGACAACGGCATTACCCTGCAAACCCTGACCGTGGTGGGCGATGGTCTGGAGGTCAACTCCGCCAACATCGGTCGCTCAACCCTGGGTCGTCGCGAGATCGAGCGCCAGCAGGCCAACAACATCCCCAGCCTGCTGCAGACCCTGCCGGGCGTGACCATGGGCGGCTCGGCCAAGCCGGGTGGGCAGACGGTGAATATCTGGGGTCTGGGCGACGCCGAGGACGTACCCTTCACCCTGGATGGCGCCAGCAAGAGCGGCTTTGAGCGCTATCAGCAGGGCACCATTTTTATCGAGCCCGAGCTGATCGAGCGCGTTGAGGTGGAAAAGGGCCCTTACTCGGCCTTTACCGGTAACGGCGGCTTTGGCGGCACCGTGCACATGGAAACCCGTGACGCTACCGACATGCTCAAGCCGGGCCGCAACAGCGGCGCCTTTGTGAAGTACGGCTACCAGAGCAACGACCAGCAGCGCAGCTATACCGGCGCTCTGTTTGGCCGCACTGACGATGGCCTATTCGACGGCCTGCTGTACCTCAACCACCGTGACAGCAACGACATCAAACTGGCCGGACACATCGATCAGGGCGAGGGTTATCTGTACCCCGAGCGCTACCCCTACACCGCGCAAAATCAGGATGCGGTGCTGTTCAAGGGCAACTTCAACCCGAGCCCCGAACACAGCTTTGGCCTGACCTACAGCCGCAGCAAGCTGGACCTGCGCACCCCCTTCAGCGCCGTGACCTTTCTGGTGCCCAGCAAGTGGTCGATTGATCGCTACGGCAGCCTGGAGGCGGCCATGCATCGGCTGCTGTCCAACCGCGAGCTGATCGATACCACCTGGTCCGGTAAGTATCACTACCAGCCGCAGGACAACCCGCTGGTTGATCTGGAGATCAGCTACTCGCTGTCGGACACCGACCAGACCGACACCCGTGATGATGACGCCAGCTACAGCTCCTCGACCGGCGGCAAGTACATCAACACCCAGTACCGCGACAAGGTGTTTGAAGTACGCAATACCAGCCTGTTCGACAGCGGCGCGCTGGCCCACGAGCTGACCGTCGGTATCCAGTGGCGGCTGCACACCCGTGACGTGCTGATGTACCTGCCGACCTTTGACAGCAACCCGGACTACAACTTCGGCTGGTATCAGCCGCAGTTCATGCCGGCCGGTGAGCAGGAAGCCCGCAGCCTGTTCCTGCAGGATGCGATCACCCTCGGCGATGTCACCATTACCCCGTCGCTGCGCTACGACCATGTGACCAACCGCGGCAAGCGCAACCTGGCGGTGCGCTACAACAACCCGGACATGAATCACGACTACCGCTCGGTTACCTACACCGGCTGGTCGCCACGCCTGTCGGTGTTCTGGCGGGTCAACCCGAACCTGGGCCTGTTTGTCGATTACGCCAAAACCTGGCGTGCGCCGGTGCTGGATGAGCAGTTTGAGGTGCAGAGCAGCTCCACGCTCAGCGGCAGCAGCCGGGATCTGGATGCAGAACAGATGCGCGGCGTGCGCGGCGGGGCGGTGGTCAGTCTGCCGGACCTGATCAGCCAGGGCGACAACCTGCAGGTGCGCGCAACGCTGTTCCGTCATCGCATCAGCGACGAGATCTTCAAGTTTCGCTCCATCGCCTGTCAGGCGCAGTCCGAGAATGGCGGCAGCATCAGCAATAACTGCGGCGACCTGCTGCCCCTGTCCAACTACCGCAACCTGGACGGCCTGACCATTCGTGGCGCGGAGATCGAGAGCTACTACGACAGCCAGCGGATGTTTGCCAGCCTGTCCTACTCCTGGACCGAGGGCCGTCATGACGGCGCCTACAGCAACCCCTGGGGCCCCAACGTCTGGGCGCGCGATATTCCGCCGGCCAAGTGGGTGGCCATGTTTGGTGTGAAGGTGCCGGAAATCGACGTACAGCTGGGCTGGCAGGGCGAGTTTGTACGCAAGAGCGATCGCCAGCCCTCGGACCGCTACGACGGCAGTGGCGAGCGCTACTGGGATAGCTTTGATAACGGCAGTTACGACGTCCACCGCGTGTTTGCCGACTGGTCACCACGCACCGGTCAGCTGGCCGACCTCAGCGTCAAGCTGACCGTGGACAACATCTTCAACCGCTTCTACCGTCCGGCGATGTCGGGTGACAACGCCTACTCACAAGGCCGTAACGCCAAGTTCAGCGTCAGCTACGCGTTCTAGCCACGGCACGCCGCTGGCAGAAACTCGCGGTCCAGATCGGTTTTGTTGGCGCCGCGGGTTTCCATGCCGGTGACCGGTTCGTCATAGCCGCACAGCCAGGCAATCGGGCTGGTCGGGCTGCCGGTCACCACCGCCGGGCGAAAGGTCAGCGTTTTGCCCTGCAGTGGCTGGGAGGCCTTGTTGCCCAGGGTCACGTGAATGGCGCCGGCCTCGACGACCACGCCGGTGATCCGGTTGCCGATCAGCTGCTGCGGCGCAGGCATACCCGCCGCGCCGTTGTCGGCCGGAAAGGCCAGGCGCTGCTCGTAGTAGTCGTTGATGCGGCTTTTGAGCGAGCCGGCCATGCTCACGGCCTCGGTAATCTCGCTGCGCTGTAGATAGATTTGGTAAGACGGCAGGGCGATGGACGCCAGAATGCCGATGATGCCGCACACCACCATCAGTTCGATCAGGGTAAAACCTCGGTTGTGCTTCATATCGCCTCTCCCAGGCTGAAGATGGGTGCATAGGCACTGGTCAGGAACATCATCACCGCCACAATCACGACCACCGCGACCAGCGTTGTCAGGCCTTTCAGCTGTTTTTCGCAGGCCTGCAAAAAGCCCTGCATCTGCACTTCGGTCAGGGCCTGTATCTCGATGGCCAGGTCCATTCCGCGCTCTTCAACCTGCTGCAGGTGCTGCAGCACCGGGCTCTGCTCTGACAGCGTGTGCCGATCGAGCGTCGGGTATTGCAGGGCATCGGCCATCTGGCGGTAGGCGTGGCGGCAACAGGGCAACACCAGCAGGCGGCAGGCCAGGTCGTTCTCAGCGTTTACCTTGAACTGGAACAGCCGCCGCATCTGCAACGCACTCAGCAGCGCCAGCAAAATCAGCAGTGAGATGGCAAGGATGAACAGGCTCCAGTAGGTCTGGTACAGCGACAGGTAGGCGGGGGGCGCCATCTGAATGTTGTTCAGGAGGTTACTGAACGTGGGGGTGATCTTGAATTGGTAGATGCCCGCGACCACATAGAACACAACGGTAACGTAGGCGAGGTAGGCCAGCGCGCGCTTGAACTTTACCGGGGCTTCGAGCTGCCGGCTCAGGTTGAGCCGCTGGTAGGTGTTGAGCGCGCGCTCGGCGTTGTCGGGCTCGGGCATGGCAGCAAGCCGCGTCAGCAGCTGCGCGGGCCAGCTGTCGGCCTTTGGCGCCGGGCCGTAGAGCGAGCAGGCCTGCTCGGCTTGGGCCTGCTCAAGCCGCGCCGCAAGGCTGGTACCGCTGCTGTCGCTGGCTGCCTTGCGGCAGATATATCCAAATCTGTCCCACGTCATGTGCGCTGTGCTCTCCCTGCTCCGGCTGACCAGCCCGCGGGGTCAGCGGGCTGCGGCGCAACAATCGCACACTCGGCTCGGCGTCACAAGCGCCGGATCAGCGCTCTTTACAGGCGGAAGCGGGCGACCAGATCACGCAGCTGCACGGCCAGTCTCGACAGTTCCTGACTGGCGCTGTTGGTCTGCTCGGCACCGGCGGCGCTTTGCGTCGACAGGTCGCGGATATTGACCAGGTTGCGATCCACTTCCCGCGCGACCTGAACCTGCTCCTCCGAGGCGCTGGCAATCACCAGGTTGCGCTCGTTGATGGAGCTGACCGCGCGGGTAACGCCCTCCAGCGCCTCGCCGGCGGCCTGCGCTAAACGCAGTGTGGTAGCCGCCATGCTGGTGCTGCCCTGCATGGCCTGCACGGCGTTGCCGGCGCCTTTCTGCACGCTGCCGATCATCTGCTCGATCTCGGTCGTGGACTGCTGGGTACGGTGGGCCAGTGCTCGTACCTCGTCGGCCACCACGGCAAAACCGCGCCCCTGTTCACCGGCGCGCGCGGCCTCGATGGCGGCGTTGAGCGCCAGCAGGTTGGTTTGTTCGGCAACCGCGCGGATGACATCCAGCATCTGGGTGATGCTGTTGACCTCGGCAGCCAGCGACTCAACGTTCTCGGCGGTTTCGGTCAGGTCATTGGTCAGGGCGTTGATGGAAGACACCGTCTGGCGCACCTGATCCTGGCCATTGCGCGAGTGTTCATCGGTTTCGCGGGACGCGTCGGAGGTGCTCGCGGCGTTGCGGGCAACCTCTTCGACCGCGGCGGTCATTTCATTGACCGCAGTGGCGGCTTGCTCAAGCTCGTTGTTCTGCTGGCGCAGGCCGCGGGCGGAATCTTCGGTAACCGCATTCAGCTCTTCCGAGGCGGACGCCAGTTGCGAGGAGGCGTTGCTGATGCCTTCAATGGTGTCGCTCAGGCTGTCGCGCATGGCGGCCAGCGCCTTGAGCAGCTCGGCCGGCTCGTCGCTGCCCTCGACCTGCACGCGCTGTGACAGATCGCCCGAGGCAATGGTGCGCGCCACCTGCAATGCCTGGCTGATCGGCCCGACAATACTGCGTGTCAGCATCAGCGCCAGCACAATGGTGGCAATAACCGAGGCAATCGCCAGGGCGAGCACCATCTTCACGCTGTCACCGTACACATCAGACGTCTTACCGGCGGCAGCGGAAGCGCCCTGCTGATTCAGGCGGGTCAGCTCGGCCAGCTTTGCCACCATGTCGTCGGCGTAGCCGTTCAATTTGCTGGATACCGCGTCTTCAGCCGCCTGCCTGCGCCCTGACTTGACCAGGTCGGTAACGACCTCTTGCTGCGCCATGTAACGGTCACGGGCGGCAACAAACTGGCCGTAGGCTGTGCGCTCCTGCTCGGAGGAGATCAGCGCCTCGTAACGGCCATCGGCCGCGTCCAGCGCTGCCTTGCCTTCCTGCATGCGGGCCAGGGTGTCGTTGATGTCGGCTGGGGTTTCCTGGGTCAGCAGGCGCAGGGTCAGGGCGCGCACCCGCGAGGTAGCCAGGCCAATGTCATTACTGGCGAGAATGGCCGGCAGCCAGTTCTTGTCGACCTCATCCGAGTAAGAATGCATGCGCTGCATCTGCAAGAGCGCAAAGCCACCCAACGCCACCATGAGCAGTGTCATCAGTGCAAAAAACAGGCTGGCGCGCAGGCCAATGGTGAGGTTTCTGAGTGACATGGAGTCTCCAGGTGGCAGTGGCCTAAAGATAAGGGGCTGTTGCTGTGCTTCGACTGACAATCAAGCAGATGAACGACTTTGGCCAGTCAATCGCCTGGCTCGGTGTGGGCCGCGTTCTCTACTGAGTATATCGGAGGTTTCAGGTATTTCTTGATGGTGCAAAACGAAGGATTTTCTGGGGTAAGAGTAGCCAATAACATGGCCTGATGCCATTAAACCTTGGTGCTAAACGCGGCCAGTGGTTGTGCGATGCGTGCTTGTAGGTGAGCGCAAGGTATCGCTGCATAGAGGGCTGCAGAGCTGCAGGTTGAGCCGCGCGATGGTTCTCCGGCTGAGGCGCTATGCATCAGCGCCGCCCCGGGCCTCAAGGTAGGCCGGGTAGGCCGACACGCGCCAGGCCAGCAACGCTGCCGGAACGGTGATAACCCCGTATATCCAGGAGATGTCGGCGATTGTGCTCTCAAACAGATACAGCTCAACCCCGATAGCAATGGCCTGAATCGTCAGCACAAACAGCAGCAGTGACGCCCATGGCTTCAACCGCAGCAGCGCCGTGATGCCCAGCAAAATCGCACCACCCGGCAGCGCGAGCACCAACGTCACCACAAAGCTGAGCCCGCCAATGAGCAGCAACTCCGACCCCACAGAACGCGCCGCCACGGCAACTGCAATGGCGTGGGCCACTGCGGCGAAGCTGGCCGTGATGAGTGTGGCCGGTAGCAGGCGGGCCAGGTGTTGCCGCAATCGGGGCATGGGGGGGCTGTCCGTGGTGGGGTGGTGTTGTTTTGAGGCAAGCGTGCATTGGTGGGTGGGCGGGGGCAAGGTTTGGGCGATGGTTGGTGGTTTGGGGGGAGTGCTTGGTTGGGGGGCGTGGTAGTTGGCGCGTGGCGGGGGGCAGCTTTCGGCCAGAAGCGGTCTTTGAAGAAGAGCGGGAGTCGGCCAATTGAGGATAATTGTCGGGCCTCAGCCCACGCGGCGCCCTTAGGGGTGAGCACCCGGCTTGAGCGGTTCCGCTGACGCCCGCCCTTCCCCGCGTCCTCGCGTATGAAGTCTGGAGCTATATCGGCAAAGATTTTGTAGCGTAGTGGCTCGCTTCGAGAGTTGGAGGTGGGTGATCGGAGAGAGTATATCGGAAAGATGATAAGTGTATTGTGTATCGCTACGCGATACGCTAGGCTTTTTCCGACCCTGCTCATCCTCCTTTACTGCACCCAGAGGGCTCATCAATGACCTTCCAAGATGTTCCTCATCCAGGTTTGCGAATCAAAGCGGAAGTCATCCCGGCAGGGATGACGGTAACTAAGGCTGCATCGTTAATGGGGGTGGGGCGTCCGGCTTTGTCAAATCTCCTCAATGGCAAGTCAGCCTTGTCGGCTGAGATGGCTGCGCGGTTGGAGAAAGCTTTTAAGGTGCCGCTCAAAGACCTGATGGAGATGCAGGCTCAATACGAGGCAGTTCAAGCCAGCAGGAAAGCAAAGCCTGCCAGTGCAATAACCTACGTCCCGCCATTCTTGGCGATCAAGGCTAATGACATCGAAGGCTGGGCTTCTCAAAACATTCAGGCGCGATCCCGCTTTGCAGTGTTTTTGCGCACATTAGTCCACTCGACAGGTATTGGGCTTGTGAAGGTTGACTTCCCTGGCAATGACGATGCCGAACGTTCGGGCTGGGACGGCCTAGTTGATGCTGGCGAGGGTACGCCGTGGATCCCAGAAGGCACTTCAGGGTGGGAGTTTGGCACCAACGAAGAACCTCGCACGAAAGCCAATGGAGACTATGACAAGAGCGTGAAGGCACTTGAGTCATCAGCTCGCATGAAGATGACCTTCATATTCGTCACGCCGCGCCGTTGGCCTGGTAAAGGTGCTTGGGTTGTTTCTAAGCAAGCGCTGAAACAGTGGAAAGATGTTCGTGCATATGACGCGAGTGATCTTGAGCAATGGCTAGAACAGTCGCTACCTGGGCAGGCATGGTTTGCAAGCGAAACACACATCCCGGCTCAAGATGTACGTTCACTCGACAAATGCTGGGCCGACTGGGCGGATGTGTCGAGCCCTCCCTTGGTAGGAGGTCTATTCGCTTCAGCGATTGAGGATGCTAAACGGGCTGTCGCTTATTACCTCTCGAGTCCTGCTAATGATCCTTGCGTGATAGCCGCCGACTCGGATGAAGAGGCGCTTGCATTCCTTGCTCAACTACTCAGTGAGCATGGCGGTGACGAATTAGCTTCATACCGAGATCGAGTGTTGGTCTTTGACAAACCGGGAGTTCTACCTCGGTTAGCCTCAGCTAAACAAACGTTCATTTCTGTCGTCTATACACGTGAAGTGGAGCGAGAGCTCGCTCCCTACGCAAAATCCATGCACTCATTTGTGGTCTATCCTCGCAACGCGGCGGTCGGTTCTCCGGGTATCTTGCTTAAGCCAGCAAGCTCCCAGGCGTTCACTGCGGCGCTTGAGAGTATGGACATGAGCCGGGATGAAATCACTCGCCTAGCAAAGGCCTCTGGCCGTTCTCTGACGGTACTCCGTCGCCAGCTCTCTTCTCTCCCGGCGATTAAGTTGCCGGCTTGGGCCGCAGACCCTCAAACGGCCGCCAAGCTTGTTCCATTTCTATTTGTTGGAGCATGGGACAGTCGCAATGAGGCCGATAAAGCTGGACTTGTGAAATTGGCCGGTGGGCGACTCTACGATGAGCTTGAGAAGGATTGCCAGGTTCTGGCCACCCTCAATGACGCGCCGGTGTGGTTAGCGGGCACGGCGAGGGGAGTTATTTCAAAGCTAGACTTACTCTTCGCCGTTGCTGCTGAAGTTACGGCGGCTGAGCTGAGGCGCTACTTCGAGGTTGCGCGAGTTGTGCTGGGAGAGGACGATCCTGCTCTTGATCTGGACGAAGACCAGCGTTGGAGGGCGTCAGCCGAGGGTAAGGTGCGCGAGTTCTCCAGTACGTTCCGAGACGGAATTTCGGAGACGCTAGTGTTGCTTTCTGTGCACGGCCATGAGGTCTTTAACGGGTGCCTGGGCATTGACATCGAAAGCGAGGTTAATAGCGTTGTGCGCGACTTGTTGTGCCCCCCGTTAACTACACGAGTGCTGGAGGCCAATGATCAGGATCTCCCAACCTATGCAGAGGCTGCTCCCAGCGAGTTCCTATCCATAATCAGGCAAGACCTTCAGGCTGAAAATCCCGCTGTTTATGGGCTTTTGCGGCCAGTGAGCCCTGGAGTTTTCGGCGCTACCCCCAGTCGCACAGGACTGCTATGGGCGCTTGAAGGCCTTTGCTGGAGCTCTGAAACTGTTGCGCATGCCGTGTCTATTCTTGCGCAACTCTCACAGATCGAGATCAAGGACAACTGGACCAACAAGCCCGCGCACTCACTGGGATCAGTTTTTCGCTCTTGGATGCCACAGACTGCCGCTAGTCTTCAGCAGCGAGTGGGGCTGCTCAAGAATCTTGTTGCCAAGTTTCCTGATGTCGCTTGGAGCATCTGTATGGCAGAGCTTAGCCCTCACAACAACATAGGTGATTACAGTCACAAACCACGTTGGCGTGATGATGGTTATGGCTACGGTGAACCCTTTGCGACATGGAAGCCAGTACTTGAATTTAAGAAGGAAGTGGTTGCACTGATACTGAATTGGCCTACGCACTACACGTTGGACATGCTCGGTGAGCTGGTCGAACGCTTGCAGGGGCTGGATGAAGGGGATCAGACTCAAGTTTGGACGATGATCGAAGATTGGGCGACTACTCAGGCTAGTGATGCTGACAAGGCAGCAATGCGCGAGAAGGTTCGGAGATCGACACTATCGCGACGTGCTGCGCTGCGTGCAAAAAAAGATAGCGATCATGCGGCGCTGGTTATAGCAGGAAAGTCTGTCTATGAGGCGTTAGAGCCTCATGACGTTGTGAATAGGCATTTATGGTTGTTCCGCGCTGGGTGGGTCGAGGAATCCGCGGACGAGTTGGAGGACTTTGCGACGCTCGACCATAGTGAGCGCGAAGAGAGGATCAATCGCCTGAGGGTAGAAGCGCTAGGCGACATTCTTGCGAATCGTGGGCTCAGTGGGATTCTAGAGTTGGCGGAGCGTGGAAACGCGGCCTGGATTGTTGGTTCTCTCGCCGCCGGAACCGTGTTGCCTGAGCCTGAATTAGTGACTTTGCTTCGTAGTGCGTTGCAAGCAAGCCACACCGATGGGGGCGCGAGGCATTCGTATAGGGATCTTATTAGCGGAGCGTTACGGGCTCAGCCAGATGAACGGCGCAGTGGGGTGTTGTCGAGTTTGATGGAAGGCTTGCCTGAAGCGGCTGTGGTTGATTTGTTGTTGCTCGCTCCTTTTGGGCGCTCGACTTGGAGTTTGATAGATACCTTGGGCGAGCAGATTCAGTCTCAGTACTGGGGCGAAGTGGTACCAGATTGGATCAGCGATTCAGAGGCTGAGCGAAATGAGGCTATTGAGCGACTTCTCAAATTGGAAAGGCCGAGGGCGGCGTTTTCTTGCATTCGTTATGCGCTATCTAAAACGGATCCAGAGCTTATTTTTCGATTGATGTCGGAGATGGCCCGTGGAGGAAGCGACCTGCCTGGGCAATATATGCTTGAGCCTTACTACGTAGAGGAGGCGTTCAAACGTATGAGCGGCTGTTCGAGTCTGTCGCTTGAACAGAAGGCAGGTTTGGAGTTCGCATATATCGAGGTTCTGAGTCAGCCTTTTGCGAGGCGAGCGAGCTCGAACATACCGCACCTTGAGCAGTACGTAGAGATGCACCCTGAGCTTTTCGTCCAGGCTATATGCTGGATGTTTAAGCGTGCGGATGGCGGGGTCGACCCAGAAGAATTCTGTGTGCCACCCGAGTGTGTAGGTGTAATGGCCACGCGCGGGTACAACCTGCTGAGTGCGCTAGGTCGGATTCCTGGTGAGATGGCCTCTGGCGAGGTTAATGAGGCGCGCTTGGCGGCGTGGGTCACCAGTGTCCGGCAGTCCTGTAACGAACTGAGCCGTTCAGATGTTGGGGACGGCCGTATTGGCGAGCTTCTATCACATGCATCTAAGGGTAAGGACGGTGTTTGGCCCTGTGAAGCGGTGCGCGCTGTGATGGAGAGCGTTCAATCGGAGGCGATGATGCGAGGTGCTCACACTGGAGTTTATAACTCGCGTGGTGTGCATTGGCGGGGTGAAGGGGGAGAGCAAGAGCGAGTGCTCGCTGAAAAATATCGGGGCTGGGGAAGGGAGCTACAGATATCTCATCCGTTTGTTGCTTCGAAACTGCTCATGGCATTAGCCAAGACATATGACCATGAAGCAAGGCGCCTTCGGAGGGCAGAAAAAGTGGATGTGCACGGGTCAATTTTATTCTGCCTTGAAAGTCGCTAATGCGAGTTTTTCAGCTATGTTGCTGAAAAAAAAGGCTTATTAGCGATGTGTATTTGTGCCGTTTTGTATGGATTTGAAGTCGACAAAATGTTTTCTTCATGAGATTGGCACAAATTCTGGCACGTGGAATCTTGGCTCGGATGACACAAAGCTGTGCTGAAACGGTGCTGCTAATGAGGTGCCAAACAGGCTGAACTAGTCGTTGAATCAGCAGGTAAGCCTGCACCGGCAGCGGAAAGCTGTAAACCGCCTCGATATTTAGGGTAAGCGGATTAAATGGTTGATCTTACCTTTGCATGAGAGTGAG
>CEVI01119893.1_pt1 | contig 55336 bp, 71 predicted proteins | sample 531471 | NCBI WGS metagenome assembly CEVI01 (sample SAMEA2623513, study PRJEB7988) | marine metagenome | isolation source: saline water (ENVO:00002010), including
CATAGGAACGCCATGGCGAGGCATAGGACCGCCACGGCATAGCGGCGAAGCAATCGGGCGCAATCGCGCCAGTTTTGCGCGGCCCGTTCCGGGTCCCGCCAGCCGGGGACCGCTTCCGGCCCTTTCGTGTTGCTGGCGGGCGCAACATACGTTTTGCGGCCCGGCATTAGGCGGCCTCCCCGGCAAGCTCCGCCGCCGCTTCGCGCGCCGGGACAAGGCAACCGGCAACGCCAAGGCGCTCCGCAAGGCGGGCAATCTCCGCCCATCGGATCGAATGACAACCGGCCACGAAGCTCCCGGACGTTTCCACGCGGTCTAGGCTGAAATGCCCGACTCGTATGTGGCGCGGTCCCCATGCCCCCGGAGTCCACGTTTTGCCTTCCGCCCGGCAAGCGGCGACAAATTGGAAAACGCGGAAGGCATGGCGGAGCGGCACGGTTGCGCCTTGGCTTGTCTCCAGCGTCCCGCCTTTCACCGTGCAACCGTCAATCTCCGCCCCCGTGGCGCGCAACAGGGGACCGGAAACCGTTTCCACGTCCCGGACGTGCTGGCGGTCCAGATTGCCCGCCTCCCATAGCTCCCGCCGTTCGTCCGGGGAAAGGGCCGCTATGCGCTCCCGCTCCGCACGTTCCGCCGCCATGCGCTCCGCGTGTTCCCGCTCCGCCGCGTGGCGTTCGTCCGCCACGCGGTCCCGCCAGCCGGACGAAACGACAAGGGACTCCGCCGCCGTGGCGATACGGGCGGCCCGCTCCGCAAGGTCCGGGCGCAATTCGAATCCGCGTTCCGTTCCCCATGGGCGCGCGTCCGGGACGCGGGCAAGGATCGAGTCGAGCGCCGCCAGTTTCTCCCGGCGCGTGGCGTCCCGTTCGTCCGCATGGCGAAGGCGGCGGCGCTCCGCGTTGAATGTCGCCAGCGTTGCCAGCGTCCGGCGGCGGGCTTCCGCAATCTCCCGCCGTTGCGCTTCCGCGCCTTCGCGTTCCGTGGCGATAGCGTCCGCCTCCCGGCGCAACCGTTCCGCCGCTTCCCGCGTGGCCGGGGGGATCGAAACGCCAAGCGCCAGCCCGTCCCGCAACAGGTCCGCCAGTTTGCGCCAGCCCGCCCCCGTGGGCAGGTCTAGGGCCGCTTGCCGCTTGTCCGGCCCGTCCGGCCCTTCGTATCCGGGGACGTTGCCGATTCGCCCGTCCCGGAAGCGGCGGAGCTTCGCGACAATGCCGCGCGCCTTGAGTCCGTCTCCCGGATTCCCGTGGCGGTCCGCCATGCCTTCCGCCGTGGCGAGGATCGAACGGAGTCCGGTCTCCCGCTCCCATAGGGCGGAGCGGACTCGCTTGTGCGCCTTAGGCGTTGCCAGCCGGGCGGCGCGAATATCGCGGATCCAGTCCCGCAATTCGCGTTGCCCATAGCTCCCGGCTTGCTCCCATGCGCTATCCCGCATTTCCGGCCACGGGCGCTTTGCAAGCTCCCGGCCTTCCGCCGCTTGGCTTGCCTTCAAGCGGGCCGCGTTGCGCTCCGCCAGCCGGTCCGCCTTGGACTCCAGCCGGGCGCGCATGGCGGGCCATTGTGCGCGGCTTCCGATAGCGCGCAAAAGCCATGCCGCGCCTTCCGATTCCGCGCCAATCTCCCGCCAGTTGGATTCCAGATAGCGAGTCACGCGCGGCGCGTGGATGTCCCGCGCGTCCGCCGGGATTAGGCCGCCGTTGCGCCCGGCCCGGCTGATAGCGTCCGCAATGTCATTGAGACTCGGCATGTAGAATTGCGGGGAGACGTGGGAGACCGCCCGGCGCGCATAGGATTGATGCTTAGACGTGGAAACCGAATAGGAGTCCGCGTTCATGAAAACGGGGCCGCCGGGCGCGGCGAATATGCCCACGGGGAAATGGCCGCCGTAGGAATAGAGAGTCCGGCCTTCAAAGTAGAAGTTGCCGTTATTGCTCCGCCCGGATTGCTGATTCTGTTGCGCCCATACGTGCGCCACCATGTCATTGCTAAAAACTTGTGCCATTGTTCGACTCCTTACTTCCGATTGACTGTTAAGCGGCCTTCCGGGCCGCGTTGCGATAGTGCGCCGCTTGCCCGTCATAACGGGCGGCGCGTTCCTCCCATGCCTCCCGGTCCGCCGTGCAAAGGGCGGTTGCGGCGGCGAAGGCGGCCCGGCTGGCAAGCTCCGCGAAATGCTCCGCCTTGGCGTGATAGTTGATTCCGGCTTTCATTGTTCGACTCCTCTGTTGGAAATGGTTTCCGGCCACGCGGGCCGCTTAGAAATGGTCCGCCGCTTCGTCCCCGTATCGGTCCGCAATCTCCGCCCGGCGCTCCGCCCGCCAATCTGCCATGGCTTCCGAAAAGCCCGAATCCCATGCCTCCCCGGCGGCGCTATCCGCCGGGAACGGATTGGCGGAGCGGTCCAGATTGCAAGCGCACGATTGCGCGCCAAGCGCCCGCGCCGCGTCCGGGGAGACCTTGGCGGCCCGTTCGTCCGCTTCCGCCGCCTCCCGTTCGCCCGCCGCCTTCGCCGCTTCCCGCCAGCCAAGATTCCAGCGGGCGGCGCGTTCGCCTCCCGCGCAATAGGGGCAATCCTCTTGCGCCTCTCCCGCCGCAAAGGCGGCCTTGCCCGCGTGATATTCCACGTTGTCCCGGCGGACTAGGCGGGACTCCCCGTCCGGCCCGCGCGTCTGGACAAGGCGGACCGGCGCGGCGGCCTTGGCTTCCGCTTCAAGCTCCGCCCGGTCCGTCCCGTATGCGGCGAAAAGCTCCGCCTTGACGGTCTCCGCCCGTTCGTCCGGGGAAAGGATCGACTCCAGAATTGCCCGCGATTCTTCCGCCGCCGCGTCGTATCCCGGAAGCCCGGCGGCCTCCCGGCGGATATGGGCGGCGCGCTGCAATTCCGCATATTGCTCCGCCGTCATGGGGACCGCTTCCGCCAGCGCGCCGGACATATCGTCCCCGCATTTCGGAAGCTCCGCCGCCTTGGCGGTCCAGAGGCGAGTCCCGTCGTTTAGCTCGACATGGAGTCCGGCGGCGCGGGAATGCGAGACGGAGCGGGCGCGGGCCGGATACTTGCCGCGATACGTGGCCGGGCCGGACGTGGGGAGGATGAAAGTTGCCATTGTGAAAGCTCCAAAACGAATCAGCGGGGGCGGGATTGCCCCCGGCGAAGCCGCTTTTACGGGACCGCGCCGGGCTTGTCTAGGGACTAGCTAGACGCGCCGCCGGGAGCAAGGTTCCGCCGGGCAGGGGATCGAACGCCAGCCGGGCCGGGATCGAACGGGCCGCCAGCCGGGGGCGGCGCGGCGGAGAGTCGAATCCCGCGCCGCGCATGGCGCGCGGGAGTCCATGCCGCGCCCGCCCGCGAATCGCGCGCAACGGGCGGGCGCGCGCGCACGTATAAGGGGCCAAATTGCCCGGATTCCTGGACCCCCCTGTAGTGGTGAGACTGAGACCCCCCTGTAGTGGTGAGACTAACGATTCCGCGCGGCCATCGGCCACGGGGCGCGCACGAACGACCGGCGACGGCGGAAATTATTTCCACGACGACCGCCCGAATTTCTCCAACCGCGAGACCCCCCTGTAGGGGAGTCAGGGGACCCCCTCTGTAGGGGAGTCGGAGGATTACGATTGACAGTCTAGGAGGTTTCGTGCATCTACGGCGACCGAATCAGGTCGAGGATTACATGGACGAAGTGTACGAAATCAGCCGGAAGGAAAACCGGCAAACCCAGATCGAGCAGATGGACATCGGCGACACCGTATCCATCGCCCGCCGGATCGAGATGCAGCACGGGTTCGCCGAAGGCGCGATCTCCGAGCATAACAAGCAGATCAGGGGCATCGCCGATCAGCAGGCGCACCGGGCAAGGCGGCGTCTCAAGGAGCGGAAGTTCAAGGTCGAGAACGGTTCCTTCCTGACACGCGATGGCGCTCTCGTCGTCGTCGCCGCCGTCACGAGGGTCGAATAACAGGAGTCGAAGTCCCATGGTCAAGAAGGTCGAGAGTTTCACCACATACGACGGCAAGGTGTTCCTGAGCGAGGAAGCAGCCGTCCGCCACGAAAGCCTGCAACGGCTCTGCGAGATCATCCCCGAGTTCCAGATGGTCCGGCCTCGGATCGAGGAGCAACTGGATGCCGTGGCCTCCGCCATGGGTCCCATGGTGGCGTTCCGGGCTAGGGTCCCATCGAAGCCCGTCGTCAGCGGATCGTTGCGCCCAGTATCCGAGTGCCCGCACTACGTCGTATGCCCGCGCCCGGAGTGCGACGAGGCGGGGTACTGCCAAGCAGCCCCGGCAGCGGATCACGGCGAGCTTGCCGGAACCTGCGATTGTTCTGCCGGGATGAACGGGGCGGACGACCACGCGCCCACCTGCCCCAGCTATCGCCCCGTGGCCGGGTTGTCGCTTGCCCATGGCTAAGGTCCGTTCCATTACTATCGGATTCACGCGGAAGTACCAGCATCCGCATATCTCGTTCGAGAACTTTCAGATCGAGGGCGCTATCACCGTCGATCTGGAGGAGGGCGAGACGCCAGCCGAGGCAGCCGAGAAATCATTTCCGATCCTGCGCGAGCAGATGATCGCGACGTACAAGCAGTTCAAGCCCAAGGACGGGCGAGGAGGTCGAGACTAATGCGATACCGTGTATTCCAAGCAAGGTGGTACGATGACGCCAAGAACACTGTTCCTGTTACGATGCCCCGCCGTAAGACGACGGTTCGAGTCGTAAACACTGAGGACGAGGCCCGCCGCATCTGTACGGACCATAATTATGACCGCCGGGGTCGCAGGATCAAGCGTCCCTATGGTACGGCGTTCGAGTACGAAGGAGTAGGCTCGTGAAGAAGAAAGAACCCGAGATCAAGCCGCGCCGCATGGCGATGATCGGCAAGGTCCTCGCAATTCAGGTCGAGCCGGGGACCCAGATTTTCCACCCGCAGACTGGCGAGCGGCTGGGTATCGTGGGCGACCGCCAGCCGGTCATGAACTACGACGACAACGCCGTCTACCTGTCCACGGACGACTGGCTCGCCGCGAAGGCCGCGCTGCCAGCCGCCGACAAGAGCAAGAACCCCCTATCCGTACTTCCGGGGCTGCCCGGCGGATCGGTTCACTAAGGAGTCGAAACCATGTCCACGAAGAACAACCCCGGCGCGTTCCGCTGCTACGAGGCGGCGCTGCCCGACGAACACGTATTCACGATCCTCGCGCGAGACCCGGCTGGCCCGGCCACGTTGCGCTTCTGGGCGACCGAGCGCGAGAGGCTGGGCAAGACGGAGAACCCGGACGACCGCGACCGGATCGAGGACGCGCGCCGCGATGCCCTGCTTATGGAGGACTGGCGCGAGAAGAATCTGGACCCGATGGGCGACGGCAGCGGTCCTTCGTGGAAGCTGACCAAGATCACGGACGAGGAGGGCGGCCCGGTTCGCGTCAAGCCCGATAACGTCCAGTACGTGCCAGCCGAGCGTGATGGCGACGAAGCCGTGCGCCTGAACGTCGAGTGGCTGACCGCCCGCACCCGCGATCTGGTCGAGGGCCGGATGTCCCGCGAGGAATATACCCGGATGATCGAGATCGCCTGTCAGTCCCCGGATCGTCGCCGGGCAACCGAAATGAAGCGAGGCGGCAAAACCTTCGTGTTCAGCGAGGAGGAAGCCGACGAGACTGCGATCAGGATCACCGAAGAAATGTCGGTCAGCCTCGCCGTCCTCATTGATTCCTACCGCGCTGGTCTCAAGGGCCTGAGGTCGGACCCCCCTGTAGTGGAGCAGGACTTCCCGAACGTCCAGCCGCGCCGGGTCGGCAAGGTCCCCGAACTGGCGATGGGATACGGCAAAGGCTCCAGCCGGGACGTGACGGAGATCGACACACCCGATATGCCGCCGCACCGCTTCGCCATGTTCGACAAGGGCAAGGGCTGGGCCTACGGTCGGGGTCTGGAGATCAACCCGGCCCATATCCCGGCAATGCTCGACCGCATGGAGGAGGACGGCTACACGCTCGTCGCGGCGCTTGGCGCTCAGGCGGACAAGGTAGGTATGATCTTCCAGCGCGGCCCCCGCTACACGGCGTTCGAGCTTGCCCACGGCTTCGGCGACCCGACCGAGACCTACCATCCGCGCGACGGGGGCCGGGCGACCGAGAAGTCCGACCGCTTCCTCGCCGGGGAGCCGTTCGACGAGATCGACCCCCCTGTAGCGGAGTCGGACCTCGACCGTGGCCGGGGGCAAGAACCTTGACAGGAGAATCGTTATGTGGTGGATCATCGGAATCATAGTCGCCCTGCTTATCTGTTTCTGGGGCTGGGCTTGTTGCCGGGTAGCGGCAGACGCCGACCGACGCTGGGAGAAGATACTTGAGCAAGAGCGAAGATCAGCAGGCCGCCGAGATCGTCCGGCAGTTCGAGAACCGGATCGTCTGGCTGGCTGCGTTCCTTGTGAACCGGGCGAGCAGCAACGCATTGAACGAGAGATGCGCGAAAGCCGCTGACGAAGCTCTCGACGAATACCAGCAGCGATTCCCGGCGATCACGCCGCCCGGCTGAAACAAAGGGGCTTGACCCCGCCAGCGGTCTAGGCCATAGAGATGCCCGGCGATGTCGAGTCGCCGGGCTTTTCTTTTGCCGATCCAAGGAGTCGAGACCGCCATGGCACACCCCCAGTTCGATTACGGAATCGAGGACGTACCGGAAGCCGATGATGCCGCGATTGACCGCTGGCATGATGGTTGGTTCGACGGCCACGGCGCGAAGCCGAAGGCGTCCGACGACGCCGATTACCTCAAGGGTTATGCCGAGGGGCACGAGGCGCGCAAGGTCGTCGTCGTGATGCCTGAGCGCCCGGAGGGCTACTACCACATGCCGCTTGGCACGTTCGACTGAGAGAGGAAATGATTTCCATGTCTACCCGCGAAACCAGCCCCGAGATCGCCGCGCTTGCCGGTCGCATCCTCGCAGCGGGCAACCCGCTGGACAACGATCAGGTCGTCCTCGCCGTGCTTGAAGGTCTCGCCGAAGCGAACACCGGCAGGCAGGCGCAGGAAGCCCTCAAGACGATGTTCCAGCCGTACTTCGACAACATGCTCTCGCTCGCCGGGTCCTGCCTCTCGCAAGCCGAGGACGACGAGGACGGCGCGCCCCGTATCGCCCTGACCGCGAAGGTGGACTGGGAGAAGATCGTCAACGCGATCATCGGCGCGTTCGAGGGCGGCTCGACCTACTGGCTGCGCGGAGCCGACTACACCTACACGCCCGAAGGCGTGGTGAGGAAACCGGCTTACGCCGAGACCGATTTCTGGGCCAAGGGCGGCAAGATGAAGCTGTCTTACGACAACCCGGACAGCCCCGGCGACTCCGAAAAGGCGAGCAAGGAAGTCGGCCTGCTCGAAATCCGCGAGGGCCTGCGGTCGATGGCAGCCGAATCGCTTTCGCACTTCAACGATTTGCTAAACGAGAACGACGACGCGATCACGCACGACGTTTTCATCCAGCACGTCCTGTTCAGCGAGGTCGTCTATGGCTGAGGAGCGCAACCCGGCGACCGCAGCAGGCGCGCCCGAACCCCGCCGGGGCAGCACCGCCGAGATGGTGGAGCGGATCAAGGCACAGATCAGCAACCCCGCCGTCAAGATCGAGAAGAAGGAGCCGCCCCGTGGCCGTTGAACTGTTCATCCCGAAGAAATTCACGAAGGCCCACGAGTGGGTCATCCGGCAGGCGAACAAGATCATCGACGAGTATCTGGAGCAGGGCTATACGCTGACTCTGCGTCAGGTCCACTATCAGTTCGTCGCTCGCGATCTCTACGAGAACACGCAGGCCAACTACAAGCGTCTCGGGAACATCCTCGACGCGGCCCGCAAAGCCGGTCTCGTGGACTGGGACGCTATCGAGGACCGCACCCGCATCCTGCGCCGTATCCCCGTCTGGGACGGCCCGGAGAAGGCGCTGGAGCGTGTCCGGGACAGCTTCAAGCTAGACCCGTGGGACGAGCAGCCGAAGCTCCGCCGGGTCGAAGTCTGGGTCGAGAAGGATGCGGCGGTCGGTATCGTCCAGCCGACGTGCGATAAGCTCCGCATCCCGTACTTCTCGTGTCGAGGTTACTCCTCGTCGAGCGGCCTGTACGAGGCAGGCAAGCGGCTGGAAGCGTACCACAAGGCCGGTTACGAGACGACGGTTCTCTACCTCGGCGATCACGATCCCAGCGGGGTCCAGATGACGGAGGTATCGGAGGAACGTGTCGAGATGTACGCGCGCCACCAGATCGACTTCCGCCGAATTGCTCTGACCCTACCGCAGGTCGAGGAGTTCTCGCCCCCGCCGAACTTCGCCAAGGAAACCGATTCCCGAACGAAGTGGTATGTCGAGCGATTCGACACCGAGGAGTGCTGGGAGCTTGACGCGCTTTCACCCAAGACGGTCGATCAGATCATCCGGGCCGAGGTGGAGCCGATGATCGACGAGAAGGCATGGGCGGCCACGCTGGAGCAGGAGGAGGAGCATCGCAAGGTTCTCGCGGAAATCATTTCCGACTGGGACCGGACGAAGGCTGCCCCCGACATGCTGAACAAGCTGCGCGAGTTCGCGACCCAGTATTCGATTACGGGTGAACTCGACGATAACGGTGACGGGCACGAGGACACGATGTTCGCCCAGCAGGTCATCGACGAATCGGGTGATGTCCTGAACAAGCACGGTCTGCTGTAGTGGCGGATCGTCGCGAACGCCCGTGGCGCAAGCTGCGCGTGATCGTCGAGGTCACGGTGCCACCGAATTGCCGGGCGCAGGAGAAGGACCTGCTTCACGAGATCGAGCAACAGATCGCCCGCACGGTGAAGCTGCCCCGTCCGATCCACGATAACGCTTACGAGGCGGTCGTCCGCCTCAAGAGCTTCACCCCGTTCTGGCCCATGTTCCTCCGCAAGGAGAAGGGCCTACCAATAGGAAGGAAGAAGAATAATGACCAGCGCAGTACCGTTCCGTGACGCCACGGCAGAGCAGGTCATGGCGGCCCCCGGCAGCCGAGAGCAGAAGGCAGCGCGCTTCGTGGCGGCCCGGCGCTTCGGCGGCCTCCCGACAAAGGGCTTCCTGCTCGGCGACAACGATCACTCCCCGATGATGAAGGGCGTTGTCGATCTGACCACGGAAGTCTACAAACTGACCGATATGATCGGCGAGGCGGGCGATCTGCCCGAGAGCAACTGGAGTGCCATCGTTGAACAGAGAGCCAAAGTCGTTGCCATGCTTGAGGACCACGGGTGCCCAGCCGCAGGAGACGCCGGAAATGGGGATGAAGAAGTACGACGGGACGGTGATTGATCCGTTCTGGATCGACATTGCCGGTCGCGGCGACATCGACTTCCCGAAGGACTTCTATCGGGTTTGCTGCCGGGCGTCCTACGTGTTCCAGCTTGGACATTGGCGGGCGCGGCGGCGAGACGCCGAGGCACGAAATGATTTCGACGCGCTCGACCGGCTCGACCGCGAATACGAGATGATCGGACAATGAGCAGCAACGACCCCAAAGTCCTTGTCGAGTTCTCCCCAGAGGAAATCACTTGGCTCGCGGACAAGCTGAACGAGCTTAGGCAGGGCTGGACTGCCGCTGCGCTTTTCAAAGCCAGCGGCATCCAGCAGCGCGGTCAGGCCAGCGAGAAAGAAAAGCAGATGCTCCTCAAGATCGAGGAAGAAAAGAAGATGGAGGCGGTGATACGAAACCGGCTTGTCGATAAAGCCAGCGATCAGGGATTCGGCGACCTATGAGCGGGTGCGGCACCGTGTTCAAGGACGGCTCGGTCTGTTCGGTAGAGGCCAAGAAGGCATACGTTCGCCGGGCCAAGCAGACGCGCAAGCATCATTGCCACTGGCCCGGCTGCGATGCTCAGGTAGCCCCCGCGAAATGGGGCTGCATGAAACACTGGATGCGGTTGCCCAAGCGCCTCCGGGACAAGATATGGGCGAGCTTTCGTCCGGGGCAGGAGACCAACTGGACCCCCAGCCGGGAGTACGTGAAGGTCGCCAAGGAAGTTCAACTCTGGATCAGTTGCGAGGAATCAGGACTATGACGATCACGGTCAACAATCTGTACGAACACGCGGACGGCGGCTTCTACTGCATCCTGTCCGACACGACCCCCGGCAAGGACCCGACGACCGGCGAATGGCTGGACGGCGTGACCTACATGGGCACGGACGGCGTAATGCGCTGGACCAGCCGGGCGCGCTGGGATGAACGGTTCAACCCCGTGGCCGAATACTCCGGGGACGACGAGCAGGTCATCATGATGGTGCGCCGGGCGAATCCGGGAAACACGGACTTCGATTTCCTCCGGGTGTTCGAGTCGTGGCACGAATCGGAGATGGGCATCACCGGCCACATGCTCGAACTGGCGGTCGCGGTCGTCGTCGAGCGGTTCGCCAGCCTCTATCCGGCGCTGCCCGAGGGTGTCCAGAACCCGGACGACATGCGATTCGCGATCTCGACCGAGGACCTTCAACGGATCGTCCAGAGTTACGAGATCGCCCGCCAAGCGGTGCCTCACGGGTTTGTGTTCCATATTCGGAAATGATTTCCGATTACGGCTTGACATTAACACATTTCGAGCGCAGATCATTCCGCGTTCTTGAAGGTCGAAAGGTCGAACAATCTAATGACTGGCATAGGCCATAACTCCGGTTCGGAGGATGATACCTTCTCTGTCTCTGACGAGCAGTTGCAGAAGGCCACCGATGACCGGCTCCGCCTGCTGATCGAGCGCATCGAGCGGCTGGAGGAGGAGAAGAAAGGCGTCTCCGACGACATCAAGGACGTTTATGCCGAGGCCAAGGCGGTCGGGTACGATCCGAAAATCATGCGGCAAATTGTCCGGCTCCGTAAAATGGATGCCAATGCGCGCAGCGAACAGCAGATCGTCCTCGACACGTACAAAGCTGCCCTCGGTATGGGCTGAACGTGAAACTCGGAATTTAGGAGTATCGTACAATGTCTACCGCAATCAATCTTCCCGCCGACAAGTTCGACACGAGCATGACGTTCGTGACCCCGGACAACCCGCCCAGCCGGGTCCCGCTGGACAAGCTCGCCGTGCTGCCCGGCTTCAATACCCGCGTGAAGGACGCGGAGTATCAGGAGCGCGTGGTCGGCATCTCCGAGAGCATCGTCGCCAACGGCTTCTTCAACGACAAGCCGTTCGCCGTGACCATGCTGCCGGACGACGAGACCGTCTACATCTACGATGGTGAACACCGCTTCGACGCCGCCAAGCAGGCGATCCTCGACGGTGCCGAGTTCCCGGACGGCCTGCCGGTCGCATGGGCCAAGGACGGCGCGACGGTGCGCGATCTGACCATCCACCTTGCCCACGGTAACGCGGGCGAGCGCCTGAACATGGTCGAACTCGCGGCGGTCGTCCGCCGGATGCAGGGCCTCGGGATGGAGAAGCCCGAGATCGCCGAGGCGCTGGGTCGCACGACCCGGCATATCGACAACCTGTTCGTCCTCGCCGAATCGAACCAGACGGTCAAGAAGGCGGTCGCCGCCGGGCAGATCGCCGGGGCCGAGGCGGTCAAGCTGGTCCGCAAGCACGGCAGCAAGGACGCCGCGACCGAGATCACGGCGCGGATCAAGAAGGCTGCCGAGCAGGGCAAGGCGAAGGCCACGCCCAAGACGCAGAAGCCCGCCGGGCCGAAGATGCGTACCGTCACCATCGAACACGTATTCAAGAAGGGCGAGAAGATGGGCGATTCGCTCAAGTCGCTCGCGGGTTCGATCCGGGAACTGATCCAGATTTCCGGGGCCGACGTGCTGGAGGAGGACGGCACTGCCGCGATCCGTCTCACGCTGGTCGATCACGCCGCCGAAGCCGCCAAGGCGGAAGCCGAAAAGGCGAAGGCCGAGGCAGCCAAGGCCAAGGAAGCCGAGAAGGCGAAGAAGGCCAAGGAAGCCGAAGCCAAGAAGGCCGAGGCCGCGAAGAAGCGCGAAGCCGAGAAAAAGCTGCTCGCGGAAGCGGCTAAGGGCGACGGCAAGAAGGCGACCCCGAAGAAGGCCACCCCGGCGAAGAAGGCCGCCAAGCCTGCTGCGAAGAAGGCAGCGGACAAGGCCGCCAGCGGGGGCAAGGCCGACGAGGCCGCTCAGAAGCCCGCTGAGGGCGATTCCGAAGCTCAGGCTACCCAAGTAGCCGAGACCCCGGAAAACGCGCCCAGTGCGCCGGAATCGGGCGCTGAGCAGACCGATGACGGCATGGGCGGCCTCTAAGCCGTGATCTACGGCGTCACCGGCCACCGGGACGTTGAACAGGAGCCGGGCGAACTATTAGCGTTCGCCCGGCTTTCTGTTGCCTTGATGGTGGAGCGCGGCTGCACGGAAATCATTACCGGGATGGCGCGCGGCTGGGACCTCGCGGTCGCCCGAGCCGCCTTCGATCAGGGCGTCCCGTATTGCGCGGCGATCCCCTTTCCGGGCCAGCCGGACCTCTGGCCCAACGCCGATCAGGTCGAGTGGGCGTGGGCCGTCAAGCGGGCCTCCCGGCAGATCGTCGTCGGGCATAGCGCCCTGAACATCTTCTACCACAAGCGAAACGAGTGGATCGTGGATCGCTCGGCGGAGCTATGGAGCTTCTGGGATGGGTCCCCCGGCGGGACCCGGCATTGCACGTTGTACGCAGAGAAGATCGAGCGTACAGTGAGACCGCTCTGGGAGCCGTGGTTGCGCTTCCGGGCGGAAAGGACCTGATATGCCTCACTTGCCGCATTGCTCGATCCAGCGCCAGCCGAAGCCCACCGTGGCCGAGGAGACCCCGATCCAGCGCGTGATCGGAACCGGGATCGAACGACACCAAGGCACGACGCGCGCCCCGCGCCCGCGCACCTTGAAACCTCCCATCGACTAGACTATAGACGGATTCGCTTCTCTGGGAGCGTCATCGCGCAGGGTTCTCGACCGCCCGCGCCTTGCCAAAGGAAGGCCCCCGGTTTCGGCTTCGACTCCTTACCGGGGGCCTTCTGATTCTAGGGGTCCGGGCAGTCGAAGCCCGGCATCGGCATCCCCGTTTCGTCGAAGAACTTGCAGAGCCGGATACCAGCCGACCGGATGCGGTCGCCCCAGCCCTCGACACTGGCGTTGTAGTTCGCCTCGGCCACGGGGTCGGTTGCGATCTCGTCAGTCGGGACGGGCTTCGCTTCCGTCACCGCCCTCAGATCGGCAAGCGGCGGGTATCCGCCCGATCCTCCGCAGGCGCTCACAAGCAAGAGCGCGGGCAGCAGGGCTAAGCTCCCCGCCCGGTGCAGCGTTGACAACATCGTGTAGTTCCTCCTCGTCGCGGGCGTTGTTGATCTGATCCCGGAGACGCTGATCTGCGGCCTCCTCGCGAGCGCCAGCCGCCTCGATCTCGCGCTCGGTCTCGTGCTTCTCGATCACCGATGCGTCGTAGGCGCACTTGCCGAGGCTCAGGACGGCGATCAGCAGCAGGCCGAGGATCACGAAGCCGAGAGCCTTGGCGACCTTCTGCGAGACCTCCTTGCCGAACAGGCCGGGCAGGAACGCACCGATGGACATTATCAGGGACATGGGTTTTCTCCTTGGACAGGAGCCGCCGTTATAGCCTAGCCCCCGCTACGGGTCTAGCCCCAAGAGAAACCCCGCTGATCCGGTGAGGATCGCGGGGTCTGGAAAGTCTGGGAGAGGATGCGCCGGGGTTTCCTAAGTGCGAACCGTAAGAACGGCTTTGCGCCATAGAGGAAATCCCCGGCAGGGTCGGCAGAGTATGGTATTTTTCCGCTTAGACCGAGGCCCGCTAGAACGCTTGTCGTGCGCCCTGCCAGCGCCGCGTCCGATCTCCCTACGCCGATTCGCGGGTCAGGTCAAGCCGCCAAGCGATAGCCGCCCTGCTGGAGGCCCGTCTGGAAGTCCACGGCGTACCCAGCGATAAGCTCCTGCTTGTCCCGCCCGTTAATGATGTCCCGGCTGGCGGTGAACTGGGCGAGGGTGCCCGGCTTGCCCGCAGGCAGGTCGTCGTCGATGTCGCGCCCGGTGAACCAGCCCTCGCGCATACCGAGGACGAGGATCGCGGCAGCGATCTCCGGTTCCATGGCACGGTCAGGATCGGCCACGAGGTCAACATCGAACCCGAGCGCCCGCAGCTTGTCGGTCGCCTTCGTGTAGTTGCGCCGCCCGGTCAACTGGACGTAGCCGCGCCCGGCGAACTTGGCCCCATCGCCCGGCTGGGTGTTACCGAGATCGCGGGCGACGTGCGGGCGGTTGCCCCGGATGTCGTACATCCGCGTGAAGTAGGCCGTGCCCCCGATCTCCTTGATCGGCTGCATGGTATGTGCGGTCTCGTGGTAGGTCGTCGCCAGCGCGTAGGCGACCCACGAAAGGCCCCAGCCCGCGTTGCCGCAGGCCCGGATGATGCTATCGCAGCCCTCGAACTCCGTGGCGCTGATCTTCGGGCCGAGCATCTTGTTGCCGCGCAGGAAGTCGTAGAACCGGCCTTCGCCTTCCTCGCCGTCCCGGAAGAACCGGGCCGTCCGCGTGTCGGTCGATACCGACTCCGTCACCGGAACCATCGGCGGAGTGACCGCCTCGGCGACCGGCTGGGCGTTCGCCTGCATCTCGTCGAGCAACAGGTTCAGCGCGTCCCAGTCGGCACGAGCTACGCTAATTCGATCAGTCATGGCGGCGGCTCCTCGGCGCAAAGTCCTCCTCGTCACCCTCAGGCGGCTCAGGATGGCGATTCTGGGGCCGAGGGGTGTCTACCCGCCCTGCGGTCGTTTCGACCTCTGTACGGCGTCCCTGCGGCCCCTGCACGGTCGCCCGGCGCGTAATCGGCACACCGGCCTGCAAGAGCTTGGCGGACTGGATCAGCTTGACAAGCTGCTCGGCGCTCGGGGCGAGCATGTAGAAGGTGATAAGCAGGACGTGGACCCCGATCATGTACCGGGTGATCTTGTAGATCGACGCGCCGTCGCGCAGGGCGTACAGCGCCTCGACTCCGTACCAGATGAAGGCGACCGAGATCAGGGACAGGGTGAACGTGTAAACCCGCCGCCAGAACCAGTTGGTCTCGGGCAGCGGGTCCTGAACGTCAACATCAACCGTGGCCGGATCGTCCGTGGCCTTGGCGCTGTTCCCGGTTGTGCTGGTATCACTCACGTCCGCCTCCGCATCTGCTCGACCAGATCGACGGTCGCAGCGCGGAGTCGATGCTGTTCCTCGATCTGGGACCGGGTGATCTCCCGGTGATCCTTGAGAGCTTCTACCACGTTATCCCCTGTCCGGCAAAGCTGGCGCAGGAGGTCCCGGATTTCGAGGTTGGTTTCGGAGAGAAGGCGGTTCGAGTCGCTGAGGTCACGAAGCGTCAGGGTTTCGACAAGGACGGCTCCCTTCACCTCGGAACCCGTTTCGCTCCCGCCCTTCTTGACCTCCTTGATCCCCTTGTAGATTCCCCCGACAACAGCGGCCACGGCGAGAGAGAAAACCCCGAGGCTGGTGATGATTGCCGAGATGTCAGGCGGCGATGCTGAGATTTCTGCGGGCGTCACGTCGGGTCTCCTTTATGACCTCCCGCTGCTTTTCCGCATGAACAACATCGACTGCGGCCCGATATGCTGAGAGGAGGTCAGCGACTACGAACCACGGATAAACGACAAGGCCCGTGTTGGGAACCCCCGACTGCCACAAGCCTATGACGATCTGCGTAAAGATGAACATGGAGATGAAGCTGGCGATGACCCGAATAAGGGGCGTTCGGGTCCACGCGCCGTTCACGAAAAGAGAGATGCCGCGCGCCAGACCAACGACGAAAGCGGCTCCGCCCCATGCGAGCGCCGGGTACTCCGTGACAGGGGCCGAGATCGCCGCAAGTCCGCTGAACATCATCGCCGAGCCTTCGGCGTAGAACATGCCGGGGTGCACGAGAACGTACCAGCCCCACGCGATCAGGACGCCCGACATGAGCCATTCCATCTTACGAGCGGGCCAGTGCTGGCGGAGCGAACGGATAATCATCTGGACAGACCTCGACTCTGGCATCATTGCCCCCTTCAAGCGGTCTCATAGCCCTTAGGTTCCGATCTGGCAAGATTCAGGGCGGGTTAGAAGAACGAACTAGGAACGTCAGCCCGGCGCTCCGACGACGGCGAACACACCGGAAGCAGGCTGAACAGGAGACCCGCTGAGCGATCCCGCCAGCGTTCCATCGAAAGCCTCGTCGTAGCGAAAGAATATGCTGGTGTGGTTCTGCCCGTCTGCCGGTGTGGCGTAATCGACGGTTAGACCCGGTTCCGCTGTTATGCTCCACGTCGGAGTCGTATCGTGGGTGAACGCCCCGAGTAGGATGTCGGACACGCCATAGGGCGATTGCTGCCCGATGAAGGTGAAGTTGTTGCCTGAAAAGGCCCCGGACATAACCCCGCCGCCGGTTCCGTAAACGCCGACTGCATCCTCGAACTCGTAAATCACCGCCGCCTGATTGTCCGACGTAGACATGGCGTAGGAGCCGGTGTCGCCGGACTGAACTCGCCGTACCGCAGCGGCGACCGCGTTATTTGCGTTGCTGCTGTAGGTGACTACGGGAGTGAAACCGGCGGGCATGTAGCCCGAGGTCAGGGAGGTAGCGTTAAAGCCCGCCATCACCAGCACCATCAGGTTGCCGGGAGTAGGAGCGGCGGGTAGTGAAATCGTGCCGTCGCCGCGCAGGGTCCCCTTCTGCACGAAAGTCGGCGCAACACGGCCCGCGACCCCGACATTCGATTTCTTGATCTTGCGCGAGTTCCCTGTCGCGGTCTCCACCACGAGGTAGTCGTCGTCTCCGATGGAAGTGATTTCCGTCAGATCGCCAATCGCTTTATCTGTCATTGCGTCCGTTCCTTCCAGAGCAGGACATCCGTGCCGTCCTGCATATCTCCGACCGGGATGAGTCGATCCGTCCCGCTCTGCATATCACCAGCCGGGGCCAGTCCGCCAGTATCGAATAGCGGTTCTGCTGCGACCGGCCCGACGCCAGCCGCCGTGGCCGTGGTCGTCCCGCTATAGTTCCACCACGTAACCCGCGCGTCGATGACTTCGCCGACATCCGATTCGGTCAGCGTATAGATGGTTCCGGTAGCTCCGCCAACATTGACCCCGCCTCTCCGCCACTGGACTACAGGTTCGTACCCATCGGCCACGCCGAGATCGAGGTCAAGCACGTCTCCCGGCGCGAAGAAGCCAGAGCGGGAAATGATTTCCGGCTGCTCGCTAACAGCGGGAGGCCCGATCTCTCCGCGAGAGAAGGGCTTGAAGGACGGATAGAAGCTGGCGTCCGTGGAGTACCGGCAGGTGCCCCGCGTGACGCGGACTTCATCTATGTCTCCGGTGTAGAAGTTTCCGCCGCCAGCCCTCGCGCCGATGGTCATAGGATAGGCGATGTTCTGAATCGACATCGCTGTTTTCGAGGCGTCCTTGGCTCGCATTACTCCGTTGACGAACAGCCGGAAAACGCCCGTGGCGTCCCGAGCAAGCGCGATATGGTTCCACGACCGCGAATGAACGGTGTTAGCTCCGCTGGTCTGTTGGGCCGTCGTGCCACCGCTTGACGCGATGTATTCTAGCTCGGCGGTAGACGCGAGAAGCGTGAGGACCCACGAGGTAGGGCTGCTACCGCCATTCCGTTGACCAATGATATGCCGAAAGCCGCTGCTGCCGTTTGGCCTGACCCAACACTCCACGGTGAAAGGGTCGGTCCCGAAAAACCAATCGTTGCTATCGTCGTAGATGATGAACGAGCTTGATTCTATCCGCTGGCTCGACCGATACCCGATACCCGGCTGGTTCGGGTTGATAAAGCTGCCGACGTTAAGGCGCGTGGCGGAGCGGTGATAGCTGCTATCATCCCGCATGTCGTAGATGTCTGTTGAATCGTACCCGAGCAAAAGCAGCACGTCGTCGAAGTCCGGGTCCAGACTGGGGACCAGACTATCGCGAACGGGACGACTGAACGGAGCTACTGGCGGAGTGAACGTGGCACTACCATCATAGACCGCCTCGCCCTTGATAACGCGAACCTCGTCCATAAAACCGTTGAAGTCGGCAGTAAGGATCGTCGGTATGATCCCAAGTGCGAGAGGAAATCGTTTCGGGTTCCACATGGCCCCGGCGGTCGCATTGTCGAGGGAAACTTGAAGCACCCCGTTCAGGAATAGCCGCACGACCCCATCGGTCCCTCGGCACAACGCGAAATGGTTCCAGCCATTCAGCGCAGCCGTGCCGGTCCCGGTCAAGTTCGTAGCCGTAGTTCCGTCGCTCCAGATAAACTCAAGGTTTCGGCTCGACCCGTTGACCATGGCGACTGACCACGAGACCAGTGCAGCGGCATCGCCGATGCGACTGCACACAAGCATCTGCGTAGCGTTTGAGGTCGGATAGAACCAGCCTTCAACGGTGAACTTACCCGATCCGAAATCGAAACCTTCATGGTGCGGAAAGATCAAGCCGTCGTCGCCCCCGTCAAAGCGCGCCGACGTAGAGCCGAACTTGGCCTGCACGTTGCTGATATGCGTGTTGCCTACGACCGAAACCGGGACGTTGCGCTGACCTTCTTCGCGAAAGATCGTAGCGCCGTCTGTGCCGTTGAACCCGAGCAACAGTTCGACGGTCCCATCCCCGATGGGGGCAGGGAATCCGGGCGTGGCCTGAGCTACGATACCGGGGATCATGCGGCCGCCGTCTGACCCAGCAGGTCGAACTCGTCAGCGGCCACGCGCTTGAGCGTGACGGTGCCACCGACCGGGACGATCAGGGTTCCTTCGTTGGGCGGGTTGATCGTGACGCCCGATCCCTCGACGAGCGTGAGATCGCCAGCGCCGACATTGCGGATATGCCACTCCCCGTTTGCCGGAAGCGGTTCGGTCGCGTCCGGGCGGACGGTGAGCGCCTTCGCCGCCGTAGCGGTGAATCGGAGATAGAGACCGGCTTGCAGGGCGAGCAGATTGCTCCCCGCGTCCGAGACTTCCGTGACGACGGGGGTTGCGGCCCCGCCGCCTCCGCCGCCTGTCTCAAGCTCGGCCCAGACCGTGCCATCGAATTTTTCGTAGTACCCGGCGGCCTGATTGTAGAGCAGCCAGCCGTCGTTCGGCGCAATATAGACCCACGCTTCCTCGCCGGTCGGCCCGTCGTAAACGGCAACCGCGTTCGGGTTCGTGGCGTTCGTCTCGTCGAGCAGGATGACATCCCCTGCGGTCGGCGAAACAGGTTCCGCTGCGACCTTCTCTTGCACCGTCCCCTGCGTCAGCACGGAGAGCTTGAGGAGGTTCAGCGTCATGTCATCGGCCCAGCCGTCCTCGCCGAGGTCATAGCCTGCGAGTAGACTGAGATTCGGTAGCGTCCTTGCTGGCATCGTTCGATCCTTTACCCTGCGCCGCCCCAGTTCAGGCCCCAGCCATAGCCCCAGCCGCCCTTGAGGACAATGTTAAAGCGGTAGTGCGTGAACGAGGCTATCCCGTCGCGCATCGACTCCAGTTCGATCCATACGCTCGTCGGGTCGCCGTCCTCGGCCTGCATCGCTGAATCGTAGGTCCACGTATCCACGGCCCCTACGTCCGTCTCGCGCAACAGCGTCTCGCCGTCTTTCGCGTAAACCCGGACGTTGTAGGTCACACCGGCCTCGGATACCACGCTGCCCTCGGTATGCCCGACCGGCACGTCACCCTGCGTCAGGCGGTTGCGGTGCGCCCATGTCAAGGCTGGCTCGCCGTACTCGCCGGTCAGGCCGTAGATCGTTTCCCCATCGACCTGCACATTACCGGGCGGGTAGGGACGGAAAAGCCGCTGATCGACCTCCAGAGAAAGCTCCGTGGCCGCCGACTCATCCAGAACGTCCGTGGTCGTCCGGGTCAGGGCCTTGGCGTAAACGGTTTCGCCATCTTCGTATTCCTGACCATCGCCGCCCAGTTCGTCGTCGATCAGCCAGATCGTCGTGTCGGCGGTATGCGCTGCGGGGATCGTATCGGCCACGCCGCGTTTGACGGTCGCCAACCGGGTGATCTCGTCGAACGCGGTGAACTCAAGCTGCTCGTCGTCGATCAGGACGACCATGCCAGCCGTGAACTCGGTCGTGAAGGCTTCCAGATTCGCGTCGGCGACCTCAAGCTCGGTATCGAGCGGCGCGATGTCCTCCAGCAGGGTTAGCCAGTTCGTGAACCCGACCGTGCCATAGGTCTCGTAGGTCCCACCTTCTGCCTTCGTCAGGACATCGTAGCCCTGCGTCAGCACGTTCGGCGGGTCCTTAGCGATGATCGCTGCGTAGCTGGTCCCGGCGTCTACGGCGTCCTGATCGGCGGTCGTCGAGCGGAGGTAGAAGTCGCGCCAGTTCATCTCATACAGCGCGCTCTCGGGCGACGGGATGGCGGTGAAGCTGGGCGGAATCCATTCGCTTTTCGGCGGCTCGACGAAAGCAGTATCGGGCATCCCGAAGATGTCCTGAACCGATTTCACGGTGATCTTGCCATCGGTCAGGGTGCCGTCGCGGCACTCGCCTGCCCGCAGGACCAAGTTGCTGATCCCCTTGCCGGGGTGCGAGATTCGGAACGGCATACCCGGCGCGATACGCCAGCCGCGACGATCCAAAATCACGTTCATCTTGCGAAGCGGAAGCTGGACCTTGAGTTCCCGGAGCGCCACGCGAGCGCAAAGGCTCCGGGTCGCCAGACCCTTGTACGTGATCGTGTTGGAAATGATTTCGCCTTGCGACTGGATCGCCGCGAGGTTCTGCACCCGGACTTGGATGTCCTCCTTGTTCTGGGGGCTGAACCCGACAACGATGATCTCGTTGTACGCTGTCTCCTCGCTACTGGAATCGTCGTCGAGGACATCCAGCAATCCGGTGTCAGGCGTGAACAGCGGCAGGTCCTCAAGGTTGTAGTCGCCACGGATAAGTCGCAGCGTGAGCTTGCCTGTCTCCCGGTCAACATACTGGACCGCGCCAATATGATTGATGATGACCGGGATAAAGTCCTTGATGTTCTCCTGCCGGAACCACGGGATGCAGAGGCCCAGCTTCTCGTCGAAAAGCTGATCGGCACAAGCGCGATAGCTATCCTCGTCGATAAGCTCGGGGGGCATACCCCGCCCCCACTCCGGGTTCGTGTTGATCTCGTAGAGCATGTGCGCCGGGTTCATCGCGACGATGCTGTTGTCCTGAAAACGGACGTGCAGGGAACCCGTGATCCCGCTGAAAGGGTTGATCGTGTTCTGGACCTGAACGGTGACAGTGCCGCCAGCCGGGAGGGTATAGAGGACCGTTCCCGCCGGGCGAATCTTTCCGGCGGCCTCGCTGGCCCCGTACTTGACACCGTTGAAGAAGAAGTAGTCGTCTGGGCGGCAGAAACCATTTCCGTTCGGGTCGCCCGCGACGATCTGCGCTTCTTGAGGGTACGGCCCCAGAGTGATGCTTTTCGGGTAAAGGCTGGGCGGGTTCGGGTATGTCGGATCGACCCCTTGCTCCAGAACCGGGAACTCCTCGCTCAGATTGACCGGCGGCAGAGTTTCCGTGCTGACGTGGATGTAAGCCTTGGCCGGATACCACGGGTCGTCATTCCACCAGCCTGCGTCCCAGCGCCGGACTCGGAAGCTCCACTCTTTCGGGTACGGGTTCATCGCGGCCACGAGGCCGTCGAACCATAGCGTCACCACGCCCCGGAAGCTCGGCACGTCGCCGCCAAGCTGGGAAGCGATGCTGGGCAAAGTCCCGAGGCTCGTAGAGAGCGCGGGCTGGAGGTTCTGCGACTTGCTGCCGTTGTAGACGTAGCAGGGGCCTTGGATACCCCCTTCCTTCTTCTCGCCGCCGAATAGGTCCGGCTTGTTGATCGCGATTAGCTGGCCCGAGTTCTTGAGGTTGATCGGCGTCGTGTACGCCGGGACATCGCCAACACGAATCTCGGCGATCTCGTTGATCGGACCACGCCCCAGACCCATGTGCAGGGCGAAGTAATACTTGTAGCCAATCGTCTGTTTCTTACTGCCGCCCATCGCGCGCCTCCTTCTCGGCTGCTTCGATAGCCGGGCGCGCCAGAGGATCGCCGACCGCGATGAAGTCAGCTATCGGGCGTCCGTTGTCGAGGAAGTCCTGCCATGACCAGCCGCGATCCGCGAACCACATGCGCGAGTTCTTCATGCAAGTCCGGGACTGGCGAAGATGTCGAGAATACAACCGGGCTTCGGACATCACTTCTTGCCCTTGCTCTGGATTTTCCTCGTGCGATAGTTGCCGTACCAGAGGACCATCCAACCCTCGGTCCAGCAGTCGCCGAAGAACACGGCCTGAGGGGTGCCCTCGTCAGCCTGCGGGAAGTCGAAATCCTCCAGCGCGGTCGCCTGCTGGCCGGGCTGAGGCTTAACCAGAATCGCTTGGATCGCGACTGACGCGACCAGAAACACAAGCGCCCATGCAAACAGCGGCATCGCTCGACCTCCTTAGAACACCGGGGACCCGTCGAACGGCGACTTGCCCGGCAAGTGAGGGAACCCGCCGTAGTTCGGCAGGTTGTTGAACAGCTTGCAGGCCGTCGTGTTGCGGGGGCAACCCGGATAGAGCGTTACCGCAGTTCCGACCTCAAGTCCATCGGTCGATCCGAGGACTTGGAAATTATTTCCGTTCTGGCTCTCGATTCCGCGCCGGTTCATGCTGCCGTCCTCCCGGACCCATTCGATGAAGCCCCCGGTGAACGAGCCTTCCGCCGGGGCAACGTAGGAAAGGACCGTGAAACTGATCCCATCGAGCGTGGCGATCTCGTGCGAGTAGGCGTGATCTTCTTTGTCGTTGCTGCCGTTGTTATTGCAGCCGATTCCGTACAGGACGTGCGGGCACATACGGCCCCACGCCAGACGGAGACCCTGCCGATCATAGGAGCCGCCCAGAGACCGGCAAGCCATCTGAACGGTCGCCTTGTCGATCAGGGTTGCGTTGACGACCGTACCGCTCCAGAGAAGCGGGGTCTCGTCGTCCGGGTCCCCTAGATGCCAGCGGCGAACGCTCAGCCAGATTTTACCGTTCGGCTGGCTGTTGCGGAACAGCAGGGCGACCGGATGATTCGATTGCGTGACGATCTGGAGATCATTCTGGTCCGAGCCGCCTTGCGTGACGCCTTCGTCCGTGATCGCCAGCGCGACGTAGAGTTCCCCGGCCACGGTTTGATCTTCGTCCGCCGTGCAATACCGCCAGTAGGAGTTGCCGTACTGGAAGGTGTAGAGCGCGACCGGGCGACCGTCCGAGTTCGATGTCTCATAGGCGTTGTAGGTCATGCGGTCCTCGGGGTCGGGAAGTCAATCGGAGTCGGCGAGGTCCGGGTGTTCTTGAACGTCCTGAACAGCGCGCTCGCGTCGTGGTGCGCTTCGATACCGCCGTAGTGCATGATCTCGAACTCGTCGGTATCGAACCGGGCCGTGTCGGCGAAGCTGATTCGGAGGTCCTGCCCCGGTGCGAGGGCTAGACCCAGCGAGCCGTCTAGGTTCAGCCGCTCGGTCGCGGTCGTCGATCCGGGAACTACTGAGAGGACTTTGCGGAGGATCGTGCCCCCCGAGTGCTTGATCGCGATGTATTCGCGACCGCTCGTCGGCCCTCCGGTGTACCCGTAGCCGACGTTCGCCACCACGATCTGCGTTGCGCCCGAGGAGACCGCCTCTGCCAGCCGAAAGTCGGCCTTGAAGGTCGGCAGCCAGAACGCCCCTGCCCGGCCCCTATGCCGGTAGATCAGGTCGCGGAACGCTGCCAGCTTCTCTTTTCCCGGCAGGAACCAGCGATGGGCCTGTCCGAGGAGGACCCGGCCCGTGGCGTCAACCTGATAGGTCAGGCCGACATCGGTGTCAAGCAAGGCAACCTCGCGGGACTGCTGGGCAGTCAGGGCCTCGACCCAGTTAGGCTCGCTGAGGAACACCGGGAGGCCGCCGTAGACCGGGGAGGCATCGGCAGCCGGGGTCCACGGATTCGGCCCCACCACGCGAAGCTCAGCCGTCACCAGCCCGACCCCGGCGCTCGGCTGCTGGACATCCCCGACCTGATCGAGAACAGCGCGGCGGAGAGGCAGGAGCTTGGACCCTTTCGTCCACGAGCGAGCCGGAGGAGCCGCGAAGGTGACGCCCCCGTCATCGACCGACGCGATCTCGACGACCTCGTAGTCCAGCGCCGAGTCGCGGATCAGCAGTGCCAGATAGCCTTCGTGGTACGCCCACTCCCGGCGCGTCGTGTCGAAGTTGACCCGGTTGCTCACCGTGGCCGTCAGGGTCGCCGGGAGCGTCACGGTCTCCCAGTAGAGCGGTGCCACGACCTCCCCGCCGCCCAGAGCGTTGATGAACAGGTCCCAGAACGTCCTCTCGCTGCCCGTGAGCAGGAAATCGGCCTCAAAGGACCTCCGGGGCGTCTGGCGCACGGATCGGCGCTGCTCGGCCCCCTCAGTCGCCGCCAGCACGTCCGTCAGGAAACCCAGCCGCTCAGCCATAGGCTCGCGCCAGTTCGCCCGGAACGAAAAGACAGGGAGGTCCGCGTCCGCCATCACTTGAGAACCTGCTTGATCGTTTCCTTGTTCTGCCGAATCACGGTCAGGATCGACTTCGTGCCCGACCGGCTCTGCATGGCGTTAGGGACCGCCGCCGGGTCGAGCAAGAGGACCTGCTTGAGGTTCTGCCCGCCTCCGCCGCCGCCGTCGCCGCCCTTGCCGATGTTACGGATATGGCGCGGATCGTCGTCGGTCAGGACTTCCTCGCCCCGCTTGAGGACCGCTTTGTATTCGTCCGGGCGAAGGCCGAGACCCCCGCCGCCGTGGAACTTGGGCGCGCCGATCCAGCTACCCATGTTCGTGCGGCTCTGGCGGCTGGCCCCCCGACCGCCGACGATGCCCCCGTCATGGAACAGGAAGCCGAGGCCGCCGCTGCTCACGCCGAGGACCGACTTGGCGAACTGGAGGGCGACCAACTGCACGAGAACCTGAGCTATCGCGTCGAGCATGGAGCCGAAGATTCCCAGCGCCGTGCGCCCAAGGTTTTCGATGGCTTCACCGAAGCTCTGCGTCCCGCCGACCAGCCCGACAATGGCCTGCGCGGCAGCGTTGAACGCCGTCACCACGCCCTGCTGAATCGACTGATTGACCGCCGTATTGACCTGCTGCAAGCGCGGGTCGATCTGGGACAGGCCAGCCTTCACCGCCTCGATCTTGGCGAGCCAAGCGTTGTACGCGGTGTCCGTGATGACCGGCAGCCCGGTCAGCGGGTCGATGGTGTTATGCAGAAGCTCGACCTGCTCCCGCAGGCTGACGAGAACCGGCTGGATCGCCTCCGCCTGCCGGGCGTATGCCTCTGCCGTGAGGTTCCGAGTCTCGGCGTCGGTCTGCAACCCGATCTCGTTCAAGGTCTGGTAGGACCGGACAAGCTCGTCGCGCTCGCTCAGGAGCGTGTTGAGTCGGTCGCTCGCGGCGTCCAGTCCGGCCAAGCCAATATCGGCCACGGCGCGGTTCTGGCCCTCCCCGCTGACAATACGCTCCAGCGAAGCGATCCACGAAACCATTTCGGGGGAGGGGTTCGTCCCCGCCAGCGCACGGGCGACCGTCAACGCCTGCTGCGCCGCCTGTACGATCTGCGGAGACAGGCGATCCGTCACCTCCTGAGCCTGTTGCATAGCCTCGGCAGTTGTGATCGCTCCGCGCACCTGAGCGTCGGTGATCCGCTGGAGTTCGGCCTGCCGCTGCCTATCGAGAAGCGCCGCCTGCTCCTGATAGAACTTGATCGTCTCCTCGTCCTTGAGGCGCTGCTTGGTCGCCTCCATCTGGCGCTCTACCTCGTCGAGGTTTACGCCGTCCGGGGTCGTGGTGATACCGAGATCGCGCACCTTCTGGATGCTCTCGGCGATGCTGGCGTACTTCTCGTTGATGGCCTCCAGCCGCTCCTCCAACGTGGCCGAGATGCCCGTGAAGGCTGCCCGGTTCAACTGGCGAAGCTGGCCCTCAAGCTGACGGAGAGCCGATTCCCGCTTCCGCTGTTCGGCTTCGGCGGCCCTTTGCGCCCGGCGCGCGGCAGCCTCGGCCCGCCGGTTGGCGGCAGCGCCACGCTTGGCGGCCTTCTCGCCTTCCTGATTGATCTTGCGCTGCTCGGCGGCAATCGCCTGAGTGACGGCCCGGTCCTCAAGCGCCTGACTGACCCCGGCTTCCTGCGCCCGGCGTCGAGCCTCGACCTCGGCCCGGCGAAGCCGTTCCTGCGAAGTCAGTTCGCGGGTCTGGTCGATCTCCTCGTCAAGCTCGGCAGAGAAACGGCGATCCCGAATCTGCTGGTCGGAAGCCCCGCGAGCAGGAGGCGCGTTGAGTCCCCGCTGCTGCCGGATGACCTCGAACGCGCTCTCGCGCGCCCCGGCAACACCCTTCCCTGCCAGCAAGCCGGTCAGGAACGTGAAGCCGACAATCGTGTCCTGAATATACTTGTTGATGCCGTCGAGGACCGGCGCGAACACGCGGCCCAAGAAATCGGCGAAGCTGCTGAACGCGGACTTGAGATTGTTGACCGCCGGAGTCCACTGGGACTGAGTCGCTCGGGCGATCTGCTCGTTACGTTCGGCCACACGGTCGAGGATGAACTGCCGGGCCTCGCCCGCCTTGCCTGCCTCGTACAGCGCCTCGGCGTGATCGAGATCGGCCTGCGTCAGGTCGTTCGTGCGCTCGGCAAGCTCATACACCGCGTCGATCCCGCCCTGCTGGACATCGACGAGAAGCTGGGTCGCCTCCACCACGTCGATCCCCAGCCGCTCAGCCAGCCGCCCGGCGGCCTCGGCGTAGGTTTCGATGGCGTCGGTATCGAAACCCTCCTCGACGAGCAGGAGCATAGCCTTGCGGGCGTCCTCGGCCTTCTCGGCGACCCCCTCCAGCTTTTCTTGCGCGTCGGCGAACCGGGTAGCGTCGATCCCTTCGCCCAGCGGCGCGGTAGCAAGGTCCTCCTGCGCCTGCTTGAGCCGGGCAGCATCGGTCGCCAGTTCGACGAACGCCGCCCCGACCGCCGCGACAACCGCGATCAGCGGGAAGAACCGGAGCGTGAGCTTCGCGATGGTGGAGATCAGGCCGGGGAAAATCTGGCTGATCTGGGAACCCTGCTGGATCAGGACCGTGAGCGGGTTCTGCCCGGACTGGAGGCTGACGAAGATGTCCTGAATCTGGAAGTTCAGGTTCGCCAGATCGTTCGGCTTGAGACCGAACAGCCCGGTCGTCCGGCGACCGCCGCGACCGAGGGTCGTATTGACTCGTTCCATCGTCCCGTTGACCCGCGTGGCCGCTGCCTCAAGTCGAGCCTGCTCCCCGGCGAGATCGGCGGTGTTGATACCGGCCTGCTTGAGTTCCCGGCTCAGGGTGCCCAGCTTCGTCTCCTCTTGGGAGAGCGCGCGCCCGGTCTGCTCCAGCCGGGCCTCGGCCTGACGAAGTGAGTTCGCAAGCTGCTCGGTCGGCTGGTCGGCCTGAGCCATCGCCGCCCCGAGACGCTGGACATCCGCCTGCGCTGCCTCGAACTGGACGCGGGCCGCGTCGGTCGCGGTCGCCTGATCCCGGAACGAATCGACGAGGCTGCCCTGCCGCAGGAGCGCCGCCGCTGCCGACGCAAGCTGGTTATAGGCGTCGTTCAGAGCGCCGACGTTTTTGACGCCCTCGGCAGCCGCCGTGTCGGCCTGCTCGATAGCCCCCTCGACGCCCGAGAGAGTCTTGAGCGCCGCCTGCCCCGGCTCGACGATTGCACGGAGACCAGCGGCCACCTGCGAGTTCGAGACCGCCATCTGCTGCCCGACTTCGACGAAGCGCGAGACATCCCGGCTGGCCTCGGCGGCCTGCTGCCCGACTGCCCGGAAGCCGGTCAGGGCTGCAAGCTGGTTCTCCTCCGCCTTGACCGTCTTGATCGCATCGCCGAACAACTGGACGAACCGGCTGGCCTGACCGAGGCGCTGGGCCTCTGCGATCTTGCGCTCGAACCCCTGCTGGGCCGCGAGGTTGGCTTCCGCCTGCCGGGCCTCGGCGACGTTCGCCGCGTACCCGTCGATTGCCGTGTTGACCTGAGACAGGCCCGCCCCGATCTGGCGCGCGGTGTTGACGACCCCCGCCTGCGCCGTATCGAGCTTGTCCGTGGCGACCCCGGCGCGCTCCAGCACGGCGACCTGCTCTGTGAGGTCCTGCTTGTTCTTGTCCACGGCAGCAGAGGTGCGGACGACGGCGTTTTCGAGCCGCTGCATCTTCTGTTCTTGCCGGGCGGTCGCCTCCCCGGCCTGCTCGACCTGAGCCTTGAGCGCGGCGAGATCGTTCTTCGCCTTCTCGGCGGCAGCGCCAACCTTATCGGAAGTCGCCACCAGCCGGTTATAGGCGTCGATCTGACCCTGAATCTGCGAGAGGTCCCGGCCCGCCTGAGCAAGCTGCTCCTGCGTATTCCGAAGCTCTTGCAGGCTGATCTCGCCGCGCTCGGCTGCCGCGATCTGATCGCCGATCTTGGCGTTCAGAGCGTCGATGTTCGACGTGACCTGCTTGAAGGACCGGCCCGTGGTTTCCTTCGCCGAGATCAGCAGTTCAATGTCGCGGCGAGTCGTTGCCATCTCGGTTATTCCTCAAGCTGGGAAAGCAGTTTCTCGAACGCTCTTACCGCCTTTTTGCCTCCCGTGAAAGTGGCAGACCCGACATGCTGGTCCACCACCATACGGAAAGCCATTTCCCGGCGCTTCACCGTCCGCAGTATCTCGCTCTCGTTGGCGAGTTTTCCGAGCGGATAGCGGTGAGCGTCCGGGTGGCCGTTCGCCTTCAAGTAGCTGACTGATTCCCGGATGTTTCGATAATAGTCTGCAACGATGTCATCAGGGGTCCCGGCTTGAGGCCGTTTGCCTCTAGCAGACTTGCCACGACCCCCATCATTTTTCCCAGATCGACACCGCCGTCCTCTACCGTCAGCAACACGATAGCCTTGAGTGCTTCGATCTGTTTGACGAAAGCGAGCCGCCGGAACTTCTCCACGTCCTCCGCCGATTCGGCTTCGGCGCAACGGGAAATGATTTCCACCGCCATCGTCGGGAAGTCCTTGGCGATTTCCATGACCAGATCGGCCACGCGGTTCTTCGGGAGGACCCCGCGCTCCGCGTACTTCGCGACGGTCGCCTTCATGTCCTCCAGATAGTGCATGGTCAGGAAGGTGACATCCTCCGAGTTCATGCCCCTGACGGTGAAAAACCCGCCGCTCTTGCCCACCGCGATCCGGGTGGTCTCGATCTCAAAATTAACAGCCATATCGACTCCTTGGCATAGAAAAGGGGGCGACCCCGGATGGAGCCGCCCCCTGATAGGTCTCCGGGAGAGGAGAACTTACGCTGCGACCGGGCGACCGTCAACGTAATGCTTCTCGTAGCCCTCCTTCTTGAGGACTTCGCCCGTGAACGACATCTCGCTCCACGAGTCGGCCTTGAACTCGTAGTCGCCGTCCGGGGACAGTTCGACGAGGGGCCAGTAGTCATCGCGGTTCTCGCCCGCCGTGTTGTCGGCAATGTAGCGCAGCGCGCCACGGATCGTCTCGCCCTTGGAGATGATGACCGTGCGGGAGTGCGCGGCTTCGTCGAAGGTCACGATGATCGCGTCCCCATCGGCGATGTCCGGGGCATCCTCACGAATGAAGATGCGGCCCAGTTCGGTATCGACCTCGTAGTTGGCGTTGATGCCGCCGGGGCCGGTTGCTGCCGGGATCGCGACCGGAGTGCTTTCGTCGTCGGTTACGCTGGTGATCGAAACCGAGCGCGCGCCGGTCGGCGACGTGGGCGACATGCCAAGCTGATACCAGCGACCGCGCTTGACGGTGATGGTTTCCACGACATCGGACTGCGCCGAGACCGCCAGTTGCTCGGCGGTGCCCTTCCAGAGCAGCGCGAGGTTTTCCGGCTGGATGTCGTCCGTGGTGAAGCCGACCGTCTGGTCCGACTGAGTGACGACCGAAGCGTCCTTGGCGCGCTCCTTCTCGTCCGAGGAGTAATGCTCCTCGCGGGTCTCGTCGGTCGAGCCGGTCAGGCTGGTCGTGTTGCCGATGTAGTATTCGCCGGTCGTATTGCCGTCGTCATCGAATCGGTCGAAGTAGAGCTTACCAGCCCCGAGCGTGTAGTTCTTGGTGCGCGCCATGGTATCATTCCTCCTGCACAAAGGGCATCGTAAGGTCAGTCACGTTCCCGACTGAGATGGGCATATAGAAGTACGCGGCGTCTGATACAGTATCTTTGCCCGGTCGCACAATAGGAATCTGATACCGGACATCTGCAATCAGGTCGCCGAGCCGCCATTCGCCCGGATAGAGACCCCCACGGCCTCCGTTTTTCTTCTGCGCGGTGATACGGGACATCCGCATCTGTGTCCACGCCAGAAGCGAGTACGCCGGATCAAGCGGGTTGCGCTGATCGTCATCGGCAAAGCCTTGAATGAGAAGGGTCCAGTCCTCGTCCTGCACGAGATCGTTGCCCGCCCCGTTCGGATCAAGCTGGCGCGGGGCCTCAAGGATCGCGAGAAATGGGTTCTTCACCTCGTCCCCGAACTCCAGCCGCCCTCGGAATACGCTCTGGCTGAGATCGTAGGGGCAGACCTCTCCTGCCATCTGAGGCGGCAAATCGGTCCATGCTGGGGTGATCCCTTGCAGGTGCTTCGTGAGCGCCTTCATGATCGCGAGCTTCTTGGAAATCATTTCACGTCCTCACTTCTTGCCGCTGAGTCGGACGTACTGCCGGATGAACTCGGTCTGGAGATCATCGGCCACGGCGGGACTTTCGGCCACGCTGACTTCGCGGAACACCTGATCCACGGAAGGTCCATACAGCAGATAAAGGTCCGGCGCTAGTTGGACGCCCTGACTGCCCTTCTTGCGGCCCCTGAGCCGCTGTCCGGGCTTGAGGCGGATCGCCAGCCCGACGTTGAACCCGTCGCTCGTGTCGCCGCCCCGGCGGAGCTTCACAAAGAACGCACCGCCGATTCGCTTGGCCCCGCCGCCGGGATCGACTTTGACCCGGACGCCGCCGGTCCTGCGCGCGCCCTCCGGGCTGTCCTGAGTGAACCGGGCGAGCGACGTTGGCCGGAACCGCGCGACGATGCTGGCCGAGAGATCGTTGTCCGTGGCCCGCTTGACCTGCCCGAATCGGCGCTTGTCCTCCAGATAGCCGCGAGGAAAGGAGACCTCCTCCTTCATCGCCCGGCGCATCCGGGGAACCGCCTTCCGGCTGGTCGTGCTGTTGATGGCGAGCCGTGCCGACTTGCGGGCGGTCTCGGGCTGGGAGGACAGGAACTCCTCTATGTCGAGGAGGTTGACAGCGGTGATTCTGGCGGACATGCCCCGCTCCTTGGTCTAGCCCCGCTTGCGGGCCACGACCCACACTGTCTCGCCGGGGCCGTCTGGGGGCTGCTGGCTGTCCAGTACGAAGGTCAGGCCCTTATACTCCGCAATCGTCACCTCAGCGCCACGGGAGAGCGTCAGGGCGGCCTCTCCGTTCGCGATCAGACCTGCGGATACCTCGGCCACGTTCTCGTCGTGGAAAACGAGCCGGTCGATCCCGTCGATGATCTCGGCGTAGTCTGCGGTCAGGTCGCCGGATCGGTCGAGCTTGTTGTGGTATCGGACGGTCAGGGTCGCCCCTTGGTAGCCATCCGCGAAGATCAGGCCGTCCGGGTGATCCTCGTCTACCAGAGTCGCGGGAACGGCGAGCCGTCCGTGGATGGCCCGCCGCGTCCTCGCTTTGATGTCTGCCAGAGACACCGGGCGACCTTAGAGGCCGCTATCGTCGGCAGGTGCGCCGTCGTTGCCCGCGTCGATCTCGCCAGCTTCATGCTTCTTGGCGAGTTCCAGCAGGTCGGCCTTCTTGGCGTTGCTCTCGAACTCGACCGAGTGGAAGGTCAGATACGCCTTCAACTGATCGACGTTCTTGTCATCCATCGCCTTGTCCTGTCCCTCGAAATCGGGGACCTCGACGACTTCGGGTTCGGATTCCGTGACCTTGCCGCCGCCCTCGTTGATCGGCGAGCGGTAGTGCAGCTTGCCGGTCGAGACCGTCAGCTTGTCGAGCAGGGTCATTTCGTCGTCGGTCAGATCGACGACCTTGCCTGCGGCGAAACGAACACGGCGTTCTTCGCCATCGACTTCGCGGTTCGTGGTGAACGCCACGAGGAGCTTCTTGAGTGCCATTTTCTCGTACCTCATTTCTCTGGGGCTACAGGGCGAAAAGGCCGGGCGCTATGCCCGGCCCTCCCGTTTCAGGTTGCGTTACTCGGGGTCGTGGACCTGCAACTTGAAGCTGTTGTTCGGTTCCATGGGAACCGGCAGCGGTGCCGACTGGCTCAGGGTATATTCCTTCGCCGGGTCGTCGTTCTTCTTGTCCACGATGCGCGGGAAGATACGCATCGCACGGAGACCGGCGTTCGGGTCCTTGATGGCCCCGAAGCACTGGACGCCGCTCAGACGGTTGCCGACGCCGACAACCGCGTTCGGGTCGATGTAGAAGCCTTCCGTCAGGACGCCCGTTTCCGGGTCGCGCTGGTGGAAGTACCCGGCGTAGGTCCAGACGCGCGCCGTGGCCGCGCCATCGTTACCCCGGAACACCGCCTTGAGTTCGGCTTCCTTGTCGGTTTCTGCCGTGCTGAGGAACGGCGAGTCCGCCGAGGAACCGCCGATACGGAAATCCGTGTTCAGCAGGTCCTTGACATCGCTGTTCTTGTAGAAACGCTCGTAGGCCGAGTCGCCCATGATGATGTCGGTGATCCGACCGCCCGAGAGGCGGCGAGCCAGCTTCATCTTCGTGCCGAGATCGCCCAGCGGGTTCGCCGCCGATTCGCCCCAGCGCGCCGTGCCGGAAAGCACTTCGGTCAGGTCGGCATCACGGTTGAAGTCGATGGTGACGCGGGGATAGTCCTCGCCTTCCACCACGACGGACCCGTTGACGAGCGCCTGAGCGCACATCCAGTTGATCCGGCGCTCGATCATCTCGCGCTCGACACGGAAGTTCTCGGCGATGGTCGCGTCATACCGCTGCTGCGGCGTCAGCGAACCGAGCATCGGGGTTTCCCCGGCGCGGCGCTTGAACTGCTGGTTCACGTCGAGGTCATGCTTCGGCTTGACATAGGCGGGCTTGAACGACCGGGTATCGAACCCGCCGCGTTCCATCACGCGACCTTCGACGTGCGGCGCAACGAACGGAGCGAGGATGTAGCGATCCTCGCTGATCTCGTCGAACGCAACCTTCTCGGTCGTGAACGTGATTTCCTCCGGGAAGAACTGGAGGAAGAAAAGCGGGTCGATCTGCTGGCGATTCTGGACGCCAATCAGGGTCATCGTATCGTAAAGTTCAACGGCCATCTGGCGTCTCCTTCGCGGGTCCCCCGTTCACCCATGAACGGCATCGGGAAAATGGTTACTTGAAAATCCCGGCGGCCACAAGTGCCGCCGGGATAAATCGGTTAGAGCAAGTGCTTGACCCGGAAAGGCGCACCGGCCTTTTCGAGCGCGGCGGACTTCTCCTCGTGCGTTCCACTGGCGAGACCAGCGGGCCAGACGAGCAGATCGGGGTTGAAACACGCCTGCACGTAGTAGGGACCCATGACGGCGGCGTTGTAGCCGGTCGCCGAAGTGTCCATGTCCGCAGCCGCCACGCCGACCGGCGTTGCTTCCGAGACATCCGCGTCAACGGCGGTCGGGTCCCACTGGACCAGTTCGTCGTCGGCATTGCGGGCGAGGATCGTGAGGACCGCGACATCGTTACCGGCGGCGAAGGTGCCCGCAGCCGTCTTGATGTCGTCCTCGGCGGTGAAAAGCTGAGTCGGGCTGTACGAGCCTTCGAGCGTCACGCCCTGAGCCATCCAGTCCTCGTTGCTGTATCCTTCAACAGCCATGGTGGAATCTCCTTGTGAAATGATTTCCGTGGAGGTCTGGCTTACGCCTTCGCCTGCTCGAACTTACGGCCCGTCGCCGCCGACTGCGCCCCGAGGATGCGCGATACGTTGTCGGAAACTTCGTCGTTCCCGCCAGCGTTGCTCTTGTCGCCGTCCGGGCCGACCTCAGGGTGCTTGCCCTGATCCATCGCCTTCTCGAACTGCGAGCCGCCCTTGGCCTTGTCGCCGTCGTCGGAGCCGCCCTTGTCGTCGTCGCCCTTGTCGGCGTCGTCGTCCTTGGGTTCGTCCTTCGGTTCGTCCTTCGGCTCGTCCTTCGGCTCCTCCTTGGGAGCCTCGGCCTTCGGCGAAGCGGTGAGCGTGGCGACGGCTTCCTCGACGGTCTGGTCCGTGTTGTAGGCCAGATGCTCGGCGAGACCTTCGCGGCCCTTCGCTTCTTCGTGGGTCATGATGCCCTTGATTCGCGCCTTCGTCTCGGTAGCGACGGCGGCCCGATCTTCGGAACTGATTTCTGCCATGGTTACTTCCTCCTGAGAGTCGTCAGTGGTGGGTTCCTCGTTGCCGAGTTCAGCGACGAACGATGCCACCGCCGTTGTCGGAGACTCCGCCGCGTCGATCAGCCCGAGCGACAATGCTTCCGTGGGCCTCATTACACGAGCTTGCGTTCCCTTGACAACACTTTCTTCCACACCGCGAAACTCGGCCACGGCGGAATGGAACTCAGCGGCGCGTTCGCTGACCATGCCTTGCAGGTACTCGCGGTCCTTTTCGGAAAGCGATTCGTACATATTGCCGCTGGTCTTGAACTCGCCGTCCTTGATGAACTCGGCCTCGATCCCCCACTCGGCGAGCATCTTGGCGATGTTCATGTGGAGGATGTAGACGCCGATGCTGCCGACCGAGCCGGACGGGGCGCAGACGACACGGTTGCACGGGGCCGCCAGCCAGAAGCCGCCCGAAGCGGACAGGCTGTTCACGAGCGCCATGGTCGGCTTTCCGAGCGAATTGATTTCGCGCGCAAGTTCGTCGCACCCGGCAGCCTCGCCGCCCGGCGTGTCGTGATCGAACACGATCAGGTCCACGTCGTCATCGGCAGCCGCAGCGTTCATCTGCTTGCGGATGAAGTCGTAGCCGGTGACGAAGCCCCAGCAGTAGTTGAAGCGGTTAATCAGGATTCCGTGGACCGGGATCACCGCCACACCGTCCTGATAGATGAACGGCTTCCTCGGCCCGTCAGGGCTGTCGTCGTAGCCCCACGCCCCGGCGACCTCAGTTCGCACCTCGTCCCATGCAGCCTGCGGGTCCGTGACCTGCTCCGCCTCGCTCAAGAGGCCGACGAGCATCCGTTCGGCGTGGCGGTCGCTGATAAGGCAATCCCCTGCCGACATGCGGCTGAGGACGGACGCCATAAGGCCGCGCTTACGCAGCTTCGTCATCGGATTCTCCTGTGTCGTCTACCTCGGCGTCGTCAGCGGCGGTCTGAGCGTCGTCAGCCTCGCTCTGGTCTCCGCCTTGGCCGGTGTTGCCCTTATTCGTGTTCAGGTCAAGCACGAGGCCCTTTTCCTCGATAACGCCTGCCTCAAGCGCCTTCTGCTCGAACACCTCGCGCCAGTCCTCGCCGAGGCGAGCGATTTCCGATTCATAGGTCGAGAGGCCCGCCTTGATTCGGAGGATCGCGGCCTGCGTCTCCTTGAGTTCGTCGATCTGGCCCGTGCCCTGACCGATCCACGAGCAGCGCATGAAAGCCTCCCGCATGAGCGGGCGATAGAAGTCATCGCGAGTGAAGCCCGGCGGTAGCGGGACTTCGCCCTGCGCGATCATCTCCTCCAGCACGTTGCCGTACATCAAGTTCGCCATGCGGTCGGCGACGTTCTTCTTCCGCGAGCGCATGGCCCGGCGCGTGTTCTCCGTGGAGAGCTTCGCCGTGGCATACGACATCTTGGAGTAGTCGCGCGAGAACTCGGCATAATCCATGCCCAGCGCCGCCGCTGTATGGCGAAGCAGCGAAGACTCGAAATCAGTTCCGAGGTTGCCGGTCGTGCCCAGCGTTTTCATGTTCAGGCTGGTGCCGGGATACAGATGCGGGATCATCGCCCCGTCGAGCGCGATGTTCTCGGCCCCGGCGAGGTACTTCTGGAGGCCCGCCAGATACGCCCCGATAGCCGTGTTCAGGGCTTCCGGGGTGCTGGCATCGCCGCCCATAGCGACAATCATTTCCGCCGTGGGCATCTCCGATTCGATTGCCGCGCAGTACGTCGCGTTGATGACGGCGTTCTGGAGCGTCACTTCCTGCAAGTGCTTCGTCATCCGCATACGCTTGAGCGCCGCGACCATATCGGCCACGCCGCGATGCTGATCCGGGAAAAGCTGCTCGATAATGTGGATGACCTGCGGACGGCCCCACGGCTTGAGGCGCGGGACATAGGCGAAGTCCAGCATGTCATACGCGCCGGGCCAGAACGAGTTCGGGTGGTTCCGCTGGATGTAGTAGCCGAGGGGCTTGCCCCGTGCATCCACCTTGACCCCGCGTCGGAGGTCCTTCGTGTCGGCCTGCCAGTCCGGGTTCTTGAGCCGGGAAGGATCAACCATCTGGAAGCACGTCTTGAGCGGGCGACCTTGCGAGCGGTCCCACTCGGAGGTCGCGAGGATTTCGCCCGTCATGACGAACCCGGCGACCCCGAGTCGGACCATGCCGGTGAACGTGTTCATGCCTGCCGCGTCGAGGTAGCAGGCTTCGCTCTCGGCGATCAGGCTGAACCGGGCTTCGATGACGCGCTGCGCCTCGTCGGCCCATGCCTTCGTCGCGCCGGGGATGACCTGCCAAGCGATCTTGGAGTTCAGCCGGTACTGCGCGCCGACGATGGAGTCCATGTGCGTCTGGATCGCGCCACGGGCATAGCCATCGTTGATGACCATATCCTTCGCCCGGCTGTCCGCAGGCTCCTTGACGCTGTTGATCGCCCGATCCGGCGGGACCGAGGCGACGTTCCAGTTGACGGTCTCGCGGCTGGTGCGCTCAGCGCCCTCCAGCCCGCCGCCCAGCGCGTGTTCTACGCCGCTGCCCTCGTAGATCGAAACCTCCGTTCGACCCCGCCCGGCGAAGTCGAACGCCTCTTGCGACTGTGCGCTCATTTACCGAACCTTTCGACCGAAAGTGAACCGCAGGGGTCCACGGTATTGTGCGAAGGTGGACCCGGTACACTGAGCCTTCTCGTTCTCCAGTTGACGGATGTAGGCGGCTAGGCCGTTCAGGTTCGTCTTGGAGTAGGAAACGCTCTCGCCGTTCTGGTCCACAAAGCGGGAAATTGCCTGCCCGGTCATCAACTCGTGGTGGGCCTGCCGGGCGGAGGCAAGGCGGGCGTCGATAGTCGTGCAATCTGCCATGTAGCCGGTCCTCACGCGATCTTGGAAGCGATTTCCGTGAGGTCATAACTCGTTTTCTGCTTCTCTGCAAACGGTTCAGCGCCGGGCTTGACAATAAACGGATTGTCTGGGTCGGTCGGGTTGGCCCATACCGGCGGCTTGTCCCAGAACGTCGGGCGTTCGCAGCGAATATATTTCGTCATGCAGAGACCGATCGCATAGTAGAGCAAGTCCCATGCTTCGTTGTTTCGGACGCCCGGAGCTTTGACCCAGCCCTTGTCTTTGAGGATTTCGGAGCAGAACTCCTTGAACAGCCATGCCGGGTTCCACTTCGGGATGCGGACCATCCCCTTATTCGGGACCTCGGACGCCAGACGATTGTTCGCCTCGTTCTTCAACTGGTTCGAGTTCAGCATCCAGACTGGCACGTCCCCGCGCGCCGTAGCGAGGTTCTTACGGTCGCTGGCGTCAGGGAAAGTCTCGCGGACCTGCGGCGCGTTCGGTGTGCCCGTACCTTTAAGCAGGAGGAAACGGTTTCCGAGGCCCATGGCCTTGAGCAGCCGCCAGAAGGCGTAAGCGTTCGCAGTCACACCGGCTTTACCGCCAGAGTCGCAACCGATGATGCGGATCGCCATGCGCTCGGCCCGGCCTTCCATCCTGTAGGTCCGCCGGATGACCTGCTCGATCAGAAGGTCCCAGTCCTCCAGATACGTGCCCGGCTTGACCCACTGGATGTCGCCATCCTCGTCCCGGCGACGTGACTTGCGGATGTCGAATCGCTCGACCAGCGCCAGATCGTATGGCTCTCCCGGAATCACGCTCCAGACCTGAACGACGAACATATTCTTCTGAACGTCAACCGTGGCGATCAGGAAGGCCGTCTCGGAAATGATTTCGATCTCGCCGGTCTCCGGGTCGCGCCCGAAGTCCTCGGCCCGAGCCATCATCTCCTCGGGCGTCCGCTCCGCCTCAGCCGCCTTCGGCTTGTACGGGCGGCCCAAGTCCGTGTTGTAGAACTTCCGCAGCGGCTCCTCATTCAGAGTCGCGTCGAACTCCTCCTCGGCTGTCAGGTATGCCGCGACGAGCTTGGGCCAGTTCGTAAAGGCTGCCGAGCAGCCCTCCAGCCAGTAGCTCGCGTACTTAGATCGACGGGGTGTTCCGGCCACGGAGCCGTTCTCGATCCGGCAGCCGTCCGGGAGCCAGAGGCCGTTCTGGGCGAGGGTGAAGCGTTCATCCGGCATTGTGTGGCCGTCGCATACCGGGCACTTCATGCGGACCGTCTCAGCCGCGTCTAGGGCGCTCGCAAACGGGTCCCACTCCAGAAGCTCGAACCGAGGCTCCAGAAACTCTCCGCAGCGTCCGCACGGCATATACCAACGGCGGCGGTCGCCACGGTTGTAGAGCGCGAGGATGCCGGTCGTCGGCGGGGCCTCGTGCGCCGTCTTGGGCGTGTACCGGAAGTCCGTGATCTCGCGGCTGGGCGATGATTCGCAGAGGGTCATCGCGAAGCTGCCATAGGAGGTCGTGCGCTTGGTCGCCAGATCGAAGGGATCGCCTTCGCCGTCGATGTCGTCCTCCATACGGTCGCGGTCGGTCAAGGCGATCCGGGGGATCGGCTTACCGGCAAGCTCGGCCTTCGTCGGCCACGCCAGACCGAGGATCGTCCCGTTCTTGTAGTGCTTGTCGAACTTGTTGTCCGCGTCCCGGCTCTCCAGCAGTTCCTTGCCGACCTTCTCCGAGTCCCGGTGCAGGCGATCAATGCGCCGGTTCGAGAAGTCGCGGGCGTTACCCTGCGTCGGCGAGAAGATCGTCATATCGGACGGCTCGGCGCGGATCGAGAACCCGGCCCAGTTCAAAATGAGTTCCGTCTTGCCGCACTGGGCCGGGCCGACGAAGATCACGGCGTCGAGATCGGGATCGACCAACTTGTCCAGCGGCTCGCGAAGGTACGGGGCGTAGGAGAAGCGCCACGGCCCGACATAGCCGGGCGCGTTGTTCAGGTAGCGTTCCTCCTCGGCCCACTCCGAGGGCTTGCGGTGATCGGGATCGAGCCATATCTGCTCGACGGTCTGGTTCACCAGATCGCCGAGATCGCTATAGCCCGTTATACTCGTCCGGTTCTTCCGAGGGGCTAGGAAGGCCAGTTCCTCCGTCGTCAGCCTGCTCGTGTTCACGAACGAGGAGAGGGCCGTCAGGTCCGACTCCTGCATCGTACTCGGGGCCGTCGCCATATCCTTCAAACTCCTTCATGATGGCCTTCCGACCTTCCACCAGCGCCCCTTCGACGACTCGGCGGACAACTGCTTTCTGCTCCCGGCTCAGACCGGCTTCGCGCTCGATTGTATCGGGCAGCAGGAGCAGGATCATGCGGACGCTGTTGAACAGGACCGAGATCAGCCTGACAACCCGGCTGGTGCGCCAAAGGTCCCCGATCATCTCCTCGTAGGCCGCTCGGGTTTTCTGGGCGCTCCAGAAGGCGTTCTGGAGCATCGGCGGCAGGTCCGAATGGTTCATGTTCATGATGACCCGCTCGATGTCGTAGCCGGGCTTCACGAGCCGCGCAGCGGCCTCCGGGATCGAGTAGATCGGGGTGCCCCGGCGGCGACCGACCGGCACGAGGCTTGAGACCTTGCTGGTGACGACCTTCGGGTCCATCTTGAACATGATCGCAAGCTGCCGGATCGTGGCCCCCTCGTAGATGATCGCCGAGCTTTCCGGGTCGTCGGAACGAACCAGATTCTCGTGACCTTCTTGCTTCCGCGCTGCCGACGCCACTTACAGACCTCCAAATACCTGCCGATAGATGTCATCCAGTACGGCGTCCGGGTTGGGTCCCCCGGCCCACCCCGTCTGGTGCTTTCCGTAGAACCAGATGACAGTGATCGACCTCACACAAGTCCCCACATACGATACTCTCCCCCCTAGTGGCAAGAGAATCGAGTTCAGCTTGTCCCGGACATCTCGCATCCGGGCATAATACCGCAGGTTGCCGGGGTCCGGCTCGCCGTCGTCGATCAGGTCTCGACCTACCATCACAATCCTCCTGTCAGCTTGGTCTCAGCGGCACGGATCGCCGCCATAGGGGTATCCTCCAGCACGAGCGTCTTGATCCCGCCAGCGACCGCCACGAGAGCGACCTTGCCCTGCGCGGTCCAGTAGAACGCCTCGTGCGTCAGCCCGGCGTCGAACAACGCCAGACTCAACTCCAGATCACCTTTCGCGTCGATGTCGCAGCTAGTCGAACGCTTCGGCATAGCTCGGCTCCTTGCGCTCGACCCGCTGGCCGGTGATCTCGGCCCGCATATCCATGATGTACCGGAACAAGGCGTTCTGGGCGTCCTCCTTGGCTTGGAGTCGCTTCACGGCAACCTCGTCAGCCGATCCCTTGACCACCAGCGGCCACGAGCGCACCGGGCGCGTCTGACCTTGCCGGGCGAGGCGCTTGTGAATCTGATACCACTTCTCGTAGGACCAGAACATATCGAAGATCGCGATGTCGTGGCCCGGCCCCTTCTGGAGGTTCAGGCCGAACTCACTTCCTTGCGGGTGGACCGCGAGAAGCTGGTACTTGCCCTTGTTCCATCCGTCCTGCTGGCTCCCCTTGCGATCCATGACCGCCATCTTCGGGAACGCCTTCTTGAGCCGGGCGAGGCTGGACTGCCACCAGTAGACCAGCATGATCGGCTCGCCCTGTAGCTCGTCGATCAACTGCCGCAGTTCCTCGATCTTGTGATCGTGGATTGCGCGGGCCTTCTTCTTGTCGTCGTACACCGCGCCCGAGCAGAACTGGAGGAGCTTCTGGCTGAGGCTCGCCGGGTTGTCGGCGTCGATGAAGTCGTCCGGGATGCCGGTGTCGTCGTAGCTATCCGAGAGGCGGAGGATACGGCTTTCGATGAACTCCTTCTCCAGTTCCCGAAGCTCGGGGCCGAGTTCGATCTTGCGCGTAAGATCGGCCCATCCGGTCGCCACCTCGGGCAGGTGATCCTCGGCCTTCGCCACGAGGCAGATGTCCGCCATCTGGGAGGAGATGATCTTGTCGTGCCCCTTGCGGAGCTTATAGCTGTACGTCTTGCTGTTGTACGTGAAATGCTCGTCGCGCCAGTGCGTAATCGCGTTGCCCCAGAGGTCCCCGGTATCCATCAACCAACGCTGGCTGAATAGCTTCTGGTAGCCCTCGGCGGCTGGCGTTGCCGTCATCTGGATAAACGATTTCAGTTCCCGGCGAAGCTCCCGCATCGCCTTGAACCGCTGGGTATTGTGATCCCCGAGGTCGCTGGCCTCGTCGTAGATCGCATCGTCGTAAGGGCAGCCCCGGCGCTCCTCCTTGAGGACATCGACGAGCCAAGGCAGGGCCTCCCTGTTGATGAAGTGCAGGGGCACGTCAACCCGAAGCTGAGCGCGCCGCAGGCGATCCTTGAACCCCGTGGTGATCGTCCCGGCGGCTCGGGTCGCCTCCTCGGGGGGCAAGCCGTCCGTGCGCGCGAGGCGGGCGTAGTAGGCCGCCAGACGGTCGAACTCGGCGAGGTCCTGCGGCTGGGCGAAAATCGGGGATAGCCCGGCGGTCCAGAAGTCCTCCCACTGGCGCTCCAGACTGGCCCGGCAGAGGCCGACATAGGTGTCCACTTCGTCCGGCTGGAGGCCGCCCTGACGCGCCCGCTGATAGGTGTCCCGATGGAACGCCTTGACCTCCGGGTCGTCGTCCTCGGCTCGGACAAGCTGATAGGGCGTCCCGGCGAGGTGCTGCCACTCGGCAAGCTCGTTGGGCCATGTCTGGCAGGCAACGCGGATCGGCGCGATCACGAGCGCCCGGCGGCTGACGCTGAGGTGCTTGAGCCGCTGCACGAGATAGGTCAGGCCGATAGCCGTCTTGCCCAGCCCCGCGTCGTAGTAGAGGCCGCTGTACCGGTTCAGGTGGCAGTGCGCCAGACCGTCCCATTGATACTGGTGGAAGTTGTCCAGCGTGAGCATGGAAATGATTTCCGTCCTATAACCGCGCCGCCGCCTGCATCTTGCGGACCTCTTGCCAAAACTCCCGGCGCGAGTGCGCCACGATTACAATCTCGCCCTGCGCCCGTAGCTCCTCGTGGCGGAGCAACTGGTGCGGTTCAGGCTCCTTGCCTTCGGCCTTCCACTCGCACCAGAACGCCGGGATGCCGAGACCCTGAGCCTTGTACCAGCGATCAGGCCAACCGTCATGATTGCAGACCATGATCTTGAGTTCGACGTAGCCGAGCTTCCGCCACTCGCTGCTGGTCTCCCGCTCGTCAACGGACTCCTTCCTCGGCTGGTTCCTGATCCGCCTCATAGCCCGCCCATATCCATCGCGCCAAGGTTGACCGGGCACTCCAGCAGCCGGTCGATAGGCCGCACGATGCAGTCGCCCTCGTGACCCCGGACCCAGACAACCCACATGCAGTCCATCAACGGCGACTTACCCCGCTCCTTTTCGAGGAAAGCCGGTCTCCACGTCAGATTCAGTTCCATGTACGGCTTCGTGTCACGGAACAGCTTCTTCCGGTTCTTCGTGTTCCAGTATTGAGCCTTGAGGAGCATCACGGCCACGGGCGCTTCTTCGATGGCCCGGCGGATGAACTTCTCGGCGATAGCAAACGGCGGGTTCGTGATGACGGCATCGTAAGACCCGGCCTGCTCAAACACGGTATCGGGTTCCGTGAAGTCGAAGCCGCCTTGCCCGCCCGTCACGTCCGGGCGCAGGTCGTACCCATCGACCCGGTAGCCGAACTCCTCCAGAGGCCGAACCATCATGCCATCGGCGCAAGCCGGTTCAAGCACGAGCGCGTCCGCCGGGAGCAGATCGGCTATGTGCGGAAGTAGGCTGTACGTGCAGTCGATAGGCGTAGGGTACAGGTCGGCAGGCTTCCGTGCCCACTTCTGCATCGCCGCCGCAATCGCGCCGGACATCCCGAGCGCCGGGCCGCCGTTGTGCCCGAGGCCGGGAACGTCCCAGAAGTCATCGTCAGTATCGCTCATAGTCCGCTCCAGTAGGGGTTGTCAGGGTCATCTGTCGGGAGATCGTCAGCGCCGATGTCCCTGAGATATTGCAGGTGCCGCTCGTAGTCCGGGATGTCGTGACCGCGCTCGTGCGCCACGACGACGGCCCAGAGGATTTCCGTGACATCAACGTAGTCGCCATCGAACCCCTCGAACTCGAAATGCGGGTTCCAGAAGAACGAGTCGGATTCGGGATGATAGACCAGCATCGTCAATCCTTCTTGTAGACCGGCCCCTCATACCCGGCAGCGTTCAGCGGCATGGTACGGAGGAACGGGAACTTCTCTTGGATGGCTTTGGTCATGCAGTGCCGCAGCCCCGGTAGGCCGTGAACGTCGTCGTCCTCGTCCTCCTCGGAAATGATTTCGTCGTGAACGTGGCCGCAGATGAAGTACCCGTCGGCATGGGCCTCCAGCATACCGAAGCCAAGGATGTCGCGGGCGAGTGCCTGCACGAAGTTCTCGATGAACTTGCCGCCATGGCTCTCGATCCGGGTCCACTGATTCGTGACTTGATGCTTGCCCATGTACGAGATGTTCGTGCGCCAGTATTTCCTGTAGCGCCCCTCAGCCTCATACTTCTCGACCCGCAGCTTGTAGTACCACATGGACCGGCCCGAGGGCAGGCCGACGCGCAGGAACGGCTTGACGATCTGGAACTCCAGCGGTCCCCACTTCACGATCTTGCCGCCCGCCGCCATCGCCCGTTCGATGGTATCTTCGATCTGATACCATCCGTTCTTGATCTCGCTGTAGGTTTCCCGGAAAACCTGCACGGCCCGGTTCGCCTCCTCGCGGGTCATCTGGACGCCCATGCCCTCGGCGTAGGCCCAGAGACCCGTTTTCTCGCCGTCACGGAGTTCGCCGCCGGACAGCCGGTAGCCTGCGCCAAGCACGGCAGGCTTCGCCCCGGATCGCTGAGCCTTCGTGACCTGATCGTACTCGACCCCGTACAGAGTCGTCGCAAAATCTCGGTAGGCGCACATGCCGTTGCGGAACACGTTCAGGCCGCGCTCGCAATCCGTGATCCAGAAGATCACGACCGACTCGATGGAGGACAGATCGCAGACGACGAGCTTCTTGCCCTTCTCCGCCTGAATCGTGGATCGGACACACCCGGCCACTGCGTCCATCTGCTCGCCTGCGAACACGCCCAGCGTCTCGTAGTCCCCGGCTTCGATCAGGCTGTTGCAGTAGTCGAGCCGGTCGAAATTGATGTGGTCCTCAGGCTCAAGCCATTTCGGCGTCCGGGGGAGGTTCTGCGGCTGGAGGGCGCGCCCGGCCCAGCGGTTCGTCCGGGAGCCGCCCGCGAACTGGAAGCACTGGCGGAGCCGGTCGTCGTCGGCGATCCGCGACATGACCGCCTCGTATTTCGTGGTCGATGTCTTGCTCGACCCCTGCCGCATACGCATGACCAACCGGCACTCGGGGGTAAGGAACCCGACGCCCTCGACCTGACCCAGCGCGTTCAGCGTGGCGTCCGGGTAGCAGGGCATCTTGAGCGGGTCCCGATCCTCGGGCTTCGCGTTGATGTAGTTACGGACCCCTTCCTCCTCAGCAGCGAACGTCTTTACGAGGCTCGCCTTCTGGAGGTTTTCGTAGGGGTATCCGCGCTCTTGCAGCCATGGGAGAAGCTGAGCGCCGCTGTTGGCGTTCGCCAGACCCGTGATCCGGTTTTGCTCGGAAATGAGTTCCGTCTTGCGGCGGTTCGCGATCTCCAGCGCGTTCTCGACGTAACGCCGGTTGATCGGGAGGCCCCGGTCGTTGATGATCTGGTCTAGCTCGTAGAGGTCCCACTGCCAGTCCGGGACGCCGAACCGGATCAGCTTCGTCCAAAGCTCCTTCTCCGATTCGTTATCGCGGATGCAGTATTGCTTGAAGGTCTCCCAGTCCTCGGGATCGCTATGCTGGTCGCGCCAGACGAACGGCTGGTTCTTCGTCGGCTTGTTCGGCTGGCAGAACTCGCGGATCAGCGCCTTGCCTCGCGGGTCCTTCTTGTGGCGGAGGTTCATCTGGTCGGCGATGTCGTCGAGGCCGCCCATGAACGAGAACATATAGGCGAGTGCCATGGAGCAGCGCCACGGCTTGTAGTCCTGCTCGATCTCGATCCCGAACTGCCGTAGCAGGACGCGCCACGTCATAAGGCGCTCGAACTGGGCGTTGAACGCGACTTTCAGGACCTCGGGATCGCGCAGCGCCTCCTTGAGGTCAGAGGGTATCCGTTCCCCTTCCTTCGGGACCCATAGCTCAGTCGGCTCGTCGTCCAGAGACCACGAACACATGAGAATTTCGGTTGACGGGTCGGCAGTGTAGAGATCGCCGCCCTGCTTGAGCAGGTCGATCTCGCTGCGGCCTTCATAGTCAAAGTGGAGTCGGGTCTGGCTCATAGCAGATATGGTGGGGCCGCCGAGTTTCCCCGGCGACCCCCGCGTCCCTTACAGGCCGCCCATATCGTCGTCGTCACCGCCGCCGAAGCCGCCTTCGTCGTCATCGTCGAACGAGGCGATGGCTGCATCCTTGGAGATGCCGCCTTCGGCGATCAGCGGGCCTTCACGGCGGAGACGAACAGCGCGCAGGCTCGCGTTGATACGCTTGCCATGCTCGTTGTCCTGCCACCACGGCTGGACCAGCATGTCGATGAAATAGCCCGCCTTGATCTCGGCCTTGATCTCCTCGGGCGAATCCATTTCGGACTTGTCCGGGTGAAGCACGGTCGGCTTTTCGGTTTCACGGCTGGCAACGATCCAAGCGTCCGCATATTCCGGCTTCTTGGTCGGCTTGCCATCGCGGATGAACTTGAGGTCATCCTTGATGTCCGTGCCCTTGTTGCGCTCCTTGAGGATGTCGTCGCAGACTTCCAGAAGCAGGTCGATGGCGGGCTGGTGCGTCTTGGTCGGCACGATGCCAGTGATCGAGTAGGCCGGTGTGTCCTTCTCGTTCTTCCGCCACATCTTGTCGATATGGGGATAGCTGGCGCGAACGTCCGCGATCAGGATGGTGCCATCGCTGTAGAGCTTGGCGATGACCTGACCTGCTGCGTTCTTGGCCGACTTGACGACGGTACGCGGGGTATTCTCAGACATATTCATATTCCTTGCTTCACGAGTTACCGATGGCATCCGTGTCCTCGTCGAACGCGGATGCCGCTGACGCGATCTCAGGGCGATTATCGCTGGCTGGGATCATCGTCACTTTCCCCGGCGGCTGGTGAACGAAGGGAGCAATGCGAGCATCGTTCTCCTTGATCGTTCCGCCAAGAGAAACCCTTAATAGCTGAACTGCTTGTGCAGGGGAAAGGAATTTTTGCTCGTACATATCGAGATCGCTAATACCTCGACCCCGGAGCATACGACGAACGCCTTGCTCGTCTGTCCATTTCCTGTTCCCGGCGCGACCGTAACCGAGCTTCTGGCCCGGCACTTCGACATCCATCTCCAACTTCTTGAGGAGATAGTCGTACATCTCCCGGAAATACTTCTCCAGAATCGGTCGCCACTCGTAGATACGGGCAAGCTGCTCGACCGATACTTCGTTGAACGCGGGCAGCCGGGGCGTGGAAACCATTTCCTGCTCAATCACGGCCACGGCTTTGCTCGGGGACATCTCGGTATCGTCGAGATCGTCGAACTTGGACGCCGCGATCTTCACTTTGACGGCGGCGAGCGCCGGGCAGGTAAGCCGGGCCGGGCAGTATTCGCAGGCGATAGGGTCCGGGTTGTACGGAGCCTCGGGGTCCCATGCCTTGTGCGCCGCCTCTCTGTACCTCTCCCCGAAAGCCAGCAGATCAGCGCGAGTGATGGTCCAAGAATCATAGTTGTCCCTTCGCGGTTGGGCGATCTGAATTTCGATCTCTTGGAAGTCGTAGAGCCAGTCAAGCTCCTCGAACGCGCCAAGAGCGTATGCCTGCCCCTGTTCGTTCTCCTCGGCATCGACCCAGACCTTGCCGTACTTGAGGTCCTTGACGCGCAGGATACCCGGAGCGGCGCTGATATGGTCGGACGTGCCGAAGCTGGGGACCGGCGTGTATTTCGAGAGGTCCACCTTGACCTCGACGTAATGGGTCCCCGGCATCGCCTTCACGAGGTTGACGTACTCCTCGACGTAGGAAATCATTTCCTCGGTGATCTCGATCTCGAACCCGTCCTTCTCGTGGACTGTGCCCAGATGCTTGTAGGGGTTGCCGTTCGTCAGCCAGTCCTCGGCGAGCCAGTGGGCAATCGAGCCTTCGGCGGCATAGTACGTCGGGTTGTCGCCTGCCAGATGCCCAGCGATCAGGGATCGCGGACACCGCATCCAGCGATGGGCCGAGGACGGCCCGAAGATCGAGTGACCCGTGGCGTTCTTCTCCGCCAGCATGGTCTCTGTAATTGGATGATGTTCTGACATAGAGACCCCGGCTTAGAAGGAGAGCGGAGGGGGTATTCCGCTCCCCGTCAAAGCCGGGGAGAGCCGAAGCCCTCCCCGGTCCTCGGTGCGACCCGAGGGGCGGCGGCTCAGAGGCCGCCGTTGTCGTCGCCTTCCGGTTCTTCTTCCAGCTTGGCTTCGGCAGCGTCCCAGTATTTCTGCCAGTTCGCCGCGTCCGCGATCAGGTTGGCGAGCTTGTCGTGGCCCTGTTCCTTGATAAGGGCCTTCGCGACCGCATCGCCGTGCTTCTGCTGCACTTCGATGAACTTGTCACGAAGCTGCTCCGCCGTGAAGTCCGGCTTGGCGGCGGCCTCGGCAGCCTTCTTCTCGGCAGCCTCGCGCTTCTTCTTCTCGGCGGCGGTTTCCTTCTTCTCCGCCGGGGCAGCCCCGCCGTCCATACCCGCGAGGATACGGTCCAGCTTCTCGTTGATTTCTTCCAGAATACCCATGGTAATGCTTCTCCGTTGATGGGATCGACCGCGCCTCACGAATCGGATGCGCTGGCCGCTAAGTGCCCGAGAACGGCTCTTACTGTCAAGTGGATAAATCTTACTTGCGTTAAGAAGCTGATCCGGGCAAGTTGCGTTCCGAATCGAGGCAGGGTCTACCATGTCAACTACTGAGCAATTTCCAATTCCGGCTTGGGTAGAGCCGGAACAGAGAACCGAGTTCGCCCTGCGGATCGCGGCACTCTACTGCACCATGGGCGGGAACCTTGGCGACCTCTCCGAGGCGCTGGGCGGCTCGCGCTCGCTATTGCACATGGCCCTGAAATCGAAGGGCGGCGTCAACGCGCAGACTTGCATCAAACTGGAGGAGCTTCTGGGTCGCGAGACCTTCCCGCGCGAATTTTTCCGTCCTGACATCTTCGTAGCGGAGTAGCCGAATAATGGCCGCACGGCGCTACATGGAGGAGTTCGGCGTCCAGATCGCCGAAAATGGGTACGAGGTAATTCCGATCATCCCCGGCGAGAAGCGACCGGCGGGACGGAACTGGCAGAAGCTCGCCGGTACGGTTGAAGGGGTCCACGACTACCTTGCAGACGGCAAGGGAGATCACGGCATCGGGATCAAGTCCCGCAAGTGCCCGAGCATCGACATCGACGTTCTCGACGAAACGGTGAACGACGAAATCCAGCAGATCGTGTTGGAGATCGTCGGCGACACCCCGCTCAAGCGAATCGGCAAAGCGCCGAAGGTCCTCTGGGTCTATCGCCAAGAGAAGGACGATATGTTCCCGAAGGTCGATACGGGGACTTGGCTGGACAGCCAAGGCCGCGAGTCGAAATGCGAGATACTGGCGGACGGTCAGCAGTTCGTGGCCGCCCATATCCACCCGGATACCGGCAAGCCCTACAAGTGGCTCGGTAGCTCCCCGCTAAATCTGCCGCGCAAGGAGCTTCCGCTTCTCACGCACGAGCAGGCGAAGGAGATCAAGGAACGGGTTCTCCAGCTATTCCTCGGCCACGGGTGGACCAAGAAAACCAAGAACGCGATCACCCGCCTGACCAACCCGGTCGATGACGACGATCCGTTCAGCGCGTACCGCCCGAAGGTCCAGATCGGCGACAATGAGCTTGAGCGCAAGCTGTTCCTGATCGAGGACAACACGGACCATGACACATGGTTCCAGATCGGCATGGCGCTCTATCACCAGTACGACGGCAGCCAGCAGGGATTCGACCTCTGGGACCGCTGGTCGCAGAGCGCCCCGAACTACGATCACGAAGCCCTCGTGAAGCGTTGGCCGACGTTCAACAACCGGGACAAGGCGCATATCCCGATAACCTGCCGGATCATCCTCAAGCTCTCCAAGGAGTCCGAGGATCGCCAGACGAAGGAGCGCCTGCAAGATTTCGTCGCCCGGATGGCAGCCTCGACCAACACGGACGAGCTTGTCGAGGTGTGCGACGAGATCAAGCTGATCGAGTTCCCGAACCACGTCCGCGAGCTTCTGACCGGCAAGGTCAAGGCGAAGTGGAAGGACCTGACCGGCGACATGCCCCGGATCGGCTTCGTGCGCGAACTGATCCGCTACGAGAGTAAGGAAATCATTTCCGCGCCGCCGTGGGTGAAGCCGTGGGTCTATTGCTCGCAGGTCGATGAACTGTTCAACATCGTCAACCGGACGCAGATGACCCGCGCCGCCTTCAACGTCTCCCACGCCCGGTATCTGCTGACGCCGACCGAGCGGCTGGAAGGCAAGTCGGTCCCTGAGACCCAGCCCGTCGATGCGGTCGTGAACCTCTATCAGGTCCCGGTCGTCTACAACCGGATGTTCATGCCGGGCCAGCCTGCGCTCTACTCCGTCAACGGGGTGGACTACGCGAACAGCTATACCGAGGAAGGCATCCCCGAACTGCCGGGCGAGCTTTCGCCGGTCGAGGAGGAGGCGATCCAGATTTTCCTCGGGCATCTGGAGCATATCATCGCCAACGAGGACGACCGCATGGTGTTCCTCGACTTCCTGACCTACATCGTCCAGAACCCCGGCTCGCGGATCAACTGGGCGATCCTGTTGCAGGGCGCAGAGGGCGACGGCAAGTCGTTCTTCATCTCGGCGCTCGCCGCCGTCATGGGCGAGAACAACGTCAACATGATCTCTGGCAAGGCGCTGGAGGAGAAATACAACCCGTGGGCCGAGAACGCGCTGGTCTGCTTTATCGAGGACGTGCGGCTGCACGGCAATAATCGGTTCGACGCGATCAACACGCTCAAGCCGATGATTACGAACCCGACCGTCTCGATCCGCCGGATGCAAACGAACGTCTACACCGTCGTCAACACGATGAACTACATCATGACGGCGAACGTGAAGGACGCCATGCCGGTCGGCGAGGAGGACAGCCGCATCTTCCCGATCTTCACCCGGTTCCAGCGGTCAACCGATCTGGACCGCTTCAAGACGGAAAACCCGCACTACTACGACCGGCTGTTCGCGAGCCTCCAGTTCGCCGGGGCGCTTCGCCAATTCTTCTTGCTGCGGAAGCTCAGCGCCACCTTCAACCCGAAGGCCCGCGCCCCGAAGTCGAGCTATCGCCGGGAGATGATCCTGCTGAACCAGACGGAGGAGGTCGTTGCCCTGACCGACACGCTGGAGGAGAGCGATCAGGCCGACTACAGCGAGTTCCTGCTGGACAGCAGCAAGGTCGCCGATCACTTCATGGGTACGGACGCTCTCGCGCCCCGTGGCAAGGCTCTGAGCCGCCTGCTCAGTCAGTACGGGTTCACCCTGCTTGGGCGATACAAGATCAACGGCGAGAAGCACCAGTTCTGGACGATGAAGCCGTGGGCATGGCCCGACGACGACAACAAGCGCGGCGATGCGATCCGCGAATATCTGGACCCCGATTCACTATGAACATCACCCCCGGCAGCTTCTCGAACGGCTGGCATGAAAAGCAGGCGAAGCGATGGCAGCAGTGGTACGACGCGATCCAGCGAGACCGCAACTACGCCCGCATCCTAATGGGTCTGCCGCTGCACGAACCGATCAGAAAGGAGGTTCGTCAGACGGCGGAAAGGCTCGGCTATAGGTGGCCGCAAACCAGTCAGGACAAGTGAAGAACGGGATGCCGTCATCCTCGGGGCCGTCGTCCGGCTCCTCCTCGATCAGGCCGACCTCGACTCTGATCCAGTACCATTCCCGGTTGACTTGGCCCGTGACGGCCTGTAGGTGGTGAACGCAGAGGGTGTTCCCGCACTCGTGATCGACCTCTAACCCGTCGATCTCCAGCCCGTGAATGAATCGCGCGGCCCAGCGGTGAGCCTTCCACGGCTTCCCTTCATACCAGAACGATCCATACCAAGAGGTCTTGCCCCGGCCACGGGTCTTGCCCCCTACCCACTCGACGCAGCCCGTCACCGCGTTGAACCGGCACTTGTCGAGGAATCGGTCTAGGGCGGCCCGTGAGCGCGTGAATCGGCCTTTCCGGTCCCTAGAGGCCATTGCACCCTCTGAGGAGCTTCCTGAGCCTCCGTGACGCCGCAGGGACCTGTTTTACGACCCGGCTGGGCGCGTGTCGCATGTGCGACTGCCAGACCGGCACGTCTAGCACGATCTGCAAGAGCTTGTAGGCCGTCCTTCGGTCTACCAGCTTCTCGTCGCGCCAGAGCGGATCGAACGCCTCGTGGGCCGCCTGTTTCGGGTTTACTCGCCGTCGCCGCCCCATCTCGACCCCATCTTGCGCCTGTACCGCTCCAGATCGGCTTCCTGCTGCTCGGCGATCATCCGTTTGGTCTCCTCGACCGACACCCCTGCCTTGCGTAGCTCTCGGGCCTGCTCGATATACTCCAGAGGGCACCACGAGGCGATCCCGTGGCGCTGGGAGAAGGTCCGCCCGGCACGGGCGTCCGATTCGGGGGTGCGGGCTGCTACGCCGATCTCCCAGAGCCGCCGGTCGCGACACTGCTGGGCGTTTCGCGCCTTCCACTCCGGGGTCGCGGCGATCTCCTTCATGATCTGCGACTTGCGGACGCGGATCGTCGGGTCCAACTGGTTCGCCCTCTTAACTGCCGCTCCCGTGCGCTTACGCTGCTCCGGGTCCTCGTAGCGCCGATGGGCCGCCCCCGAGGCAGCCCGCCGGAACTCATTGGACTTCTTCACGCACCGGGTACAGAGACCGCTCTTGTTGTCCCGGCGGATCATCGTCGGGCACTCGTTGCACTTGCGGTCCTTGCGTCGGCTGGGCGGGGGTAGCTTCTCCTCAGGCGTATTCGCCACACCCCGCTCCCTTTTCAGACCTCCCGTCGTGATAGCCCCCGGTGAAGTCCTTCCAGTGAACCCAGCCCTTGCGGCAATGGAAGCCCCACTCGCGGACCTTCGGGCCGGTCATGAACAGGCTGACGGACGGCTGGCCGTGCCAGAGTTCCAGCCGGTGAACGTCGTCTGCCTTACGGTGAACGATGTCGCCCGGTTTGCGGTCGATCACGCCGTTCGGGGTGTATTCCCGGTAGCCGCCGTCGATCACGAACGAGGTGTTGTCCCACGGGTGATCGTGCATCACGTCCTCGTCGGATCGCAGCGTCCGATGCAGGTACAGGTTCATCCGGTCGTTCCGGGGAATGATGAACCAGCGTTGCATATAGTCGCCGCCGATGGTGAAATGCGGAGGCTCGGACATGACATCCCGTGCCCAGTCTCGCAGATCGCTACCGCTGGCGTACTCGTCGATGAATCGCGTCATATCGAACATGGATCAGAGACCTCTCGTATTGCGCTTGCCAAGCTCGCCCTCGACGAACTCGGCGAGATAGCCGCCGAAGCTCACGAGGAGTTCCTGCCCCTCGAACATGACCGTCGAATCACGGTCCTGATCTTGGATGACTTCTTTTAGCGCCTTCAACCGCTTCCGGTCAAACGGCCCGGCGATAGTGTTTACCGGCTTCTCAGTCATTTCGTGCGCCTTTCACCTTGAACGTGAGATCGAGAACGCGAAGCGTCCGCTGGAACTCGGGATGCTCGTCGTAGCCCCCCTGCATAACGGCGTTCGACATCTCGAACTCGCCCTGATCCTTGAACGCCTGAGACAGGCCCGCCCGAGTCAGAGAAACCATTTCGTCCTCGGTCATCCCCTTGTAGATCGACCGCGATTTCCGGCGATCCTCGGCCACGCGCTGCATTACGCGAGCCGCGTCTATCAGATGGTCGAGATCGAGGTCGATCAGCGCGAGGCTGCCGTCCTTGAGCCGGATGTAGAGCGAGTCGGCTGCCCGATTCTCCATCCGGTGCATCATGGCTGCTGCGTTGTTCAGCGCCAACGCAATCGGTTCCAACCGCTCAGGCGGCACCGGGGCGAACACGATCCCTTGCCGGATGTCGGCATCACCGATCACCATGTTCTTGCGGAGGAACCCGGAAAGCTCGTTGCGGACAGCCTCGTCCTTGAGCAGCCGCAGCTTCTCCTCGACGACCGCCCGGTGTCGCAGGAAGCGATGCAGCCGGTTGAACGCCCAGACGCCGATGATCGACGACGCGATAGCGACAAGCACATAGATAACCCATGCCATGTCGCCGTAGAAATCGGAAACCATTTCCATGTTCAGTCCTTCTCGTAATGCTTCGGTACGGTGTAATCGAACGGTCGCGCTCGCCCGTAGCCGCGCCGCAGTAGTTCCCGCTTCTCGTCACGGGTCCAGTTGATGCCGGATCGCGTCTCACGCCATCGGTTGAACAGCCGGTCGCCCCGCTTACGTTGGCGAGGATCGTTCGAGAATAGGAGCTTGGCGATCCGCATCTCGCGGCGGAACATCGGGCTTGGGTACTCCGGGTTCTCGACCGCCAGCAGCATCCGAAGCATGACCTTTTCCTGCCAGCGAGCCATCTGCTCCTGAACCCGCTTCATGCTGGCGGTGAAGCGATCCTGCGCTTCTATCGCGATCTGGGCCGAATAGCCGACACTGCTGAACGCATCGGCGAGCTTCTTGGTCCCCATCCCGTAGCGATGAAGGCGGCTAATCGGGATGACGTGTTCGCCTGCCGGGAGGGCCGCCTGCATCGCTTCCGTCTTGCCCATGCGTCGAGCCGGGATGAACACGCCGCCGTGATGATACGGCGGATCAGTTAAAATCGGCTGGTAGGTCTCGCCGAGAGGCCGGTGCAGAGCCGCAAACTTCGCCAGTTCGCTCCGCTGATCGGTCAGCAGATGTTGTGGGTTATAGCCGAGAAATCCGAGTATCCACGCGCTAGGATAGCGACGACGGTAAGCGTCAACAAGGTGAGACGGAAAGTCGGTCATTATGCTGCCTTCGGTCGGTTGATGTAGGTTACGGGTTCGCCGCGCTTGTCGGTCGTATGCTCGACGACGGTTGCCTTCACGCGGACCTTGCTGCCCTTGATGTAGCAGCGGTCATCCCAAGTCCCGCCCTCCGGGACCTCCAGACGCAGGCCCAGAGCAGAAGGCTTCGACTTGCTGGCTATCTTGCATCCGTTCTCGTCCGTGAACAGGGTCCAATACGAATAGATATGCGGGTATTCGCTGATAAGCCGGGTCTGCGTATGGATCAGGGTCAACTCGAAAACCCGGCGCTCCTTGATCTCGCCGACGTGCTGCGCGCCTGCCAGCCGGGCGCGTTCCTTCTCGTTGCGTTCGATGATCTCGTTGACCTTCTGAACCTGCGTATCGGTCGGCTCCTTGGCCTGATCCGTAATGCGGTCGCGGACAGATTGCAGGAACTCGATCTCGCCGTGCGCCAGTTCAGCGTCGATCCGGTCGATGAAGCCCTGATTGTCGGAAATGATTTCCGCCCGTTCGCGATCCCGGCGTTCCTGCTCGATCCGGTCGGCTTCGGCTCTCGCGGCGGCCTTCTTCGCAGCCCGCTTTTCGGCAGCCGCGTCCAGCTTGGCGTTCTGCTCGGCGGTGTAGAGCTTCGTGCGCTCGCGGACAGGATCGACACCCGAGCCGCCGCAGCGGTAGCAAGTCCAGCCGGTGTGACGCCACTGCTCGGCCCCGCCTGCACCGCCGCAGCGCCAGCAAACCCGGTCGCAGATATGCAGCGGTTTGCCCTTCTCGTCGGACGAGTTCTGGACCAACGGTTCGCCTTTGCGGGAATAGAGGATCACGGTTCGACTCACTTGTTCGGCTTCGACGATTTCGGCCCTACGGAATTTCAGACTCTGAGTCAAGACTGTTAAGTGAAGTTCACTGGGGCACGATCAGGGGCACGTTCAGGGGCACGATTGAACTTGCCCCTCCATTTTCGGCCACGGGGGGGG
>CEVI01106651.1_pt1 | contig 52824 bp, 60 predicted proteins | sample 531471 | NCBI WGS metagenome assembly CEVI01 (sample SAMEA2623513, study PRJEB7988) | marine metagenome | isolation source: saline water (ENVO:00002010), including
TCAGACGTTTGTGTCTGTGCGACGGGTGACCACTGGGTAAACCCAAAGGGCGCTCCAATATCTTGCCATGGCGTGAACAATGACGACGTAGGCAGCAAGCAGCTTGCTGGCACGCTATCACAATCAAGAAGCCATCGCATACGATATGGAGACGTCGCGTGAGGAATAGTTGCAAGTCTAGCCCTATCAGGCAGCTTGTAACCGTTACTGTTCGTCGCCTGTGACGCATTAACGGAAAACGTTAAAAGCGCAACAGAGATAAACAGCATCATGCTCTTTGCTGATTTAAACCATCTCATAATATAATACACCGTATTAGTTAACATAAATGTATTTTAAATAAGCTACTATGACCCATTAAAATACATCGACTAATGTACCATACTTTTGTAGCATTATGGTGGTTTACTTCACCTATTATAATTAAACAAATCTATATATAATTAGATTCCTATATGAATTGTGGGCAATATGTTATCAGCAGGATCATTTAACTTACTTCCAACCCACATTCTTAACTCTTATATTTACCATTTATATTTACATTATGCTGATTTTGTGTTATTATAAAGCTCTAAAAAAAGGAGCACTTCATGAAATCTGCAATATATAACTACACATTAGACACCTTAGCTGCAAAGGAAATTGAACAAGCTATTTATGAGGGAACAGTTAAGATCCGAGTATTGCCGATAAAACCTTCTGAACCAAGAGGCTCTTGTGACGACACCTACAAGCTTATGCTAAATCAACATGTAATCTGCACGGAAACTACAGAAACAAAGTGTCTAGCACAAGCTATGGAAATCGTAAGTAATAACTACTATGAAGAAATGGACACCCTAAGAGAAAACACAGAAGACTTGCACGAAACATTCTATCCAACTGTCTTTATAATTGATATTTCAGAATTACCACTATACCACCAGCGGGGCTACTTGAGTCTAGCTGAAAGACCAGCACTAGCTAATTTCGGCGACTCTGTAGAAAGTATAAAGAGTAACATAACAAGCTATATCCAAGAACATTACAGCACTGCAACTAGTGTCGTATGCGCTATCGACATTAATAATGAAATTGCGCTAATAAAACCACACAACTCAACGAACCAAGTTCCATACACGGTAGATTACGAGTACGGAGTTAGCGGGGCGTTTCCTAGCCTAGTATATTCTGGAGAGCTATTCTCTTATTGCAAAAACGCGCTTCGCTTTCAGATATTAGAGAGAGTAAGGGAAGTTGTTGGCGAGGAAATAAATGAAAATAACGTAAAAATAACCACATACTAAAGTTGAGCAGTAACAAAAAACCAGCAATCTAAGGACTGCTGGTTTTTTTTGCCTTATTTGGAGAGGGTTGGCAACATCATCGCATCCCCCTCACCTTCCTTAGTCAGCCCTACTATTCGTCTGACTCCTCTCTAACCGTTTTGTATACAAATGTCTTATCAGCTAGCAAACCCTTTACTATTTCAGGCTCAACCTCTACCAGCTCCATTGTTACTTTAGTCCTTGCGGTCTCACCAGTCTCCTCATTATACCGCCCCTTAGAATGATACTTGCTCTTACGCTCATCATAAAAAGAGTCTTCATTTGCAAAAACTTGAGTTCTAAGATTCTTAAGTAACTTGAAATTTTCATCCGAGAAATCAAAAAGGTGAATCTTTTCTTTTTCAAAGTCGCCTTGTCTTACAGCTATTACAGGATTGAAGTCATCTGGCCTAGTAGTACCAAGCACCTCATCCAACTCATCTAGACTAACCCCACCACAAAGATACAGACCAACACCATCTTTCTTGTACTTCTCAATCCTTTTCGCTATAGAGTATTCGTAGCCTTCTTTTTTGCTGATATGTATAAACGATGATGATGTCTTACACTCATACATACCTAGACCAAAATCTGGCTCTAGCTGCAACTCCAGAGCATCAAAGAAGACCTTGCCTTTGGCATGCTCAATAAATTTATTAAATCTTTCCTCTGCCGCTCTACTATTAACAAAGATAGAGGTATAGGTGTCTAACAACTCATTGACCATATCGTCGTTATCGGAAACCATCCATGCTACCGCTCTCCACGCCGCAGATGAATAACCAATCACCAGCGCTTCATTGTCGACAACGGTTGCACCTATAGACAAACAAATTTCAGGTTCTTTAACACCACCGCTTCTTTTTCCACTATAAGTGATACGGTCACGCACATGATCATAATCTTCGATAAACTTAGTCATGGCATCAATGTCATTTTCCTCCTTTATGCGAATCATCTCTTGAAGTTGTGCATAAGAAGCATCTACTTTTTCGAAAAAAGCTGCTTTTTTATTAGGTGTAGCAAACCCTCTTTCCACCTGTGATGCATAGTCATTGACATCTTCGCTTTCAAAAACAATAGTCTCAGCGTTATTTACCTTACTCAACAACACGAAACTTGGCTTACCTCCCTTTACACCTTTACTAAGAAGACTGTATGTCGTCTTAGCCACCCACGTGAAAGGTTCTACCCTATCGTCACGCTCATTCGCCAATGGCGTACTATAAGCAACGTATTTGCCGTTTGCCTGAAGAGAAATACGTAATACACTTCTACCAGCACCATCTTCAGCGCTTATAATATCGTCTTTAGGATCTTTACCCTTACCTGACAAGAAAAACACCTGATCACATAGAGAGTTAAAATCTTTTTTCTTAGAAAGCAGTATGCGAGCTTCTTTCTTCGGATTTGCACAACGCCATTTACCTAGCGCCTTATCTATGACACGTTCAAGGTACTCTTTGTCATCAAATAATCCAGAACTTAAAGCTGAAGACATTATCGCCTCTCTAACCTCAGATTCCTCCCCACGAATTTCTTCAGAATACTTAATTGCTCTTTTTAGCATTCTTATACCTGAGACATTAAGTATGCGAGAAGCTCTATCGTGAAGATACCAATTGGCATCTTTAGGATTCAATCTATCTAAGCACAGTATGCCTTTAGCTAAACCATAAGAATATTGTTGGGCTAATGACAAATTAAAAACAGCATCAAATGTTCTAGTCTCATAATCTGTACGGCGCTCTCCCGACACTTCAATTTTCATTACCATGTCGTTGCCTCGTTTCTCCACAACGCCGACTAACACACTACCGCCTGTTGGAGTATATTGCATGTAGCGATGACCCTCTCGGCTCATGTTCCATCTGCTTTCTCTTTCAAACGCAGATGGACAGTTATCTTCGTCTAGCACCTCTCGCCACTGCAACAAAACCCTAGAGCCATATGAAATTTCACTATTTAGCTCTTCCGCCCATGCTTTAAAACTCTTAGGCCTATATGACGGTAGTGCACCTTCACCATCTAGGTCGTGAATAAAATTAAAGTATCTTTCCTGAAAGCTCAGCGATACAAAGTCCAATGAAGGCTCGCCATCATAAAACTTACCGAACAACTGCTTATTGTGGTCTAGGCCACATAGAAGTATAAGTAATCTTTTGTAACCCAGAGCTATTCTTTCATGCTGCTCAAGCCTCGCCGTATAGTCGAGATCGCGATACGTTACATTTCTTCCGTCAAACCCTTTAAATACGCCTTCAGTCTCATCAGTTGTTGGGAATGTCGACTTTGCAAAATTATGAAAAAGCTCAGGAGACAGGACAAGATAGATATTATCGCCATCACGAACTAGCAAGAACTGGCGTTTGTTATTCGCATCCTTTTGGGCGCGTTCCTGCGGCGAGTACCCCTCGTATTCATGGTACTTTCTTGTTGCGGCAATACTTACGATACAACGCTCAGTTGGAAAGATTTGATTAACAAGATCTTGGCTCTCACTTACTGTCTTACAAAACTTATTAATATCCTTAAAGTCAAAGTCGTCACCAACATCTGCCCACACAGCCATTTCTTCGTCCATATAAAGAACGCGCTGTGTTACAGCCAATCTCTCGCTTTCTGGCGCTGACTTTCCTTCTTTAACTTGCTCAATATCAACATCTTTAAGGACGTACAGATTCAGGTTACCAATACCTTTCATTAGATCATCAACATGGTCCATCATGTCTTTACTCATTGCTAGTGGTAGTGCCGCCTTTTCTTGAAAGTAAGGAGTCATCTCACTGGTAAAACGAGCAAGTCTTTTCGTGCGCATTTCAATCCACTTACTGCGGCGTAACGCTATTTCTTTTTGATCTTCCAAGCCTGATTTTATTTGCTCCACACCTTGAGCCGTAAGGCCTTTTGACATAAGGGCAGTCAGGTTTTGCGTTTTAACTGCGCCAACAATATCTGCGTCAAACGTTTCCAGCTTAACGGGCAATTTCGCTTCTGAAGAACCTGTTTCCTTAGGCATCTCTTTTTCAACAAGTTCATCCAGCAAGCGTGAGTCTGTAAACGCTTGCTGCATTTCATTTTGCTCATCCTGCATTTTTTGCTGAATTTTATTAATCTCGTTTTGGCGACTTAACTCTGCGACCTCGCGTTCTACAAACTCGAATGTATTAACAAACTCTTCCACAAGGAATTTCACATTCTCGACGGAGTAACTGGTTTTCGATGGGTGCAGGCGAACATGAATTGTATGAGGTGCATCATCCACATAGTCTATTTGCGAGATCATTAAGATTTCGCCTTCATCAACGTTTCTATCTTTTACCGTTTTTTTAGCTTGCCAGAATTCACCGTTATTTAACGCTACGAATCTCTCAAACTTGTGAGGTGAGTTATCAGAAGGGTTGATTAAGTTAGACATATATATTTCCTTTAGTTGATGACACGATTATATCTCACTAGGCATGTTTTGTCAATAACATTAATGAATTGACATGGTATTAATTATGTGTTAATATAAGCAGTATTAAAGGAGTCCTCATGACTGAACTAGATAAAGATTTAGCGAAAGAACTACTGAGAGTCGCAAAAGGTTATAAAGAGTATATCCTAGCCCTACCTGATGATGTGGTCGCAAAACTACCTGCCATGCCGGGTATTGACGGTGACTGGGCAGATACGGTTATCGATGAAGCCGAGCGACAATTAGGCGTTAAGGGTGGTAAGTAACATGAAATTCAAGGCATACCCTCCAAGTCACGAATTTCCTTTTGCATTCTATGTTGTAGGCAAAAAAGGCATCAAAGTAACAAAAAGACAAGGTATGCTTTGCGCCTCTGGAGGGAGTGCGCAGGTAAATACAGACATCGAAGATGAGTTACGTAGAATCGGCGTCAATCTAGAAAAGACATCAATGGGCGAGCTTAAACGAATCTTTTTGTCCAAAGGAATGCTTGCACACAGTTACGGCGCAGGAAGCAGCGCAAATAAAGACTTTCACGAAAGTAATACCTATGAGGTCAAGCTTAAAAAAAGCCCTGACGCCATTATCAGAGAAGTTTCAAAGTTAGATATAAGTACATGCCCTTTTAGAGACTCTACGCGAAAAGAAGTTTCTGTTATCATCTCTAGCAATGAACCTCGTGAACTTCTTAGCTTTTTTGAAGACTCTAAAATCTTTGATATTACCATGGGCCACTTACCTGTTGCCGATATTGTTGCTACAAATTCAGCTACGGGTGACACACTCTTTATTGAACGTAAAACAATTCATGACCTTTATGACTCGGTAACTAACAACCAGAGAAGTCATGATCAAAGCGAAAGGCTATTTGATGCGGTAAATAAACTCAAAAGAGAAGGAAAAAGAGCAAGAGCAATTTGGTTGATCGAGGCTCAGACCGAGGGGCAAAATCTTATACACAGCTCTTTAGAGTGTGTCCAGAATGTTGATGGCCTCATCAACTACTTTGATATGATCAACGACCAAAGTGTGCATCAGACTTGGAGCATGAAGCACACAGTTTACGTGGCTAACAAATACATCCAAGGTTTTTTCGAACAAAAACTTGCTTATCCTGTAAAAACAGGCAATCCCAATATCATGAGATCTAAGCAAGAACGGATAAACGCAAAATCTACATCAGTAAAGAATATTGAGTCTGGCGTTGTCCGCCATACTAGCTCAGACTTGGCGCAGATGCTAAGTTACATACCAGCCATCAACACCAAGGTCGCGAGAAATCTTGCAAGTACTGGAAAGAGCTTTGCAGAAATCCTTCAGATGAATGTAGATGAACTGCAAAAAATACATGGCATTGGCGATAAAACAGCAGAGCTTATTTATAGTACATTTAATACAAGAAAAGTTGATTAAAGACATGAAGTGGCTGATGTGGGAAAAGGGAAGGCAAAAGAGTGGCTATGACAAGATGCTCATCGCTTCGCTGCCGTTCCCCATTCCATTTGATTTCTACATCTTGCGATTTCCTGAAGGTAGTGAAATTAAACCGCATACGGACCCAACTGGTGACCGCCGACACTACCGACTAAATTGGATAATCAAACCCGCACAAAAAGGTGGTAGCTTTGTTTGCAATAATTGCATTATAAGAACGCGCCACTTTTTCCTCTTTAGACCTGACATTGAAAAACACGCTGTAACAAAAATAGAAAAAGGAACAAGATATGTTATCAGCATAGGATGGTTGAGAAAGTAACCCGAAAATGGGATGACATTGAAGTTTTACTTCAATATAATACAACCTCTATTTTATAAGGTTGTATTTATGAACAAAATTAAAGGTGCAGGTGGCACAAAAGGCGGTATACCAAGTTTTTTCGTGGGACTTGGCATGATGGGCATTGGATTTTACTTACTTTTAAGCAAAATCATGCTTACTAGCAATTTTGGTATGGGTTACCGCCTATATCATCACGCTAATGCGTTCGGCTCAGGCATGAACTTTGGAATAACAACAGGAATGATTCTTGTGCCTTTAATAATTGCTATAGGCTGGATATTTTACAATGCGAAATCCATATGGGCTTGGTCCCTTGCTATCGTATCACTAGGTGCGATGATTTTTGGCGTTATCTCCAGCTTAAAGGTAACAATGCAACCTATGAACTCATTTGATTTCATTATGATCGCAATTCTGGCTTTCGGAGGCTTAGGCTTACTACTTAGGTCTTTAAAAGACTCAGATTCACAATAAAACGCAAACTCTAGGAATAATTAAAATGTTAAACAAAACACAATTAAAAACCATGCTCACGCTTCAAGACAAAATGAACAAAGCAGTCGACAAAAACTGGATCGAGCTGGGTCGAGCATGGCTGAGAGCAGCTATGGTCGAGGGGTGCGAGGCCGTCGAGCATTGGGGTTTTAAGTGGTGGAAAGCTCAAAATAAAAACCTTGAGCAGCTTCAAATGGAGCTTGTCGACATTTGGCATTTTGCCTTGTCAGACATCATTGTTAAGTTTGGCGGAGACATTGATAAGTCGGCACAGAATGTCGCAGAATTAATTGCCGAAAATGTCGATGTTGTTACATTTGATGGCAAAGACTATGAGCTATCAAGCTTAGAGCTTCTTGAGAAGCTTGATCTCATGATCGGTCTAGCCGCTGCAAAACGTTTCAGCGTACCTCTGTTCCTAACCATTCTTACAGACTGTGAGATGACTTCTGATGAGCTATATCGTCAGTATGTAGGCAAGAACGTTTTAAACATCTTCAGGGCAAACAATGGCTATAAATCAGGCACTTATGTAAAAATCTGGGACGGTCAAGAAGACAACGAGCACCTAGTCAAGATTTTAAATACACTCGACACAAACGATGCCTCGTTCAGCGATAAGCTTTATCAGGCATTGGAAAATCGGTATAAGCCATTGACCAACCACGCGTAAATTACAGAAGGAGAAGGCGGTTTTTACCGCCTTTTTAGTATTATGATAACATCTCAAAAATACGAAAAAACTTCTTGGATTAAAGAAAGGTATAGAGAAATTGGACCTTCCATTTTTTTTGGTTCTCTTATGTCTGCTTTGTTTTTTTCTTTCTGTCTATATCTAGCTGTCAAAGGTATTATTTACCCTATAAAAGAAGGTAGTCCTGTAGGCTATTCATACGCCGAAAACCATGGAGCGTTTTTCAGTAAACTTGATAAAAGCGCAGCAAAGGATCTTCCTGACAAGCTTCAAAAAATATTAAATAATTTTGATGATTATTATGTCAGCTCTCTTGCGTTTGAATCATCCGATGACTTAAGTAACGTAAGCCAGATAATTGTTTACTCCACATCAAAATCTCTAAGGCTAACAAGAACAAAAATGTCAAATTATGAGAGTGTATTAGGTAAGCAATTTGAGACAACTTCTGCCAGATACCAAATAGGTTACAAGCCAAAGAAAAGACTGGCGAAGATGGGAGAAAATCTCAGCAGGGAGAGTCTATATAGCATAGATGAAGAGCCTGAACGTCTTTTCCATATTCAACGTCAAGCAAGAAGCTTTATTCTTTATGACATTAAACTAGCACCATCATACAATGATGCTGTAGATGGTAATGCGCTTAGAGAAGCATTGGTTGGTTTGGGAATTCATATTTTCTGTGAAATATCAGATGGTCACTTTGACTTTCCCCCTACAGCAAAATCATTTTCATCAACATTAATAGGCGGCACTAGCAAAACAGCTTGTCGTCTTGTGGATGAAGGATACTAATTAAAAAGAGCGACTATCTTTGTCGCTCTTCATTTCGGCCTTCAAAAAATCTCTTTGCTGATGCAATAACATCAGCAGGCAAACAATCCCTTTTTATGTTGCCTATCACATTACCCTTTCCATCTTTTTTTATCGGAGAGTTTGCTGACAAATACACAATACCTCCACTGTTTTTGACCAATAGTATTCCTGCCTTATGCGCCCAGTCCATATGTCCTATCGCTTCGTAAAGACTTATGCAATCTTGACCGTCCCAAAATCCGCTCATGTTGACTCTCCCCTAATACAAAAATGTTTTTCCATAAACTCATCGCCATACATAATAGCCTCATCCAACAGTTCGAAATCCCACATGTACATCTGACGTAACAAATTCTCTGTTTGATTGGACCATCTTTTATATGCCTGCCCCCTCTCTATTCTTGTCTTTTTTTCCTTGGCTATCGAGTTTGTTAGTCTGTTGGTAAAGTCGAACACCCCTTTTGACTTATGCAGTATATGGTAAACCCATGAGCATCTCCCTTCCCCACCTGCGTGACCTACTGCAATAGCATCTACAACATGAACAATCTCATCGTTGCTAGTAACAGCCCTCTGGACATAGATGTCGTCCTCAAACAGGTCTATAATTATATAGGGTGACATTGTATTGCCAAACATATCAATCAGGTCAACATCCCTATCTGTAGAACTCACAGCCTTCATTGATCTTATCTGGTCAATATCCAGCATCTAAATACCCTTTTTTGACTTTACCTTTTCAAGTAAGTAACTCTTGATAACTTGAAGGTTAGGAAAACTATCTGACCCTATATGTATCAACTCACCTTGAAACCGCTCCTGACCACAACCCTCTGTGCAGTTATCCACCAGCACATCAGCTATTGCGCGACTTTTGTCTGGCATCATATAAAGGCGATGGCACATCTCCATACCAAAAAGCTTCTCTACGTTATAACGCTTTTCTGTGTAAGACATTGGGTTAAGTACACTTGGCGCGGTACAAATGGCGGGAGTTATACCTTCAGCATCTAAAAGCTCCTTAATCACATCTTGAGCATACGGCATAGGCTCAAGCTCTTGATAAAAGCCATATGTTGATTGAGGATAAAGGTGGCTAGGGTTAGCTTTCAACGCTTCAGCCTTGGCTCTGTCATACTGTACCAATGTATCATCCAAATCGAACATAACAAACAAGCTATTCGACATCGTCACCATCCCTCTCTATCGTCTCTAACAAATCCACCACATCATCCTCGGACGCCCCTTTCTCAATAAGCGCCTTTATGAGGCCGTTAACTAGCAACTCAGCATCCGTGTCGCCAATAATGGTTTCTGTAGACAAGTAACACTTCGGGCAACGATTATATGCGCGGTAAGTTGATCTCGCCATCACCCCACAGTCATCGCACTTCGCAATATTTAACTGACTCATAAGCCTATATTCCTATCAAAAAGTATTTTTTCCGCTCCTCTTGCGACGCGATAGAGCTTTGCAGAACGTCCTTTCGACTTACTCTTACCCTCTACTTCTTCAAGCGCTCCGCTACTTTCGATACGGCGGTAGATAGAGCGAGGCTGTATTTTAGTCCCTATGATAATCTCAAGCGTTTTTAGCAGATGAGCAATAGTGAATTCATCAGGAAGGCAATATGCTGGTATAAAGCTGTATAGTGCCTTCTGACGCATTCTGTTGAGTGCAACATCAATAATCTTTCTGTGGTCGAAAGCGACAGGTACATCATTTAACTCACTAAGCTTAAACCATTTAACGTCATCTACTGTGCTTATATTAACCTCAGCTTTTTGCCTATCCATAAGCGCCCAGTATGCTTGAGTCACACTCCACCCTCTCGGATCTCTATTTGAACCTGAGAATGTCTGTAACTGCTCTAGGAATGGAGGCTCAATACTTGTCTTCTCTTTCAGCTTTCTTAAGGCTGTAATTTCGGTAGATGCATCTTTATCTAGGTCAACAAATCCACCTGCTAGACCCCAAGATCCTATAAAAGGCTCGATAGCCCTTTTTGCCAGCAATACACAGATCTCATCATCAAGAATGCTAAACAAGACACTGTCTACTGTAAAAAGCGGGTTTTTAAATTCTTTCATGACTACTCCTTTTTTGTCATTATGTCAAAAAGAGGCGTGGTTGTCAATCTTTTTTATTGCTTTTAGCCTTAACACCTATTCTCCGCAAAAAATAAATCAAAACTATTTTTCATTATATTTCATTTACTTATATATCTTTTTGTCACTATGTCAAAAAGTTGCTTGATCAGGATCTAAAGGATCGCATATACTTTTTGACATTGAGACAATAAGTGAGTTTAAAAATGAAATTATTAATAAACAAAACGGTGCAAGTAGAAGTTAATACACTGACGTTTAACGGCGGCGAGCTGCAAGTGAAGCTAGGAAATACAGACATTAGAGAGGGTGATGTAGCGAGCATCACTACGCGTTTAACATCAGCAGCATCAATTATGGAGCTTATGCTGGTGGTTGATGCACTAAGACGCATCCAACCCAACATTAAAATAGATCTGAAATGCGCTTACTTCCCATATGCGAGACAGGATCGGGTTTGTGATCAAGGTGAAGCACTTAGCGTTAGCGTAGCAACAAACATAATTAATAGCTTGCACCTCAATCGTATTACTGTCACAGACGCTCACAGCGATGTGACTACCGCACTACTTAACAATGTCACTCATAAGACTCAAATAGACGTTATTGCTGACTATAAGCCTATTACAGACCTATTAACGTCTGAAAATACAACGGTATTGGCCCCTGATGCTGGAGCTAGCAAGAAAGCGATGACTTTGGCTTCAAAGTACCAATCGCAATTTGTTCAGGCTCTTAAAAAACGATCTATTAAAACAGGACGCATCGAATACACACAGATATGTGGCGACATTCAGGATCGAGACATCTTCATTGCGGATGATATTTGTGACGGAGGCGCGACTTTTATTGCTCTAGCCAAAAGCCTTAGAGAGAAAGGCGCTAAAAGTATCACCCTATTCGTCACACACGGCATTTTCGCCAATGGTATTGCGCCTCTAGCTGAGTATATAGACAACATCTACACAACAGACTCTTTTCGTGATGCTCGCGATTATGAAAACCACCCTTCTTTAAACGTTATTTCACTATAAACAAACTATTAAATACGAGGATTTTTACTATGACCACATTCAACGCTAACGCCATCACTGCTTCTATGGCAAAAGACGTATATAAAGAATTTCACCGTCAGGCTTATCACTATGATACGAAGAAAGTTTATGCCAATTACACATCTAGAAGCGGCAAGCTAAGTAATATCAGCGGGAACGACAAGGTCGGCTTCGTAGGCCTTCAGTATTTCATCTTGGACTACCTAATGGAAGAATGGGATCTCTTCTTCAAAGCGCCTCGTGAAATTGCAGTCAAAAATCATAAGCGAGTACTTAGTGCCATGTTGGGTTACGAGGTTGATGTCGCCTACCTTGAGGAGCTGCATGATCTTGGATACCTACCTTTACGCATTAAAGCGCTACCTGAGGGCACGATGGTCCCTTATGGCGTCCCCCCTATTACACTTGAGAATACTCATGACAACTTCCCATGGCTAACTAACATGATTGAAACTGTTATGAGCTGTGAAAACTGGGGAATACAAACTTCATTTACTACTGCTGTTGAGTATTACAAAGTATTTAAAGAGTTCGCCAGAAAGACGGGTCTAGACGAAAGCTTCGTTCCTTTCCAAGGACATGACTTTAGCTTTAGAGGAATGTTTGGACGACAAGCGGCGGCTATGAGTGGATTTGGTCACCTAGCATCTGGCTTGGCGGGTACTGATACTATTCCTGCGGTACTATTTGCCGAAAAATATTACGGCGCAGACGTAGATAAAGAGCTTGTAGGTACTTCTGTTAATGCAACAGAACACTCTGTGACATGCTCATGGCTTATCGAAGGAGAGATTGAGTTCTTCCGTTACTTAATGAGAGAACAAGCTCCTACAGGCGTTTTAAGCGTTGTGTCTGATACATGGGATTTCTGGGAGCTGGTGGAAAAATATCTACCAGTTCTGAAGGATGAGATCATGGCGCGTGAAGGTGCATTAATCATACGTCCTGATAGCGGCGACCCTGTCCATATCTTAACAGGATATAAAGTTTCTCCTCACAAAGACTACGCAAGCAGAGGCATTAGCATGGAGTCGACTATCAAACGTGCTAAAAACGAAGGCTATGAAGCGATACTATGGGACGAAAAGACAGTTTCTTGCCAGCCTAATGAAGAAGGCCGAGAGCTGATGGAATGTGAAGTTAAAGGATTAATAGAGTGCTTATGGAATACTTTTGGCGGAACGACTACCGAGAAAGGCTATAAACTACTCGATGAGCATATTGGTGCTATTTACGGAGATGCTATTACTCTAGAGCGCCAAAGGATAATCCTTCAAAGATTAATGGACAAAGGCTTTGCTTCTAAAATCGTTTTGGGTGTTGGCTCTTATAGCTACCAATATGTCACTCGCGACACTCATGGCTCTGCGGTTAAAGCCACCAGCATTGTGAAAGATAAAGAGAGGTTAGCGATATTTAAAGATCCCAAAACGGACAAGAAGAAAAAGTCTGCGAAAGGCCTTATTAAAGTTGATTACAACGAGCAAGGCGTCATCACTGCCTATGACGATGTAAGTGAAGAGGAAGAAAAACAAGGACTACTGGAAACAGTATTCGAAGACGGCAAATTGATCAAACGCCAAACTCTCGCTGAAATACGCGCTCGTGTCGATAAGTATATTGATTCTGAACTCAAACATATAGCTTAAAACATTATTGACAAGCCCCTTCATATGTGTTAATATGTGCTCATTGCTGCTTAAGTATATCTTTGTAAGCCAGCAATGGGTCATTCCACCCACCGCCCCATATGGCAAACGGAATATTTGATTTGGAGCTTACATTATTCACTTTAATGAGCGCTAGGTCGGTAACGGGGCAACTAACATATAGCGTTAAACAAAACATTAAAGGTCTATAATGAATAAAGCTATTCCATTTAATTCTGTTGAAGAGTTCAGAAAAGAAGCAACTTTACTTACCAAGCAGTTTAAAAGCCTGAAGTTAAGCACAATCAAATCAGCCATTTCAAAACGCCATGGCTTTTCAGACACACGCGCATTTGAAAGCTTTATAAGCAGCAAAAGCTCTAACTCATTCTTGAGCGAAAAAGTCTACCCATATGCGGAGTGCAACACCGATAAAACAGTTTCGCTGTTCAAAAGGGTTCCTTTGCCATCAGGCAGCAACGTTAAAACCATGAGCAAGGATGACATCGTCCTCGCCCTAGCCCATAACACCTCTCTTCCAGTGTACGCTGACAGCACTCAGAGCATAGAGAGTTTGATTCAAGGCCTCCAGCCTTATGCAGAGACATTCAAGGTTAAAAACGACCCTAATAACGAAGAACAAATTATTATAGAAGTAACCGTGGAATTGGAAAGTAAAGACCTACGTAACACGGAGTTTAACCCTTTAATATACATAATTCTTAACGACAACCAGAGCACTGAATACCCTAGTCTTGACGACAAAGATAGCACCATTAATATTAGCGAATCACAATGCCCATTTTACCTATTATTTAATATAGTATTTAATGAGATTAAGAAAATATTTTACGACGACAACATTTACAATACTAACCTTGTTGGTAGAGTTCATGAGCATACTTGTTACGAGATATATAAATACTGGGAAGCGCTCAATATTGAAAATTCACACCCTCATTTTAAAAACTATCTGAAAAAGCACGGCTCAACTATCGAGCTAATAAGAGACATTTACCATCAGGTGCTTTCCATGTTCTCTTTAAGCCTAATCAAAGAGCAAAAAGAGTATTGCAGTTACGATTATGGCAAAACACTAGCAGACAATATTTCTGAGGTTTGTGACAATGTAAATATTGATAATTCTGCATTTATCACTGTACTATCATCCTTACAGCTTACTTACGTTGACCCCAACAAATAGTGAGACTACCTTAGCCTGTTTTTTTTGGAAGAGCCTCAGCATAAAGTAGAGGCTCTTTATTCTTGATGTTGATATTTGCGTCACATTTTGAAGAGGTTGGGAAGGTTCACCCTGACCACCCTGAATACAAAATCAAAATTAACAAGATCCACAATTAACGCTAATAGAGCCTTATTAATACATACTACAGGCGAATTTTATGCAATAATTGAACTGCCTGTACATGGCAAAGTGCTGTTCGTAATAAATTTCACGAAAAACTAATCGCCCTATTATAGGGTGGTTTTAGAAACACGCATTAAGCAGTACCATAAAGTCGCGGCAAATTAAGAAATCTAAAAGGACTCTCATGAATTTTGAGCTAAAAAAACCTTGCAAAAACTGCCCTTTTATCAAAGAAGAACACCGAAAGGAAAACAAGGGGTGGCTTGGTAAAGCAAGAGCAAAAGAGATATTCGACTCAATGGCAATACATGACTATAGCTTCCCTTGCCACAAAACGACCAAGCCTGACAGCGAAGAACTTGATATGCAACTATCTTCCACATCGCAACACTGCGCAGGTGCGCTTGCTCTTCAGGAGAAGCTAGGATTTGCAAATCAAATGACGCGAATAGCTGGGCGACTAGGAATCTACAACCCCAAGGAACTCATTGACACGGACAAAATTGTCGACTCAGAAGAAGAGTTTGTTGAATTACATACTCGTTCCAAATGATAGCCCGTATCGTCCCTGTGACTGCCACAGGGACGATTAAGCACTACGTTAATGACTTAGGTTTATCTATTACGCTAAACTGCCAACCTTTGCCGCTGAGGGTTAGTGAGGATAAATGAGCAGAAATAAACTTACCATTCCTCTCACAGTAATTACCACCTACACTCAACTCTTCCATTAGAAGCTTCCTCATATCCTCTGAGTCTCTATATATGCCTGTAACCTGAACAACGGGATCGTTCATATCCGTAGGCAGACTAGAAAGTAAAAAAACAGCAACATTTGACACCAAAGAAAAGTATTCTAATTCACCCATAGGCTCAAAGCTCGGCGCATTGACTATCCAGTCACACCCTATGCTTTTTGATTGAACGCAAACAACTGAAAAACCTCTAGAAATAACATGAGGAACATCTATCAATATTGCTTTGCGACCTTCACTCATATCATTTCGGTACAATGATGCGCCCAAGGTTACTGCAATTGAACTTCTAAATAGCAATGTTGCTACTTTAGATACAAACACTGAATGCCTAATATTAGGGTCAGCAACAACAAAAAAAGCACCACTCCCGTAAAACGAAGTCTCAAAAAGATGATTATCGAAACCTTGTACGTCGCTTTTTAGAGATTCCAAGTAACTATCGAAAGAGAGGTAGAAATTTTCACTTAGATAAAACTTTCTTACCATCCGAGATAGTGAGGATAAGGAGAGGTAGAAAAAAGACATGTATGCTTGATTTGTAGATAAACATGCTACAGCGTCGTTAGGACAAGCATACTTTTCTGCATAGCTCTGTAACTTTGCGTCAAAGCTACTATCTAACCCACCCTCATTATCTAAATGCAACAGCTCCACAGTATCATTAATAAAGCTTGCTTCTATACTGTCATCCTCTTGGGCTTTCCCGCCTACATGTTCAAGTAAGCTCTTTAAAATGATAAGTGACGACTCTTTCTCAAAATCGTTGCCGTAAATGACATCATCATCATTTTCAGAACTAATCTCACCTAGGGCCAAACTTATAGGGCTTCTACCATGACTATCAAACGCTAGTGGATGAATACGAAGTGGCTTAGACGATAAGTTATCCTCTCCTATGCTTGAGCCTGTGGTATTTAGAATGTAAGACTCTCGACCATCATTGAGCAATTCAAAGACAGGAACAATTTCATCCGCGACATGAGGATCTAATACAGCAAAACCACCACCCTGAGTTAACCTAGGAATAGACAGTTCAGCGTAGACCTTCACCCTATCATCATACTGTCTTATTTGAGTCATGACTCCCCTAGCCAACTGCTTATCAGGAATGTCTCTAAGCTTTTTGACATCAACATTTTCTGAAGAGAATAATTTATTAATTAACCCTTTACTTGATAGGAACTCATCACAAAAACTTGCTGCAATCTCCTCATACACGCCTTTATCAGATATGTACTTGGTGATAATAAGTTTCTTTCTACCTTCCAATGCTACCTTTTCTAGCTGGTTAGCTAGCGTGATATTCATATACCCTGAAACACTATTCTCATAACGTGATACTTTGTTATTGTTGTGATAGCTCGCCATCTCGTTATAGCTTTTCCACCCATAGAATGACGCCACCACATGTTGTGCGGTAGATAGATTAGATGAAAGGCCTTTTGACTTTAGGAACTTATGGAGCTTTTTAGCCTCTTTTGTGATCAGGCTCAGATCGTTAAACGTAAATTTCATATAAATACCCAGTATAATAAAGATAAAGTACAATTTGCGCTCTCATTGCAACATGATCTTCACCTGACTAGCAGACTGAATATTCATAATATTTTACGTTAAGTGCCCCAATAGGCTTGCTCCAATTACGGTGAGAGACAGCATGGCGCTTAACCGCCATGCCGATAATATATACCAACTATTTTATTATATGCAAGCGTTAGTATTCAAATTCGTGATCCAATTGCGCATTTACTCTTACTGAATCACTAAAGTCATGAGATGTATTATTATAAACAGCCCTTGCTTCCCTAGTCTTCTGAGCTAACTCTGAATTACTCATACCCTGCAACACGGAACTGTTCATCGTAATATGGTCAGACATCACATGCATTGAAGCAGTTACAGTATCGTTAACCAACACATCAAGTTGTGAATTTGAAATTTGAGCAACGTCAATATCATTATCTCTTATCACTTCTTTGAGAAGCGACAATGCTAGCAGCGGATTGTAAGGATTCTTAACTTTATACAAACAATCATCTATAGAGCTTTGCATTTGCCTTGCAGCATCACTAAATCCTGCACACACACCCTCACTGGAAAAAGCGCTCCTGACTCGCTCACTGTTTAGCGCCGACAGAACCGCATCATCAACACCACTACTCGACATGGCTTGTCTTAGAATAATCATGTCCGCCGACTCCTTCACTATACGCTCTGAATGTTCTTTGAGCATAGCATCTATATGATTATCAAACGCATCTTCGCCCTTTTCAGCGATCAATAGCTGACCTAGCTTTGCTGCACCGTATAGCGTTGCCCTGACTTCTATTTCCGTGTTTGAGTCATGATATTCTTTAGCATCATCACCCATCGTTCGGGTGAGCATACGATCTTCTAAATGTGTGTGTTTTAACTCATGAAAGATCGTATCAATCGTATACGAGTCATTGTATTTGAAGGTATCCATATGGATATATGCATGGTCATTACCATGCTTATCTATGTAATTTGTGGCGTAGGCAAAATGCTTCTTGCTATCAAATTTATTCTTATAGGCTGATGCTTTTTCTTGAACTAACAACTTATCTAATTCGACCATAGAAACGCTATTAATCCTTCCATTCATCTCCATTGAAACAACTAAGCTAGGATCTTCATCAAGAGTAACGACACAACCACCCAAAGTTACCTGACCTAAGTTCAGCGGCCTTCCTGAAACATAGTCATGAACACCTGCTGGCATATTGAGCGCATCAACATCTTCTATGCCGATAACATGTTTAGCAAGATTATCAAAACGACTTCCACCCGATTGCGCATAATGGCTATAAACGTCTTCACCTGCTAATTTTAACTGAAGTATTTCATAATCAACCGCTTTTACAACCTTATCTTTTTTCCCTTCAAGCTTTCCATTCTTCTCTTTCTCATACCACCCTAAGAGTTCATCTATCTTATTGTAGCGAGCTTTTATTGCATCATCTCTGGAAAGCACCACATCACCTCTTTTAACGCCCCTCATTTCGAGAACATCCGAAGGCGAGCATGGTGCAACATCAACCAATTCTACAGGCATTTGAGTCCTAGCTCTCTCCTGTATTGCAGCTACCGTTGTTGGCTGCCAGTAAGCATTATTTAAAGTTTGAGAGTGCTTTGCAACGTCATCTGCTAGAGCAGGACTACTCAACATCGCCGCGCCCAAAAGCGCATTACCTAAAACTTTCATACATACCTCCCTTATATTTCTTTTTTGTTTAGTGCCAACAGGACTACCACTTCATCGTTATCTTGCACTAACTCCACCCGCATGACTTTTTGATGAAACATTGTCAAAAGCACCTTTTTGACATCAATATCAAGCGCAACCACATCTAAGACCACGCCATTCAGCAAGCCCATTATTTTCAGGCCAGAAGTCGAAACCTCAAATATAAAGCTATCGCTTTTCTGAAGCGCCTCTCCTGAATAATCCAAGCGGACTTGGTATTCACCATTAACCATTCGCATCTGTGCCATAAAACACTCCTTATATAAAGCTTCTATTATACCACGTATTTAATTACAGCCGTAAATGAATAATACCTGTCAAAGCATATTGATATTTTTTATAATTGTGTTATAATAAAATCATTGAAGCAAGGGGTAAAGAACATGCTATTTCATGATGAAATTGAACAAAAGGGCAAGCTACTTAAATTCTCACAGCTACCTGAAGAAGCGAAAAAATCAATTATTCAGTACATGTGCGTTGAGGGAGATAACGACGACTGGTCACCTCTAATTGAGGACATCATCCTTGAGGATGATATTGACTGGGAACGCGCAATTAGCGCTGTAACTGCAAAGCATGGTGAACGTGAATATACTTACTATGAAATGCCCCGCGAAACCTTCGCCGAACTAATCATGCAAATGCCAAGCGACTTCGCTGGCTGGTATGATACATTCGAAGAATATCACCAATGGTACGCAGGTGGTGAAGATATGCCTGAGCACGGTTCAGAAAAGCGCTGGCCCGCTTTAGCATGGGATGATGATGAAGGACTTGTCGACGGATGGCATCGAACCCACGCCTACTACAAAGCTGGTCACGAAACCTTACCTTTCATTCTGTAATAAATAGCAGGGATAATGCGTATGACTCTCTTAGAATATATCTTTAGCGACAACAGACTGATTGACACACAACATGCCGCCGCACTAGAGTGCATAGACTGGTACGTCAATAATGATGACGAATATGTCGATCTCGAAACATGCGTTAGCTACCGCCAGAGTGCCACTGATGCATGGGATTTCGACAGCTTTAATCTTGCGGCAACATTTGATTTGCAGAACCAATCTCTATACTTCATTTTTGGCAACAATCTTGGGGATGGGATGAACGAAAAGTTCTCATTCACGTACTCGCCAGATATGGACATTGCAGAAGCATTTCAAAAAGCAAAATCAACATGCAAAGATAAAGCATTTTTAGAGTTAATGCATAAACATAACAGTGAAGTTGGCGATATTGTCAGCGCATTATCTAGATTGGTCGAAAGCCTCAACAAGGAAGTGTCGCAAAAGATTTATGTTCGTGTGACGAAACATAACCCCGAAACATTCAGTAATGAATACCCTGTGGGTTCTGAGGTCTATTATCAGCCTATTAAGGGAGAAGATACGTTTGAATTGACCAAGGTTAAATCTCCAGCGTGGAGGCTGGGTCACGGTGAGATTGTGGCTAAAATTGAAGGCAGAGCGGGTGGCGTTTTAATCTCTCACCTATACACACCACTCGCATAAATATAACTCTCAGACCCCGCAATCGCGGGGTTTCTTTTTCTCGCTATATTTCTCTACTGTGCACACTTATTACTGTTGACTTTTGCCATTTTATTGATATAATAGGACTTCAATTCAATTACGGATTGAGATTTTCCGACATGATACGGGGCGCGAACAGCTAATTAGCCATGCCAAACTTCATTGTTTTACCATATACACAATCTCTAAACTTTAGGGAGCGTGTCGCAGAGTTCGCAACGACAATAACTTCTCCCGCAAAAGGTTATCGAGATGAAAAATATTGAACTAAACGAGTCTAATCTTCTATCTATCGCACAGTTTCAAGCTGACACGTTCAAAGCAAAGGGAATAGAGGGTGTAGGAAAGATGCGATGCCTACAATCGCTCTGTCAGCACTTTTACAGCAAGTCTTACGAAGAGCTTAAGAGCACTATATTCGCCAACACTGATACCAGCTCAGACGATCACGAACATTGTAACGTTGTTGTATTAAGATATACGGCAGATCTTACTATAGTCGCTGTAAACGGAAAGGCTGAACATGCCTTTTGCAACACGGACTACCATCGTTATGACATTAAAGACATTGAACGTCTCGCTGCCCAAGTTGCAGAAATCAACAACACATCGTGGCGCACTGTGAGTCTACCATTGGCCCTGCCTGAGGAGGACGCACAAGGAGCGAGTGCCGTTATCCAATTAGCTGACGATATGAATATCTTTGACCACAAAAAGACATTGTTTGAGCTACTTCAGGAAGACGACGTTACCATCCTCATTAACGGTAACATATCGCCGTACACCTTGGATGGGGATATGGACCTCCACCTTCAGGAAGAAAGCGAGAGCGATGACGCTGATACTATGAATACGTGCGTATGGCACACAGAAACGTATGGTAATAACGGCGATTACCACGAATACTTTTTTACATTAAACGAGATAGCTAACGCAAAGCCGACAAGCGAACCAAATACATGGGTTATTAGCTATGAAATAAGCTCAGAAGAAAAGGTCGCTGTCATCATCAAAATCCGTTAAGAAACTTAAGCGCCGATAAAATGTTGGCGCTCAACTAATGCGCCAAAATAGCATTTGCTTCGCACTGTTCAAATGTTCATAATAGATGAAGTATTTGTATACGGAAATCTATTATGAACAATACACCAAATTCCAATCTTATTGACTACATAAGACACTTTTCCACCGCGAAAGAAATAACAGATCTGGCATTCCAACTAGAAACTGTAAATTACCTTGATGGCTCGCCAATGCATATTGGAAAAGCTAAACGATGCCTAGAAATCATTCTTAACATCTTGTGTGAACTTAGAGATTTAGGAAATATTGAGCTTGACCTTCAGCTAATAAAGTCGAGCTTGACGCTCGAAGGTATGTTAAGCCTCGTTAAATCAAAGGAAAAAGGGGTTGATACAAGCAGTCTTGAAAGTTACCTTTTTGATTATCCTGATATTAATCCTGCCACTCTCACCACCCTATCCGAAGCGCCCAAAGATGCCTTGGCGTTGCACAAGTTCTACTACGACTGTATGCACGAAAAGATAGCCACGCTTTTTCACATACTAAGGCCGCGCTAAAGCGCAGCCTTACTAGCAACATTACTTCTTCAGAGGGTAGAAGAGCTGCTTGAAAAAACCTTTAGGTAAAGGCGAAGTCGTACCATACTTTTGAGGCCAACGATGCTTGGGCAGGTGGTACGTCCCAAATAACCAATCGAACAGCGGCGTATGAGCGCAATAGTTCTTATCTATTGTCTCTTTCTCCGAGCTATGATGCCAGCCTAACTTAACATCCATATTCGCATGTATATACACTGCCTGAAATGCCGCTATGGCAACGTACAGGTCCAATGCTTCCTTACTCGCGCCAAGCAAGTATAGTGGAACCATGACGAGACAGCGCTCCCCTACCATGTAAACAAGATGACTTCTTGAACCGCTCATCCAATCTAAATGCTCCATGAACAACTCCCACTAAACGCTGAGCGTTTTGAAGGAGTTTCAAAAAGAAAACCTAAGCTGCCTTTTTAGGCTGGTTCCCAGCCTGAATACCTAACGCCCAGTTTAAATTAACTTGTGCACTGGCAACATCTCTGGGTTTTTCGCAACCACAGACGCACGAATGCCAGCGGTCTGCTAAGGATTTTTTCTTCTTAGCTCCGCAGTCTGGACAGGTTTGACTTGGCTTAACTTGCTTCGTTGGTACTTCAACGTATTCGCTACCAGCCTCTTCCGCTTTATAGGATAGCAAATTAAGAGTCATGGCTGGCGCTGTGTTCAGGACTTCCCGATTCAGGCCAGCTTTTTGTTTTACCATTTTACCATTTTTCTCAATAGTGCCTTTGGCACTGCGAGTCATGTTTTTAACGGTGAGTTTTTCGGTGGCGATCAAAGCCGCCACTTCCACTAATTTCGCAGTTTCTTTGTGAATAAAATCGAGTCTTTGACGGGCGATCTTTTGGTGAAGTCTGGCTATTTGATGCTTTAGTTTGCGATGGGTGCGAGTTCCTTTTTTTGCCAATGCCAGATGGCGCTGCAAAGATGCTAGTTGTTCTTTGCTATTTCTGAGATAGCGCGGATTCTCAACCTGTTCAAAATGACCATCCTGATCGACAGTCGAGAAATAATGAGAAACTCCCCAGTCTAAGCCAATAGCCTTAGTGCCACATTGTCTTTCAATGGAATCGTATTCCATTGAAATTGAGATGAACCACTCACCATTCTTGCGCATGATTTCGGCAGTTTTTGGCTTGCCGCCAACGTTTCTGGCTTTGCCTCGGATCTTGATGATGCCGACATCAGCCAAATAAACAGCACCATGCTTCTTCTCTTTTAGGTAAAGCCTCCAGCCATCACCATGTGACTTGTACCCCCAGCCTTTAAAGCGCTGAAACGGTTTAAAACGCGGGAAACCCGCTTTCTTATCACCTTTATTCAATCGACGAAAAAATCCGTCAAAAGCCAGTGCCACACGTTTTAAAGTGACTTGTTCGCTTTGGGCATTGGCATTGAAAATGCCATGCGCTTTGCGATTGTTGCGCCACAGTGTGTTGATTTTGCACTGCTCTGAAAAGTTAAGGTCGTAATCATAATTGCGGTACGTTTCGATGCGATCACGTAAAGCACAGTTGTACAACTGATGATGATGCACAAACAAATCCATCAGTGATTCTTCTTGCGAAGCCGATGGTTTTAGTTTGTATGTGACTTTACGGATTGCTTTTTTCATACAAATGATTATATTTAGTTATTATGAAAAAACAAGACTTAAACACTCTATATCACAGCGTTTATAACATTCATTATCATTTAGTTCTTGTAACTAAATACCGTCGTCGCTGTATCACAACAGAGGTTGCTGCGTACTTAGAATCTCAGTACAGAAGATTGCTGGAAGCTTGGGACTGTGAGCTTTTAGAGTGCAATGGGGAGTCGGATCACCTTCACCTCTTAATTTCTGCCAATCCTAAAGTTCAACCAAGTAAAATGGTTAACAGTTTAAAAACTGCCACATCAAGACTTGTGAGAAAGGAGTTTTCTGAGCACTTGGGTAAGTTTTACTGGAAGCCAGTTTTTTATAGCAGGAGCTATTGTCTGGTTAGCTGCGGAGGTGCACCACTTGAGATCGTAAAGCAGTATTTGGATCAGCAGGAAGGTTTTGATTAAAGCCACTATTTGTGGTGGTGCGCCTTTCACCACCACCTAAATTAACTCGCTTTGGCTCATTAGATTTAGATGGAGCACTTGGCGCTATGGGGTAGAATGGTGCACCGCATGGAACTTCCAAAGCCAAGGCACTTCATGAAACATGCGATGATTCCAATAGAGGACGAAGTCTGCTGCCATCATCAACCCCAATACTTGCAGCCAAATAGGCATATCTTGTACAAAGCTCTGGAACCCATCATGCACAGCCCAACCAAATAGCTTTTCTGAAAATCCATTCGTAACAATTAACAACACGGATATTAATAGATGATTGAATACGAAGTAGGCAAAGTCCAGACCCCAATCTGGGCGCAGAATGGCTTGGTCACGCCTATGCGGAAAAATCTTCTCCAAGAATACAAATAGAGCCGCAGAAACCAGAAAGGCCAGTAGCATCCAGTCAACACCCAATGAATAAGGCAGAGGCTCAACAGGCCCAACAGGCACTTCCCAGCCACCCGCCGCATAAGCCACCAGCGTTAGCATTATTCCTATCGCCCCTAGCCGCTTATTCTTGTTAATGATAAAGGTCACCATACCAAAGAACAGCGATGTATACATCCCGTACATCAGCACTTTTTGAAGAAATACCGCATCATACTCTGCCCTTAACTCAGTTGTTGTCAAATAAGAAGGAAACAAATAACACAGCACAGCAAGCAAACTACAAACGCCTAACACTACTGAAGCGATACCACTTATCTTCCCCTCCCCTACCACTAAATGATGAGGATTGTTGTTGTTTATTTTCATCTTGATTACAAATGCTTTTATAAATAATAAACAAACATAATAACCTTACTTCCTCAAAACTCAACAAATAGATTAACTAATAAAGATACTTTCGTTTACCTTCTTGCATTTCTTATCGTGACAACTTAGACTTCCCACCTTATTTTTAAGGAGTATTATATGAACTCGAACTGCCCTTTTGTCTTGCATGACGACAAGCAACAACTTTTCCTTCTATTATCTGAAAACAACATTGACGCCGCCAAAGAGCTTGTTTTAAACAGCAAAAGAGGTACGGTATTCTCTGACGCTGGATTTTACGCCATTGCCGCAAACAAGCCTGAATTCGTGGACTTCTTATTTGATAATCTAGATACTCTTGAAGGAGCGCCATTATCTGAGCTATTAAAGATGGCGTCATTTGCAACACAGCCTAACCACTACAGCGCTTTTGCCAAAGCGACGAAAGGCAAATTGATTGTGGATAACAGAGGATTTATTACCGATGCCTTTGTAGCGGCAACATGGAATGATAACGCAGAATTCCTAAACTGGTTGCTCGACAACGATTATACACCTCATGATAATTACCACACCGATAGTAAATTAACTTGGACTTTACTTGATGTTGTCGGACACCTTGGCCTTCATAAATGCGTGTGTGTACTGATGGCTCGAAACTTCAAGGCTACTAACTTCAGAAACATGAAAGATAATAGCTGGTCATACCCATGGCCTGAAGAAGAGCTGAACTCTATCGAGATATGGTCCCACATAACAAATGGTATTGAGGACAATTACTCAGATGAAGGCTTTTTCGGCGTGTCAGCAAATTGGTTCTCCAAGATGTCTAAGTCTGATAGCAATACGCGATATGCAGCGCTCGCTCTACTTCAAAAGCACTGCACTGAACTTGACATCTCAGCACTTGAAAGTATCGACGCGGCACGGCAGATAGCTCAGGAAAAGGGCAAGATAAAAGATTACCTTGAAAAACTAAGGACTCTACCCTTCTCCGAACTTTCAAAAGAGGATGTAATCATCCACCTCTTTTTCAACGCGCCGCTATTGAAAGAACCTTCTGATATTGAGCATGCACTTGACATGCTTGAAGATATTGACAATTCCCTAATGTTTCATCCTCTCTCTAATGACATTTTTTGCTTTGCACTCAAAAAACAAACTTACCTCAAGAGTCGCCTAAAAGAAATTGAAGCAATGCCTTTCGTCAGGCTAAACAATTCTTTACAAGGATTGCTTAACAGAGTGAGTGATGAAGATGAATGCGATTTGATAGATCTCGATGACCTTGACAGCATAATGCCTGATGAAGATATATTTCTTGACGCCGAACCTGAAGACCTCGCCGAAGACGACTCTGAAGAGCACTTCTGAAAGTAGCTAATTTTCCTAGCGCCCTGCTCAGGGCGCTATTGACCAACTGCATTAATTTTGTTATAATACTGCTATTATCGCAGATAAAAGGATAGATAGTGCCACTTCCATCAATAGCTAACACATTACGCCTTATTAGAGAAAGAGAATTAAGTGCTGTTGATATTGAGATCCTCATATATATCAAGCAAAACCCTGAATGTACGGGCGCAGAAATAAAAGATGCGCTTGAACTATCTCGCTCTCAATTGAGTCGCCATATCCTTTTCCTGTCAGCAGAAAAGAGCGCCAAGGATAAACTAAAGAAGGGTTCTGAAGGAAAGAGACTTAATACGCCCAAGGAAATGCCATTCATTTCTAGAAAGCAAAATGATAAGAATATTCAGCGTCCTTTACTTTCGCTTACGCAAAGGGGAAGTAATGTCATATCAGACTTGCTCAACTCTCTTAGCAAAGCCAATTAAGGCCTAGAATTAATATCATGAGTAAAGAGCTTATACAAAGAATTAATGTGGGCGATGCGAAGCGATGCACCTCTGCGACACTTGCTTACTTTTATAACGAAAGCGTCTGGAATCACTTTGTCAACTTGGGGAAGAATGACAACAGTGAGGAGTCAAAGGTATCCAATGTTTTGGAGATGTCCATTACTATCAACCCCGATTGTGAAATGATAATACGCATCGAGCTTGACTATCACAACTTCCGAATTATCAATTCTATGCTTTCTTTTAGAACATATTTGCAATCACCACAAAGCTTATTCGATACTACGCCCCTTTACACACTTAACGCAATAAGAGACTTAAGTAGCTCAGATCTTGTCGAAAAATACAACAGTCTAGATCAAGACGAAGCAATAATGTCAGGCCTAGAGAAAACAGATCCGTCCAAGGAGTTTGATGATGCCATTAAATGCGTAAAACAATTGCACAAAACGCTAGTAGGACTTATCTACCCCTACGAACCCACCACAGATGTTCGCTCTCACCTCGCCAAGCAAATATTTGCCTTCAATGCTCCTGAATATCAAACAGCGCAAGAAACTTTTGCAGATGACGACACAATTCCTGCAATACAGCTAGAAGTGTTTGATAATGTTGGAAGCATATTTAATGAATACTCTCTGGAAGACATCTTTTCAGCCATTGACTTCATCGTCAAGGACGTCAATGAAAAATCAAGTTACGATATGCTCATTGGTAGCATTATCAAAGCTGCTACAAAGAACACGCACACTAAAGAAATTGTCCAGTACCTTCTTAATGCTTTAGCAAAAAAATCAAACCCAAGAGCACCTGATGTCTATTTGTTCGATGCGATTGCTAAATCCTTTTTCTACACTACCGTATTCTCTGTTGAAAGCGATGCATTGAAAGACGTATTCATTACCAACATTCAATTACTTTATGAAATGCAGTGTCGATTTGATAGCTGCGATTACCGCAATAGCATCGAATACTTCGATACTGGCAGACTTTACCGCACCGCCCTTAAAAACAATCAAAATGACCTCGTCGAGCCTATGTACAAGGGCAATATCAGATACCACCAAGAGACTAGAAGCATTACCTTATCACAGGAGCAACGTGAGTATTTTATGAGTAATTTTGATGTGACTGCGATGCTGGTAAAACGCGCTAAATCTATAACTAATTTACCTAGCACACTCATCTATTTGGCTGGTGGAGTGACCCCTCTTTCATCTTACTTTGATAAAACCGAGTCTCATAGTTTTGTATGGTTAGTAGAGGCATCAAAAGAATTACATGATATAGACGTAATGAATACCATCTCACAACTACCTGAATGGCAAGCCCAAATAGTCGTTGAAGCATTGTGCTAATCTAGTTGACATTTCACTCTAATTTTGTTATTATGTAAAAACAAACTGAGTTAGGGATAAAGACAAAATGCCAGACAATAAATTCGCACAAGTGTTACTTTCAGAAGCGTCTAATGAAAACTCTTCACTTCGCAGCTCTTTAGCTAACACCATCCTTCGCGTGAAAGATGCTAATAGAGCGACTGACAAGGCACTGCAAACGCTAGCCAGCTTTGCGAAAGAGAATGGCGCTGAAAAAGTAACAATTAATGAATTGGAGAGCGCCACCAGCGATATTTTCTCTACGGTGAGTAATGCTATTTTTTACAATGCCAATTCCGTCACCATTAACCCTGCAATCCCTAACTCACCAAGCAAATCACCAAAGGGGATTGCTGATAAAGTAATTCAAGAAGTAGCTAATGCACTAGGGCAAAATTAAACGATGAACGGCCTTCATCGCGACCTAATCGAGTATCAGCATGGTTATTGCTATATCTTTGCTATAGCTGTTGCCCAGCTTTTGTCTCGTGATATTGCTCTCGTATGGGACATAGAAGCCACGGATGATGATTTAGAGCTTATCGGGGAAGACTGTCTTGTTCATGCTTTTGTTACCAAAAACGGTAGTGATGCTATTGATGCTGGTGGCTATCACGAGTCTATGCAAGCCCTGATTGACGAATACCCATGCAATACGGCAAGACAGGAAACGGCATCTATCGACGATGTGTATCGCATCGCAAAAGAAAAAGGCTGGGAAGTTCCAAGCAAGGATGAAATAGACTCGCTTGTTCTATTCATCAAAGAAGCTCAACATTGCAAAATTCAGGAAATGCAAACGCTATGAGAAAAGACAAATACCCCTCTCTAGAACATTATGTTGAAGCCGTCATTAAAGAAGAGGAGGCGTCTGCGGAGCTGCCTGTCAGCCTTTTAAAGGGCGTTTCAGACGACATTCTTATAAAACACCTTCAGAGTGTAACCAGAACACCTGAAACTGAACACACTGCTTACATCATTGCTTGCTCATTTATACGCGCCACTGTGCGTGGGGAGCGACTCGGCATCGCGCTTAGGCTTCTGAAAATTATCCTTACTTATTTAAGGGATGATCACGCTGACATGAAAGACGTCTATGTTAATGGTGTCATGAAAAGCCTTTCTCTGCCTGCCATTCTTCGCTGCCAAACGCGGTTTTTAGAACATGCAATAAAAACCGAACGTGAAACCACAAGCGAAGCATGGATTGACAAAGAAATGCTCGAAGACGCCGCCCTCGTGGGAAAGGAAGAAGGGTCCGAAATAACAACTATGCTTCTTGCTGCCAACGGCAATAGTACGCTTATTCAAAGGGCTTTTGACTCAGCCATTAGCAGAGGCATTCTGTGGCAAGCAAAGATATTAATTGCACACGGCGCTAACATCGACAGGACTAACGAGACATCAATCAGAGAGATGTTTGGCGCACCAAAGTGGGCACTAAAAACACTGGCAGAAGAAAACGCCCACATCTTACCCTTTTTATTTCGCCGTTACGCTCGCATTTCGACACGCAACCCTCTCAGTTATCTAGAGGAGTGCCCTGACTGGCAGAAGGCCGTTGTTATGAATGAAATAGCCTCATGCTAGAGCGACGTCGTATTACAAAGATACTGAAAGGATACATTGCGCATGAGCAGTATGCGAGCAGAGAAAGTCTCGACGCCCTAAGGCGCAATGAATATATATACAAAAGCCCTAATCCATATCGCCATGAGATGAGGCATGCCATTCTCAATTATAAGACTGAGACCATAAAGTCGGCGTTTCTAGAAATAGGAAGCGTTTTGCACAAAGAGAGCAATTCAGATGTTCAATTAAGTATATTAAGGCTCTTTTTTGATGCGGCTTTTACGAGAAATGATGCCTCCCTTTTTTCAGAGCCTGTGCTTTATGGTTTTGGCTGTGTCCATGGTGCGCCTAAGGCTCGCTTGTCCACATTAAGCGCATGTACTTTATCCTTGCCCATTGAAACTTATGGTGGAAATCATTTTGTTCTTCACGAAATAATAAATAACATTGGCAAAAAAAGAGCCTTTCACGATGGAGATGGGGTCAGCCTCATTAAGTCACTTTTGTCACGGGGAGATGAAGAAGGCGCACGACTCGTAATCCACCATTCTAATAAAGAGGCGTTAACTATATCAATGCATATGAACGACCTCTATACCGAGCATGGGAAGCCTGCAATTATCATGTTGTGCAAAGAGGGGGTGGAGCTTTTACCCAACGCACTTCCTGACGATGCGGTAGATGAAATCTTTGGTGACCCTAAGCAATTACCTCACTCGCTAGATCCTTCACTCGTGAGCGCTCTACCTTTGATTATTAATCGCATAGCTAAAGCTAAAGACATATGTCCGTTAAGCTTTACTTCAGAGCTACCTGAGTGGCAAAGAGACATTGCAGCGAAGACACTGCTAGAAATAATGTGTTGACATTAAGCCTGTTTTTTGTTATTGTTAAATGACAATACAGGAGCTTTCTACAATGTCAAAACTACAATCACATCATGACGCGATTAATTCATTTCTAGGTAAGGCTATCGAGTCCAATCTGCTTAAGACCGTTAAGGGGCTGGTAGAAGCCTTTAAAAGTGACATTGATTTTTCTTGCAGTGATATAACTACGGCGTTGTATAGTGTATATCGTGGCGACAATCCTGACATGATGCAATACCTATTTGATCATGGCGTGGAACTTGAGAAACATCAACTTTCTCAAACAATAGAGCAATCGTCTCTTGAGATGTTCAAAGTTATCTTCGAAAAGTATCAAAGTTGGTTTGATGTGCGCATTTCTCGCGATTTTTACGTTCAAGTTCAAGCGCTTACTGCCTCAAAATTTGATAAGGTTGAATTTTTAAAGTCTAAAGGCTATCACCTTACAAGAGATGAATATCCGCTAAGTGAGATCGCTAATGATCGTTTTAACCGTAATGGTGAGGTCAGAACGTTTGCAATCAAAAACATTGAATATACCCGCAACGACTTTGAAGCTTTAGATGATGACTTGAAGCATCTTTTTATTGAGACAGCAGCAAGCTCTGACAAAGAGTACATAATTGCGCTAGAGGAGTCTCAGCTTGACTTCACTCTGGACGACCCAGCTTTAGTCAAGATGGCCCTGACGCATGAAAACTCGTACTTGCTGCAAAGAATTATAGCGCGTGGCAATGAGGTGGATGCCGAGCTAAAAGACTGCAACGCTATCAAATTTATAGATGATATTGATGCGTTTAGTATTGCTATCAAAATGGACAAGACACTTACAGAGGCGGTTAACGAAGAAGGAAAAAGACAATCAGCCTTGTATCGACTTACGTCCATCTTCGAATTAGAAGATAGACGATTCCTAGATGTTGCATTGGAGCACTCCCCTGTTCTTCAAGGCCTTCGAGAAGGAACGCTTCCTAGCAAAACTCATGATACTCTAGTGCAATATGCGTTAGAACATATTCAACACGCGCCGATGCTTGATGCTTTTTTTGAAATCCTTCCCGATAATACCTTTTCGGGTAATGATTTACTTGAAAGAGTTTGTTATCTAGCCATCGACAGAACTGAAGCCGACTCTTCTATTCCTTTTCTTCTCAAAGCAGAAAAGAAAGGCGCAATCCTATGCAAAAACTTCTTTTACTCATACATTGATAACATTGCTCGAAACCGACACGGACACTATAAGGCTAGTGAGTCATTCCCAAAAATCGCCGCCTTTTTAACGTTTGGCAAAGAGAGATGTGGCAGTGCAATATATGAACGCATCCACACCGCTTCAGACTTTTACAACAAAAGCGAAAAGCAAATGTTGTCGTCATTTAGAACAGCTTTCCATAGCGACAATGATAACACCAAAGCAACAATACTCGCACTGATGCTGGTGGTTTGTGATAATGATAAACGCGTCGAATTTATCAATGCTATGACATACAATGATGACCTTACAAAAGACATTGCCTTCAAAGAGGCGCTGACGCTATGGGACGTCACACCATTAGACATTGTAAACTGGGACATTAGCAAGAAAATGAAATCATCAGTTGCCAGCGCAATTTGCAACTTATAAGCTAAAAAGGGCTGATACCAGCCCTTTTTAAACATAATAAGAAATAGTGCTTGACTTTATTTTTTATTGTGATATATTAGATGCATGTCATGATGGCTGAGCGGTCAAAGGCAGTGGGACTGTTAACCCCACGAGGTATTAACTCAACGCGGGTTCGAATCCTGCTCATGACGCCATATAAAGAATAATGCTCTATAGTTTAGCATATTGCCACAATTTGTGGGTCCGCGCAATTCTATCTAGCTTTATCGATTGACAGTTAAGCTGTCCGCGACACGGGGATTGTTATGAAATCCAGTAACCTGCCATTGCGTAATATGGCTGCGGGATTCAAGTAACCAGCACCACTATCAACTATTAACGGAGTCTTTACCATGACATCACTACCATTCTTGTAACTCTTGCGAACGGGATTTAGACCGCACTGGAGTTACCCCAGAAGAAAATGCCTTTGCGCCATTGACTGCGCAAGATATTCTTAATGAATATAAACAACCCCCTCCGCTCAATAAAGACGAGCACCTATATTGTTTTGCGATCATACGTCGTGACCTCAATATGGAAACAGGAAAGCTTTCTGCACAAGCTGGTCACGCCTACACAGACGTTATCGCACTAGCAGAACAGCACCAACCACAACGCGTTAGAGACTACCGCAACGCCCACAAAGGCGGAAGCAAAGTCACACTCAAAGCCCGTAATGAAAATCAGCTAATACGCGCCCTTAATGAAGCTCGCGAAGCTGGTATTCCTGCTATCCCAATTGTTGACGCTAATCACGTCATACCTAACAGTAAATTCGATGGCTCACCCATCATCACTGCCATAGGCATAGGCCCATGTCGGCAAGATGAAGTAAGGCACATCACCAAACGATTTAACTGTGTATAGGGGGGCAGCATGTCAACATTACATTTTAATGGCGACAAGCTCGCCTTGCGTCGAATCATGCGTGAAACAGAACAGATGCCCAATTTATCTGTGCTAGAGCATGGCTTTATGGTAGCCAGATACTTTGAGGACTTAAGGTTGCACGTACTAGAGGGCAAGCCCCTAAAGTATGAATGGAGACTGCCTGAGTGGGTTAAAGATACCGCACTATGGGAGATCTTACCTTCCCTAAAAACCCTCAGGAATTACCACATAATGCACGACTGCGGTAAGCCTTTTTGCCACCAAGTAGACGAGCATGGGCGCTCACACTTTCCAGATCATGCCAGTGTTAGCAGTAGCCTTTGGCTCTCCTTAACAGGTAACAAAGTGGAAAGTTACTTGATGAGGCATGATATGGATATTCACCTATTGAAGGGATGTCAAGTTGAAGAGTTTGCCAGCGGACCTTTCGCAAGCGCCCTGCTAATAACAGGACTTTGTGAATTACATGCAAATGCCAGCATGTTCGGCGGCATAAGCTCCACATCATTTAAAATCAAATACAAACAAATTAACCGTCGTGGCAAGGCTATATCTAGCATTATCACTTCTAATAACAAACCATAAGGACTTCATTATGAACCATAAACTTTTAGACACTAAGACATTTAAACACGCAGTAACAAAGTTCAAAGAACTTGTAAAATCGCCAAAAACCAAGCCGAGATATAACGAATACGGGACCAAGTTTCGTGGTGATACTCACTACATACATTTTGCGTTTTACGCATTACTAAAAGGCAAACCCTTGTCTTCAATAACTCATGACTCTAATTCCGAGCGGTACAAGGAACTCAAAGCAGCACTTAAAAAAGTTGAGACAGGAACATCGTATTTCGAGGACTTAGATATTACAAAGCTACTATCACAAGATTTTGACTTAAGTCCTAATGATATCAAGCTTGTACTCTGCCAACTACACTTCTAAAAAAGCATCGCCCCGCTAGGGGCGACTTTCATAAACAAAGTATTATTCCTTATTATTTAGTTGACATATTATAAAATGTTACTATAATGCATGCCCACAACGACGATAATTAGGACACAGCATGAAAAAACTTCTTATTGGAGCTGCACTTAGCATCTCTATTTCTACTGCCGCGCTAGCCGAAATCGCAGTCATTGTTAGCCATGATAATACTCAAAACCTTGCTCAAAGCGATATTGAGCGAATCTACACAGGAAAATCTACGCGATACCCAAATGGCGATGAGGTTGAAGCATACAACCTAAAGTCGGGCGCTGTTGTGGACACATTCAACACCTCTCTACTAAAACGCAGCACGGCTCAGATGAACGCCTACTGGTCAAAGCTCATTTTTACAGGGAAAGGCAAGCCCTTAAAGGCAGTGGACTCAGAGCAAGACATGATTAACGCTATTGCAGCAAACCCCGTTGCCATTGGCTATGTCGACGCATCCTCTGTCACTAACAACGTCAAAGTCATCACCACACTATAATAGGAACATTATTTAATGAAAAATATCTTACTCGCTACTGTCGTTGCCGCCACGCTTGCCACCCCTGCTTTCGCTGAGTTACGTATTAATGGCTTCGCAAACCTTGTTGCTGGAAAAAGCAATAAAGACACTGGCGTCATGGGCTATGATGACAACATCGACTTTTCACAACAAAGTAATTTTGCCATCCAGTTTGATGCAGACATTAACGACGACGTGACCGCTACCGCTCAACTTATTGCTCGCGGCGAAAATGACTATGACGTCGACATGGAATGGGCTTACCTAACCTACCAAGTCAATAATGAACTTGCTGTTTCTGCTGGACGCTTGCGCATGCCTTTGTTTATGTATTCAGCATCACTAGATATTGGATACTCGTACCACTGGATCACCGCGCCTGAGTCTGTTTACTCTGTCCCTTTTGATCGCATTGACGGTACTCAAGTTACGTACACCAGTTACAACAAGTATTTTGACTACAGTCTACAAGCGGCATTTGGCAGCTCTGATACCACCATCGAAAGTGACGACCAACAATCTCACATCCAAAACGACAACGCCATTGCGCTGGTGGGCCAGATCAGCAAAGACAACTTGACGTTACGTGGCGTCGTAGCACGAGCTGACGGGACATTCAAAATCAGTTCAATTGAACCCGCCATTGATGCCTTAACCGCACTGGACCCATCTCTCGGCGACCTACTTGCTATTGACGATGATAGTGGTCAATTTTACGGACTTGGTTTTTCGTATGACAATCTAGACTGGTTCCTGATGGGAGAGTATACCGTTGTTGAAATTGCCGACTCTTTTTATCCCAAAGAAACAAGCTCATACATCAGCGCTGGCTTTAGGAAAGGCAAATTCACGCCTTTCGTAAGCATTGAGAGCCAAGATCTAAACAATGAGCTAAAGTTCATGGACAGCGCTCTATTCTTACCTGACGGGCAACAGCAGACAGCACTAGCCATCATTCGCGGCGTACAACAACCTTTTGCCTTCGAGCAGGTCAGTACAACCGTTGGCTTACGCTATGATGTCAAAACAGGCATGGCACTTAAGCTAGATGCAACACGCACAAATGACAAAATCTACGAAAACCTAGATACTACACTCATTCGCGCAGCAGTAAGTTACGTATTTTAAAATAACGTAACTTAAAATGGCTCTTTACCATAAGGGAGAGCCACTTCACCTAAAAATGTTTCTCACCCGCCCCTTCCTCCTAGACATTCAATTAAATACTCTCTAAAATTACGACTTTATATTTAGGAAGTATTTTATTATGAATGACATCAAAGGAATCGTGCGATATAAGCATATCGCGGCAATATCTGGCGCTTTATCTTTTTTCTGCCTTATATTCTCTCTTAACCAGCCTATTCTGCCTACGCGCATTCTTGGCTTTCAGACCGCCACCATGACTTATTTTTCTAGCATTCTGTGTTTTGCGTTCCTAGTCATCGCGGCGTATCTTTGCTATAAATATGATCGAAGCCTCTACGCATTAGACCTTAATGACAAAGACTTATTTGAAGATTCCGGACAAGGCAACTCGGAAGCTGCGCCTAGCCGATACAAGCGAGATAAACTCAGGAAGAAGCGGAAAGCACGAAAGAGAAAACAAAAATCCTAATAGCAACCCAAGAAAATCAAACCGATGTAAAGCACATCGGTTTTTTACTACCTACACATTACAATACCAAATATCAAGCCCATTGACTGCTCAAGTCTAACGCCAATCTAACACTCCTTAAAATCAATGCCTTACAAAGCTTTTCTGTATATATTTTGCAGCTTGTATTAAATGTTAGATACATAGCTTATAGTTTAGGGCGCAACATACTTTACTGCTTGAGCAAAATTAACTATCCAAGTCACACCTAAATCAAAACATTAAAAGACACCAGCCAAGCATAAAATAATCATATATAACAATATCTTACCGGAGTCTTATCATTTTTTTTTGCAGTTTGTAATGACAGATATAATACTTATTGACTTTTTTGCTCAAATTGTCATAATAAGCCTTTCCTATTCGGTATGTGCAGGGTATAACTATAAAGCCATGATAAGTGAAGATGACATTTCCAAAATGGATAATGTTGTAGAAGATATTTATGAAAAAAGAGACTTCTATCTATCCAAGTTTGGTGCATTTACGGAGCGCACAGTCGGTAAACTGCTGCACTTACGCAACCCCAAGATATACAATCCTATCAACCATCAAAAATTAAGCAGCCACTTTAAGTCTGAATTGATGAGGTTTTCTATAAAACATCCCAATCTACTTCGGCGTAGCTTTAAATATCCGTTTCTAGAGGTCTTGGCGAGCATAAACGCAGCTAAGACATCTCCTCAGGCTTATTCTATAAGCTGGATTGGTGAAAGACACTTCGTTGACGTAAGCTCACTACCCAGCCACTTATCTAAACTAGAGTTTAATAAGCTGAAAATTAATGCACTCTGCGACACCTCTTTGACATTAGCGCAAGACGAAAAAGAGTTAGTCGGCGACAAAGAGTTCTGGATAACTGAGGAAGACGTGGCCCTCGCTATGCTAGAGGATATAGATCCTTTAACTTTAAAGCTTCAAGGAAATTGGTTTCAAATCCTCTTAGAGAAGAAGTGTAATAAGGAAATAGCCAAGGATGACTTTTCCAAGAAGCTAAAAGGCCTACTATCACCAACTGGACTACTTAAGTGTTTTAATGAAGACTTTGATAGCGACAATTTAGAAAGCAAAAACTTGTCAAAACCTATCTGGCTATCTCTTTTCAGAAGTGCCATCAAAGATGTATTTATACACCTTGGCGCTCATTCGCGTAATGAAGCCCTACGCTTATATCTAAGAATAATAAAAGCCTTATCTGAAAGCTCTTATGGAGCATCCAGAGACGACACGCTATTTTCTCAAAAACTTGCATTCATACTTAGACAAAAGTCACAATATTTTGACGATATAATTAAGCAGTACAATTCGCGCATTTATATCAAGGGTAGTGATTTTATAACAATATTTAAAGACGGTATTATTGAACAGTCAAAACCTTTCCATGACAAAGATATTTATGCAGAAATGCTAGCTGACATTGAAGTGAGCAAGAAAAAGCTCAACAGAATGGCGCTGTCAGGCGAGCAGAGAGCGCGGTACAGCACCCTTTTAGAGATCGAGAGTGCAATCACATTCTTGTCTGCAAAAAAGCCTCCTACGACAATCTTAGAGCTTAAGGCGAGATTTGAGGGGAGATTTAAGAACGGTGATATAACTCTAGACATAATAGAGACAGCTTTTAAGCAAAACAATCCCCTCAATTACGGCAAACCAAATGCTGAAAGTCAAACAACAGAGTCTTCAATATGGGCTTCGTTGAGCAAGGGCATATTCACAGATCAAGGCAATGACGATGTACCCATAATGCTTACACAGCAGGAGAAAAAACTTAGCCCGTTTAAAAAAACAACGCTTGAATGTAATGATTTTCTTACTTTTGATTTAAAATCACTGTATAAGGCTTCAAAGGCTAAGCCTACATACAGTTATGACGATCAGGAATTGGCGTCAATACTGCCAAATTTAGGTTTTCATAAGATTGTATCATTGAAAGACAGAGCCATTATCATGGCAGCAGTGAATGAGGGCGAAATAGACGCCATAAAAGATATGGTACTTAGTGAGGGAGAAAAATTAAAGCAAGGTTCAGCGTTCAGCTATCAGTCGGCATTAAAGTCACTAAATAGAATAGGAGCCTTACTACTCTTATCAATATCAGCACCGTCATACAAAAGCATTCATCATAGAGATGATGTAATTAAAATTTTTGCAGAAGCGATAATGGATGGAGTGAATTACAGTAAATCAACTTTTACTATGCTAGCCAGCATTAGTATTACTGAAGCGCTCTTTCTTTGCATCCAAAGGCAAGATCTTCACAGCCTCTATGTGCTTAGGGACTCCACAAGGCCTATCTCATACATAAACAATAATGGAAATGAATATGGCTTAAATTCATATACAAGATTTGATCTGATCGGAAACATGAATAAAGCTATCTTTGATATCCCAGATCCTACTATACGAAGGCATTATGCAATACTTGCCTTAGGCTTTTATGAAAAGTTTGAGCTTGCAAGTGGTGACCTAATCAACTTCATAGTTAGTGAATCAGAGAAATGCCTTGAAGAAATCAAAGAAGACGATACGTGGGCAGCAAACAACCTCCTACGTGCCATATTTAGCAAGACTGACATCTCACCTTACGAATACCTCATTACGTGCAAAGATTGGCAAAAACCAGCCGTGCTTGACATACTAAGCGAATTTTAAACTAAAATAACAAAGCCCCACATATTGATGTTGGGGCTTTCTTTACGTTTACATAAATTATCGAGTCAGTTTGATTAACCACCTAAATTAATAGGTTTACCCAGCATTCTTTCATCAGCAACTTTCATATTAAAAGCCTCATTTACTTAATTTAATACAGCGCATGAATGACTAGCCAATCATCCATGCCTCAAAGCTTTCATGGGTAATTGCCAATTCATCGCTTGCGGCAACCACTACGGTAGACCCAAAGCCTCCGTCAAGCGTGCACGCAAATCCAGCGACAAGCTCAGCCTCAGCGCCATTAGGGAGTACCGCTATAACTTCATCGGTAAAAGCAACTTTCACTTCACACTTACCCTCATAGCCTTTAGGCACTTCACTCTCCGCCCTCTCACCACCTATTTCGTGAGGGTTCATCAAGATGACTCTTGGCTCTGTATGACTAATGGGCATCATCACCCCCCTACAAATGGGAATTCACCCATACGCTCTGCGTTTTCAATAAGCTTTTTTGAACGATCACGCATCATCTTCGCCGTTAAACCAATACACTCATCATACGCTTCCACATAATCCTTACCCAAACGCGACTGATAGGCCTTAGCCCAGTCCTCGCAATAGTCAATAAGGTTATCAACTGTACGCTGAATATCCGCTCTACCGTCACTACCCATCACAGCCATACCAACCTTAGGTACGGGCTTTGGAGCAACTTGCACAGCTTGTTTAGGCGCAGAAGAACATGCTGACAACATAACGACAGCAAAAACTGGAATGGCAAACGCTAACTTTTTCATCAATAAATTCCTCTTAAATAAAACTTTAAATCTGAAGTATTATATTACCAGAGTACGTAACTCTTACAAGCAATATGAAAACAAAACTACCGACATAAAATATCATAACGCCGCAAAAAAAACAGATTTTACAAACTTAATAGATGGTATATAATAAAACAGTTAAATATTATATTGTTGGCTTGACACACGCCCAGCCGCAGGTGGCGTGACCTAGTAACAGCGGCAGTAAAGGGCTTTGGGTTGCTATATACATTGTGTTGCTGCGTTTCCTTCCCCTTGCTTTTTTCGCTTTGTGCGGTTGCCCATGGGGGACTTCACTTCTGCACACCGCCGAAGAAAGCAAGAGCTGACTTTACACAAAAATAGACCTCTTAAGGTCTATTTTTGTTTTAATGAAAACTTAAAAAGAAGTTACTTTTTACTTCTCTTTCTGCGCATAAATCCCATTCCAGCGATGCCTAAACCCGCCAGCGCTAATCCTGATGGCTCAGGAACAGCCGTTGATAGCTTTTCCTTACCCTCTTCAGAGACAACATCTTCAGTTGGCGACAAGAAAGGATCAGAGTAGACCACATTAGACTGTGAGAAATTATAAAAACCAAAAGCCCCATCGCCAAACTCACTGACGCCAGCATCTTGTGCGGTTACGCTCATTTCAAGGCTATCATTGATAAATACTTCGATAAGGTTTTTGTCATACAAAATATCAAAAGTATAGTCGGTGTACGACACCCAGCCAGTAGAACCTAGTGTATTGCCTCTTGCGACAACATTGTATGAGTCCGTTGCCTTTGACCAACTTGACTGCCCCTCGGTAACATGAGTCAGAGCCAATCCTGCTGGCGCACCACCCTGCTCGCCTTTTTTCCAGTCCACCAGCCAGAAATCTGAACCCGCCCCTTGAAGCACTTCGCCCTGATTATACCCTAGCGTAAAGCCAATAAAGTCGTCATCAGACTCGGTAACAACAGAGATAGTTCCAGATATCGCGCTATTAATACTGCTTTGATTAGGGTCATACAAGACCGTTGGCTGACCATTAACTGACTGATACCACGAATTTTCATCAGCATTATACGTCCAATTACCATCACCGTCCGTTTGCCATGTCGACATATCCAACTCAATCAGCTCGGCACTAACCATGCCAGACATACAAGCGAGAAGCGCTCCTAATAGAGCTACTTTCTTCATACTACCATCCTTAATTTAAAATAAATTATACCATACATTAACTAAACAAAAGATTATCACAATCACAAAGAAATAAAAGTAAACTTTGCACTTTTTCACAATTTACAATTGACATTTAATTTCATTTTTGTTATAATGCTAATCAATAAATGAACAGAGAGGCTATTAAATATGTCACAACAGTTAGCAACCTTTAGAACCGAAGCAGCTTGCGACATACCCCATGCAAGAGAAATGCTTAAGCTCTTAAATATCAAAATAGCCTCCGAAGAGACTATCAATGATGCAAACATGCCAATTTATCAAATGGGGGTGTTTCATATTATCATGCCAACTGACATGACTGTTGAAGACCTTGCATCTGAATTAGCTGCACTTACCTTAAAAGATGAAAGATTTTGTGACCTACATCGTTGCCATCAAACACTTTGTCTCGGCAATAACCCAAGATTCTAAGGAGGCTAGTATGAACAAAGCATGCAAAAGATATGGCAAGAAACCCTTTGACAAAACGAGCTATGCAACGTATCGACCTCAAAAACAAAAAGATGAGCCTCAGCGAGAACGCCAAGAATCAGCATTCCTAGACACTCGCTTTCCAGTCACAGGCTATGACATTTATGAGCTAGCAGCATAGCCTCCTGCGACTCCTTGCAAATATAGCTAGCCTCGACTAACTTACCTTGGCTAGCTCAACTTCTTTTTCGACGTTACGGTTAAGATTTAAATACAAATCTTCATCCTCAAACTGAATAATGCCACCAGCATGGTCTCTATGGACCATTGTTGCCCTCAATACAAATGTATGCGGATTTTCCAGCTCTTTTTCTAAAACCCTAAGAGCAGATAGTGACGCCTCAAAGTTCATCTTTCCTAGTTGAATAGCAGCCTCTCGACCCATCCACTGAATCCTATTATAAACAGGAACATTTTCATGTCCTTTCACATAGGCGTCTAAAAACTTATCAAACTCCGCTGAGAATTCATCAAACGACATATTTGCACATTCGGCATTATTAACCATATTTTCGCGACTCTCATCAACAAAACCCTGTCCTCTCGACAAGGTACGCATTCCCTTATTAACTTTCTCACGAACATAGTCTGTTAGCACATCACCATATCTAATCTGATGAGTCAGGCGGTGAGTAATATCGCCAATATGCTCCATCATATAGGTCATTACACCACCGTGGAACCTTTGTGAGTTTCGCATAACCGTCTCAGGGCATCCCTTATCTGACCTTTGAGCATTACCCGTTGCTTCGAACGCCGCAATCATATCATCAGGCAAGCCTCTAGCAAGCTCTATTTCATCGGGATTAAAGTACTGAATGTACCCTTTATCAGTTTTGATTTTCTTTCCTGTTGCAGTTGTCATAAATATCCAGAACATATTATATAAAACTTAATAGTTAAACTATTATAACACACAAACCCAAAATTCAAACATGATTTGTTGTTGACATACTCCTGTCATTTTGTTATTATATCAGTGTTAATTTAAGGAGTTATACATGTCTTATCATTCACCTGAAAGGCCGCCCTTTTCCGCTATTATGCGTCCATTCCGATACAATCCCTACCACTATGGAGGAAACCCGATAAAGGCTAAAGATATTAAACTCTTATCAATCATAGAATGCTTCTCAGCCCTTATGTTAGCGGCTACTGTATTCTTGGCAACACTATTCATCAACCCCCACCCTGTTATTTGGTACATTGCAGTTTTCTTTTCGTCGCTGTTTTCTGTTCTCTTTCTCGCAGAGTTCCTTAGGGTACGCCACGCAAATAACTGGATTATTGCATGCAAAAAAAGCTGCTCTGAGTGGGAAGAGCCTAGCTTTGAAGATAGTTTTACCTACCCTAAGCGCACCAACGCAATATTTAACCACAAGGCAAAACGCTTTAGAATGTATTGACTTGACAAACCCCTCGCCAAGAACGGGGGGTACAGCCTACACTTTTAAAAAATTATTAGGCTTCAATTTCTAGAAAAACTTGTTAGCTTACCTTTTTCATTAAAAGGTATGTATCATGACAAATCACATTATAGCCTTACTCGGCGCTTACGCAGTAATACTAATAATAGCACTACTCTATCTTGCAACATCAATATCTAGCGTAGCATCTCTTGCAGAGATATCTGACATCTCTGAGATAATGTGCGAAGATATTCAGTCCGATACAGAGTTTGCTTTACACCACTAAATCACTTGACTTTTGCTTTACTTTTTGTTATTATTAAGTTGTAAGTGAGGGATGAGAAATATCATCAAACACAAAGAATAAAACAAGGCGTTCAACATGAACTATACAGCTACCTACCTACAACATGGCAAAATTAAAAGCGCACACTATGAAGAAGATGCCGAAACAGCATTAAACGCCTTCCAAAAGCAAATGGAAGACATAAACCCCACATGGGCCGTTCTCATTAGCGTAGATACAGGCAAAGAGGTCGATAGATACTCTCAAAGAGCGATTGTAGGAACGTTTGAGGCTGTCGCCAAGGCCACCAAAGACAAATATGGCAAGTGCATTGCAGCATGGACTGATGGCGTTTCTCTAGAGCAAAACGAAAAGGGCACTTCCCTTGTAACTGATTTAGAGCCGTTTTCCGCTTTTCGTCTCAAAGAGGGGCGAAAGTATCGTATTGTTGTAACTGAACTAAATACTTAGGCACTTGATGAATTATAAAAAACTTCTAGGGAAAGAAATATTCCTACTACCATCTGGTAATGCTGTTGAACGCGGAAAAGGCGGGGCGATAAACCAAATCGCCTCAGCCAAGGTTATTAAAGTAGCGCGAGTCTTTGTTACTGTTGAGATCAAAGAAGGTGACTTTAAGTACGAAAGAAAGCTGCGGGTGAACACACACAACCCTGAAATGCTAATTATTGATAATTTTAATGGGGGTTATAAAGCATTTGAGTCGCATGAGCGAGTCGAAGAGTATAAGCTTGCCGTTAAAACAAAAAGTCAATTAATAGATAATCTTCATACACTTTCGGACAGTGACTTATGCAAGATAGCCAAAGCTTTAGGATGGGACAATGATGCACTGCAAAGCTAGAATAGGTCATGGACCTAAGATTAAAGCCATATCTAGAGCTATTGCTCATCATCTAGCCTGCCCCATCTCTCATGTTGGTTATATTCCAGCGCTCACTGGAGCCTACACAGAGAAGGTACTTTCAGATGTGCTATAAAGACTGCCATAAGGACAGTTGCCCTTTTGCTGACACAGAAAGGTCTGAGATAGCACAAAATTACGGATGTCTTCCTACGCCACTAGAGATAGTAGGAATGCGTATTTTCAAAGGGAAGACTTGGGCCTGTCACTCTGACATATCAAGACCCTGCAAAGGCGCTATTACGTTCCTCAAAAAGAAAGGCTTGGATTCAAAAGTTATCGACAAAGATCTCATTGACGAGACAAGTATCACTAAAGAACTTATCCATTTCACTGAAGAACAGAGGCAAGAAATTATTCAAATACTAGTTAGCCTTGATTGACTTTGTTATTTATTATGATACTATATAGGCTTATTTAAGGAGTAATATATGCAAAATAAAAATTCACACTCTAACTTTGAAGTTCTTGGCTACAGCAATGCGTCTTCCATGGAAAATGACGTAGGCGTTCTTTTGGACGACAATAAGTCTAAAGAGGAGGTTCAGCGCATCGAATCTTTCCCTGATGAGTATCCTTTTGTTATCGCCCATAACAAGGTTAGTAACGAAGTCATGAACCTCGTTATCGCCAATAACAAGGTCCACAACCCAAGAGTAATCGGCGCTTAACTATTACTCCATATTGATGCTGCCGTTCTCTCGCAATTCTCATTGCCTGCGAACGCAGCCTCTAAATCAACATTAACACCCATACGGGCATACTCATCTAGCGCATTAGAAGCAAAGCTCTCTGCAATTTCCTTGTTGAGATGACATCGAAAAAGATCTTCGTTTTGTTTCTTTACTGCCACGATGCAGCTCTCGCCTGCATCTACAACTCGACGCGCTTCACCATCATTTAATACTTGAAGAAAGTTACTACATGCCTTTACAGACTTAAGGAACTCGACATTAGAGTCAAAGCCAGCACTCGCCAATGACTGCCCTGACGCCAATGTCAGTGAACAAAAAATAAAACCAGCAGATAACAATTTAATCATAATAAATACCCTTAAATAAAGCATGAAATATACCAGCTATTAAATAACATCTCAATGCACATTTTTTGTTGACATTAGGCTCTTTTGTTGTTAGAATTTATACACAAAATAACAAATGAACGTACCTCATTAGTTATCCACGTAGTAAATATTTCAATTAGCTGCTCAGCCAATCAACACAAAATGGTTTTCCAAAATCACATAACAACAATCTTGTTTGTTGGTAATGCCTCTATTGAATTTTAAAGGTAGTTTTAAATTATGAAAAATTTCAACACAGAAACATTAATCAAAGCATTGCAGGTGGCTTTTGAATACATGCCTAAAGATCATGAAATTAATGAAGAGAACTACGCAGAGAACACCTCGAAAATCAAAGAGGATGTAGACTTTGTAAAGTCCACACTAAAAGAGCATGAAGGAAAAACTAGCAAAGCCTAACGTTGACATCAAGGTGATTTTTTGATATTATAAGGGTGAAATTAAGGTTATAAAGGAAAAGACAGGGCGATGAATAAAACAATACACTGCTGCTACAAAGAAGGCTTTGATTACGCTTGCAATCTTTTTAATGAGAAGAAAGTCCCCTTTGAAGCAAAGGGCTTTTCCATATCCATACCTGAAGAGCATGCTTACCTTTTTGCCCAAATTTCGTTTGCGTACTTCATCTCTCTAGGTCACACTATCAGCATCACTAACAATAGCGGTGATTTCTTTGGACATACCAAAGATAAGCCTTTCACATGTCCTGAAGCAGCGTCTGAAGCACTTCGAAAGGCCAAGCTAGAAAGTCGCAGTTGGTATCACGTAATAAACGATACTCCCAAGCATTAACCCTCCTACAAATATGTTGACATAACTCTTTCATTTTGTTATTATTAAATAATCTTCTGCGCCACTCACATATTCCAACGGCGCGAGTGTGTAATGAGTTCAACTCATCTGCCATTAAGGATGCAATAATGACTATCAATGTAAGCAAACAAGAATTTGAACAATGTCCGTCGCAATCTCGGTAATTTATTGCCGAGTCAAGACGGACGGTCTTGAGATTCGATATATTCTTTGATTTTTTCGATAGTAGCTCCGCCACAGCTAACGCAGCAGTATGACGGTGACCAAAAATGATCTCCCCATAGATAGGGTTTTATTCTACTCCAATATCTTTTTCTGAGATGCCTACTAAAACTGAAATTGCAACATTTGGTGGCACTTGTACCATTAAATGAACATGATCACGTTCACCGTTAAACTCATAAAGAAAAACGTTGTTTGATTCACAAACTTTCTGCATTAATGCTTCACAGAAAGTTAGCATTTCTGAGTTAAATACGGGACGTCTGTATTTTGTAACAAAAACAAGGTGCAATATTACCTTACTCTTGCTTGACCTCGTTGATTGCCATGATATATTACTGTTCATACATACAGTATAGGCGTTATTTTTGTTAACAGGTATTAAATTTCAAGCCAAGCCATCATCGGTGCAAGCAAGTGTATTGCGCCAATGGCAAGGTTGTCAGAAATTCATCTGGAATGCTAAATGTGACGAAGATAAATACCTGAGAGCATTCGCGAGAAAGTACTTACCTATAGGCACATATCCTGAGCCAGATCAGTCTTATTCACAATATAAAGACAAAGCACTTTCACCTTGGCTATACGATTGCCCAAGCCAGATATTAAGAAACGGTACTACCAATTGGTACAATACATACCGTAAATTTATCAAAGGGATCTGCGGCAGGCCAAAGCATAAACGGTCATCTAATCAAGGTAGCGTTCATTTAACAAATGAGCTGTTTAAAATTTTTAAGGAAAATGGGCGTTGGGTATTAGAAGTAGGCACTAAGTCAAAGCCACTAGGAAGACTTAACGTTAAATTTCATCGCGCATTTAAAATCCCAAAGTCTATTTATATAAAACGTAACCATAATAGATGGTCTGTTTCTTTTTGCTACGAAGATGGCATGTCTAATAATTACACGCGTGAAGCACACTTAAAATATTTGCAGGGCGCAACGAGGGATCAGCTAGAAAATAAAGTGATTGGTATAGATCGCGGCATAAAACGACCTATTCAATTCGGCGAAACCAAAGTCAATTATACGCCAGAGCAAATCAAGAAGATGCGCGGTCATGATCGTCATCTTAGACAGTTACAGCGAAAACTAGCAAGGCAACAAAAGGGTTCAAAGCGGTATGCAAAAACGGGCGCAAGAATAGCCCGAAAGAAATCACAACAAGCTAATATTCGTCATGATTTTGCTCATAAAGCCAGCCACCAAATGGTCACTAGTACAAAGTCTGTGCTTGTGTTTGAGAATTTAAAAACAAAAAACATGAGCAAAAGTGCCAAGGGTACAGCCGAGCAAAACGGTAAGCGAGTTGCGCAAAAGGCTGGACTGAATAGAAGTATACTCGCCGTTGGCTGGCACATTATTCAATCTTTTACCGAATACAAAGCGGAAAAAGCGGGTAAAGCCGTTTTTTACATATCGCCTCACCATACCAGTCAGGAGTGTGCGAATTGCGGACACACTCACTCGGATAACAGGAAGAGTCAAGCTCACTTCCAATGTGTCCGATGCAACCATACTGACAATGCCGATAATAACGCGAGTGCCGTTATTAAAAAGAGAGCAATTAATCTTATTTTAGACTCTGGAACGGAGTTGTCAGATAAAGGCATCCTAAAGCCTGCATCTGATATCGGACGTGAATTTAGTAACAAGACGCACACTAAAAGCAAGTGTGCGCGTACTAAGAAACGCCAAAAAAGAAAATTAAGTCTCGCGGCTTAATTAGAAGCTCGCGAATTCATTCGCGAGTAGTTCACATGGCTAAAGCATTACTTCCTAGGCGCTTATGAACATATTAAAAACCACAAGTTTAACTTCATTTTCAATTTGACAAGAACCGTTCAAAAATCTTAGCCCATTCATAAAGCCTCTTTTATGAGGCTTTACACTTAAATAAAATTGACAATGTGCACTAAATATGTTATTATAAGCCATCAATAACGGAGAGCTTAATTTATGACATTTGTTTATCGCGCATTCACCGAAAGTGACATTATCAATGCTATCAACAACGAACTTTCTCAGCAGAAAGTGAGAGCAGTCTCCGTCATCAGTATCGAAGATAATGTTGTACAATTAAAATCAGCGCGTGGAGCTTTGCTGGTGGCTATATTGGGAAGTTTCCAACCATATGCTTTCTTTGTACGTTCGGTCAACAGAGTCATAAATAAAAAGGCTAAATACAGTCACCTATTCAATGGGCAAGCAACAGGAAACTTAGCGACACTAGCATTTTCTGGGGAGCTAGGCGCTGTAAGCTTCGCTAGTGAAGAACAGTACAAAAGCTACTTGATAACGGAACTGCATATAACATCCGAAGACTCTCTTAACAAAAGAATAAGTCTTTTAAATTCAGCCAAAAAGGCGGCGTAAGTATGGCTAACGTATTTGAAATTTTCGTAAAGCACTCCGATGTGGCTTTGAAAGACATGCTCAAATCACTATTTATGCTACATTTGGACAGTCGTATTGCTGACAGTAATATCGCAGTCGGCGCTCTGTTTGACAGCGGCATTGATAGCGACACAGCTAAGTCGTTATTTTTTGATTTGTTACCTTTACTGGGGCAGCAAGAGCAGCTTGAATTGCTGAGCAAGATAGTTGACGACTGGCACTCAGACAGTGATAACGGGTCCGCTGACTTAATCAAAGATTACATCCTAAAGAATCGACCAATAACTCTTAGTACTAAATCCGAATCCTCTATCCAATTTATAAAAAGCATATCTAAAACAGAAGATGTGGATCTGCTCGAATTGTTTTTAGATAGTTCAACTCAATCTCTTGACACAAAATTCTCACAGAGCTGGCAAAAAGAGTCGCCGTCGCTATTTAGCTTTTTAACCCATCATCAACAATTAGGTCAGTCGTCACCAAAATATTTGGACGCACTATTCAAGAAAGGTGTTGTCTTAAATGAAGATAACAAAGAAGCCATCTTTTTTCTTTTCAAGAACATTGAAAATGCGCGAGTCGTCGCGAATCACGGCATCTCTGTTTACGATGCTCATAATAATAATGACATCTACAACTCTTTCACCTCAATCCCTAATTACGTGGTTAAAGTCCTCCAGAAAGCTTTTGACGATGAGACCACTGAACAGGCCAACTCGTTTCTAAGCGACTTACAAAACTATTCTCTGCAAAGGGAAAGCACTGATATTGAAAAGGACGTATTTTTTGAGCCTTTTCATGACGGTAAGCTAATGTCAGCATGCCTAATCGACATCTTAACTAAAGAAAAAAAGATATATAAGTCAAACAGAGTAAACAGAAGCACAACCAATCTTGTTACCTTTCTAGAAAAAGGCGTAGGGAAAGGATGGTTATGGGGCAAGGACAAAAACAAACTTTTCTCGTCGCTTAGAAAATTGAAAAAGATGGACTTAGGCTTTGCGTATGAAAATATAATTCAAGACCTCTCATTGGATTGCTTAATAGATAGCATTAGGGATGAGAGAGATGTTTTAACAGTATCTAAACTGCATGACATAGAGCCATACGATATGCTTTCAAAAGTAACTGACGACAAAGCAAAAGTTGTTGTTTTGAGCGCCTTATCATAACTGTATAATAGGCTCTTTCTGACACGCTAAATTAGCGGTACTATACCTACCGCTTCAGACAAACAACAAAAGAGAAATCACCATGTATCAGCTTGAAAACCTTTGGCTTCCTTACATAAAACCAGAGAAGGAAGTCGAGAGGATCATGCCTAAAAAGCTTCAAGATGAAATTAAGGCTCTCTACAAAGAATACAAGCGAAACCCTGATCAGTTTATTTATGAGATCAGTGAAAACCAAGATTTAAAGGTTAGCAGCGACCTTTATCATCTTTCACTACCCAGAAGAAAGAGACTTCTTGGCAACAAACCACTAGGTCTGGAAGTTGGTCTTTTCAATACGCCTAGCTCTATCCAGTATCGTATCATTGAGCGACTGGCTCTTACAGACTCGGCCCTTGGCAATATCTCTCATGATCTTACTATGCTACCTGATGTGCAGAATTTTTTGCAGACAATGCACAAGCATGCGCCATTATCAGGAACTAACCTTGGTGTTTACGCACACTCTTTTTTCCACAATCGATTTGAAATGGTCGACGCCCCCATATTCTCTCTAGAGGATAGTCTTTACCGAGAGTTGTGTGATACAGATATTGGTGGGAAAACCCCCTGTGAGTTTTTCCGTCCTCCAATGCCTAATCTATATCTAGAATTCGGACAAACTCGCGACCCCGAACTACCCCTCTGTTGGCACGAGCAGAGCGGCTGGCACTGCATGGAAGGCGCATACCTAAATACATTCACCTTAACAGAAGAAGAGCTGCGCAGAGAGTGTGATAACCCGAAATTGCAGCTTGGTAATGTATCACTTGAGCACAATAGGTATAATGTTATATCTCATGCCCTAGCTGATGGCTTCATACACAAGGATGGTGGAGATGTACAGGTAACTGAAATCCTAGTTACAGGTTCACCACTGGGTAAGAATCATATACTTGATGACTCTACACACCAATTTGTCATTGTTGTACAAGACAGAGAAATGGACGTTGAGGCTATGCTGGATTGGCATTTGCGATTCAACAGAAAAGAGCTAGCTTCACAGCAAAGTCATAGAAACTCAGGACATACTGATCATTTACCTCTGCGCCACGTTTATCAAATAAGCGACAATGAAGCTACTACAATAAGCAGTACGGTTCATGCAATAACAAAAGCCCTGCTGTATATAAACTCTACAAACAGCGCTACAAAGAATGTTTATGACGCCACAGAACAGCAAAAAGCTATAGCCCGAACCAAGAACAAGGCTAAAATCAGAAAACTTGAAAAAGCAGCGAAAACCTTATCAGATTACATTCTTATATCCTTACCTAGTGATGACAAGGATATTGTTGAAAGCTATGAAAAGGGAAATACGGGAAGCAAAAGCACACATTGGAGAAAAGGACACTTCCATCCATATAGATATGGAGAAGGCCGTAAAAAGTTACGCGTAAAATGGATTCCGAGGACGCTTATTAATCCGACCAAAGGGCTTGCCAAGCAAAAAGATTATAAAGTTAAGTAGCGACCACTGTGGTCGCTACCCCCCTAAAATACATTATCAGGAGAAGAAAGGTACTCTTCGTATGCATTATAGGTAAACAGCTTGTGCTTATGGTCTAAGAAAAGATTAAGGTAGAATTTACCGTGCGAATCTAAATCTGTGATAGCATTACCAAATTGACCCGCCATATACTGTTCATATGCGGAAGGCAACTGTTCTTCTAAGAACTTCAAGAATTCTTCTTTAAAGAATACGAACGCCTTCTCACTCAATTTACGAATATACTTTTCAGCAATATGACTTTTAATTAACTCACGGACCTCTGACACCTTCTTACTGGCATCAATTTCATTAAGATTATTTATCATCCCATGTTGAGTCACGTAGTCTTCAACTAGATTATTTGTATTTAACCAATCTTCCTTACAGCCTCTTATTACATTAGATCTAAAGTAACCCCCAAACACGTTAAGCTCTTTGCATGAATGCTCCTTGAAAGAGATTAGCTCGTGACCTCTCCTTATACACCAAGACAAATAAGGAAGAACCAAATTGCCATCTTCATCTCTAATTTCGTCAAGAACCCCGTCCACTTGATTAGATGCTATACCTAGCGTTCTTAATTCTGTCTTTTGACTTGCTAGTGTAATCTCAGATTTAACTTTACTCTTATTGAGTATAGCCCCGACCTTCTGCTTTATTTTAAACCTTATGTGAGTAACTGGTTTTTTACCGACTTTTTTTCTTTTTTTCGCGGGGTCTTCTATAAAAGTCTCTTCTAACTCAACATGAAGCTCTAAACTATCTTCTGTATTTATATTCTCCAGCGCTCTTTTTATAACCCTTTCTTTTAATCTTGAATATTCAGTGTATGTTGTTCCCGACACCGTTCTGTATTTATCTACTGGTAGCCAGTCTGTGTACTGCTCACCACTCTGGTAGTAATACATACAAGTCTCATACAGACTTGGCGAATACTTACTCTTATACCCTTGCCAGTCTATGTTTGCGTTAAATGACAGCCTTGGATTAACAATACGATGAACAATTTTCGGCGGAACTGTAAATCTGAAGCAGCCATTCTTTCTCTCTACCGATGCGATAACTTTCGAAAATCCAGTCCACTCTTCCTTTTCTTCTCTACTCTTCACTATACCGTAACTATCGAAGCCTATACTCTCATTCGCTATTTCTTCGAAAATATCTAGAACTTGACTTAGTGAGTAGTACTTCGTTTTATCCAGATAGCCCAAGTTGTTCATTATTTGCTCTTCGGGTATGTCGTAAATAACGCTTGTATTCTCGATAAAATCTTCAGTAACAGTAGAAATATTACTATCGTTGTAAATAGGGTTCCTTAGCATAAATTGCTCTCTTACAGCGTACTGCAAAGCATGTAAGCAATTCTGCTTCCTCAATGTTGGGTTTGATAAGCCAAAGGGGTTTGCTAGCGCAATATTTTTAGGAAACGTAAGTTCGTCTTGAGGTAATAGTTCCATTTGTTCTGTACTACTTGTTGTGTGATTTAGTGACATTTCCCCCTCCCCCTCTTTAACTAGTAAATCTATGCGATCAAAACGATCCTTGAAAGTATTTTATTCTATTTCATACCACTTTTGATCGCACGTTTTCATTTCCTACCACTTTTGATCGGCATCAACGCTCCGAGCCGATCTAAAGTGGTAGGAATTACAAGCTTTTCTATGCCTTGCCTTA
>CEVI01098247.1_pt1 | contig 52812 bp, 50 predicted proteins | sample 531471 | NCBI WGS metagenome assembly CEVI01 (sample SAMEA2623513, study PRJEB7988) | marine metagenome | isolation source: saline water (ENVO:00002010), including
AGCTTCCAGCTTCCAGCTTCCAGCTTCCAGCTTCCAGCTTCCAGCCCTAAAACCCCTGCACCACCGGCCTGACGATAATCTCGTTCACATCCACTTCTGGCGGCTGTTCGATGGCGTAGGCCATCGCGCGGGCGATGGTGTCGGCGGGGATGGCGGTCTGGTAGGCGGCTTCCAGTGCCTTGACCGTGGCTTCGCCGCTGCTGCCGTAAGGCAGCTCGGTATCTACCGCACCGGGTGACATCAGCGTGCAGCGGATGGCGCCGCCCTCCTGGCGAAGGCCTTCGGAGATTGCGCGCACGGCATACTTGGTACCGCTGTAGACCGCGCCGCCCGGGGCGACCTTGTGCGCGGCGATGGAGCCGACATTGATGATGTGCCCGGCCTGTTGCTGCTGAAAGACCGGCAGTGCGGCGGCGATGCCGTGCAACACGCCACGGATGTTGACGTCGACCATGCGCTGCCACTCGTCCAGGCGCACCTTGTGGATGCTGCCCACCGCCATCAGCCCGGCATTGTTGATCATGACGTCCACCCGGCCGTACTCCTGCAGCGCGGCGTCGACCAGCGCCTGTACCTCGGCAGCGTTGGTCACGTCAGCGGTGACGGCCAAGGCCTGGCCGCCGGCCGCCCGGATCTCGCTGACGATGGTTTGCAGGCGATCACTGCGCCTGGCGCCGAGTACCACCCGTGCACCCCGCGTGGCGAGGTGGCGCGCGGTTGCCTCGCCAATGCCGCTGCTGGCGCCGGTAATCACGATGACCTTTTCCTTGATGCTGTCCTGCATATGACCTCCTGCTGTGTCTGCACTGTGTTGAGCCTGAAAGTAACGCCGCCAAGGCCTGGGCGATACCATCATAAGTGACAGAATGAATGGTCATTCCGTATTCTTATTGGCAGATACTGCGGCGGGGCTTTGGGGGGCAGGCAAGACAGGGAGGGGCAGGGTGGCTCAAGGCGAGCCACCCCGGGTGCAGATATCAGATAGCGTCCAGCGCCTGACGCAGGGTGGCTACGCTGCGCTCGACGTTGTGCAGCTTGTCGAGGCCGAACAGGCCGATACGGAAGGTCTTGAAGCTGGCAGGCTCGTCGCACATCAGCGGCACGCCGGCAGCGGTCTGCAGGCCTTGGGCAATAAAGGCTTTGCCGTTCTGGATGCTGTCATCGCTGGTGTAGCTGACCACCACGCCCGGCGCCTCAAAGCCTTCGGCGGCGACACTGCGGAAGCCTTTCTCTGCCATCAGTGCACGTACTGCGCGGCCCAGTTCCAGTTGCTCTTCCTTGACCTTGGTAAAGCCGTAGTCACGGGTTTCCAGCATGGTGTCGCGGAACGCCTTGAGGGCATCGGTCGGCATGGTGGCGTGATAGGCGTGGCCGCCGTTCTCATAGGCCTGCATGATCTGCCGCCATTTTTTCAGGTCGGCTGCAAAGCTTGTGCTGGTAGTGGTTTCCAGCACCGCCTCGGCACGCTCGCTGAACAGTACCAGGGCGCTGCAGGGCGAGGCGCTCCAGCCTTTTTGCGGGGCGCTGATCAGCACGTCGATACCGCAGGCCTGCATATCGACCCAGACGGTGCCCGAGGCAATGCAGTCCAGCACAAACAGGCCGCCCACCTCGTGCACGGCGTCGGCTACGGCGCGCAGGTAGTCATCGGGCAGGATGATGCCGGCGGCGGTTTCGACGTGCGGCGCAAAGACGACTTCGGGCTTGCTGGCGCGGATTTCGGCGACTACATCCTCAATCGCGGCTGGCGCAAACTGGGGTTGTTCGCTGTCACCCAGCTGGCGGGCCTTGAGCACCGTCTCGCTGGCGGGGATGCGGCCCATTTCGAAGATCTGGCTCCAGCGGTAGCTGAACCAGCCGTTGCGGATGACCAGACACTTCTTGTCCTGTGCAAACTGGCGTGCGACTGCTTCCATACCGAAGGTGCCGCCACCCGGTACTACGGCGACCGCATTGGCGTTGTAGACGCCTTTCAGGGTGCCGGAAATATCACGCATGACCTGCTGGAATGTCTGCGACATGTGGTTCAGAGAGCGGTCGGTAAAGACCACGGAGTATTCGAGCAGACCTTCGGGGTCGATGGCAGGAACCAGTTTGGACACGGGGTTTCTCCAGGCGGATGGCAGGAAAACGCCGGCGATGCCGGCGTTGATTTGCTGTCCATGCTACCCCGATTCGCCGCCTGACGCAGTCCAGAAAAGCGGCGTTTTGTTACTACTGGTCGCGGGTCAGGTGGAAGAAGAAGTCCAGCGGCTTGCCTTTGATGTCGCCAAGGCCAATGACCACGTCATCGTTGACCTTGCGGAAGTAGTCCATGATCGGCTGGCTGTCATAGATCAGGGCGGCAGACACCTTGTCGCAAAACTTGATCTCGCGCATCTGCGCGCCGCCAAGACGATCATAGGTTTGCACCGAGCCATCGGCGCCACGGACCAGCAGCGGTTCGACATCGGTACGCGAGGTAAAGCGCTTGCCGTACCAGTTGATCGGATCGGGCTCGGTGCCGCCATCAAACTTGCCGCCGCGCCAGGTGCCAACCATAAACTCCAGGTCGACCGGCTCCAGCTGTTCGTACAGGGGCATCAGCTCTTCGGCAGAGTAGGCCTGCTTGCTGGCGATCATTTCCAGAAATCGATCTTCGGCTTCCCCGGCCATGCTGCCTCCAGTAAATGCCAGGCCAAGGCCCAGCGCAATAAGGGTTGTTGTGCGTTTTGTCATTGTGTTCCGCCTGGTTTGAAGGACCTGGCGCGGATCACGCGTTCGCGGTGCACAGGCTCCAGCAGGCTTCAAAGGCGCCGTTGATGTCATCCTCGGTGAGCTGGATGTGACCATCGCGCTCGGCCTTGATCAGGTTGACGAAGGCGCCCCAGACCATGCTCATGAGAACCTCTGCTCGGATATCCCGACGGAAGATGCCCTGACGCTGCAGTGCGCGGTACTGCGCGATGATCGGCTTGAGTACCTGGTGCTCCACCTCACGGCTTTGTGCGTCCAGGTAGGGCCTGTGATCCTGCAGTTCAAGGAATCGGTAGGCTTCGGGGTCCTCTCGACTGAATGCGGCAATCCGCTGCCACGCTTGGGCGAACAGTTCCTTGGGTGGCCTGGAGGAGTCCAGGTCGCCGTAGAGCCGTTTCGCCATGGCGAGCTTCTCCTCGCGGAAAAGCTCGTTTACCAATGCTTCCTTGCTGTCGAAATAGCGGTAGATGGTGCCCGTGCCTACCTGGGCCTGCTCGGCCAGAACGGGCATCGGGACCCCGTTGACGCCGCCTTCGGCAAATACCTTGAGTGCCGCGCGCAGGATGGCCTGGCGCTTGTCGCGGATGCGTGGGCGGGGTTTTTTATCGGTCATTGAATGAGTGTTCATTCGTCGATTCTAACCACTATTTCGTTTCCTTGCCTACACCTGAAACATCAGGTGTAGAACGTCTGGTAGGGCTGGAATATGCAGATATTGGTGCCGCCCATGGTGTTGCCGTCGGTCAGCTCGCAGAAATAGGTGTAGGCCGTACCTGGCCGCAGTTCTGCGCTAATGACCAGGTGGTTGCGATTCTTCCCGGCGTCGGGGTCGCTCAGGCGTTGCAGAAAGATGTTGTCCCACCAGTACAGGTTCTGTGGATCAAACTCCTTGCTGTTGCGCGCCTCGCAAATGCGGAAGACGTACCAGGCGTCTTCGCCGGTCAGCGTCTTGAACGACTCACAGTCGACTGCCAGGTTTGTCAGCGGTGTGCCGGCCGGCAGCTTTTGTTCGTGCCCGGGGCGGTAGCTGGCCTTGAGTCGATCGCGGTGTTTCAGGTAGCCGGCCATCAGGCGCTCGGACGGAGCGTTGTCCTGCACTCGCGAGATGCGCTTGGTCTCGCCGTTCTTGCACTTCACCTCGATGCTGTACTCGCCGGGCGCCATGAAACCGGTATAGAGGTTGATCATGTACCAGTGGGAGTGGGTGGTGCGGTCGAAGATATGGCCGTTGAGGTTGGTGATGGTGTAGGGCTGGTTGGCAACCTCGACAACATAGCCATCCGGGCCGCGGCAGGTAATGCTGTCGATCAGCTCGTGCACCGGGTCACCGCCGGTGGGGTGGAAGGCGATCAGGAACTTGTGCTGTTCCTTGGGCAGGCCGGTGTTCTCAAAGTCCATGTAGACGTTGCAGGCCATCAGGTCGTAGATCTCGACATTGCCTTGGCTCATAGCGCGCTCCTTATCTGTGTTGTTGTCGCTGCTCGGTTATGAATGAATGTTCATTCAGTTGAGTGGCAGCATAGCGCGTCGATTGGGTAATGCCAAGTGGCATGTGCGTGGGGCTCTTGGGGGAGGGCGGTAGGCAGTTAACGTCAGTTTGGGATTGGCTGCGCGGCCACGCCTTTGGCTCAGGCCGCCCTACGGGGGAGCGTGAAGATAAAAAAGCCCCGGAGAACCGGGGCTTGGGTTAAGGGCGTGCTGATTGATTGCCTAGTTGCGGCGGCTGTCGATGACCGCCTGCCAGGTAATGGTTTCCTCGTCATCCGGGGGCGTCGCCCGGCGCTTTTCGGCGCTGCGGGCGATAAACCAGCCGATCAGGGTAAAGATCGACACCGCCAGCAGAATCAGACTGGCGACCGCGTTGATTTCGGGCTTCACGCCAAGGCGCACGGCGGAGAAGACTTCCATCGGCAGGGTGGTAGAACCGGGGCCGGAAACAAAGCTGGCCAGTACCAGGTCGTCCAGCGACAGGGTAAAGGACAGCAGCCAGCCGGCGGCGATCGAGGGGGCAATCATCGGTACGGTGATCAGCAGGAAGGTTTTCCACGGCCGTGCACCGAGATCCATCGCCGCTTCTTCGACCGACTGATCCAGCTCGCCCAGACGCCCGCTGACCACCACGGCGACGTAGGCGGTACAGAAGGTCACGTGGGCGATCCAGATGGTCACCATGCCGCGTTCCGCCGGCCAGCCGACCAGTTGCGCCATGGCGACGAACAGCAGCAGCAGCGACAGACCGGTGATCACTTCAGGCATCACCAGCGGCGCAGTCACCAGCCCGGAGAACAGGGTACGGCCACGGAAGCGCTTGATGCGGGTCATCACAAAGGCTGCCAGGGTGCCCAGCGCCACCGCCGCGGTGGCGGTGAAGAAGGCAATCTGCAGACTGCGTTTGACCGAGTTCATCAACTGGGTGTTGTCCAGCAGGCCAACGTACCAGTGCACCGACCAGCCGCCCCAGACGGTAACCAGGCGCGAGGCGTTGAACGAGTAGATGACCAGAATGATCATCGGCAGGTAGATGAATATCAGGCCCAGCCAGAGCATGACGGTGGAGAAGGAGGGACGCTTGCTCATGACTTCTTCTCCATTTCCTTGGCCTGGTTGTAGTGGAACAGCACCAGCGGCACGATCAGGATCACCAGCATGACAATTGCCAGCGCCGAGGCGACCGGCCAGTCGCGGTTATTGAAGAATTCCTGCCACAGCACCTTGCCGATCATCAGGGTTTCCGGGCCGCCCAGCAGCTCGGGAATCACGAACTCGCCGACCACCGGGATGAACACCAGCATGGAGCCGGCAATGATGCCGGTTTTGGACAGCGGCACGGTGATGGTCCAGAACGCCTTGATCTTGCCGGCGCCCAGGTCCATGGCGGCTTCCAGCAGGCTGTGATCGTGCTTGACCAGGTTGGCGTAGAGCGGCAGCACCATGAACGGCAGGTAGGCGTAGACCACGCCGATGTAGACCGCGGTGTTGGTGTTGAGAATCTGCAGCGGCTCGCTGATCAGGCCAATGCCCATGAGCACCGAGTTGAGCAGGCCGTTGTTGCTGAGAATACCCATCCAGGCGTAGACGCGGATGAGGATCGCAGTCCAGGTCGGCATCATCACCAGCAGCAGGTAGACCAGCTGCTTTTCCTTGGGCGCACGGGCGATGGCGTAGGCCATCGGGTAGCCGACAAACAGGCAAATCAGGGTCGAGAAGAAGGCGATCTTCAGCGAGCCCAGATAGGCCGAAAGATAGAGGCCGTCCTGGCTGAGGAAAATGTAGTTGCCGAGGTTCAGAACGACATTGAGCTTCTGCTCGACGTACTGAAAGATCGGCTGATAGGGCGGAATGGCGATCGCGGCTTCCGAGAAGCTGATCTTCAGCACGATGGCGAAGGGCAGCAGGAAGAACAGGAACAGCCACAGATACGGGACGCTGATGACCCAGAAGCGCCCGGGCGGTGTCAGGCGTGGCATTTTCATGAGTGCAGAATGACCCCGCTGTCGTCATCCCAGCTGATGTACACCTCGTCGTCCCAGGTGGGGCGGGGCAGCCGGCGTTCGGAATTGGCAAAGAAGGCCTGTACCAGCTTGCCGCTGTCGAGCTTGATGTAATACACCGAGTGACCGCCCAGGTAGGCAATGTCGTGCACCACGCCGTGGGAGCTGTTGTGCTCACCTTCGGGCTTCTCGGCACTGACCCAGACTTTCTCCGGGCGCAGGGCGTAGATGATGTTCTTGTCCTGGGCGCGGGTGGTAATGCCGTGACCGACGTAGATCGGCTTGTCCAGGCAGTCGCAGGCGATGATGGCGTGGTCTTCCATGTCGGCGGTGATCTCGCCTTCAAAGATGTTCACGCTGCCGATGAATTCGGCGACGTGGCGGCTGACCGGGCTTTCATAGATGTCCATCGGCGTGCCGACCTGGGCAATCCAGCCCTGATGCATGATCGCGATGCGCTGGGCCATGGTCATGGCCTCTTCCTGATCGTGGGTCACCATGATGCAGGTTACGCCGACGCGTTCGATAATCTCGACCAGTTCCAGCTGCATCTGGGTACGCAGCTTTTTATCCAGGGCGCCCATCGGCTCATCGAGCAGCAGCACCTTGGGCCGCTTGGCCAGTGAGCGGGCCAGGGCAACGCGCTGGCGCTGGCCGCCGGACAGCTGATCCGGTTTGCGGCGAGCGTATTCGGTCATGTGTACCAGCTTGAGCATTTCCTTAACGCGGGCATCAATCTCGGCCTTGGGCAGCTTGTCCTGCTTGAGGCCAAAGGCGATGTTCTGCTCCACAGTCATGTGCGGAAACAGCGCGTAGGACTGGAACATCATATTGATCGGGCGTTCGTACGGCGGCAGGTCGGTAATGTCCTGGCCGTCCAGCAGCACGCGGCCCTCGCTGGGGCGCTCGAAGCCGGCGAGAATGCGCAGCAGCGTCGATTTGCCCGAGCCTGAACCACCAAGCAGGGCGAAGATCTCGCCGCGATTGATGCTCAGGCTGACGTCATCCACCGCCAGCGCTTCATCGAATCGCTTGCTGATGCGTTCGATCTTCACAAAGTCATTGGGCTCGGCCTTGGCCATCGCCTGTTTCATGGCTCCTGCTGCACCAACCATAGGTTTCTCCGAATATCATTCCACCGCTGCGGTCTTGGCCGCATGCTTGCATTGGGACAGGTGCGGACACCCGTCGGATTGGCTACTGCCGATTCAACAAGGGGCTGTCCGTAGACAGCCCCCTTAGGTATTACCGACCGGACTTGATGCGGCTCCAGGTGCGGGTCATCAGGCGCTGCGCCGACATCGGGCGCGGGACGTTGACGTACAGACGCTCGAGCACTTCGTCGGTCGGGTAGATGGCCGGATCGTTGCGGATTTCCGGATCAACCAGCTCGTCGGACGCCTTGTTGGGGTTGGCGTAGGCGACGTAGTCGGTGATCGGTGCAATCACATCCGGACGCATGATGTAGTTGATGAAGGCGTGGGCGTTGTCGGCGTTCGGCGCATCCTTCGGAATGGCCATCATGTCGAACCACAGGGCGGTGCCTTCTTTCGGAATGATGTAGCTGATGTTCACACCATTCTCGGCTTCCTCGGCGCGGTAGGCGGCCTGGAAAACGTCGCCGGAGTAACCGGCAGCAACGCAGATGTCGCCGTTAGCCAGGTCGGTGATGTAGCGCGAGGAGTGGAAATAGGTAATGTGCGGACGCACGGCCAGCAGCAGTTCTTCGGCCTTTTTCAGGTCGTCGGCGCTGGTGCTGTTCGGGTCCAGGCCCAGGTAGCTCAGGGCGGAGGGCAGCATCTCGTCAGCGGAGTCGAGCATGCTGATGCCACAGCTGGCCAGTTTGCTGGCGTACTGCGGGTCAAAGATCAGCGCCCAGGAATCCAGCGGGGCGTCGTCACCCAGCACTTCCTGCACCTTGTCGACGTTGTAGCCGATGCCGTTGGTGCCCCACAGGTAGGGGATGGAGTGCTTGCTGCCCGGGTCGATGCTTTCCATCTGCTTCATCAACTCGGGGTTGAGGTTGCTCATGTTCGGCAGCTTGCTGTGGTCCAGCTCCATGTAGACGCCGGCCTGCACCTGCTTGGTCAGGAAGTTGTTGGTGGGTACCACGATGTCGAAGCCGGAGTTGCCGGTCAGCAGTTTGGCGTCGACCACCTCGTTGGCATCGTATACGTCGTAGGTCACCTTGATGCCGGTTTCCTGCTCGAAGTTGGCGATGGTGTCTTCGGCGATATAGTCCGACCAGTTGTAGATGTTCAGCTTGCCCTCGGCCTGCGCGATGGCGGCGCCGCCCAGCAGGGTAGCGGTGGTCAGGGCGAGCAGTGACCGGTGCATGGATTGCTTCATGGTGTCTCCTAAAGGCAGGGGTGCCTGAGATAAGTAGTACTGTTGATCTGGCCGGCGCAGGGAGACTGCAGCCGGCCGCTTGTTATTACCGTCTTTTCCGCGTTACTGGCCGGATTTCACTCGCGTCCAGAGGCGGGTCCGGGTGCGTTCGATGTTGGCCGGCAGTTCCGCCAGAGTAAAGAGCTTGGCCAGGGTCTCGTCACTGGGATAGACGCCCGGATCGGTGAGCACGCTTTCGTCAATCATCGACTTGGATGCCTGATTGCCGTTGGCGTAGGCCACGTAGTTGGAGATCTCGGCGATCACCTCGGGGCGCAGAATATAATCCATAAACGCATAGGCGTTATCGACATTTTTAGCGTCTTTCGGAATGGCCATCATGTCGAACCACATGGCCGCACCTTCGGTCGGAATCACGTACTTCACTTCTACTCCGTTCTCGGCTTCGTCAGCACGCGCGGCGGCCTGCAGAATGTCGCCGGACCAGCCCACCGCAACGCAGATGTCGCCGTTAGCCAGGTCGGTGATGAACTTGGAAGAGTGGAAGTAGGTGATGTGCGGACGTACGCTCATCAGCAGGTCCTGCGCCTTGGGATAGTCGTCGGCGTTGGTGCTGTTCGGGTCCAGGCCCAGATAGAAGAGCGCGGAGGGGATGATCTCGGCCGGCGCGTCGAGGAAGGCCACGCCGCAGGAGGCCAGCTTCTCCATGTTCTCCGGTTTGAACACCAGGTCCCAGGAGTTGACCGGTGCGTCTTCACCCAGCACGGCCTTGACCTTCTCCGGGTTGTAGCCGATGCCGGTGGTGCCCCACAGGTACGGGAAGGCGTACTGGTTGCCCGGGTCGTTGGTTTCCAGTGCGCGCAGCAGCGTCGGGTCCAGGTTTTCCCAGTTCGGCAGCTTGCTGCGGTCCAGCGGCATGAAGGCGCCAGCCTTGATCTGTTTGCCGAGGAACTGGTTGGACGGCACAACGATGTCGAATCCGGAGCTGCCCGAGAGCAGTTTGGCTTCCAGTACTTCGTTGCTGTCGAAAACGTCGTAGACCGGGCGAATGCCGGTGGCCTCCTGGAAGTTGTCCAGGGTGTCCTCGGCGATGTAGTCCGACCAGTTGTAGACGTTTACCACTTCCTCTGCCTGCGCCGCTGTACCGATGGATACAACGGTCGCAGTGGCCAGCAGTGTCTTGCCCAGATGCTTCATCATCGTTTCAACTCTCCATCCATTGTTTGGAAACGCGGTGTCGGAGCGGCGTAGGCCGCTCCGGTGCAGTCAAGCGCTCACTGGCCAGCATAGCCGTTGGGCAACCTGAGCGTCAGACGCCCAACTGCTCGGCCACCTGATCCAGCACCTTCCAGGCCTTGTCGACCAACTCGTCGATCTCGCTGCGGCTGATGACCAGCGGCGGCGACATGATCATGGTGTCACCCACCGCGCGCATGACCAGACCGTTGGCGACACACAGGTCGCGACACAGGGTGCCGACGGTGCCCTTGTCCGGGAAGCGTTCCCGGGTGGCCTTGTCCTTGACCAGCTCGATGGCGCCGAGCAGGCCTACACCGCGTACTTCACCGACCAGACGATGCTCTGCCAGGCCGGCAATTTTCTCCTGCAAATACGGTGCCGCTTCTTCGCGAACATACTCGACGATCTTCTCGTCGCGCATGATGCGCAGATTTTCCAGGCCAACGGCCGCTGAGGCCGGGTGCCCGGAATAGGTGTAGCCGTGATAGAACTCGCCGCCGTGCTCGACCATGGTCTCGACCACGCGGTCGCTGACAATCACCCCGCCCATCGGCAGGTAGCCAGAGGTCATGCCCTTGGCAATCGGCATCAGGTCGGGCTTGAGGTCGTAGTGCTGGCTGGCAAACCACTGGCCGGTGCGACCGAAACCGCAGATGACCTCGTCGATCACCAGCAGAATGTCGTACTTGGCGAGAATGCGCTTGATCTCCGGCCAATAGGTGTCCGGCGGAATGATCACGCCGCCGGCGCCCTGGATCGGCTCGGCAATAAAGGCGGCGACCTTGTCCTCGCCCAGTTCCTTGATCTTGGCTTCGAGCTGTTGCGCTGCCCAGATGCCGAACTCGTCCGGTGACATGTCGCCGCCTTCGCCGTACCAGTACGGCTGCGGGATATGCACGATGCCCGGGATCGGCAGGTCGCCCTGCTCATGCATCACCGACATGCCGCCGAGGCTGGCGCCGGCCACGGTGGAGCCGTGGTAGCCGTTGATGCGGCTGATGATGGTCTTCTTGCCGGGCTTGCCCTTGAGGTCCCAGTAGCGACGCACCATGCGCAGCACGGTGTCGTTGGACTCTGAGCCGGAGCCGGTGAAGAACACGTGATTCATGTGTTCGGGGGCGACCTCGGCAATTGCCTTGGCCAGCTCGATGGCGGGCGGGTTGGTGCACTGGAAGAAGCTGTTGTAGTAGGGCAGCTTGAGCATCTGCTTGTAAGCGGCCTCGGCCAGCTCGGTGCGGCCGTAGCCAATGTTCACGCACCACAGGCCCGCCATGCCATCGAGCACCTTGTTACCCTCGCTGTCCCACAGGTAGACCCCTTCGGCACGTTCGATGATGCGGGTGCCACGGGCACCGAGATCCTTGTGGTCGGTGAACGGGTGCAGATAGTGGGCGGCGTCCATGGCTTGCAGGGCGGCGGTGTTCAATGTGCTCATGTGGTACTCCGGTATCCGTAAGGTCGCTGCCGGTGGCAGCGACGGTGTCAGGGCGGGTTCAGACAGACAGCAGCAGGAACTCGCGTTCCCAGGAGCTGATCACCCGTTTGTAGTTTTCGTGCTCGGCGCGTTTGACGGCCACATAGCCGCGGCAGAACTTGCTGCCTAGCACCGCTTCCACGTCGCGGCACTGCTCCATGCGCTCCAGTGCCGACTCGATGGTCAGCGGCAGGCGCAGGTTGCGGCGCTCGTAGGCGCGGCCCTTGACCGGCGCCGAGGGCGAAATCTGGTTTTCCATGCCGAGGTAGCCGCACAGCAGGCTGGCGGCGATGGCGATGTAGGGGTTGGCGTCGGCGCCGGGCAGGCGGTTCTCGACCCGGCGGTTCTGCGGGTTGGAATCCGGCACGCGCAGGCCGGCGGTGCGGTTCTCTTCACCCCATTCCACGTTGACCGGTGCCGAGGTGTCCGGCAGGAAGCGGCGGAAGGAGTTGACGTTGGGTGCGAACAGCGGCAATACCTCGGGGATATAACGCTGCAGGCCGCCAATGTGCTGCAGGAACAGTTCGCTCATGCTGCCGTCGTCATTGGAGAAGATGTTCTTGCCGGTCTTGGTATCGACGATGCTCTGGTGCAGGTGCATGGCACTGCCCGGCTCGTTGGTAATCGGCTTGGCCATAAAGGTAGCGGTCATGTCGTGCTTGAGCGCCGCCTCACGCATGGTGCGCTTGAATACCTGAATCTGGTCGGCCAGGTGCAGCGGGTCGCCGTGACGGAAGTTGATTTCCATCTGCGCGGTACCTTCTTCATGGATCAGGGTGTCCAGATCCAGGCCCTGGGCTTCGCACCAGTCGTACATGTCCTCGAACAGCGGGTCGAACTCGTTCGCAGCGTCGATGGAGAAGGACTGACGGCCGGTTTCCTGGCGGCCGGAGCGGCCAATCGGCGGCTGCAGCGGCAGGTCCGGGTCCGCGTTGCGGCGGGTCAGGTAAAACTCCATTTCCGGCGCGACGATCGGTTTCCAGCCTTTCTTTTCATACAGCTTGAGCACCGTCTTGAGGACGTTGCGTGGCGACATCTCGATGGGGTTGCCCATCTTGTCGAAACAGTCGTGAATGATCTGGGCGGTAGGCTCCAGCGCCCACGGCACCATGAACATGGCGGTCTCGTCCGGTTTGCAGATCATGTCGATGTCGGCCGGGTCGAGCAGGTCGTAATAGATGTCGTCTTCTACATAGTCGCCAGTTACCGACTGCAGCAGGATGCTCTCGGGCAGGCGCATGCCCTTTTCCGAGATAAACTTCATGGTGGGCGCGATCTTGCCGCGGGCAATGCCGGTCAGGTCGCTGACCATGCATTCCACTTCGGTAATCTTGTTTTCTTTCAGCCAGGTTTCAATCTTGTTCATAACCGCCTCAGGGTTGCCGCGACGCATGGGCCCGGCAGGCGTTACCGAACGCCTGGAATATCGACAGGTACAGCGGGTTGCTGCGGACCTGCCATTCGGGGTGCCACTGTACGCCGAGGGCGAATTGGGTTGCGTGGCTGACCGAGAAGGCCTCGATCAGTCCATCGGGTGCTGTCGCTTCAGGCTGCAGACCGGATGCCAGTGTAGCCACTCCCTGGGTGTGCAGGGAATTGACCTGGGCCGAACTGCAGCCTGCGATCTGGTGAAGCAACCCCCCGGGCTCAAAACGAACCTCATGGGCCGGGCCATACTGCACCTCGACCGGCTGTGTCTTGTCTTCACGGTGTTCGATATATCCACCCACCTCGTACAGCCGCTGGTGCAGGGTGCCGCCGAAGGCGACGTTCATTTCCTGAAAGCCGCGGCAGATGCCGAGTACCGGCACGCCCTGGTCGATGGCCTGGCGAATCAGCGGCAGGGTGGTAGCGTCACGCTTGGGGTCATGCTTGGTGCCCTCGGCGCTGGCTGGGCCCTGATAGTGATGAGGCTCGACGTTGGAGGGCGAACCGGTAAACAGGATGCCGTCCAGCAGCGACAGTAGCTGGGCGTTGTCCAGGCGCTCGCCCAGGGCCGGAATCAGCAGCGGCAGGCCATCTGCACCATCAACCACGCCGAGAATGTATTTCTCGCCGACGATGTTGAAGGGGTGGAGGCCGAGCTGCTCGGAGCAGCAGACGATACCGATGACGGGCTTGCGAGCGATGGACATTGACTGTCTTCCAGATGATCCAGTTTGATTAGCGGGTGACCGCATTGTTGTTCGTTTTTTCGTACAATAGCAATAAAAAATATTCAACACAAAGACCGCAAATCCTGAACGTTCGCTCGGGCGTAAAGGGGCCTGAGACGCCCGGAATGACCTTAATTGGTGCGCCTTGCACCGACTTTGTGCGATGCCTGCTCTATTGACTCCAACGAGCCTTTCGGATTAACTCAGAGCTGGCACGTTTTGTGATTGATATATTTTACAAATAACAGGTGAAACCCCATGCAGCCCCAACCCGGAGCGGATGCTTTAACAGCCGTAGCCACCGAGATCGGTGCGCAGGTCGGCATCCAGGAAGCGGAGGCCTTTCTGGTCGCGCATCCGGAAATCCATTTTATTGACCTTCTTATTGCCGACATGAACGGCATCGTGCGCGGCAAGCGCATCGATCGTTCGGCGTTGGCCAAGGCTTTCGAGAAGGGCATCGCATTGCCGGCGTCGGTCTTTGCGCTCAACATTCAAGGTACGACCGTTGAAGAGACGGGGCTGGGGCTGGAGATTGGCGATGCCGATCGCATCTGCCTGCCGATCCCGGGCACGTTGACGGTGGAGCCCTGGCAGAAGCGGCCAACCGGACAGCTGCTGATGACCATGTACGAGCTGGACCGCAAGACCCCCTTCTTCGCCGACCCCCGCTATGTTCTGCAACGCATCGTAGAACGCTTCAAAGATCTCAAGCTGACCCCGGTATCTGCCTTCGAACTGGAGTTCTACCTGATTGACCAGGAGAACATCACCGGTCGCCCGCAGCCGCCGCGCTCACCCATGTCGGGCAAACGTCCGAACTCGGTTCAGGTCTACTCCATGGACGACCTGGACGAATACGCCGAATTCCTTGAGGACGTCATCGAAGCTGCCCACGAGCAGGGCATCCCCGCTGACGCCATCGTGGCCGAGTCTGCGCCGGGCCAGTTTGAGGTCAACCTGCATCACGTCGATGATCCGGTGAAAGCCTGCGACTTCAACGTGCTGCTCAAGCGGGTGATCAAGAACGTGGCCTATGACCATGAGATGGATACCACCTTCATGGCCAAGCCGTACTACGACCAGGCCGGCAACGGCATGCACGTGCACATCAGCCTGACGGACGAGCATGGCCGCAATATCTTTGCGCCCAATCCGGACGGCACTCTGAGCGACACCCTGCGCTGGGCGGTGGGCGGTTTGCTGGAAACCCTGCCGCAGTACATGGCCTTCCTGTGCCCCAACGTCAACTCCTACCGCCGCTTCAGCCCGAGTTTCTTCGTGCCCTGCGCGCCGACCTGGGGTATCGACAACCGCACGGTCGCCGTACGCGTGCCGGGCGGTGAGCCTGAGGCGATGCGCATCGAGCACCGCCTGGCCGGTGCAGACGCCAACCCTTATCTGTTGATGGCTGCCTTGCTGTCGGCCATTCACTACGGCATCAGCAACAAGATCGAGCCGCCGGAGATGACCGAAGGCAATGCCTACGATCAGCACGAAGCCTCCCTGCCGACCAACCTGCGTGATGCCCTGCGTGAGCTGGAAGCCTCCGAGGTGATGAAGGAGTACATCGGCGAGGAATACCTGGACGTGTTCGTACTCTGTAAGGAAAGCGAGATGGAAGAGTTTGAAAAGACCATCTCCGACCTTGAGTACATGTGGTATCTGCACACGGTCTGACCGCGGGCATCACCCTTCACAATCCCGCCATCCGGCGGGATTGTTCGTTATGCGAGAGCCTTTGTGATGAATGATTCCTGGTATCGGGCCAGCGTGCCTGTGGCAGCACCTCGCGCGCAGCTGGCCGGCGCGCGGGATGCGGACGTGTGCATCGTAGGCGCGGGCTTTACCGGTCTGTCGGCTGCACTGGAGCTGGCCGAGGCCGGGCGCAGCGTGATTGTGCTTGAGGCAGAAGATGTCGGCTGGGGCTGCTCCGGCCGTAACGGCGGGCAGATCAACCCAGGGGTGGCCTGCGATCATTCACGCGTGGTGCGCGAGCTGGGCGAGGCGGATGCGCGCAAGGTATGGCAGCTCGGCGTGGATGGCGTTGAGCTGTTGCGTGATCGGGTGGCGCGGCACAGCATCGACTGCGATCTGAAATGGGGCATTTTGCTGGTAGCCAACAAGGCGCGTCAGGTGCCGGACCTGCATGCCTGGCAGCAGGAGCTGGGTGAGCTGGGCTACGATCGTCTTGAGTTTCATGATCGCGCTGCGCTGCAGGGGTTGTTGCGCGCCGACTATCACGCTGGCGTCATGGACTGGGGCGGTGGTGATCTGCATCCGCTCAAGTACGCGCAAGGCCTGGCCCGCGCGGCCGAACAGGCGGGTGTGCGCATCTTCGAGCGTTCTGCCGTGTTGAGCTATGCCGAAGAGGGTGGCGCGGTTGCGGTGCAGACGGCGGGCGGGCAGGTGCGCGCCGGTCATCTGCTGCTGGCCGGTAACGCCTATCTCGGCAAGCTGTTGCCCTGGTATCGCAAGGGCTTTATGCCGATTGGCAGCTACATCGGCGCGACCCGTCCGCTGGGTGATCTGGCCACTGAGCTGATTCCCTCCCGTGCAGCCGTCTGCGACATGAACACGCTGATCGACTATTACCGGCTGACCCCGGACAACCGCTTGTTGTTCGGCGGGCGGGCCAGTGCGCGTGATGCGCGGCCCGACGCGCTGCGCCAGACCATGCGCCAGCGCATGGCGCAGGTATTTCCGCAATTGGCGGGTGAAGACTTCGAGTACCTCTGGGGCGGTCAGGTAGCCATGACCATGAGCAAGGCGCCGGTGTTTGGGCGGTTGGGGCAGCGAGTGCTGTACACGCAAGGTTACTCCGGACAGGGCGTGGCGCTGGCAGGCCTGGCCGGTAAGTTGATGGCCGACACCGTGCTGGGCGATGCGCGCAACTTTGACCTGATGGCGCGTTGGCGACATCTGCCGGTGCCCCCGGGTGCGCCCCTGCAGACCGCCATCCGAGCGCTGGCGCTGCTGTGGTATCGTCTGCAGGACAGTCGCCAGTAGAGAGCTTTTCATGAGTCGAGCCGTTCCCAAGCGCCGCGCCAGCAGTCAGGAGCGGATCGACCGTATCCTTGAAGCGACTATCAGCCTGCTGGGGCAGGGCGGGCTGAGCGAGCTGTCGATTTACGCCATTGCCGAGCAGGCGGAGATCCCGCCCTCATCGGTCTACCACTTCTTCCCGCAGATCAGTGATGTGCTGGCGGCGCTGGCCGAACGGCTGTTTGTTGAGCTGGACGCCGTGCTGCAGCAGCCCCCGTCCTCTGCGCCTGACAGCTGGGCCGCGCTGGTGGCCGAGATTGAGGCGCGCTTTCAAGACTATTACCGCCGTCACCCGGCAGCCTGCGAGCTTTTGCTGGGCGGGCATGGTCTGGCGGCTATTCGTCAGGCCGACCAGCAGCACGATCAACTGCTGGCCCAGCGTTTTCAGCAATGCCTGGCAGAGCGCTTTGTGCTGCCTGCGCTGCCGCAGGATGTCGATATCTTTGCGCTCGCCATGCAGGCGGCGGACAAGCTGCTGGCGGTCGGATACCAGCAGGCGGGTGCGCTGTCCGACCCTATCTGCCGCGAGGCCACGCGCTTGATGACCGCTTACCTGAGCGTCTATCTGCCGCCGGTGCTGCCGCCGGCCAAGGGGCGCTGAGATGGGGTTGTTCAAGTGGTGGCGCCAGCGCCGAGAGGCGAAGCAACTGCGCGAGCTGCAGCAAAACCTCGACCCTCAGTTGTGGCAGCAGGCGCTGGGCGACTGGCCTTTCTATCAGCGCAGTACACCCGCTGCGCGCACGCGTTTGCACGAGCTGGCGCTGCGTCTGCTGCTGCGCAAGCACCTACACGCGACCGAGGGCGTTGAGCTGACCGATGCGCTGCGCCTGCGGGTGGCAGGCATGGCGGTTGCTCCCGTGCTGGAGCTGGGGCTCGACTGGTACGCCGGCTGGCAGACACTGATTTTTTACGATGGCCTCTTTCGCGCGCGGCACCAGTGGCGCGACGAGGCTGGCGTGGTGCATGAGGGCGAGCGCCAGCTGAGCGGCGAGGCCTGGCTGCGCGGTCCGGTGGTGCTGTCGCTGGATGACGTGCGCCACTCGGGTCGGGCCGACGGCTTCAACGTCGTGATTCATGAGCTGGCGCATACCCTGGATATGCGCTCATCCAGCGCCAACGGCGCGCCGCCACTGCACCGGGGGATGAGCCAGGCGGACTGGGCGCGTGACATGCAGGCAGCCTGGGATGATCTGGGCCAGCGTTTTGAGCGCAACGAGCCGCTGCCACTGGACCCTTATGCGCTGGAGGCGCCGGCAGAATTCTTTGCCGTGCTATCAGAAAGCTTTTTTGAGCGGCCTGCGGTGCTGCGCCGGGAGTGGCCTGCGGTCTATCGGCATTTGGCCGATTTTTATCGGCAGGACCCGGTGAAGATACTGGGTTGATACAACGCACAGCGCTTTTTTGCCGATAAATATCTATTTATTGAATGCCTTGTAGCTTGCCAATGGTGCCGGGCTGGGCTATAAGTCGATTTTTATCCAACTCTTACCGGAGTGTGCCATGACCCGTACCGTGACCGTTGCCGCCACCCAGATGGGTTGTACCTGGGATAGTCAGGCGAATATTGCGCAGGCTGACAAGCTGGTGCGCGAGGCCGCCGCCAAGGGCGCGCAGATCATCCTGATTCAGGAGCTGTTCGAGACCCCGTACTTCTGCCAGAAGCCGAACCCGGAGTATCTGCAGTTGGCCACGCGGGTTGAAGACAACCCGGCCATCAAGCACTTTCAGGCGCTGGCTAAAGAGCTGGCAGTGGTGCTGCCGATCAGCTTCTTCGAGCTGGCCGGTCGTGCGCGCTTCAACAGCATCGCGATCATTGATGCCGACGGCAGCAACCTCGGCATCTACCGCAAGAGTCATATTCCGGATGGCCCCGGTTATCACGAGAAGTATTACTTCAACCCGGGCGACACCGGCTTCAAGGTCTGGCAAACCCGCTACGCCAAGATTGGCGTTGGTATCTGCTGGGATCAGTGGTTCCCTGAGTGCGCGCGCAGCATGGCGCTGATGGGCGCGGAGCTGCTGTTTTACCCGACGGCCATCGGCAGTGAGCCGCACGACCACAGCATCAACTCCCGTGACCACTGGCAGCGGGTGCAGCAGGGCCACGCCGGCGCCAACCTGATGCCGCTGATTGCCAGCAACCGCATCGGCCGCGAAGAGCAGGACGGCTACGACATCACCTTCTACGGCTCATCGTTCATTGCCAACCAGTTTGGTGAGAAGGTTCAGGAACTGAACGAGACGGAAACCGGCGTGCTGGTGCAGTCCTTCGACCTGGACGAGCTGGAGCACATTCGCAGCGCCTGGGGCGTGTTCCGCGACCGCCGTCCGAATCTGTACGGCCCGGTCAAGACACTGGATGGCGAGCTGGAGTCCTGAGCCCATGTTCAACCTGCACAGCACGCCGCAGCATGACGGCTACTTCATGCCCGCCGAGTGGGCGCCGCATAGCCAGACCTGGATGATCTGGCCGGAGCGCCCGGATAACTGGCGGCAACAGGCGGAGCCGGCGCAGGCGGCGTTTGCTGCGGTGGCGCAGGCGATAGCCGGGTTTGAGCCGGTGACCGTGGGCGTCTCGGCGGCGCAATACGCCAATGCCTGCGCGCAGCTGGATCATCCGGCGATTCGGGTGGTGGAGCTGAGCAGCAACGACGCCTGGGTGCGTGATACCGGGCCGACCTTTGTCATCAATGGCCAGGGCGGCCTGCGCGGGGTGGACTGGACCTTCAATGCCTGGGGCGGCGAGCTGGGCGGTTTGTATGCCGACTGGGCGCTGGATGACCAGGTGGCCAGCAAGATTTTGTCGATGGAGCGCTGCCCGCGTTATCGCACCGAGGGTTTTGTACTGGAGGGCGGTTCGATTCACGTGGACGGCGAAGGCACCCTGATCACCACCGAGGAGTGCCTGCTCAACCCCAACCGCAACCCGCACCTGCAACGCGTTGAGATTGAGCAGCAACTGGCAGCGCAGCTCGGTATCAGCAAGGTGATCTGGTTGCCCGAGGGCCTGTACAACGACGAGACCGATGGCCACGTCGACAACTTCTGCTGTTTTGTCCGGCCCGGCGAGGTGCTGCTGGCCTGGACGGACGATCCGGACAACCCCAACTATTCCCGCTGTCAGGCTGCAGCTGCGGTGCTGGCCGAGGCGCGCGATGCCCAGGGCCGTGCGCTGGTGGTGCACCACATACCCATTCCCGGGCCGCTGCATGCAACCGCCGAGGAGTGCGCTGATGTGCAGGTGGTCGAGGGCAGCCAGAGCCGTGATCCGGCCATTCGCCTGGCCGGCTCCTACGTCAACTTTCTGATCGTCAACGGTGGGGTGGTGGCGCCCAGCTTTGCCGATCCTCATGACGAGGAGGCGCTGGCGATTCTGCAGGGGCTGTTCCCCGAACGCCGCGTGGTTGCGGTGCCGGGCCGGGAAATCCTGCTGGGTGGCGGCAACATCCACTGTATCACCCAGCAACAGCCGGCGGTCTGAAAGACAAAACGGACATGGCGCACATACCACGTTTCGGTACTGGAGCCGGGTGTGGGGGAACAGGCATAATCGCGGAGCAAGAATGCGGCGCCGGGCTCAAACTCGGCGGTTTCAGGAGGTTTTTCCGTCCAGAAGGAATTTATATGCAGTTCTCTTCACTTTTTCCCTCTACCCTGTCTCGCACCGCTCTGGCGGTGGGCATGGTCGTCACACTGGCCGGTTGTGCGGCCACCCAGGGCGGCGCCGTGGATACCAGCGGCGCGACACGCCTGCAGGGCGAGCTCACCAGCAGCAGCCCGGTCAACCTGAACGACGGGTCTCAGTATCAGGTATTCAATCTCAAGCTCAAGGCAGGTGAGCTGGTACGCGTAGAGCAGGGCGGCGCCCTGGAAGGCGCGGTGCTGACCCTGCTGGATTCACGCAACCAACTGGTCAGCGGCCCGCGTCACGGTTCGCTGCATCTGGCCCCGCAGGCCGATGGCACTTACCGCCTGGGCGTCAGCGGCAGCACCGCATCGGCCTACGGCCCGTTCGACCTGACGCTGGAGCGCGTAACGCCGCGCAATAGCGGGGCGCTGGAGCTGAACGACTCGGTCTTTGGCCTGCTGAGCCGTGGCAACGATGCCAACACCTACACCCTGACGGTCGCAGAAGCCGGCCTGTACGAGATTGCCCTGGGCTCCGAGGAGCTGGACACCGTGCTCAAGCTGAACGGTGGCGGTCTGTCGCTGGAAGATGACGACGGCGGTGATGGCACCAACTCGCGCATGACTGTAATGCTCGATCCGGGTACCTACCAGGTAACGGCGACCGCGCTGGACTCCCCGGCCGAAGGTGGCTACGACCTGAGCCTGAGCAGCCGCGCGCTGCCTGAGGGCGTTGAGCTGGTCAACGGCGGTGAGATTGCCCTGGGCACCACCATCAGCGGCCTGGCTGACAGCAGCGACAAGGTCTACACCGTGACTGTGCCGGAGCGTTCGATGCTGCGCATTGTCATGAGTTCGGATGAGGTCGACAGCTTCCTCAAGCTGCAAGGCCCCGGCGTTGACACCAGCGATGACGATGGCGCCGGTCGCGATCTGGATGCGGCCATCACCACGCTCGCCAACCCGGGTAGCTACCGTATCAGCGCATCGACCGTCGATGGCAGCGCCGGTATCTTCACCCTGAGCACTGCCGTGCAACCTGTCAGCAGCAACAGCGCGCAGGTGCGTCCGGGCGAAGGGGTTTCCGGCACGCTGGCGGGCAACAGTGTCGACAAGACGCTGGTGATCGCTGAAGCCGGTCAGTACAAGGTTGATATGTACGCGACCGAGTTCGATGCGCTGCTGCGCATGAGCGGTAACGGTGTGGAGCTGGAAGATGACGATGGCGCCGGTGGCACCAACTCTCGCATCAGCACGTACCTCGAGCCCGGGCGTTACACCCTGAGCGCGCGCAGCTACGACAACACCGGTCGTGGCAGCTTTGTGATCAGCGTCGAGCGCGAGTAAGCAAGCAGAAGAGCGCTGATCCTGCGCGAGTGCAATGGATCAGTGCTTGTTGAAAGGCCGGCAGCCCGTGAGGACTGCCGGCCTTTCTTTTGGGGTCAGGCGTCGAGCAGAGCGCGGCCGCGCTGAACGGCTGCCAGCACCTGCGCCGGTGCGGTGCCACCGATATGGTCACGGGCGTTGACCGAGCCTTCCAGTGTCAGCACCTCAAACACGTCCTGCTCGATCTGGTCGCTGAAGCGGCGCAGTTCTTCCAGCGACATCTCCGCCAGATCCTTGCCCGAATCTACACCGTACTTCACGGCGTGCCCGACGATCTCGTGGCAGTCGCGGAACGGAATGCCCTTACGCACCAGATAGTCAGCCAGGTCGGTTGCCGTGGAGAAACCACGCAGGGCTGCTTCGCGCATGGCCTCGACCTTGGGCTCGATGGCCGGGATCATGTCGGCAAAGGCCCGCAGGCTGTCGCGCAGGGTGTCGACGGCATCGAACAGCGGTTCCTTGTCTTCCTGGTTGTCCTTGTTGTAGGCCAGCGGCTGGCTCTTCATCAGGGTCAGCAGGCCCATCAGGTGACCGTACACACGGCCGGACTTGCCGCGTACCAGCTCGGGTACGTCCGGGTTCTTCTTCTGCGGCATGATCGAGGAGCCGGTGCAGAAGCGGTCGGGCAGGGCAATGAAGTTGAACTGCGCGCTGGTCCACAGCACCAGCTCTTCGGAGAAGCGCGACAGGTGCATCATCGCCAGTGCGGCGGCGGCGCAGAATTCGATGGCGAAGTCTCGGTCGGAAACGCCGTCCAGCGAGTTGCCGGATACCGCTTCAAAGCCCAGCAGCTCACAGGTGATGCTGCGGTCGATCGGGTAGGTGGTGCCGGCCAGCGCGGCCGAGCCCAGCGGCATGCGGTTGACCCGCTTGCGGCAGTCGATCAGACGCTCGCGATCGCGTTGCAGCATCTCGAACCAGGCCAGCAGGTGGTGGCCGAAGGTCACCGGCTGCGCAGTCTGCAGGTGGGTAAAACCGGGCATGATAACCGCGTTGTGGCGCTCGGCCTGATCCAGCAGACCGGTTTGCAGGCGCACCAGTTCGCCCATGATGACGTCGATTTCCTCGCGCAGCCACAGGCGGATATCGGTTGCTACCTGGTCGTTGCGTGAACGGCCGGTGTGCAGCTTCTTGCCGGTAATGCCGATGGCCTCGGTCAGCTTGGCCTCGATGTTCATGTGCACGTCTTCAAGGTCGACGCGCCAGTCGAACCGGCCGGCTTCGATGTCACTGCGAATGGTGTTCAGCCCTTCGATAATGGTGTCGCGCTCTGCCTCAGTCAGCACGCCCACCTTTGCCAGCATGGTGGCGTGGGCAATGGAGCCCTGGATGTCGTGCTTGTACAGGCGCTGGTCAAAATCCACCGAGGCGGTGAAACGGGCGACGAAGGCGTCGACCGGTTCGCTGAACCGGCCACCCCAGGATTGGTTGGTTGTCTTGTCTTGGCTCATGTCTCGGATGGTTCCGCTGCGTGAAGAGGCGCATAGCATAGCATTTCACGCTTGCGCGATGGCGGCCGGCTGGCAGACACTGGCGCGATGAAGAACGGATTCTGGACCCTGCTCAAACGCCCCTATGAGGGGGAGGACTTTTTCCTCCCTGACCTGTGCTCGTCCGTTGCTGTTTTTACCCTGGTGGTGCTTGCCCAGCTGGTTGTGCTGGTATGGGTGCTGGCGCAGCCTGCCGACGGCGGTTTTGACTGGCTGCAGCTGGCCATGGCCTCGCTCTTTGTGCAGTGGATTGTGCTGCTCTCGGCTGCCGCTCTGTGCCGCCTGCGCGGCTGGATGCGTCGGCGTCCGCTGGGGCTGGCGGTCGCTGCCTGTCACGCGGTGGTGGTGGGGCTGACCTTGTTCTTTACCGTCCTCGGCGACTGGGTGGTTTACCGTGGCATGACCGGCGCGCTGCAATGGGAAGCAGGGCAGTTGCTGCGCCATGGCCTGATCGCGCTGATCATGACCAGCCTGTTGCTGCGCTACTTTTATCTGCAGCAACAGTGGCAGCATCAACAACAGGCGGAGCTGCGTTCACGGCTGCAGGCGCTGCAGTCGCGTATTCGCCCGCACTTTCTGTTTAACAGCCTCAACAGCATCGCCAGCCTGATCGAAATTGCCCCGACCAAGGCCGAGCAGGCGGTGCTGGATCTGTCCGACCTGTTCCGTGCCAACCTGTCCGGTAGTGAGACCCTCTCCTGTTGGGGGGAGGAGCGCCGCCTGTGCGAAGGCTATCTGCGCATTGAGCAATATCGGCTGGGTGAGCGCATGCGCGTGCAATGGGATGTCGGCGAGCTGCCCGATACCCTGCCGATACCGCTGCTGACCCTGCAGCCCTTATTGGAGAACGCCATACTGCATGGTTTGCAGCCACGTATCGACGGTGGCGAGATGCTCATTCGAGGGCGCCTGCAGGGTGGCGTGGTTGAACTTATGGTGAGTAACACCTGTCCTCAGCAGAACGACACGCACCAGGGCGAGCGTATGGCCATGGCCAATATCCGGGCCCGGTTGCAGGCGCTGTTTGGTGAGCGAGCGCAGTTGGCGGGCTGGCGGGAGGGGGAGTGCTTCTTCAGCAGGCTGGTCTATCCTGTTACACAAGATTCAACAACGGCAGAGAAGTCATTATCGAATGAAAGTACTGATCGCTGATGATGAGCCGCTGGCCCGCGAGCGGCTGGCGCGACTGGTTGGTTCGCTGCCGGGGTACAGGGCGTTGCCCGAGATGGCCAGCAATGGGCACGAGGCCCTGCAACTGGTTGAGGCGCATCATCCCGATATCCTGCTGCTGGACATTCGCATGCCCGGGCTGGACGGCTTGCAAACCGCCGCCAAGCTCTGTGAGAACGCCGAATCGCCGGCCGTGGTGTTCTGCACCGCGCACGGCGAGTACGCGCTCGACGCCTTTGCCGTGAGTGCTGTCGGCTACCTGCTCAAGCCGGTGCGCAGCGAAGCGCTGGCCGATGCACTGGCCAAGGCGCAGCGGCCCAATCGCATGCAGCTGGCCAGCCTCGGTAAGGCCACGGCGCAGCCCGAGGGGGCCCAGGCGCGCAGCCACATCAGCGCGCGTACCCGCAAGGGCATTGAGCTGATTCCCGTGGAGGATGTGCTGTATTTCATCGCTGACCACAAGTACGTGACCCTGCGTCACCTCGAAGGCGAGGTGCTGCTGGACGAACCACTGAAGGCGCTGGAAGAAGAATTTGGTGACCAGTTTGTGCGCATCCACCGCAACGCGCTGGTGGCGCGCAATCGCATTGAATGTCTGCAGCGTACGGCCATGGGGCACTTTGAGTTGTGCCTGAAAGGACTGGAGGGCGAAACCCTCACGGTCAGTCGCCGCCACGTGCCGGGCGTGCGTCGTCTGATGGAGCATCTGTGTCTGTAAGCATGCTGCGACAGTCGCCCGCGTGGATGCCCGTCTGACCATGGCGTATGATGCGACCTGGTTTGAAGTGAGAGTTCCATGAGTCGACATCTGCGAATTGCCACCCGCAAGAGCGCCCTGGCCCTGTGGCAGGCCGAATACGTAAAGGCGCGCCTCGAACAGTTGGACCCGAGTATCACTGTGTCTCTGGTGCCCATGGTCAGCCGTGGCGATCAACTGCTGGATTCACCGCTGGCCAAGATTGGCGGCAAGGGCTTGTTCGTCAAGGAGCTGGAAACCGCCATGCTCAACGACGAAGCCGACCTGGCGGTGCACTCCATGAAAGATGTGCCCATGCAGTTCCCGGACGGTCTCGGGCTGTATGCCATCTGTGAGCGCGAAGACCCGCGCGACGCGTTTGTTTCCAACCACTTTGATGATCTGGATGCGCTGCCGGCCGGTAGCGTGGTCGGCACCTCCAGTCTGCGCCGGCAGGCGCAGATCATGGCGCGCCGCCCGGATCTGCAGATCCGCTTCCTGCGCGGTAACGTCAATACCCGTCTGGCCAAGCTCGACGCGGGCGAGTACGACGCGATCGTACTGGCGACCGCCGGGCTGCTGCGCCTGGGCTTTGATGCGCGTATCCGCTACCCGATGCCGCCGGAAGTCAGTCTGCCGGCGGGCGGTCAGGGCGCGGTGGGCATCGAATGCCGCAGTTCGGATACCGAATTGCAGGCGCTGCTGGTGCAACTGAACGACGAGGACAGCGCGCTGCGCGTGCGCGCCGAACGTGCGCTCAATACGCGCCTCAATGGCGGTTGTCAGGTGCCGATTGCCTGTTACGCCGAGCGCGAGAATGGCGAACTCTGGCTGCGTGGCCTGGTCGGCGACCCGGATGGCCAACGCATGCTGCGTGCCGAGGCGCGCGGGCCTGAGGCCGAGCCTGAAGCGCTCGGCATTGCCGTTGCCGAAGACCTGCTGGCCCAGGGCGCACAGGCGATCCTGGATGCCGTCTACGAGGAGGCGCCGCCGCGGTGAGCGGCTGCCTGTTGCTGACCCGTCAGCCGGCGGAAAACCAGCGACTGGCCGCACGACTGGCCGCGCACGGTGTCAGAACCTGCAGCTTGCCGCTGTTGACGCTGGAGCCCTGTGCCGAAGGGCCGGCAGAGCGCCAGCGCATGCTGGATCTGGATCTGTATCACGCTGTCGTGGTGGTCAGCCCGGTGGCAGCGCGTCTTGGGCTGGAACGGCTTGATCACTATTGGCCGCAGCCACCTGAGGGCGTTGTCTGGCTGGCGGTTGGTGGTGGTACCGCGCAGGTGTTGCGCGACTACGGTTTGCCGGCCCAGTGCCCGGCGCAGGGCCAGGACAGCGAAGCGCTGCTGGCCATGCCGTTGTGGCAGCCCTTGCTGGCTCGCCCCGATCTGAAGGTGCTGATCTGGCGTGGCGAGGACGGCCGTGAGCACCTGGCTGACCAGCTGCGGACAGCGGGCGCGCGGGTGGATTATCTGCGGCTCTACGCCCGGCACATGCCGGCGGCGCTGGCGGCTGATCTGAGCGCGCTGGCGCCGCAGCTCGATCAGGTGCTGGTGCTCAGCGTGCAGGCCCTGCGTCATTGGCGCGAGGCGGCGGCTGAGGGCTGGGAGGTACAGCGCCGCTGGCGCTGTTTTGTGGCAAGTGAACGGATTGCGGCGCAGGCCCGGGAGTGGGGCTGCACGGATGTAGTAACCTGTCGAGGTGCAGATGACGCGGCCGTCTTGGAGGCCGTGCTCTCGTCGTCGGGATGACAAAGGGGAAGCGCGTGGAACCGAGCGAAGCGAACGACAAGACCGAACAACAGCCTGCAGCCGCTGCAGCGGCCAAGCCCGCAGAGCCGGCGGCGGCCGCCAGCGGCAAGCAGGGCAGTGACGCCAAGCGCCCCAAGCCGCGCAAGCCGGCCGCAGGCGGCGGTGGTCGCGGCGTCAGCTTGCTGGCCCTGCTGCTGGCGCTGATCGCCCTGGCCGCCTCGGGTTGGCAGTGGTGGCAGGCGCAGAGCCTGCAGCAGGCCCAGCGTGATGCGCTGGCGCAGCAACAGGGTCAGTTTGATCGCGCCAACGCCCGGCTTGATCAGCGCCTGCAGGGTGTTCCCGAGGGCGATGACTGGCAGGCCGCCGAGCGCCTGATTGCCGAGATGCAGCGCAGCCAGCAGGCGCTGGGCGAGCGTCTTGACGTATTGCAGGGCGACGGTCGTGAGGAGTGGAAGCTGGCCGAGGCCCAATACCTGCTGCGGCTTGCCGCGTTGCGCCTGCAGGCCGTTCAGGATGTCTCCGCTGCCCGCGAGCTGCTGGAAACCGTCGACGGTATTCTCAAGTCCATGCCCGATAGCGGGCTGTACGGCGTACGTGAGCAGCTGGCCGGCTACCAGGCCGAGCTGGAGGGCTTGCCGGAGCTGGATCGGGCTGGGGTGTTCCTGCGTCTGGGCGCCCTGCGTGATCAGGTCGACCGTCTGGTGGCGCTGCCGGTACCGGAGTTTGACCCGACTGACGTCAGCGCCGAGGAAGAGTACGCCGACCGTCTGCAGCGCCGCGACCGCTGGGACCGTGTGTTGATGCGTCTGGAGCGTTATGTCCGGGTCGACTTTCAGCGTGGCAAGGTGATCACCCCGCTGCTGGATGAGGCCGAGATGCAGCGCGTGCGCCGTACCCTGCAACTGACGCTGGAGCAGGCTCAGTGGGCCGCCCTGCGCGGCGAAGAAACCGTCTATCAGGCCAGTCTGGATCGGGCCGAGCAGATCCTGACCCAGTATTTCGAACTGGAAAATCCCAAGGTGCAGGCAATGCAGGGTCAACTGCAGGAGCTGCATGGCCGCGCAGTGAGTCTGTCGCCGCCGGATCTGGCGCCGTTGCAGCAGAGCCTGGCCAACTACCTGCAGAGCCGTCGCAGCAGTGCGCCGGCCGAGGAGGCGGCGGATGAGTAAGAGTTATGTAGCCATCCTGCTGGTGGTGCTGGTCGCCGCGCTGCTGGGGATGGCCATTGCCCAGGACCCGGGCTATATGCTGATTGCCTGGCGGCATTTTTCCATCGAGACCAGTATCTGGGTCGGGCTGGGTTTTCTGCTTGCCTTCTGGCTGCTGCTGATGCTGACCCGCACGCTGTTGCGCATGCTGACGGCATCCGGGCGGCGCATTAACCCCTGGTCGCGGCGCAATCTGCAGAACCGCGCCAACCTGCTCGCCACGCGCGGCTTGCTCGAGTTTGCCGAAGGGCACTGGCAGCAGTCGCTGCGCCTGCTCAAGCGCTCGGCTCCGCATGCCGAACTTCCGCTGATCAACTATTTGGCGGCCGCGCGCGCGGCCAACGAGCTGGAAGACTATCCCGAGTGCGATGCCCTGCTGCGTGAAGCCTATGAAACGACGCCCAAGGCGGACGTCGCTATTGCCGTGACTCAGGCTCAGCTGCAGATCGCCCGCGGCCAGCTGGAGCAGGCGCTGGCAACCTTGACGCGGCTGCGCAAGGAACATCCCAAGCACCTCTACGCCCTCAAGTTGCTTAGCCAGGTGTACGTGCGCCTGGAAGACTGGCACAGCCTGCTGGACCTGTTGCCCGAGCTGCGCCGGCAGAAGGTACTGCGCGAGGAAGACCAGCAGGCGCTGGAGCGTCAGGTGCATGTGGCGCTGCTGGCGCAAGCCGGGCAGCGTACCGCCTCCCAGGACAGCGATCCGGCCAGTCTGGTGATTGCCGCCTGGGAGCGCATGCCCAAGCGCCTGCGCGACGAGCCGGAACTGGTCGAGGCTTATGCGCTGCAGCTGCGCACGCGTGGTCGTGACGAGCTGGCCGAAGAGGTGCTGCGCAGTGCCTTGCAGCAGCAGTTCAACGAGCGGCTGGTCAATCTCTACGGCTTGCTCAAGGGCAAGGATGTGGCGCGCCAACTGGTGACCGCCGAGCAGTGGCTCACCCAGCACCCGCACAACGCCAGTCTACTGCTGGCTGCCGGGCGCCTGGCGCAGCGTAACCGGCTGTGGGGCAAGGCACGTGACTATCTGGAGGCGAGCTTCTCCAGCCGCCGGGATATTCAGACCTGCGCTGAGCTGGCTCGTTTGCAGGAGCGCATGGGTGACAAGGGCGCTGCCGAGCGCACCCTGCGTGATGGCTTTGAGATGATCGAGGATCAGCTGCCGACACTGCCGCTGCCGGAGTGAGCGGTGGGCTCAGGGCTGGAACGAGCGCAGCGCGTGGTTGAGCTGACGCCGGGCCTGCTCGGCGTCGGGGCCAGCCACAAAGCACACATGCAAGCTCAGCTCGCCGAGCAGTCTGGGGGAGAACGCCAGCTGCTTGGCGCTGCGCCCAAGCTCCTCTGAGGTCTGCAGCCAGTACTGCATGACCGCCTGATCAATCACCACCAGGTCCAGCCGACCGTACAGCAGCTTCAGCAGGTTGGTCCGATCGCTGTTTGACGCCTCTACCTGCAAGACGCCGTGGGCGACGCTCTGATCGAAGGCCGGCGTGTTGCGATAGCCGCTGACCACGCCAATACGATACGGCGCCAGGTCCGTCAGTTGCTGCCAATCGAGTGGTTCGCCGCTGCGATGAGCCAGGCCCAGTCGGCTGGTGCCCAGACTGTCTGAATAGACACAGGGCAGGTCCGGGGCCTGATACTCGGGAAAGTAACCAAGTGTCTCCGGGCTGGTGAGGGCGGTTTTGACGGCCCGGTTCCACGGCAGGAAGCGGATTTTTAGCGGGATGTCCTGCTGAGCCAGCGCGCCGTGCAACAGGCTGGACAGTTGGCCTTGCTCCGGCAGGGCTGCGCCGGTGTAGGGCGGCCACTCAAGGCTGTTCAACTCAAAGGCATTGACCGGACTGGCGCATAGCCAGAGTCCGAAAAACCAGCTTGAGTACGGCAATGCCCGCATGTCGCGTGCCCTCAATAACGGCGAGTCAGCCCGCGCGGCCCGACTGTTCGGGCTGCGCAGGTTTTCGTCAGTATAGGGAGGCGGGCGTGCGCTGTCAGCGCGGCGCGTAGGCGAAGGCGTCGGCCTGCATCTGCTGCTCCGGCATGCCGGCGGCAACCAGAGCGTCCAGGGTCGCGTAGACCATGCCGGGTGAGCCGCTGACCACAAACCGGTAGTCGGCAAGGTCGGTCAGGTCCTCGCACACGGCCTGGTGCAGCAAGCCCTGGCGCCCGCTCCAGTCGGCCTGGTCGCTGACTACGCGGTGCAGATAGAGGTTGGGAGCTTGCTCCCAGCGTTGCCAGTGCGGCGCGTTGTACAGGTCGTCGCTGTGGCGTACGCCCCAATACAGGTGAATCGGCTGGGTAACGCCCTGCTGCAGGCAGTCCTCGATGATGCTCTGCATCTGTGCCAGGCCGGTGCCGGCCGCTATCAGTACCAGCGGCTGGGTGGGAGCAGCAGTCAGGCAGGCGTCGCCGAACGGCACCTGTACGCGCGCGATGCGGTGGTGCTGCAGGTAGTCGATGACGGCCTGGGTCAGCGGGTCGCGGGTCAGAATATGCAGCTCGATCATCCGCTCCTCGCCCGGTGCCGAGGCGATGGAGAAGGCTGCCGGCTCGGCGCCCTCGCGCTCCAGCAGCAGATACTGGCCAGCGTAATAGCGCAGCGGCTTGCCAGCCGGGGTACGCAGCCGTACACGCCAGACGTCGCCGCCTATCGGGCTGCATTCCGCAACCTGGCACGCCAGCGAGCGCACCGGCAACTGGCCGGGCGCCAAGACGCCCTCCCAATGCAGGGTGCAGTCTTCCAGTGGCGTGGCGACGCAGGTGTAAATCTCGTCGCCGGCCTGGCCTTCGCGGTCGCCGGGCAGGCTCACGCGCCCTTTCAACAGCACTGCCGTGCAGACATGGCAGTTGCCGTTACGGCAGCTGTTGGGCGCATCAAAGCCCTGGCGGCGTGCGGCGGCGAGAATGGTCTCGCCCTGGTCAATCTCCAGGCTCAGGTCGCCTGGCTCCAGCGCTACTCTCATCTAGTCGATACCCAGTTCTGCCCAGATCGCGTCGACACGCTGACGCACGGCGGCGTCCTGCTCGATAGCGACGCCCCATTCCCGGGTGGTTTCGCCCGGCCACTTGTTGGTGGCATCCAGCCCCATCTTGCTGCCTAGCCCGGAGACGGGTGAGGCAAAGTCGAGGTAGTCGATCGGGGTATTGTCGATCATCACGGTGTCACGCTTGGGGTCCATGCGGGTGGTGATGGCCCAGATTATGTCGTGCCAGTCGCGGATGTTGATGTCCTCGTCCACCACGATCACGTACTTGGTGTACATGAACTGGCGCAGGAAGCTCCAGACCCCGAGCATCACGCGCTTGGCGTGCCCGGGGTACTGCTTTTTCATCGACACCACTGCCATGCGGTAGGAGCAGCCCTCGGGCGGCAGGTAGAAGTCGGTGATCTCGGGAAACTGCTTCTGCAGCAGCGGTACAAAGACCTCGTTCAGCGCTACGCCCAGTACCGCAGGCTCATCCGGTGGCCGGCCGGTGTAGGTGCTGTGGTAGATCGGCTTCTCGCGTTGAGTGATGCGTTCGATGGTAAATACCGGGAAGCGATCAACCTCGTTGTAGTAGCCGGTGTGGTCGCCGAACGGCCCTTCCGCGGCCATCTCGCCGGGGTGGATTACGCCTTCGAGCACGATCTCGGCGCTGGCCGGCACCTGCAGGTCCGAGCCGCGACATTTGACCAGCTCGGTGCGCTGGCCGCGCAGCAGGCCGGCAAAGGCGTACTCGGACAGGCTGTCGGGTACCGGCGTTACCGCGCCCAGAATGGTCGCCGGGTCGGCGCCCAGCACCACCGCAACGGGGAAGGGCTCACCGGGGTGCTTTTCCTGCCACTCACGAAAGTCCAGAGCACCGCCGCGGTGGCTCAGCCAGCGCATGATGACCTTGTTGCGGCCGATCACCTGCTGGCGATAGATACCCAGATTCTGCCGTTCCTTGTGCGGCCCCTTGGTAACCACCAGGCCCCAGGTGATCAGCGGGCCGGCATCGCCCGGCCAGCAGGTCTGGACCGGAATGCGGCCCAGATCGACATCGTCACCTTCAAACACCTGCGCCTGGCAGGGGGCGTCGCGCAGGACCTTGGGCGCCATGTTGATGACTTTCTTGAAGATCGGCAGCTTGCTCCAGGCGTCTTTCAGCCCCTTCGGCGGATCGGGCTCCTTGAGAAAGGCCAGCAGCTTGCCGATCTCGCGCAGCTCGCTGATGCTCTCGGCGCCCATACCCATGGCCACGCGCTCGGGCGTACCAAAGAGGTTGCCGAGTACTGGCATGTCAGAGCCGGTGGGGTTTTCAAATAACAGGGCGGGGCCACCCTTGCGCAGGGTGCGGTCGCAGATCTCGGTCATCTCCAGTACGGGGGAGACGGGTGTCTGGATGCGCTTGAGTTCGCCGCGCTGTTCCAGGCCCTTGATGAAATCGCGTAGATCGGAATATTGCATCTAGCTTCAAGCCTCAAGCTGCAAGCGGCAAGCTGGATGAGGCATGCATGCCACTTGGGAGTTTGATCCGCCCGCCGGGCTGGCAGCGGGGCGGCAGGCCCGGCGCTCGGCAGCAAGCCCGCGCGGACAGCTTGCCGCTTGAGGCTTGCAGCTTGTGGCCGGGTTTTAGTTCTTGCTGCGCTTCATCGACTGGAAGAATTCGTCGTTGGTCTTGGTGTCTTTCAGGCGATCAAGCAGGAATTCGATGGCAGCGATCTCGTCCATCGAGTGCAGGATCTTGCGCAGAATCCACATGCGTTGCAGTTCGTCTTCGCTGGTCAGCAGTTCTTCGCGGCGGGTACCGGAGCGGTTGATGTTGATCGCCGGGAAGGTGCGTTTCTCGGCAATCTTGCGATCCAGGTGGATCTCCATGTTGCCGGTGCCCTTGAATTCTTCGTAGATCACCTCGTCCATCTTCGAACCGGTGTCGACCAGTGCGGTGGCGATGATGGTCAGGCTGCCGCCTTCTTCGATGTTGCGCGCGGCGCCAAAGAAACGCTTGGGCTTCTCCAGGGCGTGGGCGTCAACACCACCAGTCAGTACCTTGCCGGAGCTCGGGATTACGGTGTTGTAGGCACGGGCCAGGCGGGTGATGGAGTCGAGCAGAATGATCACGTCTTTCTTGTGCTCAACCAGGCGCTTGGCCTTCTCGATCACCATTTCAGCGACCTGTACGTGACGCGCCGGTGGCTCGTCGAAGGTCGAGGCAACCACTTCGCCGCGCACGGTGCGCTGCATCTCGGTTACTTCTTCCGGGCGCTCGTCGATCAGCAGAACGATCAGGTGGCACTCGGGGTTGTTGCGGGCGATGTTCGAGGCGATGTTTTGCAGCATCAGCGTCTTACCGGCCTTGGGCGGCGCAACCAGCAGACCGCGCTGGCCTTTGCCGATCGGCGCGCACAGGTCGATGATGCGGGCCATCAGGTCTTCGGTAGCGCCGTTGCCGGCTTCCATCACCAGACGCTGATCGGGGAACAGCGGCGTCAGGTTCTCGAACAGGATCTTGTTCTTGGTGTTTTCCGGCTTGTCGAAGTTGATCGAGTCAACTTTCAGCAGGGCAAAGTAGCGCTCGCCGTCTTTGGGCGGGCGAATCTTGCCGGAAATGGTGTCACCGGTACGCAGGTTGAAGCGACGAATCTGGCTGGGCGACACATAGATGTCATCCGGGCCGGCCAGGTAGGAAGAGTCGGCCGAGCGCAGGAAACCGAACCCATCCTGAAGGATCTCCAGTACGCCGTCACCGAGGATGTCTTCGCCGCCTTTGGCATGTTTTTTCAGGATGCCAAAGATCACATCCTGCTTGCGCGATCGGCCCATGTTCTCGAGGCCCATCTGGTTGGCGATTTCCAACAGTTCGGTAATAGGTTTTTGTTTGAGGTCAGTCAGGTTCATAGGGGTCGGTGAGTGATGTCAGAGTGTCGGCAGGAAAGATGTGTTTCGGCCACCATGGAGCATGGGGCGATCAGCTTGGCTGCGGGTTTGGGAAGCCGCTGCGCAGGGTGCGTCAGGGCGTTGGAAAGCAAATCTAGCACCGCAGGCTGGTGACGTCCAGCATTGTGGGCGCAAAAAACAGGCGCCCCGACACGGTGGTCGGGGCGCGATACATCAGATGTTGCTGTCGAGGAAGGCAGCCAGCTGCGACTTGGACAGTGCGCCGACCTTGGTTGCCTCGACGTTGCCGCCCTTGAACAGCATCAGGGTCGGAATGCCGCGTACGCCGTACTTGGGCGGGGTGTCGGCGTTCTCGTCGATGTTCAGCTTGCAGATTTTCAGCTTGCCGCTGTAGTCCTTGGCGATCTCGTCCAGAACCGGGGCAATCATCTTGCAGGGGCCACACCATTCGGCCCAGTAATCAACCAGTACAGGGGTGTCAGACTTGAGCACTTCGTCGTCGAAGCTGCCGTCAGTGACGTGCACAATCAGATCGCTCATGTGTTTCTCCAGAGGGATAAAAAGGCGGAATGGCAGCATCATAGCACCACCCGACGCGACAGCGAAAGGCGATGGAGCGGGGCCTGAGGCTGCGGCGCGTTGCCGCTGGCGCTATGCCGGGCGGTGCGCATAACGGGGGCTGTGGCGTGCCCGAGAGGCTTTGCCGGTCGGCTGTGCGGGAAAATGTCATCGTCGCGGTGCTAGAATCCCAGAGCATTTGAAAATCCACGGGAAGAGCGCATGGCAGAGGCAGAAGCGAACGATTTTTCACTGGTAGCCGCGATTGATCTGGGCTCCAACAGCTTCCATATGGTGCTGGCGCGCGTTGAGCAGGGTGAGATCCGCATCCTTGAGCGTTTGGGCGAGAAGGTGCAATTGGCTGCCGGGCTGGACGAAGACAACATGCTCAGCGAAGAGGCCATGCAGCGCGGGCTTGATTGTCTGCGGCGCTTCGCTCAACTGATCAACGGCTTGCCGCCGGGCGCTGTCCGCATTGTCGCCACCAGTGCGCTGCGCGAGGCGCGTAACCGCGGGCAGTTCATTCGTCAGGTGCAGCAGGTGCTGGGCCACCGCGTTGAGGTGATTTCCGGGCGCGAGGAAGCGCGTCTGATTTACCTCGGGGTATCGCATACCCTGGCTGACGATGAGGGTAAGCGCCTGGTCGTGGATATCGGCGGCGGCAGCACCGAGTTCATTGTTGGCGAGCGCTTCGAGTCGCTGCTGCGTGAAAGTCTGAACGTGGGTTGTGTGGCCTTCAGTCGGCAGTTCTTCCCGGACGGTCGCATTACTGCGGCCCGTTACAGTCAGGCCTATACCGCCGCGCGCCTGGAGCTGATGAATATCGAACAGGCGATTCAGCGTCTGGGCTGGAGCGAGGCGGTGGGCGCCTCAGGCACCATTCGCTCGGTCGGTCAGTGCATTCAGGCCGGTGGGCGTGGTCAGGGCGAGGTCAACCGCGAAGGGCTGCAGTGGCTCAAGCGCAAGGTGCTCAAGGCTTCGCACGTCGACAAGCTGGATATTCAGGGGCTCAAGCCGGATCGCCAGCCGATTCTGCCGGCGGGTCTGGCGATTCTCGAAGCGCTGTTCGATGCCTTGGGGGTTGAAACCATGCCGCACTCCGAGGGCGCGCTGCGTGAAGGGGTGCTGTACGACCTGCTGGGGCGTTATTCCCACGAGGACGTGCGCGAGCGCACCTTGAGCGCGCTGATGGAGCGCTACCACGTCGATCTGGATCAGGCAGCGCGGGTAGAGAACAAGGCGCTGCGGCTGTTGCAGAAGGTCGAGCCGGCCTGGCAATTGGCGCAGAGCAAGCTTGCGCCGATGCTGGTGTGGGCGGCGCGGGTGCACGAGATTGGCCTGGACATCGCTCACAACCAGTTCCACAAGCACGGCGCCTATCTGATCGAGCACTCCGACCTGCCGGGCTTCTCTCGCCCGGACCAGCAGACGCTGGCGCTACTGGTGCGCGGACACCGCCGCAACCTGCCGAGCAGTGATCGTTTGAGTGAGTTCGGTGATGAGGCGGTGACGCTGCTGCGTTTGTGCATGGTGCTGCGCCTGGCCATCCTCTACCACCACATCCGTGGCTTTCAGGACATGCCGGAAATGACCGTTGAGGCGGCGGACGACGCGCTGGCGGTTACCTTCCCGGCTGGCTGGCTCGAAGACAACCCGCTGACGCAGGCTGACTTCGAGCGCGAGGCCCAGTACTGGGCCAAGGCCGGCTACAGGTTGACGGTACGCTGAGGCGAGGCCAGCTTCTCCAGCAGCGTCGCCTGGGCGCTGCGGGGGATCTGGTTGCCGCTCGGTGAGCTAAGCAGATAGGTGCCGTCGGGCTGCAGAATCCAGCTGCGGGTGTTGTCGGTGAGAAACACCAGCAACTCCTGCTTGGCGCGGGTAATCAGCTTTTTGCCTTCCAGCGGGAAGCAGGTCTCGACACGCTTGTCGAGGTTGCGCTCCATCATGTCCGCACTGGACATCCACACCTGTTCCTGACCGTCGTTGAGGAAGTAATAGACCCGGCTGTGCTCCAGGAAGCGGCCGATGATCGAACGCACCGTGATGTTGTGCGATACGCCCGGAATGCCGGGGCGCAGGCAGCACATGCCGCGTACGATCAGGTCGATCTTCACGCCACACTGCGAGGCCTTGTACAGCGCCTTGATGATCTTGGCGTCGGTCAGCGAGTTGGCCTTGGCGATAATGTGCGCCGGCTTGCCCGCCTGGGCATTCAGGGTTTCGCGGTTGATCAGCTCCAGCAGACGCTTTTTCAGGGTGAAGGGCGCCTGCAGCAGCTTTTTCATGCGCTGGGTCTTGCCCATGCCGATCAGCTGGTTGAACAGCTTGTGGACGTCTTCGGTCAGCGCCACGTCCGAGGTCAGGATGCTGTAGTCGGTGTACAGACGGGCGTTGCCGGCGTGGTAGTTACCGGTGCCCAGGTGCACGTAGCGTTTCAGATTCTTCTCTTCGCGGCGCAGGATCAGCATCATCTTGGCGTGGGTCTTGAAGCCGACCACGCCGTAGATCACCACGGCACCCGCCTGCTGCAGGCGGCTGGCCAGCTGCAGGTTGGATTCCTCGTCAAAGCGCGCCCGCAGCTCGATCACCACGGTCACTTCCTTGCCGTTACGGGCGGCATCGACCAGCGCGTTGACGATCTCGGAGTTGGCCCCGGTGCGGTACAGGGTCTGCTTGATCGCCAGCACGTTCGGGTCCTGCGCGGCCTGGCGCAGCAGGTCGACCACCGGGCTGAAGGATTCGTAGGGGTGCTGCAGCAGGATGTCCTGCTTGCTGATCGCCTGGAACAGGTTGTCGGCGCTCGACAGCACGCGCGGCAGGCCCGGACTGAAGGGCGGGAATTGCAGCTGCGGGTGGTTTTCCAGGCCGGTAATGGAGAACAGGCGCGTCAGGTTGACCGGGCCGTTGACTTCGTACAGCTCTGCTTCGGTCAGGCCGAACTGCTTGAGCAAAAAGTCGGTCAGCGGTTTCGGGCAGTTGTCGGCCACCTCAAGGCGTACCGCGTCGCCGTAGCGGCGTGACAGCAGCTCGCCGCGCAGTGCGCGCGCCAGGTCGTCAACCTCGTCCGGGTCGACAAACAGGTCGGCGTTGCGGGTCAGGCGGAACTGGTAGCAGCCAAGCACTTTCATGCCCGGGAACAGCTCGTCGGCGTGCGCGTGAATCATCGACGACAGGAATACGAAGTTGTCGCCCCCGTCGCACAGCTCGTCGGGCAGACGAATCAGGCGCGGCAGCGAGCGCGGCGCCGGAATGATCGCCATACCGGAATCGCGGCCGAAGGAGTCGATACCGTCGAGCTGAACGATAAAGTTCAGGCTCTTGTTCACCAGCAGCGGGAAGGGGTGCGTCGGGTCCAGCCCGATCGGGCTGATGATCGGCGCAACCTGCTGGCGGAAGAAGCGACGAATCCACAGGGTCTGCTTGTGCGTCCACTGATAGCGACGCAGAAAGCGGATGCCCTTCTCGTTCAGTTGCGGCAGCAGAATGTCGTTGAGAATGCTGTACTGGCGGCTGACCTGATAGTGCGCGGTCTCGCTGATTTTGCTCAGCACCTGCTGCGGCTGCAGCCCGTCGGGCCCGGTCTGTTCACGCGCAAAGGTGATCTGCTTTTTCAGGCCGGCCACGCGAATCTCAAAGAACTCGTCGAGGTTGCTGGAGAAGATAAGCAAAAACTTCAGGCGCTCAAGCAGCGGGTAGGACTCATCCAGCGCCTGCTCCAGCACGCGGATGTTGAACTGCAGCTGCGACAGCTCACGGTGAATGTAGAGCTCAGGCGCACCCAGATCCGGAACCGGTGCCGGTTCGGCGACCTTTTCGCTGACCTGCGCCGGTCGGGTAACCAGATCGGTACGCGGGCTGGCCTCGGGGGCCGGCGCTGCGCTGTCCTTGGTGGTGTCTCGGGTGCTGTTGAGCTCTGCCATGATCTCCTCGATACGACTACTGACGGCTGCGTAATTGTCGCGCAGCGGTCTTGGCAAAATAGGTCAGGATGCCGTCGGCTCCTGCGCGTTTGAAGGCGGTCAGTGATTCCAGAATCACCGCTTCGCTGAGCCAGCCGTTGTTGATGGCGGCGCAGTGCATGGCGTACTCGCCACTGACCTGATAAACAAAAGTGGGCACCTTGAAGGTGTCTTTGACCCGGTGCAGCACATCCAGATAGGGCATGCCCGGTTTGACCATCACCATGTCCGCGCCTTCTGACAGGTCGGCGGCGATTTCGTGCAGGGCCTCATCGCTGTTGGCCGGGTCCATCTGGTAGGTGGCCTTGTTGCCCTTGCCGAGGTTGCCGGCCGAGCCGACCGCGTCGCGGAACGGGCCGTAGTAGGCGCTGGCGTACTTGGCAGAGTAGGCCAGAATGCGGGTGTGAATATGGCCGGCCGCTTCCAGCGCGTCGCGCATGGCGCCAACCCGGCCGTCCATCATGTCGGAGGGGGCGACGATATCGGCGCCAGCGTCGGCGTGCGACAGGGTCTGTTTGACCAGCGCTTCGACGGTGATCTCGTTCATCACGTAGCCGTTGTCATCGATGATGCCGTCCTGGCCGTGGGTGGTGAACGGGTCCAGCGCAACGTCGGTGATGACGCCAAGCTCGGGGAAGCGGGCCTTCAGGGCGCGGGTGGCACGTTGGGCCAGGCCCTCCGGATTCCAGGCCTCGGCGGCATCCAGCGACTTTTTCTCCAGCGGCGTCACCGGGAACAGCGCGATGGCCGGAATGCCCAGCTCTACCAGCTCAGCGGCTTCTTCCAGCAGCAGGTCGATCGACAGACGTTCAATGCCGGGCATGGAGGCAATGGCTTCGCGCTGTTGCTCGCCCTCCAGGACAAAAACGGGGTAGATCAGATCGTCGGCGGTCAGGGTGTTTTCACGCATCATGCGGCGAGAAAAGTCATCCTTGCGCATGCGACGGGGACGGCTGGCAGGAAAGGGACGCGGAACAGGGGAATAACTCACAGGGACTCCAGGGGGGTGCGGGTCGCAGTGCACCTGTCTGACTGACGTTATACGTCAAGATTGTGACTGAATTGTGACAAGAGGCGCAGGGCGACCTGCTCCTGATCAGTCTGGCCGGGGGGCGGGGCCAGCTCGACGCGGTTGCGGCCTAGCGTCTTGGCACGGTAGAGCGCGGCATCGGCGGCGCCGAGCAGCGTGTTGAAATCATAACCGTGATGCTGCGAGCAGGCTACACCGAGACTGGCGGTGAGACTGATTGTCTCACCTGCGAGGCGCCAGGGAGCCTGGCTGATGCCGTGCCGAATACGCTCGGCGACAGGTCTTGCCTGTTCGCTGTCGAGCCCCGGCAACAGCAGGGTGAACTCTTCGCCGCCAAAGCGGCCCAGCAGGTCGCGGTTGCGCAGGTGCTGGCTGATGCGGTTGACCAGATGGCAGAGCACGGCGTCGCCGGTCTGGTGACCAAATTCGTCGTTGATGCGCTTGAAATGGTCGGCGTCGACCATGATCAGGGTGACCGGCTCGCCGCCATGTTGCATGCGCGCGAGCAGGGCGCCGGCCTGCTGGTGCAGGCTGCGGCGATTCAGGGTGTCGGTCAGCCCGTCGCGTTCGGACAGGCGGTGCAGCGCGGCCAGATTGCGGTAGTGGGTCATCAGGATAAAACCGGTGGCCATGCCGATCTGGGCTGCCATGGCGCCGAGCAGCGTGATCAACTGCAGCGGGCCGCCGAGCAGGTTGGCGGCGCCGTTCCAGCCGAGCAGTGATGCGACCGGCCGGGCCAGCAGCATCAGGCCGTAGAGCAGGGCGATGGCGCCGCTGAACCAGCAGGCCGAGCGCAATGGCGGCTCGGTTGGGCGTAATAGCTCGCTGGCACACAGCAGGCAAAGGCCGCCAAGAATCACCGAGCTGATGGCATAACGCACGGCGTTGCTGTCGAACTGGTAGCGGAACACACCCAGCAACACGATGATCAGCAGGGTGGCCAGCAGCGGCACCAGCTGCGGCTGGCTTCGCTCAAAGAAGGCGCGTATGCCCAGCCAGACCAGGCCCAGGCCCAGCGTCATCAGGCCGTTGGCCAGCAGGATCGACAGCGTGTGGTGCAGGTACTCTTGATTGACGTTGAGCATCAGCCCGAACATCAGCGCCAGGTTGCCCAATGCCCAGTGGCGCAGGCCGCGCCCGGAGCCTGCGTGCCAGGCGGCCAGCCCCAGCAGTAGCGTCATCATCAAGGTGACCAGACTGAGCGATAGCGTCAGGGTCTTGAGGTCAAGATCGGCAAGCATGCGCAGCAATATCCCTGGCCGTCGCGGCAGCCGTTTGTGCGGTTTCGTCCATGGCTTTAGTACTGGCAGGGAGGCAGTCTGCCAGCACCGGGACGGTAAACCACTGCTGAGACAGAGCCAACCGCTCTGGCGTCAGGTTGTGGAGGGGTTTGCACAATTAGCTAATCTACGACTATGGCACAATGGCCAGCTATCTCCTTTGTATGGCGAGTGGTGGCGCAATGAACATCTGGGTACGCAGGTTGCTGGTCAGCCTGGCGCTGCTGGTGTGGGTGGCCGGCCTGGGCTGGGCTTACTGGTGGTTTGAGGGGCGTTACATCAAATCCTTCGAGCGGCCTGCGTTCTTTCAGGCCGAACAGGTGGCGCCGCCCTTCGCCCCAGGGCAGGTACAGGTAGTCCATGTGTGGCAGTCCAACTGCCCGTGCAGCGCCGGCCATGAAGCCTACGTTGAAGAAATGACTGCGCGTTTCGCCGGCCGCGGGGTGCGCTTTGCGCGCTCGGGGCAGTACTCGACAGTCGGTTTATCGGCAGGCTTAAAAGAATTGCCATATTGGCCGATACCCGAGGCATGGGCTGATTGGCCCGGCGCGCCGTCCATCGCCATTTGGGCGGCCGATGGCAGTCTCGCCTATGTGGGGCCTTACAGTGACGGCGCCCACTGCAGCGCTGACAGCAGTTTTGTCGAGCCGGTGCTGCAAGCGCTGCTGGATGGTCGCAGCGTCAACATTACGCAGCAGGATTCAGTCTCCTGCCTGTGTGACTTGCCCGCTGGCCAGGGCAGTGCCGACTCCCCTCTGGTCAAACCCTAAGACAGGCCTCCGATCCGTTGCAGCGAGCTGCCAGTGCCGGTGCGGCGATCAGCTAAGTCGCGCGATCAGGCGGTCCAGTGCGTTGGCAAAGGCCTGCTTGTCCTTGTCACTGTAGGGCGGCGGGCCGCTGCGGCCGGCGAGTCCGGCCCCGCGCAGTTCATCCATAAGATTACGCACCGCCAGGCGTTCGCCAATGCTGCCCTTGTCGTAGATCTGGCCGCGCGGGTTGATGGCGGTAATGCCACGGTCGACCAGGCCGGCTGCCAGCGGAATGTCGGCGGTGACGACGAGATCGCCCGGGCGGGCGTGCTCGATGATGTAGTGATCGGCCGCATCAGCGCCTGAGGCGACGATCACCTGGCGCACGCCGGGTCCGGGTGGCAACTGCTGCGCGCTGTTGGCGACCAGCACCAGCTCGATCTGCTTGCGGCGCGCCGCCTTGACCGTTACATCGCGTACCGGTCTTGGGCAGGCGTCGGCGTCAATCCATAGGGTCATGGGGGCTCCGGGCGTCAGTCGCCATTGAGTTCGCTCTGCAGCGCTTCGAGTTCATCCTGCGCCTGCAGCCAGTCTTCTTCCAGTTGGGCGATGCGCTGGCGGTAGTCGGTCTGCTGGGCCAGCAGGGTTTTCAGCTGGTCTTTGTTGTCGGCTTCGTAGAGGCTGCTGTCGGCCAGGGCGTTCTCCACCTCGGCGTTCAGTTCACTGACCTTGTTCAGCTCTTGCTCCAGCTTGTCGGCAGCTTTCTTCAGCGGTGCCAGCCGTTGGCGCTGTTCGGCGGCCGCTCGGCGCTGCGCCTTGGCATCAACCTTGGGCGCGCTGCTGGCTGGCTCGGGTGCGTTGGCGGCGGCCTGCTGCTGGCGAAACTGCGCCAGCCAGCGGGTGTAGCTGTCCAGGTCTTCGCTGTAGGTCTGCACCCGGCCGTCAGCAACCAGCCAGAGTTCATCGGTGGTATCGCGAATCAGCGCCCGGTCGTGCGAGACCAGCAGCATGGCGCCCTCAAAGGCCTGCAGGGCGACGGTCAGCGCGTGGCGCATCTCCATGTCCAGGTGGTTGGTCGGCTCGTCGAGCAGCAGCAGGTTGGGGCGCTGCCAGGCAATCAGTGCGAGCGCCAGGCGCGCCTTCTCGCCGCCGGAGAAGTTCAGCACCGGCTCTTCGATGCGGTCGCCCTTGAAGTCGAAGCCGCCAAGGAAGTTGCGCAGCACCTGATCGCGCTCATCCGGTGCCAGGCGGGCCAGATGCAGCAGCGGGCTGGCTTTCGGGTCCAGGCTGTCGAGCTGGTGCTGGGCGAAGTAGCCGATGGCCAGGTGTTCGCCGGTTTTCAGCTCGCCGCCGATCAGCGGCAGGCTGCCTGCCAGTGACTTGATCAGCGTTGACTTGCCGGCGCCGTTGGGCCCCAGCAGGCCGATGCGCGCGCCGGGCGCCAGCTGCAGTTTGACCTGTTCGAGAATGGCGTTGTCGTCGTAGCCAAGGGTGCCCTGATGCAGGTCCAGCAGCGGCATTGACTGGTTGGCGGCCTCGCGAAAACTGAAGGAGAAGGGCGAGTCGATGTGCGCCGGGCTCAGTGCCTCCATGCGCTCCAGTGCTTTCAGGCGGCTTTGCGCCTGCTTGGCCTTGCTGGCCTTGGCGCGAAAGCGGGCGATGTAGCTCTGCATGTGCTCGCGCTGGGCCTGCTGCTTCTCGAACGCCGATTGCTGCTGGGCCAGGCGTTCGGCGCGGGTGCGCTCGAACTGACTGAAGCCGCCGCGGTACAGATGCAGTGCGCGGTTTTCGAAATGCACGATATGTTCAACCACGGCATCCAGGAAGTCGCGGTCGTGGGAAATCAGCAGCAGGGTGCCGGGATAGCTGCGCAGCCAGTCTTCCAGCCAGAGAATGGCGTCCAGATCCAGGTGGTTGGTCGGCTCGTCGAGCAGCAGCAGATCGGAGGGGCACATCAGCGCCTGCGCCAGGTTCAGGCGCATCCGCCAGCCACCGGAGAAGTCGCCGACCCGGCGCTCGCATTGTTCGCTGCTGAAACCCAGACCGGCCAGCAGGGTGCGGGCACGGCTGTCGGCGCTGAAGCCGCCGTGGCTGTCCAGCTCGGCATACAGGGCGCCCAGCGCTTCGGCCTGTTCCTGCTGCTCGGCGGTTGCCAGGCGTTGCTGGATATCGCGCAGCCGCTGGTCGCCGTCGAGCACATAGTCCACGGCGTTGCGCTCCAGCGCGCTGACCTCCTGCTGCATATGCGCGATGCGCCAGTCGGCGGGAATGCTGCAGCTGCCGGCGTCGGGTTCGATTTGTCCGCGCAGCAGAGCGAACAGACTGGATTTGCCGGCGCCATTGGTGCCCAGCAAGCCGACCTTCTGGCCGGCATGCAGGGTAAGATTGGCGTGTTCAAGCAGTCGCAGGGGGCCGCGCTGCAGGGTAAGGGAGTCGATGCTGATCATGGGGCGGGAGTATATCAGCGCCGCATGGCGGGAGAAGAGTGATGAATGAGATGACGCTGGCACGCTGGAGTGAGCAGACCTATGCCCAGGAGGGCGTGGCGAGCACGCTGCTGGCCCTACAGGACAAGGCGGGTGAGGACGTGCTGCTGCTGTTGTTGGCCGCCTGGCTGTGGCAACAGGGCCGTACCTTGCCCGCCGATCTCTGGCAGCAGGTGCGTGCGCAGCAAGCCTGTTGGCGTGATGAGTTGATGTTGCCGCTGCGTCAGGCGCGTCGTGCGCTGGCGCAGCAGGCCGCCTTGCAGGCGCAATATCAGCGGCTCAAGGCGATAGAGGTCGAGGTTGAATTGCAGCGCTTGCAGGTGCTGGAAGGCAGTGTGGGACGAGGCGATCGGGCTGATCAGGCACTGCAGGCAGCGTTGGGCGCTGCCTGCTCAGGGCCGGTGAGCGGTTTGCGTGCACAGCTGCTGGCGCAGCTGGCAGCGCTGCTCAGCCTTCGCTAGGCGCCGTGGCGGGCTTGGCTGCAGGCTTGCGGCGAGTCGGGGCGCGGCGGCTACGCGGTTTGGCGGCCGGCTTGGGCGCATCGCGCTTTTCCAGTGCCTGGCCTACCTGGGCGTCGATGCGCTCAAGGCCCTTGGCCAGGCGCAGGGTCTGGCGCACGTCGGCTTCCAGTTGCTTGATGTAGCTTTCGGCCTGCTCGCGAGCGGTTTTCAGCTCATCCATTGCACTCTGCAGTTCGGCCAGCTTGCGGCGTGTCTTGCTGGCGGGTTTGTCCGGGTCTTCGGCGGTGCGGCTGGCAAGTTTCTCTTCGGCCTGACGCAGCTTGAGCTCCAGTTTTTCCTGCTGGCGCAGCAGTTTTTCGTGGGCCTTGCGCGCATCCTTCTCGGCCTTACTGCAGGCTTCTGCCAGGTGCTCGTTCAGGGTGCGGGTCAAGGTCTGCAGCAGGTGCAGCGGAGAGGAAACCTTGTCGTTGGAGCTGGGAGTGTCGGTGGTCACGCGTGATCTTCCTGTGCTGGCCTCTCAGACGGCGCTGAGCAGGTCCTTGTGAGCGTTGTGGAGTACTTCGATCAGACAGTCTTCAAGCTCAAATCGTTCATGCAGCATGCCGCCCAATTGCTGCAGCTGCGCCTGCATGGCTGCTTCATCGTCGGCATGGGCGTTTTGCCCGTACTGATCGTTGAAGCCAACGGCCTGCAGGGTAATGGTTTCGATGCGCGGGTAGACCCGATGCGCCAGCTCGATGCCACGCTGGTCGTCAAAGTCCTGCGCTTCGCGTAGTAGTTGTTCGTAGATTTCAAAATGTCCGGCCGATACGTAATCGACCAGGATGTCGCAGAAGGCAGTCAGTTCGCTGTCCGCTTGCTTGCCCGGCTCGGGGCGTTCGCGCAGCTGGCGGTAATTGAGGATCAGCTGTTGGCGCTCGGCCAGCCAGCGGTCGATCAGCTGGTGGACGCCGCCCCAGCGCTCCTGGGCATTTGTGCAACTGTCCAGCATCTTCCACCTCTTCTTCCGGTGTCGGTCTGGCCGACTTGGGTGTATGTGTTCCGGGTCGCAACAGAATAGGCCAGTGGGCGCGGCGGCATCAAGACTTTCAGTCGACCTTGCGCACCAGTTGCATGACGCCGAACAGGGTGAAGCAGATAAAGGCGATCAGGGTGCCCTCGGCGATGCTCAGGCCCAGGAAGGTCCAGGTCACTTCGGCGCATTGGGCGGTGCCGCTCAGCACCTGGCTGAGAACATCCCACAGCGGCAGGGTTTCAAGCATGTAATCGAGCGGCAGGATGCACGATGGCACCTGATCCGGCGGCAGGTGTTGCAGCCACACCTGGCGCCCGGCGGTAGCGGCGCCAAGCAGGCTTGCCACGGTGATCAGCACGCCATAGACGCGTGCACCAGTGCGTTTGCCGTTGCGCGGCTCGGGGTTGTGCAGCACGGCAGCCAGGCAGATGACGCCAATGACCATGACAGCGATACGCTGCAGAATGCACAGCGGGCAGGGCTCCAGGCCAACGCCATGTTCCAGATAAAGCGCGGCGGCCATGAGCAGCACGCAGACAATAAAGGCTAGCAGGTACAGGGGGCGAGAAGCCGGGAGGGTCATGCGTGATTCCGTCTGTTGGTGGCTATGCGGTTGCCTACCTTAGAGCATGCGCCGCAGGGCGCACAAGACGAATTATGTGGCGGGGTGTCGCAGTGACTGCCGGGCAGGCGGGCTACCCGGCAGCAGGCCGATCAGGCGGTGCCGGCGGCTTCGTTGGCGCGGCGCTGTTCGGACTGGGCGAACAGGGCGTCGAAATTGACCGGCGACAGCATCAGGGGAGGGAAGCTGCCACGCAGGACCAGATTGTCGATCGCTTCGCGTGCATAGGGGAACAGAATGTTCGGGCAGAAGGCGCCCAGGGTGTGGCGCAGCGCGGCGTCTTCCAGGCCGTTGATGGCGAAGATGCCGGCCTGCTGGACTTCAGCGATGAAGCAGGTCTCGTTCTCGCCGGTGGTTACGGTGGCGTTGACCGACAGTACGACTTCATAGATGCCCGGTTGCAGCTCGGTGTTGCGCGTGTTCAGGTCCAGATTGACGTGGGGATTCCACTGGGTCTGGAAAATGGCCGGGGCCTTCGGCGATTCAAAGGACAGGTCCTTGACGTAAATGCGCTGCAGGCTGAATTGCGGCTGGTTAGCCTGGGCGCCGTTGGCGGCTTGATTGTTCTGTTCTTCGGCCATCGTGAAAGTCCTTGGTGTGATGGTAAATGATGCGTGTTGGAAAGAGCTGCTTACCCTGCCAGCAGCTCATCCAGTTGTCCAGCGCGTGCGCAGGCGTAGAGTTCGTCGCAGCCGCCAACGTGGGTATCGCCAATCCAGATCTGCGGCACGGAGGTGCGGCCGCCGGCCAGTCGGGTCATTTCTGCGCGTACGGCGGGCTCGCCGTCGACGCAGATTTCCTGGAAGTCGACGCCCTTACTGGCCAGCAATTGCTTGGCGCGCATGCAGAAGGGGCAGTAGTCGCTGCTGTAGATGACAACCTCGGCCATGTTATTTGACCAGCGGCAGGTTGTCGGAGCGCCAGCTTGCGATGCCGCCGGACAGGCGTACCACGTTCTCGTGGCCAGCGGCCTTGAGTTGCTTGGCGCAGCTGCCGGCGTGCTGACCGGCGGCGCACACCAGCAGCAGCGGCTTACCCTTGTGCTTGTCCAGCTCGCCCATGCGGCTGGTCAGCGACTCGTAAGGGATGTTCAGCGAGTCGACAATGTGGCCGGCGCTGAAGTCCTTCTTCGGGCGCAGGTCAACGACCACTGCGTTCTCGCGGTTGATCAGGGTAGTTGCTTCGCCGGTGCTCACGGCCTTGCCGCTCTTGCGGCCTTCGGTGAACAGCAGCAGGGCCAGTACGATAAGAAAGGCGCTGGTCAGCAGGTAATGGTTGCCGATGAATTCGATCAGATGTTGGCGAAACTGCATTGACGGGCTTCCGGACGGTAAAAAGAGGGCGAGTATACACTAAGGGAAGCACTGATTAATTCCGCATTCCCTCTGGCTTTCCGGTCGGTCCCGAATCAAGGTGTCGTTCCGAGGGCATTGCGGGATTTGTCGGCAGAGTGCGGCCCAGTACTAGCGCCCCTCCGGGCGAGCGTTCAAGCATGCAGCGCGCCTTGCATCCACACGCTTGAGCACTCGCAGAGGGGGCGTGGAATTAATCAGTACTTCCCAAGGGCGTACTGATTAATCGCCCATGCCCTTTGGCTTTCAGGCCGGGCGGCAGGTAAGGCGTGGTTCAGGGCTCCCCAGGACTGAGCCGAGCATGACAGCCGGGGGGTGGGCAAGTAAACTGTGCGGCAGATTTGCGGCGGCAATGCCCGCGGTTGCCCTTGAACCCTTCCAACGAGAGCTTTGTGCAATGACAGCAGCCCCTAAACCTGTAGTCCTGATGATCCTGGATGGCTTCGGTCACAGCGACTCCCCCGACTCCAATGCCATCATGGCAGCGAACACACCGGTCTGGGACAAGCTCTGGGCAACTGCGCCGCACACACTGGTGTCCGGCTCCGGCATGGATGTGGGGCTGCCGGACGGGCAGATGGGTAACTCCGAAGTCGGGCACATGAACCTGGGTGCCGGCCGGGTGGTTTATCAGGACTTTACCCGCGTCACCAAGTCGATTCAGGACGGCGATTTCTTCGCCAACGAGGTGATCTGCGCGGCGGTCGACAAGGCCGTTGCCGCTGGTCGCGCGGTGCATATCATGGGGCTGCTGTCCGATGGCGGCGTACACAGCCACCAGGACCACCTGGTCGCCATGGTCGAGCTGGCCGCCAAGCGCGGCGCCGAGCAGATCTACGTGCACGGCTTCCTGGATGGTCGCGACACGCCGCCGCGCAGCGCCGAGCCCTCACTCAAGTTGATGGAAGACGCCTACGCTCGCCTGGGTAAGGGCCGCACCGCCAGCCTGATCGGTCGTTATTTCGCCATGGACCGCGATAACCGCTGGGACCGCGTCGAAGCCGCCTACACGCTGATCACCGAAGGCCACGGCGAGTTCGCCGCCGAGACCGCCGCCGATGCGCTGGCTGCCGCCTATGAGCGCGGTGAAAGCGATGAATTCGTCAAGGCCACCACCGTGGGTGCTCCGGTGCGCGTCGAGGATGGCGACGCGGTGGTGTTCATGAACTTCCGCGCCGACCGCGCCCGCGAACTGAGCCGCGCCTTTGTCGAACCCGCTTTCAGTGGCTTCCCCCGTCAGCGCGAGCTCAAGCTGGCCGGTTATGTCATGTTGACCCAGTACGCCGCCGATATTCCGGCCCCCTGCGCCTTCCCGGCGGGGACTCTGGTCAATGTGCTGGGTGAGTATCTGGCAGCCCAGGGCAAGACCCAGCTGCGCATCGCCGAGACCGAAAAGTACGCTCACGTCACCTTCTTCTTCTCCGGTGGTCGCGAGGAACCCTTCGAGGGCGAAGAGCGCATTCTGATTCCCTCCCCGCAAGTCGCGACCTATGACCTGCAGCCCGAGATGAGTGCGCCCGAGGTCACCGACCGGATTGTTGAGGCGATTGAGCAACAGCGCTACGACGCCATCATCGTCAACTACGCCAACGGCGACATGGTCGGCCACACCGGCGTGTTTGACGCGGCTGTTGCTGCGGTCGAATGCCTCGACAAGTGCATCGCCCGCATTGCTGCTGCGCTGGAGAAGGTGGGCGGCGAGGCGCTGATCACCGCCGACCACGGTAACGTCGAGCAGATGTCCGACCATGACACCGGTCAGGCGCACACCGCTCACACCTGCGAGCCGGTGCCCTTTGTGTACGTGGGTCCGCGCCAGATCGAGATGCGCGACGGCGGCATTCTCTCTGATGTGGCACCCACCCTGCTGACCCTGATGGGGCTGTCGCAACCGGCCGAGATGACCGGGCGCAGCATCATCACCCGGGTGCAGTAAGCCACCATGCGCACGCACGGACGCGCACGGCACTGGCTGGCAGCGGCGCTGTTGGTTTGCAGCGGCGCCATGGCGCTGCCGCTGTCTGCCGATCAGACCGAGGACGCCCGCGCTGCTCGCGCCGAGTTGGAAAAGGCGCAAGCGGATATCGAGCGGCTGAAGGAGGTTCTCAGCGAGCTGCGCCAGGAGGCCTCCGGCCTGGAAGCCGAACTCAAGGACAGCGAAACCGACATTGGTCGCCTGCAGCGCGAGAGCGGCGAGCTGGAGCAGCAGATTCGTGACGGCGAAAGCCGCCTGCAGGATCTGCACAAGCAGGCGGAGCAATTGCAGGCCTCGCTCGACGCCCAGCAGGAGCAGATCGCGCGTCAGGTGCGCGCCGCCTATATGGCCGGGCAGCAGGGCTACATGAAGCTCCTGCTCAATCAGGATGATCCGGGCCGCATGGCGCGGATGCTGCGTTATTACGAATACGTCGGACGGGCGCGAGTCGAGGAAATCGGCCGGTTCAACGACACCATCGCCCAGGTGCAGCAGGCGTCGGCGGCTGCAGCCGCCCAGCAGGCGCAGTTGCAGGAACAGCGTGAAGGGTTGGCCAGCCGGGCCGAAGCCCTGCGCGTTGAACAGCGCCGGCGGACCCAGGTATTGGCCTCGCTGCAGGGCCAGCAACGCTCGCAAAGCGAACAATTGCGCAGCCGCGAAGCGGAGCGTGCGGAACTCAACAGGGTTATCAAGCGTCTTGAAGAGGCAGTGGTGAGTATTCCCACGCCGGCCGGTAATCAGCCCTTCGCACAGGCGCAAGGCAAGCTGCCGCTGCCGCTGCGTGGGCGTATTCAGGCACGGTTTGGCAGTCAGCGTGGCAGTGATGCGCGATTGAAGTGGGACGGTTTGCTGATCAGTGCCGCCGCGGGTAGCCAGGTCAGCGCCATTCACGGCGGCCGGGTGGTCTTTGCGGATTGGCTGCGCGGCTCCGGCCTGTTGCTGATTCTGGATCACGGTGACGGTTACCTCAGCCTGTATGGCCACAACCAGAGTTTGCTGAAGGAAGTAGGCACCTGGGTGCAGCCGGGCGAGGCGATTGCAACGGTCGGCACCAGTGGCGGACAGGCTGACCCGTCGCTGTACTTCGCCATTCGTCATCGCGGTCAGGCGCTGGACCCGGCACGCTGGTGTATGCTGTCTGGATGACAGCGCGCTGGTGGGGTGGCCGCTCGATTTCCCTGGATTGGAGAGTTACATGATTGCAGCGCGTAGTCTGTTGGTGGCCGGTCTGAGTCTGGCGTTTGTCATGCCCCTGCAGGCACAGGAGCAAGCTGCCGAGGCAGCCGCAGCACCCCTGCCGCTAAACGAGTTGCGGACCTTTGCCGAGGTGTTTGAGCGCATTCGTGCTGCCTACGTCGAGCCGGTCGACGATGCCACCCTGCTGGACAACGCCGTGCGCGGCATGCTCGAAGGGCTCGACCCGCACTCTGCCTACCTCACGCCGGAAGATTACACCGGCCTGCAGGACACAACCGAAGGCCAGTTTGGCGGCCTGGGGATTGAAGTCGGTCAGGAAGACGGCTTTCTCAAGGTGGTTTCCCCGATTGACGACACGCCGGCCGCAGAGGCAGGCATCGAGGCGGGCGACCTGATCGTCAAGATCGACGACCAGCCGGTCAAGGGCATGAGTCTGATGGACGCGGTTGACCGCATGCGCGGCGAGCCGGGTTCGGAGATTCGTCTGACCCTGGTGCGTGGCAGCGGTCGCCCCTTTGAAGTCACCCTGACTCGCGCGGTTATCAAGGTCAAGAGCGTCAAGACCGAAGAGCTTGAGCCCGGCTACGCCTACCTGCGCATCACTCAGTTCCAGAACAACACCGGCGATGAAGTACGCACCAGTCTTAACCGTCTGAACGCCAATGGCGACCTCAAGGGGCTGGTGCTGGATCTGCGCAACAACCCCGGCGGCGTGCTGCAGTCCGCAGTCGAGGTGGTAGACAGCTTTGTCGATCAGGGGCTGATTGTGTACACCAAGGGCCGGCTGAGCAACGCCGAGCTGCGTTACAGCGCGACCAGCAGCAATCCGTCCGGCAGTGTGCCGCTGGTGGTGCTGATCAACGGCGGGTCGGCCTCGGCCTCCGAGATTGTTGCCGGCGCCCTGCAGGATCATGGCCGCGGCGTGATCATGGGGACCGACAGCTTTGGCAAGGGCTCGGTGCAGACTGTGTTGCCGCTGAATAATGATCGTGCGCTCAAGCTGACAACCGCGCTGTATTACACGCCCAAGGGGCGCTCCATTCAGGCCCAGGGCATTGTGCCGGATATCCGGGTTGAGCGTGCCCACCTGACGCTGGATGAGGTGGATGACAGCAGCGGCTATCGCGAGGCCGACCTGGCCGGGCACATCAACAACGCCAGCGGTCAGGAGCGCCCCACCGGCAGTATGCCGCAGCGCGAGCGCGACGCCCGTGATGCCGATTACCAGCTCAACCAGGCGCTCAACCTGCTCAAGGGCCTCAACATCGTCCGCAACGTAGAGTGAGGTCCGGGGTCTTTGCCGGGCTGCGCTGCGGCCTGGCGGCGCTGCTATTGGCAGCGCTGGTAGCCTGCTCGGACGACAGCACTGAACAAACCGCTGCGCCGGCGCCTGATGTGCAGCCGGTGCAGCAGGGCACGCCATTGCCGCCAGAACCGGTGGTCAGTCTGCCAGAGAGCCTTCCGCCAGCTATTCCCGATGCGCCTGTCGAGGTGCCTTTCGACTTGCCGGACGCAGCCCCCGACGACGCCCCCGAGCTGCCCGCGCCTGAACCGCCAGCTGCTGCTGCCGCGTTGCCGCGTCTTGCTGTTGTGATCGATGATGTTGGCCAGAGTCTGGCGGTTGGGCGACGCGTTCTGGCGCTGCCGGGGCCGGTTGCTCTGGCGATTCTGCCGCAGTTGCCCCATTCCCAAACGCTGGCCAGCGAAGCTGCCGCCGCCGGCAAGCCGGTAATGCTGCATTTGCCGATGGAGAACATGGCCGGCCTGTCGATTGGCCCGGGCGGGCTGACCACCGGCATGACCGAGGCCGAATTTCGCAGCCAGCTGCAGCAGAGCCTGAACGCCTTTGGCCCAATTCAGGGCGTCAACAACCACATGGGCAGCCGGCTCACCGCAGACCGTCAGCGCATGGACTGGGTGATGCAGGTACTGGCCGAGCGGCAGCTGTTCTTTGTCGACAGCCGTACTACAGCGCAAACCCAGGCCGCGTTTGCCGCCGAGGCCGCACGGGTGCCGCACGTTTCGCGCGACATCTTTCTGGATAATGTGCGCAGCGAAGCAGAGATCGATCACGAGTTTCGCCTGGTACTGGCCCGCGCGCGCAAACAGGGCGCAGCCGTGCTGATCGGCCATCCCTATCCTGAAACCCTGGCTTATCTGGAACGCCGCTTGCCGCAGCTTGAGGCGGAAGGGGTGCAGTTGGTGAGTGTGCAGGTGTTGTTGGAGCGGTAGCTCTAGTTCTGATTGCTCACATGTTCTGCGTGGGAGCACCCTTCAGGACGTGCATCTCGGGTGCGTCCAGCTTTGCATGGCATTGCCGGCTGCCGTGTAGTCTGACAGATGGCTTTCGCCTTTTACGGCGAGCCAAGGGGCACCCGACTACGCGGCCCTTCGGGTTCGCTGCGTTGCTCGATT
>CEVI01004446.1_pt1 | contig 52791 bp, 44 predicted proteins | sample 531471 | NCBI WGS metagenome assembly CEVI01 (sample SAMEA2623513, study PRJEB7988) | marine metagenome | isolation source: saline water (ENVO:00002010), including
CACGTTCAAACGGAATGGGCGGTCACGATGGGCCGGAATATGCAAGGGCAAGGTGCAACTGATCGACGGCAGCCAGCACTTTGCCAAGATGCGCAAGTCGCTGGGCAGCAAGCGCCAGTACATTACCGAGGAGCAGATCGACGCGCTTGTGCGCCTGTATGGCCGCTTCGAGGAAACTCCGCAAAGCAAGATCTTCCCGGTCGAAGCCTTTGGCTACCGGCGTATCACCGTCGAGCGTCCGCTGCGCCTGGACTTCCAGGCCAGCGCCGAGCGCGTCGAAAAAGTGCTGGAAGAAAAGGCCATTCAGAAGATGGACGCGGCGGCACAGCAGCAACTGGTCGCCGCCCTGCAAACGCTCGACGCCAGCGTGCTGCACCGCAACCGCGAGCAGTTCAGCAAGCTGCTGAAAAAGGCGCTCACCGCCCACGAGGTATCCCCCAGCACACCGGAGCTGAAGGCCATCCTCAACGCCCTGAGCGAACGCGACCCCGAAGCCGATATTTGCCTGGTGAAAGGCAAGCCGGAAGCCGACGCCGGCCTGCGCGATAACGAAAACGTGCCGCTGGGCGAATCGGTGTACGACTACTTCGAGCGCGAAGTAAAACCCCATGTACCGGATGCCTGGATCGACGAGGGCAAGACGGATGCGCAGGACGGCGAAGTCGGCATCGTCGGCTTCGAGATTCCCTTCAATCGCCACTTCTACGTGTTCCAGCCCCCGCGCCCGCTGGAAGAGATCGACCGTGACCTGAAAGCCTGTACCGACCGCATCAAACAGATGATAGAAGGACTCTCGGCATGACAAATTTGTCTGGAACAAATTTGAACAACGGCTCCGCCGTTGGCCCGCAGGGCGAGGGCAGGGATAGCCCGAGTACGTTTCCGAAGTATCCGGCGTACAAGGATTCCGGGGTTGAGTGGCTTGGTGAGGTACCGGATCACTGGGAGAGCCGCAGGCTCAAATTTCTATTCAGTCTGCAAAAACGACCAGTTGTAGATGGTGACGGAATTGTCACTTGCTTCAGAGATGGAGCAGTGACTCTCCGTTCCAATAGGCGTACGGATGGATTCACTAATGCAGAAAAAGAGATCGGCTATCAAGGTATTCGCAAAGGTGACTTAGTAATTCATGCCATGGATGCTTTTGCCGGGGCAATTGGTGTTTCGGACTCTGATGGCAAGTCCTCGCCGGTGTACTCGGCTTGCACACCCAATGAGGGAGTTTCTGCGTATTACTTCGCGCGCTTGTTGAGGCACATGGCCTTGGCGGGATTTGTATCTTCACTTGCTAAGGGCATCAGAGAGCGCTCGACAGACTTTAGGTGGAGTGATGCTTCTGAAATCTGTTTGCCACTTCCGAGTATTTCAGAGCAAACCCAAATCGCCCGCTTCCTCGACCACGAAACCGCCCGCATCGACGCGCTGATCGAAGAGCAGCAGCGCCTGATCGAATTGCTCAAGGAAAAGCGTCGCGGCATCGTCCTTTCGGCTCTTTCAGATACATCTCTTCCGTTGGTTCGTATTGGGCATGCGGTTGATGTGATTTCTAGGCCGGTAAAGCAGAGAGAGGATGAGTCCTACACTCCGATAGGCCTGTTCAATAGAGATAGGGGGTTGTTCCACAAAGAGCCAAGAGAAATGCAGGATATGGGCGATTCAGACTTTTTTTGGATAAAAAGTGGCGACCTCATAATCAGCGGGCAATTTGCTTGGGAGGGTGCTGTAGCGATGGCGGGGGAGTCTGAAGAAGGCTTGGTGGTTTCACACAGATATCCTGTGCTTCGAGGAAAGCATGGTGTTGCGAATACCGAATACCTATATGCCATTCTGACAACGAAGCACGGAGACTTTCTGTTGAACGAAAGTTCTCGGGGTGCAGCAGGACGAAATAGGCCTCTTAATCTGGCAGCATTGTTAAAAGAAAAAATTCGTATCCCTTCCAAGGAGATACAGGAGCAAGTAAGCAACTTGGTTCAAAACGAAGCCAAAGTCCTAACTGAATGTCGTCAGCAGATCAGCCTTCTTCAAGAACGCCGCTCCGCCCTAATCTCCGCCGCCGTCACCGGTAAGATCGACGTGCGCGGCTGGCAGCCAGCGGCCCACAGCCAAGCCCCCGAATCAGCCGTAGCAGAGGCCCACTAAATGGCGGACAGCAAGGAAGCCCAGTTCCAGCAGGACATTATCACCGCCATGGTCGCCCAGGGCTGGCTCACCGGCCCGGCAAGCGGTTATGACCGGCGCACGGCGCTGTATACCGAGGATTTTCTTGGTTACTTCAAAGACGCTTGGCCCGAGCGCTGGGACAAGTTCGCCAAGGCCAACCCGAATAATCCGGAAGCCGTGCTGGTGCAAAAACTGGTGCGCGAGATGGAGCAGGACGGCACCCTGGATGTGCTGCGCCATGGCTTCAAGCTGCCGGGGGTGAAGATCGAGGCCTGCAGCTTCAAGCCCGACCACGGCATGAACCCGGACACCCTCAAGCGCTACCAGTGCAACCGCCTGCGCGTGGTGCCGGAGGTGTCCTATTCGCCTCACTACCGCGAGGGCGAGTACAACCCGCGCCTAGATCTGGTGCTGTTCGTCAACGGCATCCCCGTCGCCACACTGGAGCTGAAAAGCGAGTTCAAACAGAGCGTGGAAAACGCCAAACGCCAGTACCGCTACGACCGCCCGGTGAAAGACCCGCTGACGCGCAAGCCTGAGCCACTTCTCACCTTCAAGCGCGGCGCGCTGGTGCACTTTGCCGTGAGCCAGGATGAGGTGGCGATGACCACCCAACTGGCCGGCAAGGAGACGTTCTTTTTGCCGTTTAACCTGGGCAGCCTCGACGGCGGTGCCGGCAACCCGCCCGCGCCGGACCACAGCCAGTACGCCACCGGCTACCTGTGGCAGCGCCTGTTCCAGCCGGATGCCTGGCTCAAGGTGCTGGGCCGCTTCCTGCACCTGCAGAAAAGCGTGAAGGAAGATCCTGATGGCAAGCGCGTCACCAAAGAAACCCTGATTTTCCCGCGCTACCACCAGTGGGAAGTGGTCAACAGGCTGATCGAAACCACCCGCGCCGAAGGCCCGGGCAAGCGTTACCTGATCCAGCACAGCGCCGGCTCCGGTAAGTCCAACTCGATTGCCTGGACGGCGCATCAACTGGCCTCGCTTTACGATGCCGAGGGCCAGCGCCTGTTCAACTCGGTGATCGTGATTACCGACCGCACCGTGCTGGACAAGCAGCTGCAGGACACCATCTACCAGTTCGAGCACGCCCAGGGCGTGGTCAAGTGCATCACCCGCGATATCGGCAGCCAGAGCAAGTCCGAGCAACTCGCCGAGGCGCTGGCTGAGCAGACGCGCATCATCATCGTCACCATCCAGACCTTTCCGGCGCTGTTCGATGCCCTGGACAAGTACCCCAAGCTGGCCAGCGGGCGCTATGCGGTGATCGCCGACGAGGCGCATTCCTCGCAGACCGGCTCATCGGCCAGCAAGCTCAAGCAGATCCTTGGTAGCGATGCTGTTGTTGGCAAAGAAGGGGACGCCGAAGAAATCAGCGCCGAAGAGCTGCTGGATGCTGCCGTGGCCGCCCGTGCGCCCAACGAGCGCATCAGCTACTACGCCTTTACCGCCACCCCCAAGGCCAAGACCCTGGAGCTGTTTGGTCGCCCGGCCAACCCGGCATTGCCGTCCAGTAGCGACAACAAGCCCGAGGCGTTCCACCTGTACTCCATGCGCCAGGCCATCGAGGAAGGCTTCATCCTCGATGTGCTGCAGAACTACACCACCTACAGCACCGCCTGGAAGATCGCCCACCCGGACGGCGACGACGGCGAGGTGGACAGCAAGAAGGCGCGCATGAAGCTGGCACGTTGGGTGCGCCTGCATCCGTACAACATCAGCCAGAAGGTCGAGGTGATCGTCGAGCACTTCCGCGCCAATATCCGCCACCTGCTGGGCGGCCAGGCCAAGGCCATGGTGGTCACCAGCAGCCGGCAGGAAGCAGTGCGTTACCAGTTGGCAGTGCAGGCCTATGTGCAGCAGATGGGCTACACCGACGTGCACCCGCTGGTGGCCTTCTCCGGCAGTGTGCTGCCGGACGGGGTGATCCCCGAAGAGGTGACGGAAAGCAGCAGCCTGCTCAATCCCGGTCTGAACGGACGTGACCTGGCACAAGCCTTCGACACCCAGGACTTCAACGTGATGATCGCGGCCAACAAGTACCAGACCGGCTTCGATCAGCCCAAGCTGTGCGCCATGTACGTGGACAAGAAGCTGCAGGGCGTGGACTGCGTGCAAACCCTGTCGCGCCTGAACCGTACCTTCGGCGACAGCAAGCCGACCTTCATCCTCGACTTCTTCAACGACGCCCAGGACATTCTCGACGCCTTCCTGCCGTACTACACCAAGGCCGAACTGACCGACGTAACTGACCCGCAGCTCATCTATGACATTCAAAAGAAACTGGATGCCGAAGGGATCTACTACTGGCAGGAGGTCGAGGCGTTTGCCATGGCCTTCTTCGACCCCAAGGCTGCGGCCAGCAAACTCAGCTACTACTGCGCGCCGGCCAAGGAGCGCTTTGCCAAGCGCTACAAACTGGCCCATGAATCCCGTCAGCACGCGCTGGACTTCAAGCGCACCGCTGAAAAGAACGGCGACAGCGCCGGCCTGAAAAAGGCCGAGGCGGCGCTCAAGGAAACGGGCGAGCAGGTAGATCAGCTCGACCTGTTCAAGAAGAACCTGCAGAGCTTTGTGCGCCTGTACGAGTTTCTCTCGCAGATCATCCCCTATGAGGATCGCGAGCTGGAGCAGCTGTGCGTGTATGCCAAGCACCTGCACCCGCTGCTGAGGGTGGACCGCCTGGATCAGGAAGACGTGGACGTGGGTGAGCTGCAACTGACCCACTACCGCCTGACCAAACGCGCCGAGCACCAATTGCGCTTGGATGACGAACACGGTGAAAACGGTCTCGACCCTGCCAGCGCAGTGGGCAGCGGCAAGGCCCATGACCCGGAGAAAAAACGGCTTTCGGAAATCATCGAAGCGCTGAACGACATCTTTGGTGCGGAAGTGAGCGATGAAGATCAGCTGCAGTTCCTCACCGGCATCGCCAACCGCATCAGCCGCCAAGAGGATGTGATGGCCCAGGTGAACAGCCATTCAGTCGAGCAGGTGATGCACGGCCTGTTCCCCAAGCGCGTGCTGGACACCGTGCTGGACGCCATGACCGACCACGAGAAGCTGTCGCTGGAAGTGCTGGATAACGAGACCAAGAGCCGGGCGTTTGCGCTGGTGATTTTGAAGATGCTGACGCAGCAGGCGGGGCTGGCTCAAAGAGACGAGTACCGCATCTGAAAGGCCAACCAAGTTAGGGAGTAACGATGGCGATTCCGGATTTTCAAAGTGTGATGCGTCCGGTGCTGGCGACTGTGCAGGATGGCGCACCGCTGGCGTTGAATGAGTTGCGCGAGCGCGTAGCGGATCAGTTTCAGCTGACCGAGGATGAGCGCAAAGAACGATTGCCCTCAGGCAATCAAACGGTGATCAATAACCGTGTGGGCTGGGCGCGCACCTACCTGAACAAGGCCGGCCTTTTGTGTATCCCGGCCAAGGGGATGGTGCAGATCACTGCCCGAGGGCAAGAGGCGTTGGTTAGCGGCCCGCAACGCATCACGGTGCGGTGGTTGAAGCAGTTTCCTGAGTTCGCTGACTTTCATACTGCCAAGCCGCAGGGCAGTGATGCGACCGTCGCGACAGAGCTGGACTTGGCCGAGACGACGCCGGATGAGCAACTGGCAGAGGCGCATCAAGCGTTGCAGCAGTCGCTTGTTGATGAGCTGCTGGCGCAGGTGCGTGCAGCGACGCCGGGCTTCTTCGAGCAGTTGGTTGTCGACCTGATGCTGGCCATGGGGTACGGCGGGTCGCGCAAGGAAGCGGGCAAGGCGACTCAGGCCACCAACGATGACGGTATCGACGGCATCATCAAGGAAGACAAGCTAGGCTTGGATGTGATCTACCTGCAGGCCAAGCGCTGGAGCAATACGGTTCATCGCCCGGAAATCGACAAGTTCATCGGCGCATTGACCCGGCAGCGGGCGCGCAAAGGCGTGTTTATCACCACTTCGGACTTCTCCGCAGGCGCACGCGAGGCGGCCTTAGGACTGGACATCAAAGTGGTGCTGATCGATGGCGAAGAGCTGGCCCGGTTGATGGTGGAGAACAACCTGGGGGTGAGCGTCAAGCAGGTGTACGAGGTGAAGCAGCTCGACAGTGATTACTTCGCCGAAGACTAAGCTGTTTGTCGCTGATCGCTACCCCAGTCACCAGAAACCTCACTCACGGACGAAGTGACCACCCATGATTCATCAGCACGATCTGTTCGAATCTGAAGCCGCACGCACGCTGCTGGATCAATTGCTCGAAGACTCGCAGCTCTATCACAGCAGTGCCGACTACCAGAACCTCTTAGACTTCATCGTGAAGCTCCGCAACTTTGCGCCATTCAACGCGATGTTGCTGCAGATCCAGAAGCCGGGGTTGAGCTATGCCGCTTCTGCACTCGACTGGAGAGTGCGTTTCAATCGGCGTCCGAAACGGGATGCGCGTCCCTTGCTTATCCTGTGGCCCTTCGGGCCGGTGGCGTTGGTCTACGACTGGCAGGATACCGAGGGCGATCCGCTACCTGCGGACGTCAGCTTCTTCCAGGCCAGTGGCGAGATCACTCAGGAGCGGATGAAGCGCTTCCTGCTTTTGATGGAGCGCAAGGGCATCAAGCACCAGTATTTCGATGGTGGTGATTGCAGTGCTGGCTCAATCGTGTCGAGCGGCCAGGCTGACGAGTAATAACTTAGTCGATCCTAGAGGCCATGCTATTTCCTCAATTTGCGCAGTTTAGATTGCCAGCATTTCGCCTGCCGGCGAGCTTCTGACACGCCAGCTAGGTACTCAGTATTGAGAGCCTACAACCACGGAGAGGAAGTCGTTATGCTCAAACACTATGTTGCAATCGTCGGTGCCTGCTTTTGGCTCATTGGATGTACAGGTGAGTTCAACGGTAGCTATGCAGGAGATAATGGCATGGGTACCTACGCCGTTATGACTGTGAACGGAAATAGCGCTCGGATTGAATCCATCGGCCGGATGAGAGGTGATATCAAGTGGGCCGATGATTTCGATGCAGATGTCCGGGAGGGAAAGCTGGTTCTTTCAAACGGCCCTGTTGTTTTCGTCTATGGTCTGGGCGTCGATGAAGAGAGCCTGGATTGCCTGAGCAAAAGCTGTCAGGGATTTGCTGGTCTAGGCGCGGCCGGAATGCCAAGAACCTGGAAGCCTTTCACACCCTCAAAAGGTACAAAATAGGTACAGCAAAAAGGTACAGTAGCGGTACAGTGCCCAGTTTTTACGATCTCGGCAAAACTCGTGAAAACCAAGCATAAACAACTAGTTAACCCTATTGTACCCTCGGCAATACTAGCCTAGACTTTACTGGCCTCAGGGTAACATCTAGCGACTTGTAATCAGTAGGTCCCGAGTTCGACTCTTGGTGCCGGCACCACAACATAGAAGGCCCGCGAGAAATCGCGGGCCTTTTTTGTGCACGCAATTTGGCCTCCGGTTGGTCCGCAGGCCTAACCTGCAGTCCTCCCGCAGGCAATCGCTAGCGCCTCCAGCAGCGGAGCGGGCTAGGCCTGGATGCTGCTTCCATTGCACGTTTAGGAAGGGGGGGGTGGCTTGGGGCCATAAAGCCGTCGCCGCGTTGCCGTTTGGGCGCCGGTGTGACGCTGTCGAGCAGCGTGGTGATTGCCAAGCCTATGCACTCGGCGCAAGAATGGAATCAGCCGTTGCGACCGGACTGGTCGTATCTACCCCAACGCCGACGCTTGTCTGGTCGGCGTCTGCCAAGGAAGCCTCGCATGACAAGACCCAACGTAATCAATGCATCGGTCAGCCCCAAAGGCAGCCTGGAAACCCTCTCCCAACGTGAAGTGCAGCAGCTCAGTAAGGTAGGCTCCGGTGGCCTGCATCAGCTGTTCCGCCAGTGTGCGCTGGCGATTCTCAACACCGGCGCGCGTGTCGATAACGCCAAGACCATCCTTGAGGCTTACGCCGATTTTGAAGTGCAGATTCACCAGCAGGACCGTGGTGTGCGGCTGGAGCTGATCAACGCTCCGGCTGATGCCTTTGTCGATGGCGAGATGATCGCCAGTACCCGTGAAATGCTGTTCAGCGCCCTGCGCGATATCGTCTACACCGAAAGCGAGCTGGGCGGCCCACGGGTCGATCTGGACAGCTCGGCCGGCATTACCGACTACGTCTTTCACCTGCTGCGCAACGCGCGTACCCTGCGGCCGGGGCTGGAGCCCAAGATGGTGGTGTGCTGGGGCGGGCACTCGATCAGTGTGGAGGAATACAAGTACACCAAGAAGGTGGGCCACGAACTGGGCCTGCGCAATCTCGATATCTGCACCGGTTGCGGGCCGGGCGTAATGAAGGGGCCGATGAAGGGCGCGACCATTGCCCACGCCAAGCAGCGCATCGTCGAGGGCCGTTATCTGGGGATTACCGAGCCGGGCATCATTGCTGCCGAAGCGCCCAACCCGATCGTTAACGAGCTGGTGATCATGCCCGACATCGAGAAGCGCCTGGAGGCGTTTGTGCGGGTAGGCCACGGCATCATCATCTTCCCGGGCGGCGCCGGCACGGCAGAAGAGTTTCTCTACCTGCTGGGCATTTTGATGCACCCGGATAACCGCGATGTGCCTTTCCCGGTGATTCTCACCGGGCCGCGCAGTGCCGAAGCCTACCTGCAGCAGTTGAATGCGTTTGTTCGCGATACCCTCGGCGAAGAAGCGCAGCAGCACTACCGCATCATCATTGATGACCCGACCGAGGTGGCGCGCTGCATGGCCTCAGGCTTGAAAGAGGTGGAGCGTTTCCGCCGTGAGCGTAACGATGCCTTTCACTTCAACTGGTTGCTGCAGATCGAGGAGAGCTTTCAGCGGCCATTCGACCCGACCCACGCCAACATGGAAGCGTTGCAGCTGACGCTTGACATGCCGCCGCACGAACTGGCTGCCAACCTGCGCCGGGCGTTTTCCGGCATCGTCGCTGGCAACGTCAAGGACAGGGGCATTCGCCTGATTGAGGAACACGGGCCGTATCGCATCCACGGCGATCCGCGCATCATGCAGCCGCTGGATGCGCTACTGCAGGCCTTTGTTGATCAGCACCGGATGAAGCTGCCGGGCGGCGCGGCCTACGAGCCGTGCTACCGCGTGGTCAGCTGAAGCAGGAGTTGCCTCGCCGTTAATGCGGCGAGGCACCCTGTGTTAGACCGGTTGGCAGTAACGACGCTGGAAGTAGACCAGACCGTCGCCGCTTTCCCGCTGGCGGATCGCCAGAATCTCGCAGATCAGAATGTCGTGGCTGCCGGCAACAACGCGGTTGCTGATGCGGCAATCAAAGTTGATCAACGCCTCATCCAGCATCGGCGCGCCGCTGATGTCGGTGCTCCAATCGGCACTGGCAAAGCGCTCATCCATCGCGGTCTTGCCACCGAACAGGTTGGACAGCGCCTGCTGATCGCAGGTCAGCGTGTTCACGCACAGGTGGTCGTTGGCCTGAAAGATGTCGTAGACCGATGCGCTGCGATTCAGACAGACCAGCAGGCTTGGCGGTTCGTCCGACACACTGCACACGGCGGTGGCGGTGAAGCCGGCGCGGCCGGCAGGGCCATCGGTGGTGACCACGTTGACGGCCGATGCCAGCACCGACATGGCGTTGCGGAAAGCGTCTTTAGTGACCGGGGTAGGCATGGGTTCCACTATCTTGGCTGCGAGCATGACGGGCTCCTTCAGGTAAGAATGCAGGCCTTGGAATAGGCCAGACGCGGCAGACGGTCGAACACCTTGCTGCTGTCGCCGTAACCGAGGTTGATCAACAGGTTGGACTTCCAATGGCTGTCGCTGAAAAACGCCTCGTCCAGCGCCTTGGAGTCAAAGCCGGACATCGGCCCGGTGTCCAGCCCCAGGCTGCGGGCGGCCATGATGAAGTAGGCGGCCTGCATCGAGCTGTTGCGGAAGGCGGTTTCGTAAATCATTTCCGGGCTGCCGGTGAACCAGCTGCGTGCGTCGGCATGCGGGAACAGCTCCGGCAGCGCGTCGTAGAAGCGCGAGTCATAGGCGACGATCACCGTGACCGGCGCGCTCATGGTCTTTTCCAGATTGCCGGATGACAGGCACGGCTTGAGCAGCTCCTTGCCCTGACGGGTGCGCACGAACACAAAGCGTGCCGGGCTGCAGTTGGCCGAGGTCGGGCCCATCTTGGTCAGGTTGTAGATGGCTTCCAGCAGGCTGTCTGGCACCGGCTGATCCAGCCAGCCGTTGTGGCTGCGGGCCTCGGTAAACAGTTGCGCCAGGGCGCTCTGATCCAGTGGTTCTTCGTACATGGTTGCCCTCACTCAGGCGGCGTATTCGGTGTCGTGAATGACGCTGGCAAGAAAGCGCTTGAGCGTCGTGTTGATGATGTCCGGGCAGGTCACGCTGGAGGCGTGGCCGCCGTAGTCGAAGCATTCCAGCCGGGCGTTCGGCAGCTGTTCGGCGAGCTCTTGGGAGCATTGCCAGGGCACCAGCATGTCGTCACGGTTGGCGATCAGCAGCGTTGGCTGGCGGATGTTGGCCAGCGCTTGTGCGTCCGGTGCAAACGCCTGCAGGGCGGCAATGCGGCGCAGCAGATTGTCGGTCGGCGGAAAGCCGGCCACGTGCTTGCGGTCATCCGCTTCCAGCTGTGCGATGTTGGCGGCGATCCAGTCCGGCGGGTAAAGAAAGAGTGCTTGTGCTTCGACGTAGGCCGCCGGGCCGCTGCCGGCCAGCAACTGCTTGCGTACCGAGAAGCAGCGCGCGGTGTGCGGGCTGACCCGCGACCAGGCGTTCATCAGCGTCAGGCTGCGCAGCCCTGGTGCCTGCTGGATAGCCATTGCCAGACCCACCAGCCCACCGAGGGCATGGCCGATCAGGTGATAGTCGCCGATGCCGTGACTGGCGAGCAGTGTGCGTAGCTCACTGGCCATGGCGTGGATGCTGTAGTCGGCGGGCAGGGCGGCGGGGCTCTTGCCGGTGCCGAGCTGGTCGTACAGCACCACGCGATAGTCGCTGGTCAGTGCGTCCAGTTGCGGCATCCAGAAGTGCGCCGCGCCGCCGAGCCCCGAGCTGAATACCAGCGTCGGGGCGTCGGCATCACGCCGGCCGTGGATTTCGATATGCATCACGGCCGTGGCCTCAGCCGACGTGGGCGATGCTGGCGATTTCGATCAGCGCGTCCGGCTTGACCAGACCGCACTGGATGCAATAACGCGCCGGCTTTTCGCCCGGGAAGTACTCGGCGTAGACAGTGTTGATGGCCGCGTAATCGCTCCAGTCGCGCAGCATGATCATGTTGAAAGTGACGTCATCCATGGTGCCGCCGGCTTCCTCGACCACACCCTTGATGGTTTCCAGCACGTGGCGGGTTTGCGCTTCGGCATCGCCAACGTGCACCACGTTGTTGTCCTTGTCGAAGGGCAGGGTGCCGGAGACGTAGACAATGCCATCGGCCATCGAACCCGGAACGTAGGGGGCCAGTGGTTTGCCGGTGCCGGCGGGGAGTACGGTTTTCTTGCTCATGCGGATGCTCCTTGAGTTGCAGGCTTGGTCAGTGCGGTGCAGAAGTCGTCGACTGTGCTGACCCAGCCGAAGAAGGTTTCGATGTTGTACAGCGAGGCCTGCTGGACGAATTCCGGCCCGGCCTGATGGGTTGCGTCGGCCAGTACCACGCCGAAGTATTCGAGGAAGAAGCCGTCGCGCAGGGTGGATTCCACGCAGACGTTGGTGGCGATGCCGGTAAACACCAGATTGCGGATGCCGCGGGCGCGCAGGAGGCTGTCGAAGGCGGTGTTGAAGAAGCCGCTGTAGCGCGGTTTCGGCACCACAAGGTCGCCCGGTTGCGGCTGCAGGGCGTCGACCAGATCGTAGTCCCAGGTGCCCTTGGCCAGCAGCTGGCCCTGCAGTTCCGGGTTCTTGCGCATGGTCTTCAGCGCGTTCGACTTGTGCCAGTTCGGTGAGCCGGGGCCACCGGCCTCGGCGTACTCGCTGTCCCAGCCGTTCTGAAAGAAGATTACCTGCACGCCGGCGGCGCGTGCGGCTTCTATGGCGCGGGCGATCTGCTCGATCACCGGCCCGGTGCTGGAGACGTCAAAGCCCGCCAGATCCAGATAGCCGCCCTTGGTGGAATAGGCGTTCTGCATGTCGACCACGATCAGCGCGGTCTCGCCGCTGTTTATCGCCAGCGACTCGGGGCGCGCAGGCAGGATGACGTCGGTCGGGTTATTGCGTACCGGTGCGTGACCGACAACCGGTTTGGTCAGGCTGTTCATCACGCGCTCTCCAGCATCTCGTTAACGTGTTGGCGGCTCTTCATCAGCGGCTGAATCTTGCTGCCGAAGTCTTCGATGCCCTTGATGAAGTCGTCGAAGGTCAGCATCACGCCGCTGTTGCCGGGTACGGTGGCGACTTCGTCGAGCATGCGGGCGACGCTCTCGTAGGAGCCAACCAGCGTGCCCATGTTGATGTTCACCGCAGAGGTCGGATCGGCCATCTGGCGGATGTTGGTGTCGCCCTTGGACTTGGTGTCGGCGGCGCCTTGCTCGCCCAGCCAGGCGATGGCTTCGTGGTCGGCACCGTCCTTGTAGTGCTCCCAGCGGGCGCGGGCGGCTTCGTCGGTTTCATCGGCGATGATCATGAACAGTGCGCAGGAGGTGACATCGCGGCCGCTTTCCTCGGTGGCCTTGACCAGACGCTCGACGGTCGGGGCAAACGCAGTCGGGGTGTTCACGCCCTTGCCGAAGCAGAAGTTGTAGTCGGCGTATTTGGCGGTGAAGGCCATGCCCGCTTCGCTCTGGCCGGCGCAGATGACCTTCATGTCGGCCTGCGGTTTGGGGCTGACGCGGCAGTCGTCCATCTGGAAGTGCTCGCCCTTAAAGTCGCTGCGACCGGTGTTCCACAGATCGCGCAGCACGGTGGCGTATTCGCCGAGGTAGTCATAACGGTTGGCGAAGAACTCATCGCCGGGCCACAGCCCCATCTGGCTGTATTCTGGCTTCTGCCAGCCGGTCACCAGGTTGACGCCGAAGCGGCCGTTGGAGATCGAATCGATGGTGGAGGCCATGCGCGCGACGATCGCTGGCGGCAGGGTCAGGGTGGCGGCGGTGGCGAACAGCTGGATGCGCTCGGTGACGGCGGCCAGACCGGCCATCAGCGTGAAGGATTCGAGGTTGTGTTCCCAGAATTCGGTCTCACCGCCAAAGCCGCGCAGCTTGATCATCGACAGGGCAAATTCAAAGCCGTAGTGCTCGGCGCGCTGCACGATGGCTTTGTTCAGGTCGAAGGTCGGCATGTACTGCGGTGCGTTCTTGGAGATCAGCCAGCCGTTGTTCCCGATCGGGATGAAGATACCTACATTCATTGGATTGCACTCCGTGGTCCATGTGTTCAGAAGGTCGGCATGCACAGCCGGCCGCTGAACAGGCAAAAAGCACAATCCAGGCCATGTTTTTTTTATTGATTCAAATCAATGCTTTGGGTGGTTTGACTGGTTTAGGTTAGACCATTTAGTCCGAATTAGAGCACTTGGTTTGTGCATGGTGGTCCGCTTTGGGGCCCATTTTGGGGCTTGAGTTTGAAGCTGTTTTCAAGGGTAGAATGCGACCACCAAGGATTAAGGCTGCCCCTCCAGTGAGCAAACAAATACAGCGCCCCGCAACACCTGCAAAGAAGCCCAAGGCCCGCAGCCGGGTGCCCAGCGAGGCGACGCTTAACCGCCGCAAACGCCTGATGGAGACCAAGCGCAGCGCCATTATGGAAGCGGCGCTGGATGTGTTTTCCCGCTACGGATTACACGGCACCAGTCTTGATCAGGTCGCCAGCCAGGCGGACGTATCCAAGACCAACCTGCTGTATTACTTCGCCTCCAAGGAAGACCTGTACATCAATGTGCTGCGGCAGTTGATGGATGTCTGGCTGAGCCCGCTGAAGGCATTCAGTGTCGAGCAGGACCCGGTCGAAGCCATTGGTGACTATCTGCGGGTGAAGCTGGAGCTGTCGCGTGACCACCCGGCCGAGTCGCGGCTGTTCTGTCTGGAAGTCATTCAGGGTGCGCCGCTGCTGCTGGGTGAGCTGCAGGGCTCGTTGCGTGATATCGTCGAGTCCAAGGTCAGCGTCATTAATGCCTGGATTGAAGCGGGCAAGCTGGCGCCCATCGAGGCCCATCATCTGATCTTCTCGCTCTGGGCCATGACCCAGCATTACGCTGACTTCCGCACTCAGGTCGAAGCAGTGTCCGGCCGTACGCTGGCCGATCCGGCGTTCTTTGCCGAGACCTTGGCTAGCCTCAAGGCACTGGTGCTGCAGGGTATCTGCCCGCGCAATTGATCTGCATCAATACCTTCGCCCCTTTTTTGGGCTAAACGCACAAACCGAGTGCTCTGATTCAGACCGTTTGTTCCATTTTAAGCGGCCTGTTTTTGTTATCTTTCTGTTTTTTAAGCAAAAACACTTTTTGGCATAGTTGCTGCAAACGTCTCCGCTGATTGGAAAATGGTGCGCCGAACCGGGTTCGCGCACCGCTTCTTCTGCTCAGCGCTCGCGCCGAGCTCCACTTGGAGGAAACGGTTGTATGACGCTTCAATACGTTCCCATCATCGATCTTGGACCCTATTTCGGCGGGACTGCCGAGGGCAAGGCTGAGGTGGCCAAAGCGGTCAATCAGGCCTGTCGCGACATCGGATTTCTGGTTATTACCGAGCACCAGATTCCCAAGGAATTGATCGAGCGGGTTTATGCTCTGACCTCACAGTTCTTTGACCTGCCCATGGCAGACAAGCGCAAGGCGGATCGTCCGCGTCCGGACATGGTCCGTGGTTACAGCGCGGTCGCTGAAGAAAGCCTGTCCTATTCGATGGAAGAAGCGGCGCCCGGCGACCTCAAGGAATCCTTTTCTATCGGCCCGACCGACGTACCGGCCGAGCCCTACTACTCCGAAGAAATGGCCGGCCCGCACTTTGCGCCGAACGTCTGGCCGCCGGAGCTGCCCGGTTTTCAGCAGGCCTACGCTGAGTACTTTGCGGCGATGGGTGATCTGGCCCGTTCGCTGATGCGTATCTTTGCGCTGGCGCTGGAGCTGCCGGAAACCTTCTTCGACGACAAGATCGACAAGCACATCAGCATGTTCCGCAGCCTGCGTTACCCGCACCTGAAAGAGGGTATCGAGGAAGGCCAGCTGCGCGCTGGTGCGCACACCGATTACGGCAGCCTGACCATCGTCAAACCCGACGGTGCGCTGGGCGGCCTGCAGGTGTGCAACCGCGACGGCGAATGGGTCGATGTGCCCTTTGTGGAAGACGGCTTCGTGGTCAACATCGGTGACCTGATGATGCAGTGGACCAACGACCAGTGGATCTCGACCCTGCACCGTGTGGTCAACCCACCGGAAGACGCCGCCGGTGATCAGCAGCGTCAGTCGCTGGTGTTCTTCCATCAGCCCAACTACGACGTCATGGTCGAGTGCCTGCCGAGCTGTCTGGCCGATGGCGAGAAGCCGCTCTACGCGCCGGTCTCCTCGGGCGACCACCTCAAGTCCAAGTTCGTCCGGCAGACGACCTTCGGCGGCAGCAAGGTGGCCTGATATGAGCAAACTCTCCTACGTCAACGTCTTCGCCCGCGATATCGAAGCGCTCAGCGGCTTCTACCAGCGCGTGTTCGACTTCCCGGAAGTAGAGGCGATTCGCTCGCCGATCTTCGTCGGTCTGGATGCCGGCACCTGCTGCATTGGTTTCAACGCGCCGGATGCCTACGAACTGCTGCATCTGGCCGAGCACTCCGACACCAGCGGTTGCAAGTTTCTGCTCAACATCGACGTCGACAGCCCGGCGGAGGTCGACCGCATGGTGCCGATCGCCGTCGAGGCCGGCGCCACCCTGATCAAGCCGCCGTATACCACCTATTACAACTGGTATCAGGCGGTGCTGATGGACCCGGAAGGCAACGTATTCCGTATCAACCACATGATGTAGTCACACCACCTGATCGCAAGAAGGACTTTGGCAATGAAAAAACTGATTGCGGGCGCGGTATGCGCCCTGGCCGCCTGCGGCCTGCCGACCCTGGCTGCTGCCGAGGAAGGCGGTTTTACCCTGACCGGCCCGGCGAAGATCGCCATGCTCTACATCAGCCCGCGCAATGACGGCGGCTGGACTCAGGCTTTCGATGAGGCGCGTCAGCGTCTGGAAGGCGATATCGGCCAGAAGATTCAGTACGTGGAAAGCGTTCCGGAGACCGCCTCGGCGATCAAACCGACCGTTGAGCGACTGATTCAGCGTGGCGCCAACATCATCATCGGCACCGCCTTCGGTTACTCCGACACCTTCAAGGAACTGGCCGACAAGTACCCGGAAGTGGCCTTCCTGAACGGCTCCGGCACCACCAACTCGCACAACCTGGAATCCTTCTACGGTCGTACCTACGAGAGCCAGTACCTGTGCGGCATGGCCGCCGGCGCTGCGTCTGAAACCGGCAAGCTGGGCTTTGTTGCCGCCAACCCCTTCGGCCAGGTCAACTGGACTGTTAACGCCTTCGCCATGGGCGCGCAGCAGATGAACCCGGATGCGACCGTCACCGTGATCTACACCGGCGCGTGGAACGACCCGGTCAAGGAGCGTGCTGCAGCAACCGCACTGATCGACCAGGGCGCTGACGTCATCGGCCAGCACGTAGACAGCCCGACCCCGCAGATCGTTGCCCAGGAACGGGGCGTACACGGCACCGGTCACCACCGTGACATGAGCGAGTTCGCCCCTGAGGCCACCGTCTGCTCCTCTGTCTGGGTCTGGGATCGCTTCCTGGCGCCCGAGCTGAAGAAGATCATGGCTGGCAACTGGGTACCGGCTGAACACGGTGCGCTGCTGTCGATGGAGCAGGGCGGTACCGATGTCGCTTGCTGCGGCAAGGGTATCGATGAAGAAGAGAAAGCCAAGATCATGGCTGCCCGTGAGGAACTGCTGAACGGCGAGAAACTGATCTACGCCGGCCCGATTGCTGACCGTGACGGCAACGTCAAGGCGGCGGAAGGCGAAGCGCTGTCTGACGCTGAACTGTGGTCCATGGACTGGTTCGTCAAGGGAGTGATTACCCAGCAATGAGTAACCCGAACGCGATCCGGCTGGACAGCGTAAGCAAGTCGTTTGACGGCTTCAAAGCGCTGTCCGAGGCCTCCTTCACCGCACGCTGGGGCGAAGTGCATGCCCTGCTGGGCGAGAACGGAGCGGGCAAGTCGTCCCTGATGAACATCGCCGCAGGGCTCTATGCGCCGGAAACCGGATCGCTGTTCATCGACGATAACCCGGTTCGTCTGAAGGGGCCGCTCGATGCTGCAGCACAGGGCATCGGCATGGTTCACCAGCACTTCAAGCTGGTGAAACCCTTCACCGTGGCAGAGAACATTCTGCTTGGCCTGCGTCATCTGCAAACCGGTACCTACCGGCAGCGGCTGGCGCAGACCGCCGAGCAGATCACCGCCATGGCCGCCAGCCTGGGGTTCAGCATTGAACCCCACGCGCGGGTGGATCAACTGTCGGTGGCCGAACAGCAACGGGTCGAGATTCTTAAGGTATTGCTGGCCGGTGCCCGCATCCTGATTCTCGATGAGCCCACCGCGGTGTTGACCGATGCGGAGGCAGAGAACCTGCTGACCACGGTCCAGAATTTCGCGCATCAGGAAGGCGCTGCCGTCATCCTGGTGACGCACAAGATGAATGACGTGATGCGCTACGCCGACCAAGTGACGGTGATGCGCACAGGCTCAACGGTCGCCAGCCTCAAACCGCAGACCGTGTCGGTCGGCGAGCTGGTCAAACTGACCGTTGGCGATGCGCCCACACCACCACAGATTCCAGCCAGCCGCGCGGCCGGTGAGGTCAAACTGGCGGTGCGCGATCTGCGCTCCAGCAGCGATGCGCCGGTGCTGCGCGGCGTCAATCTGGAGCTGCGTGCCGGTGAGATTTACGGCATCGCCGGTGTCGGCGGCAACGGCCAGAGTGAGCTGGCGGGTGCGCTGATGGGCCTGCCGGAGCCGGTGTCTGGCGAAATGGAACTGGTCGGTGAAGGTGATCTCAACAGCCTCAGCGCGGCCCGTCGTCGTGAGCTGGGTATCGCCTGCATTCCCGCCGACCGCTACAGCTCGGCGCTCGCCGCGCCGCTGTCGATCAGCGACAACTTTGCCATGGGCGACGTGCACAGCGGTCGCTACGGGCCGTTCTGGTTCCTGCGCCGCAAGCGGATTGAGGCCGACACTGCCGCCGCAGTCGCCGAGTTCGATGTGCAGGGCGTGCGCTCGCTGCAACAGAAGGCGGCGCTGCTGTCGGGCGGTAACGCGCAGAAGCTGGTGATTGCCCGCGAATTTGCCCGCACCCCGCAACTGGTCATCGTGCACAGCCCCAGCCGCGGGCTGGATGTGCGCGCCACGCTGGCGGTGCACGAGCGGCTGCGCAGCGCGCGTGATGCGGGCGCTGCGGTGCTGCTGATCAGTGAAGACCTGGACGAAGTGATGGCGCTGGCAGACCGCATTGGCGTGATGTCGGCAGGACGTATCATCGGCGAGTTTGCCCAACCGGCAGACCGCCAGGCAATCGGGCAGGCCATGGTGAATCATGTTTGATACAACGAATTTTCAACCGCTGCTGGCGCGCCGGTACACCCTGGAAGTACGCCAGCAGATGGCCTGGTACTGGCAGGCGCTGGTCATCGCGCTGGCATTGGTCGTCGGCATGCTCATCTCGGCGGCGATTCTGGTCAGCGCCGGGGTGCCCGCCGGTGAGCTGCTCAATGAGTTTGTCATCCTCACCCTGTTCGACAGCCAGAGTCTGCGTGCGGTGCTGTTTCAGGCCGCGCCGCTGATCATGGTCGGTCTGGCGGGCTGTCTGGCGTTTCGTGCGCGGTTCTGGAACCTCGGGCTGGAAGGCCAGATGATCTGGGGCGCGATTGGCGCGACCGCCGTTTCACTGTTCGAGATCGGGCCGCCGTCACTGCGCCTGCCGCTGATGATGGTGTGCGCCATGGCCTGCGGCCTGCTCTGGGCGCTGGCGCCGGTGCTGCTCAAGCTGCACCTGAAGGTCAACGAGATTATCTCCACGCTGATGCTCAACTACATTGCGATCAACTTCCTGCTGCATCTGGTTTACGGCAGCTGGAAAGACCCGCGTGACTCGTTCCCTTATTCGCCGCAGTACAAGGTCTTCGAGCGTCTGCCCGAGCTGTTCGACGGCGTCAGCTTGGCGGTGGTGCTGGCGCTGGTGGTCGCGCTGTTCGTGCTCTGGTTCACCGGCATCTCTCGCGCTGGCCTGTACCTGCGCTTTGTCGACAGCAGCCCGGGTGTGGCGCGTGCGGTCGGCGTGCCGGTCAAGCGGGTGATCCTCGGTACCGTGCTGCTGTCCGGTGCGCTGGCTGGCCTGGCCGGGCTGATGATTACTGCCGGGCAGGAAGGGCGACTGACCCATTCCTTCTACGCTGGTTATGGTTTTTCCGGGATTCTGATCGCCTTCCTGGCGCGTAACCAGCCGATAGCCGCCACCATTGTCGCGGTGCTGGTGGCGACCCTGTTTGTTGCCGGGCGCAGCCTGCAGGTGTTCTATCAGATTCCATTCTCGATGGTGCAGTTGATCCAGGCGATTCTGGTGATCTGCGTGGCGTCGTCGGAGTTCTTTATCCGTCACCGGATTCGCCGCATTCAGGGAGGGCAGGTCTGATGGACATGATTGCAAGCTGGATTGGCAACATTCCCGACTTCGCTGTGCCCTTCGCACTGGCGGCCCTCGGGCTGATCGTGATCGAGCGTACCGGGGTGCTGGCGCTGGGGGCTGAAGGCTTGATGCTGGTGGGCGCGCTGGCGGGCATCGGCGCCTCGCTGATGACCGGCGGCGCAACCGTCTGGGCATTGATTCTGGCGATGTGTGCGGCCGGGTTTGTCTCGCTACTGTTTGCCCTGATGGTGCTGGTGATGCGCATCAATCAGGTGATCGCCGGGCTGGCGCTGGTGTTCTTCTGTCAGGGCCTGACCGGGTTGCTTGGCACCCTGCTGGACTGGACCAACAAGCCGGTTGCCGGGTTGAAGGCGGTGTCGCTGTGGCCATTCTCCGAGTTGCCGGTGGTGGGCAAGCTGTTTGTGCAGAACCCGCTGGTATTCATCACGCCACTGATCTTCCTTGCGGTGGTGCTGGTGCTCAATCGTAGCGTGCTGGGCCTGCGTATGCGCGCGGTCGGCGAGAACCCGCAGGCAGCGGATGCCGCCGGTATTCCGGTACTGGGTTATCGCTGCGCCGCCATCGTTGCCGGCTCCATGCTGATCGGTCTCGCTGGCGCCTATATCTCGGTGCTGAGCACCAAGATGTGGATCGCCGATATGGTCGGCGGCCGCGGCTGGATTGCCGTGGCGCTGGTGATTTTTGCCCGCTGGTCGCCGTGGAAGGCGCTGGCCGGTGCCGTGCTGTTTGGCTGTATCGAGGCGCTGATTCCACAGATGGCCGCCTCCGGTATCCGCCTGCCGCAGTACTTCGTATTCATGACCCCCTACGCCGTCACCCTCGGGGTGATGATCTGGGTTGCCGTGGCCAGCCGCGACAGCAGCAGCCAGCCCGGGGCGTTGGGAGAACCCTTTATTCGTGAGGAGAGGCGCTAGCCGCTTTGAAAGCTGGCTGCGTGGCCAGCGCTTTCAACACCGCTAGCCCGGAACTGAAAACAGGATATACCTATGCAAGGTGCAGTATTGATTACCGGCGCGACCTCCGGGTTTGGCGCCGCCAGCGCGCGCTGTCTGGCGCGACAGGGCTGGCCGCTGATTCTCTGTGGTCGCCGATTGGAGCGGCTGCAGGCGTTGGCTGACGAACTCAGCGAGCTGACCAGCGTGTTGCCGCTGCAACTGGACGTACGCGATGCCATCGCCGTGCAGCGCGCTATTGATGAGTTGCCGGAGCCGTTCTCTGGCATTCAGGTGCTCGTCAACAACGCCGGGCTGGCGCTGGCGCCGGGCCCGGCACAGGCGGTTGAACTGAGCGATCTGCACACCATGATCGACACCAACATCACCGGGCTGGTCAACGTCACCCACGCGGTGCTGCCCAAACTGATCGCCTGGGGCAGCGGTGCAACCATCATCAACATCGGCTCCACCGCCGCCGGCAACCCCTATCCCGGCAGCCACGTTTACGGTGCCAGCAAGGCCTTTGTGCAGCAGTTTTCCTACAATCTGCGCTGCGATCTGCAGGGCACCGGCGTGCGGGTTACCGACCTGGCGCCCGGCATTGCCGAGACCGAGTTCAGCCTGGTGCGCAACGCCGGTGACGCTGGCGCTGCCGACAAGGTCTATCAGGGTACGGTGCCGCTTACTGCAGACGATGTTGCCGACCAGGTCGGCTACATCGCCGCGCTACCGGCGCACATGAACATCAATCGACTGGAAGTGGTACCGGTGCGTCAGGCCTGGGGCCCGTACGCGATTCACCGGGATCAGCTCACCGAGTCGGCCTGAGCGCCGTCGATAAAGTCCACCACCCGCTGCAGGGCGTCGTTTGATGCCTGCAGCAGCCCGGCGTGCGCCTGAAACACGTGCCAGAGCTCTGCATAGCGCTCCAGCCGCACATCCATGCCGGCAGCGCGTGCGGCGTCAGCGAGGCGCAGGCTGTCGTTCAACAGGACCTCATCCTCACCCACCTGCAGCAGCAGCGGCGGCAGGCCTTTTAGTTGACCGTATAGCGGCGACACCATCGCGTCGGCGCGGCTCAGCCCCGCCGGGCAGTAAGCGTCGCGGGCGCTGTCGAGCCAGGACGGATGCAGCAGCGGATCGCCCGCTGCAGGCGTGTGCAACTGCTCGGCGGTCATGTCGGTGACCGGCGAAAAGCACACCAGCGCGGCGGGCAGCGGCAGCTTGAGTGCAGCCAGTTTTTGCGCAGCGACCAGCACCAGATTGCCGCCGGCTGAATCGCCGATCAGGGTGATTTGTTCGGGCGTGTAACCCCGTTGCAGCAGCGCCTGATAGGCGGCGACCGCGTCATCGCAGGCGGCGGGTGCCGGGTATGCCGGGGCCAAGCGGTAGTCCAGCGCGCAGACATCGAACTGGCCGCGACTGGCCAATGCCGAGCAGATGCCGCGGTGGGTCTGCGGCGAGCCGATGACGAAGGCACCGCCATGCAGATACAGCAGCACGCGGCCGTTGCCGCCGGCAGCCGGGCGGTGCCACATGCACGGCCGTCCGGCGATCTGCTCAACACTGCGGGTCACGCCACTGGCCAGCGGCATGCCCAGGGTCAGCAGGCGCAGCACCAGTGCCTGTACGGCAAAAGGCACGGGCGGACGTATCAGACCGCGAAACAGCAGCTTCAGCATGCCGCGCAGCACGGCGCGCAGGCCGGGTTGGCCGGGGCTTTGGTACAGCTCATCAACGTACCTGGACATAGTCGCTCCACGTCGGTTTGCGGGTCATCTGCCGGTAGGTGAAGGTGAAACCGGGCCAGTTGACGGTCTGCTTGCCGTCGGCGGTCAGGTACCAGCTCTGGCAGCCCTGCGCCCAGACGGTGTCGCGGGCGGCATCTTGCAGTTTCTGGTTGTAGCGCGCCTGTACCTCCGGCTGCAGGTCAAGATAGCGCAAGCCGCGGTCGCGTCGGGCCTGGATGCAGTTGATGACGTAGCGGAACTGGCTTTCCAGCATGTAGATGATCGAGTTGTGGCCGAGGTTGGTGTTCGGCCCGTAGAGCACGTAGAGGTTGGGGAAGCCGGCAATGGAAATACCCTTGTAGGCTTCTGCTCCGGCGCGCCAGGTGGCGTTCAGGTCCTTGCCGTCCAGCCCGCTGACCTTGATTGGCGCCAGAAACTCGGTGGCGGCAAAACCGGTGCCGTAGATCAGTACATCGGCCGGGTGCAGGGTGCCGTCGCGGGTCACTACGCCTTCAGGCACCACCTTCTCGATGCCGTCGGTAACGATGCTGACGTTCGGCTGGTTCAGCGCCGGGTAGTAGTTGTTGCTGATCAGAATACGCTTGCAGCCCATCGGGTAGTCCGGCGTCAGCGCCGCGCGTTTGGCCGGATCACTGACCTGCCGCGCCAGGTGACGCAGCGCGGCCTTTTCGCTGCTTTTGACCAGCGAGGTAAAGTGCACAAAGCCGAGGGCACGTACTTCATGGCTGAGGTACTGCCAGGCCCTGTCCAGCTGGTGCAGCAGCGGCAGGCGGGTGAGCCAGCGACGACGGTTGTCGCTGTACTCGGCATCATCCTTGGGTAGCACCCAGGCGGCGTTGCGCTGGTACAGGTCGAGTTGGGCAACTTCAGGCACAATCTGCGGGACGAACTGGATGGCTGAGGCGCCGGTGCCGATCACGGCCACGCGCTTGCCCTTGAGATCAACCTCGTGCTGCCACTGGGCAGAATGAAAGGCCGGGCCGGCAAAGCTGCCGAGCCCGTCGATGTTCGGCAGCAGCGGGCGGTTGAGCTGGCCGGTGGCGGCGATCAGGTTATGCGCTGTCAGCGTTTCGCCGCTGGCGGTGGTGACCTGCCAGCAGCCGCTATCGGCATCAAAGCGGGCATCGCTGACTTCGCAGTTCAGTCGAATGCGCTGGCGCAGATGGTACTTGTCTGCACAGTGGCGGATGTAGGCGTGGATTTCGTCCTGGCGTGCGTACTTGTGCGGCCAGTCGGTACGCGGTTCAAACGAGTAGGAATACAGATGTGAGGGCACATCGCAGCCCGAACCCGGATAGTGGTTATCGCGCCAGGTGCCGCCGATGTCGGCGGCCTTTTCCAGCACCAGAAACTGGCTGATGCCGGCGCGATCCAGCTGGATGGCCATGCCGAGGCCGCCAAACCCACTGCCAATGATGATGGCTTCGAGTGGTGCGGCAGGTGAGCGTGTTTTTGTCATTGTGTGCTTCCTCCTGTTGTCAGCATATTAGGTGTTGCCTGGCGGCGCGGGTATGGCATAGTCGGTCAAAAAATTGTGAGTTTCGGACACGCCATGACCGCCTCGACACCTCCCTGGCCACGCCTGCGCAATGTTGGCAGCGTGCAACTGATGACCCAGCTGGGCACGGAACTGGGCCTGACGGTGCCGCAATGCCTCGCCCAGACCGGGCTGGATGTGATGGCGCTGGCCGACGGGCAAGCGCAGGTCGAGGCCGCGCAGGAGCTGCAGGTGGTCAGCAACCTGCTGGCCGGTTTGCCCGAACAGCCGCTGCTGGGGCTGCTGGCCGGGCGCCGCTACCAGCTCAGCCGTTACGGAATCTGGGGATATGCGTTGCTGTGCAGTGCCTCGCTCGGCGAGGCGCTGGATATGGGGTTGCGCTACCTCGACCTGACCTTTGCCTTCTGTCGTATCCATGCCCGCAAGGATGCCTCTGGCCACTGGCTGGTGGTGGATGACAGCTGGGTTGAGCCGTCAGTACGCCGTTTTCTGTTGCTGCGCGACAGCTCCGCCATTGCGCGCATTCACCGTGAGCTGACCGGGCTGCGGCAGCCCTTCAAGTCGGTTCAACTGGCATTGCCTGCGCCGCCCGCTGAGCAGTTGGCGGCCTACACCGAGGCCTATGGCTGCACGCCCCAGTTCGATGCCCAAGAGCACCTGCTGGAGTTGGACCCGGAACTGCTGGCCCGGGCATTGCCCGGCGACAACCCCGCCATGCGTGAGGCCTGCGAGCTGCAATGCCATCAGTTGCTGCAACGCTATCGAGCGCGTGACGGGTTGGCGGGGCGGGTGCGTGAGTTGCTGCTGGAGGGTGGCGCTGCGCTGCCGGACATGCCGACTGTTGCGGCCAGGCTGCACCTGACCGAGCGCACGCTGCGCCGTCGCCTGGGCGAAGAGCAGACCAGCTTCCGTCAGTTGCAGGAGGAAACCCGCGAAGCGCTGGCCGAGGAACTGCTGCGCATGCCGGGGCTGTCACTGGAGGCGGTGGCGGTGCGGCTTGGTTATGGCGAGGTGTCCAACTTTGTTCATGCATTTCGCCGCTGGAAGGGCATGACGCCGCGGCAGTACTGCCGCAGCGAGCGTGTTTGAGCATCATCCCCAATGATGGGTGACTATTCGGTCAGTCAACAGCCGCTTCCGCGAGGCGCCTGCCGGAGTATCTTTGCTGTCGGACCATTCACAACGACAACAAAGGAGAATGCCCGTGGCCGATCTGGACGTATTCCGCCAGCAAACCCGCGACTGGCTGGAAGAGAACTGCCCGCAGAGCATGCGCACGCCGCAGCGCTCGGATAACGATGCCTGCTGGGGTGGACGCAACTTTACCTTCGCCAGCGAAGACCAGAAACTCTGGCTGGAGCGCATGGCCGCCCGCGGCTGGACTGCGCCCGAGTGGCCGAGTGAATACGGCGGTGGTGGCCTGAGCCAGCAGGAGCATAAGGTGCTGCGCGAAGAGATGGCGCGCATCAACGCCCGTCCGCCGCTGTCCAGCTTCGGTATCTGGATGATCGGCCCGGCAATTCTCAAGTTCGGCTCCGAAGAGCTGAAGCGTCAGCACCTGCCGCCGATCATTCGCGGTGAAATCCGCTGGTGTCAGGGTTACAGCGAACCGGGCGCCGGTTCCGACTTGGCCGGTCTGCAGACCCGCGCCGAAGATCACGGCGACCATTTCATCGTCAACGGCCAGAAAATCTGGACCTCCTACGCCGACAAGGCCGACTGGATGTTCTGTCTGGTGCGCACCAACCCGGATGCCAAGAAGCAGCTGGGCATCAGCCTGGTGCTGTTCGATATGACTACCCCCGGCGTCAGCACCCGCCCGATCAAATTGATCTCCGGCAGTTCGCCGTTCTGCGAATCCTTCCTCGACAACGTGCGGGTGGAGAAGAATCAGGTGGTCGGCGAGATCAACGCTGGCTGGACCATCGCCAAGTACCTGCTGACCCACGAGCGGGAAATGATCGGCGGCATGGGCCGCACGGCTGCAGGTCAGAAGACCCTGCCGCAGATCGCAGTGGATGCTGTTGGACTGGAAGACGGCAAGTTGGCCGACGGTATGCTGCGCAGCGAACTGGCGACATGGGATCTGGACGCGGCGGCCTTTGCACTGACCGCCGAGCGGGTGCTGGACGAAGCCAAGGCCGGGCAGGGCGTCGGCGCGGCGTCGGCCATGCTCAAGTACTACGGCACCGAGCTGAACAAGCGTCGGCAGGAAATGATGGTCGCGCTGCATGGCAGTGATGCCATGGTCTGGGAAGGGGAGGCGTCACGCGAGGGTGCGATCCCTCGTACCTGGCTGCGCTCCAAGGGCAACTCGATCGAAGGCGGTACCACCGAGGTACAGCTCAACGTCATCGCCCGTAACATTCTCGGCCTTCAGTAAGGAGACACTGTCATGGCAGCTTTGGTACTTAACGAAGAACAACAGATGCTCAAGGACGCGGCCAAGCGTTTTATGGGCGAAAGCGCGCCGGTCAGCCAGCTGCGTGCGCTGCGTGATAACCGCGATGAAACCGGTTTCTCCCGTGAACTGTGGCAGAGCATGGTCGAGATGGGCTTTGTCGGCACGCTGATTCCGGAAGCACTTGGCGGTGCCCAGTTTGGTTACGTTGGCATGGGTCAGGTCAGTGAACAGGTCGGCCGTAACCTGAGCGCGTCCCCGCTGATCTCGACGGCTGTGGGTGGCGTTGCCGCGCTGCTGTTGGCTGGCTCCAGTGATCAGCAACAGGCGCTGCTGCCACAGGTCGCCGATGGCAGCCTGCTGCTGGCGCTGGCTGTCGATGAAGCGCCGCGTCATGCGCCGAACCGGGTAGCGACCCGCCTGCAGGCAGCTGATGGCGGTTATCTGCTCAACGGCCGCAAGACCTTCGTAGTGGATGGTCATGTGGCCGACAAGCTGATCGTTTCGGCGCGCAGCGAGGGAGCTGAGGGTGATCAGGCAGGCATCAGCCTGTTGCTGGTTGATCGCACTGCGCCGGGCGTCAGCGTTGAGCGCACCATCATGGCGGACAGCCGCAATGCGGCCATCGTCAGCTTTGACGGCGTTAAGGTCGCTGCAAGTGATCTGCTCGGCGCCGCCGGTCAGGCCTGGTCGGCGCTGGAACTGACGCTGGACGTGGTCAACGCGCAGTTGGCTGGCGAGTTGCTGGGGATGTCGCTGGAGGTGTTTGAGCGCACTGTGGCCTATCTGCAGGAGCGCAAACAGTTCGGCGTGGCGCTGAGTACTTTCCAGGCGTTGCAGCACCGTTGTGCGCACCTGTTCAGCGAGCTGGAACTGGTCAAGTCGGCGGTGTTGAAGGCGCAGATGGCGCTGGACGCCGGTGACGCCGAGGCGGCGCAATGGGTCAGCCTGGCCAAGGCCAAGGCCTGCGAAGTGGCGGAGCTGGCGACCAATGAAGCGGTGCAGATGCACGGCGGCATGGGCATGACCGACGAGTTTGATATCGGTCTGTTCATGAAGCGTGCGCGCAGTGTGCAGGCGTTGTTTGGCGATTACCGCTATCACGCCAATCGTTTTGCGGCGTTGCGCGGTTATTGACCGGGAGGGCCGAGTTCCGGCTCGGCCATGGCGTTGCAGGGCGTCTTTTGGTCGAGCGGGAGCTCGACCTTCCCAGTGCTCGCGTCGGGGCTAGATTCTTACGCGAGGTTGCCTGCTCGATGCTGGGAGGGCCGAGTTCCAACTCGGCCAAGGCCTGCAATATACCTGCTGGTCGAGCAGGAGCTCGACCTTCCCGGAAGCATAAAAAAACCGCAGCCTGTGCTGCGGTTTTTTTGTGTCCTGATCAGAAGTGGTACTTGGCGATCAGGTTGGTTGCGCTCTGGTGGGTATCCAGACCGAAGGTGCCGTTCGGAATGCCGTACTTGTGTTTCCAGTAGTCGTACTCGATACCGGTGTACAGCTGCTTTTCGGACCAGCCCAGTGCCTTGCCCAGATCGTATTTGATCTGCGGGTTGATGTGCAGGTTGGCGTGGTAGTTGTCGCCGTCGTTGTCGACAACCCAGTCGATGAAGCCGTCGATCAGCACGTCAGAGTTGCCCACCGGCACGGTGTAAGCCCAGACCGGGGTGATCTGCCAGATACCGCGGCCGCCTTCGTCGTTGTCGGCGTGGCGGTAATAGGTGTTCAGCTGGAAGTAGTCGAAGCCGGGGATGTTCAGGTCAACGGCCGGGCCGAGCAGGTAGTTTTTCAGGTCATGACGACCGAACTCGTAGGTACCTGCCAGCAGCACGTCGGTGATCGGGCCGAAGGCAAAGCTCTGGCCGGTGATCTTGCTCAGCGACAGACGCGGGGACACTTCACCGTAGTAGGTGCTGTTGTCGCCGGCTGCGTTGGTGCCACCGTTGTAGTGGATGCTGTCGAAGAAGATGAACAGGTCACCCTTGGTCCAGCCGCTGGCATGCTCGAAGGTCACGGTTTGCTGGGTGTCCGGGTCAACCTGGAAGTCGGTGCCGTACAGATAGGTCAGGCTGTTGTTTTGCCACAGCAGCGGGTAAGCGTGTGCAAGGCTGCTGGCCAGCATCAGGGTGCTGCCCATGGCGGCGCGGGTCAGGCGGTTCATGGATGTTTCTCCATTTATATTGAACGGGGTGTAGAGGGGTGTAACGCCGGCGCGAATGGTATAGCAAAACCGCAGCAGGCGCAGCTGACGCCTGTCGGAGAACGGCGGTGTTTCCAGATTGGAAACGCTATTTCACCATAGTAGGGCTAGGCACTGTTCGGGCGAGTGTTTACCCTTGCCGGTTTGCTGTCGTGACCGGAGACCCTGGACTGATGTTGCTACGTGGACTGACCTGGCTGGTGTTCTTTCAGTTGCTGGGTACCGGCCTGAATGTGCTGGTGTTGCCCTTTTTACCTGGCCCGATCATCGGCATGCTGCTGATGGTGGTGTACCTGTGTGTGCGCGGCGGTGTGAGCGAGTCGATCAGCCTGGCCGCCAGTGGTCTGCTCACCTACCTGCCTTTGATTCTGGTACCGCCGGCAGTGGGCATCATGGCCTACGGCAGTGAAATTCTGGCTGATGCCACGGCGATTCTGGTCACCCTGGCCCTGTCGCTGGCGCTGAGCATGCCGTTCTGTGGCTGGCTGATGCAGAGGCTGATCGAGCGTCAGGAACGGAGGAAGGCACCATGAGCGGCACTTTGCTGCAGGCCTGGCAGGCCGTTGCCAACCACCCCCTGTTCTGGGTCGGTGTGACCCTGGCGGCTTACCAGCTGGGCGTAGCGCTCTATCAGCGTACCAAGCTGGCCGTGTTTCACCCGGTGCTGGTCTCCACCGCCGTGCTGGTGCTGGTGATTCTGGCGGCCGGGCAGGATTACGCCCATTACCGCGAAGCCGTGCAACCCTTGCAGGTACTGCTGGGGCCGGCCACCGTTGCGCTGGCGGTGCCGCTGTACATGAACTTTCGCCGTATCCGCAGTTACTTCTGGCCGGTGCTGATCTGTTTGCTGGTAGGCGGTACTCTGGCGACCGTGCTTGCGGTACTGCTGGCCTGGCTGCTGGGCGCCGAGCCAATGATCATGATGACCCTGGCACCCAAGTCGGTAACCTCGCCGATTGCCATGCTGGTGGCCGAGCAGATCGGCGGTGTTGCGGCGCTGGCGGCGGTGTTCGTGATGTTTACCGGTGTGCTTGGGGCCATCTTCGGCCCGATGCTGCTGCGTCTGTGCGGCGTGGACCATCCGGCCGCCTGGGGTATGGCGATGGGCCTGACCGCGCACGCGGTGGGTACCTCACGGGCGCTGGAAGAGGGAGAGGAGGCTGGCGCCTTTTCTGCCCTGGCCATGAGCCTGATGGGCACGGCTACCGCGCTGCTGTTGCCGCTCGCGGTATCGCTCTGGATGGTTTTTCAGGGCTGAATTTGCTCCGCTGGGGAGTATTTCCCGCATCTGTGCGTCGAACGTGACGTGCGTCAATTCGCCCAGTCCCCGCTTGCCGGGGGCTGAGCCATACTAATTCGGCAAACATGTGTCCGTTATGTTTGTCGGCGGTGACCGAATTGACCTGATGATTCCTCCGAGCGGAGTACGCAGATGGATATCGTAGAACTCTCACGAATGCAGTTCGCCATGACGGCGATGATTCACTTCCTGTTTGTTCCCCTGACGTTGGGTATGGCCTTTCTACTGGCCATCATGGAGTCGGTCTATGTGATGACCGGCAAGACCATTTACCGCGACATGACCCAGTTCTGGGGCAAGCTGTTCGGTATCAACTTCGCTCTCGGGGTAACCACCGGTCTGGCGATGGAATTCCAGTTCGGTACCAACTGGTCCTACTACTCCCACTACGTTGGCGACATTTTCGGCGCACCGCTGGCGATCGAAGCCCTGATGGCGTTCTTCCTGGAATCAACGCTGTTCGGTCTGTTCTTCTTCGGCTGGGAGCGCATGAGCAAGGTCAAGCACCTGGCAGTGACCTGGCTGATGGCGCTGGGTACCAACCTGTCGGCGCTGTGGATTCTGGTCGCCAACGGCTGGATGCAGCACCCGATCGGCTCCGAGTTCAATATCGAAACCATGCGCATGGAGCTGACCGACTTCGCTGAAGTGCTGCTCAACCCGGTTGCTCAGGTCAAGTTTGTACACACCGTGTCGGCGGGCTATGTCACCGGTTCCATCTTTGTGCTGGCCATCTCCAGCTACTACCTGCTCAAGGGCCGCGACCTGGCCTTTGCCCGTCGCAGCTTTGCCATCGCCTCGGCCTTTGGTCTGGCCAGTGCGCTGTCGGTCATCGTGCTGGGTGACGAGTCCGGTTATGAAGTGGGCGAGGTGCAGCAGGTCAAGCTGGCAGCGGTTGAAGCCGAGTGGGAAACCCAGACCCCGCCGGCAGCCTTCACCTTGATCGGCATCCCCAACGAAGAGGCGCAGCACACCGACTACGCAATCAAGATCCCGGCGGTACTCGGCTTGATTGCCACCCGCTCGCTGGATGAAGAGGTCAAGGGCCTGCAGCAGATCAAGGAAGAGAACCTGGAGCGCATCATTCGCGGCCAGGAAGCCTATGACCTGATGCAGCGCATCCGCGCTGGTGACAAGTCCTCCGCCACGGTCGAGCAGTTCAACGCGGTGCGCGATGATCTGGGCTTTGGTCTGCTGCTCAGCGGCTACACCGATGACGTGCTCAATGCCACACCGGAAGAAATTGCCAACGCCGTTGAGGCGACCGTGCCCAAGGTCTGGCCGTTGTTCTGGAGCTTTCGCGTCATGGTTGGTTGCGGTTTCCTGATGCTGCTGCTGTTTGCCTGCGCCTTCTGGCACAGCGCGCGCCGCACCGTGGACAAGCCCAAATGGCTGCTCAAGTTTGCGCTGTTCAGCTTGCCGCTGCCGTGGATTGCCAGTGAGATGGGTTGGTTTGTCGCCGAATATGGCCGTCAGCCCTGGGCTATCGGTGAAATCCTGCCGACCCATATGGCAGCCTCGCAGCTGAGCCCGGGCGATGTGCTGTTCACCCTGATCTCCATCGCGGTGCTGTACAGCATCTTTGTGATCATCGAGATCTGGCTGATGACCAAGTACGCGCGCAAGGGGCCGTCGAGCCTGCACACCGGTCGCTATGACCTGGAAACTGCCGAAGCACAGGAGGCCTGATCATGGATTACGAAGCATTACGGTTCATCTGGTGGGTGCTGATCGGGGTTCTGCTGATTGGCTTTGTGGTCACCGACGGCTTTGACATGGGGGTTGCCGCGCTGCTGAAAATTGTTGGCAAGAGCAACGATGAGCGGCGCGTGATGATCAACTCGATTGCCCCGCACTGGGATGGTAACCAGGTCTGGCTGGTGACCGCCGGTGGCGCGCTGTTCGCCGCCTGGCCAACGGTTTACGCGGCGTCGTTCAGTGGCTTTTATCTGGCCATGATGCTGACGTTGTTTGCCTTGTTCCTGCGGCCGCTGGCCTTTGAATATCGCTCCAAGATCGACAGCGAAGTCTGGCGCAGCCGTTGGGACTGGGCACTGACTGCCGGCTCGGCGATCCCTGCACTGATCTTCGGTGTGGCCTTTGGCAACCTGCTGCAGGGCGTGCCTTTCCACTTCGATGAGTTGCTCCGCTTTGAGTACACCGGCAGCTTCTGGGCGTTGCTCAACCCCTTCGCGCTGCTGGCCGGGGTGCTCAGCCTGCTGATGATCGTCAACCACGGTGCGACCTATCTGCAGCTCAAGACCGAGGGGCAGATCAAGGCGCGCAGTGAAGCCATGGCTGGCCTGCTGTCACTGGTCTGTGCGGTGCTGTTCGTGATGGCCGGTGTCTGGCTGTGGCTGGGTATCGACGGCTATCAGGTGGTCAGCGTGATCGACACCAACGGCGACAACCGCACCATCGACAAGGTAGTCGAAATCAGCTCTGCAGCCTGGTTTGGCAATTACGCCAAAGTGCCGCTGCTGTGGGCGGTGCCGGCGCTGGGTGTGATCTGCTTTGTGTTCTGTGCCCTGTTCAGCAAGGCGCGCAAGCACGCACTGGCGTTTGTCAGCTCGGCGCTGGCAATGGCCATGGTGCTGATCACCGCCGGCCTGAGCATGTTCCCCTTCGTCATGCCGTCGTCCAGCATGCCGAACCATAGCCTGACCATGTGGGATGCGACTGCCAGTGAAACCACGCTGTTCATCATGTTCTGCGTGGCCTGCGTGTTCGTGCCGATCATTCTTGGTTACACCGCCTGGGGATATTTTGTGATGCGCGGCCGTCTGAACGAGCAGCACATTCGCGATAACTCCCACAGCCTGTACTAACGGAAGGAGAAGACTATGTGGTATTTCACCTGGATTCTCGGCGTATTGCTGGCCTGCGCGTTCGGCATCGTCAACGCCATGTGGCTGGAACTCAACGGCTATGTAGGAGAAGAAGATCAAGTCGACTGAGAGTGATCCGCGTAGCGCCAGCAGCTGGTTGAGTCGGCTGCTGGCGCCGCAGTCTTCCCTGCTTAATCTGGCCCTGCTGTTCGCGCTTGCGGCGGCGGGGCTTTTTGTCTGGCAGAGCTGGTTGCTGGCCCAACTGTTCTCCGGTTGGCTGGTGGCCTGGCAGCAGGGCGGGTTGGGTGATGCCCAGGCGCAGCTGTTGACCGCATTGCTGCCCTGGCTGGCGCTCTGCCTGATCGGTCGTCCGCTGCTGCAGTACGGCCGCGAACAGGCCAGTCAGTTGGCCAGTTTGCGCGCGCGCAGTGACTTGCGGCGCATGCTGCTGCAACGCTTGGCGGCGCTGGGGCCGGCAAGGGCGCAATTGGGCGCGGATGCTGAACTGGGCAGCCGCCTGCTGGAGCAGGTCGAGGCGCTGGATGGCTACATCAGCCGCTATCGGGTGCAGCGTCAGTTGGTGTTGCTGGTGCCGGTGTTGCTGGTTATCTGTACTGCACTGTTCAGCCCGCTGGCAGCGGTCCTGCTGTTGCTGACGGCGCCGCTGGTGCCTGTCTTTATGATCCTGCTCGGCAAGGCCGCAGCCTCTGCCAGCCAGCGGCAGTTCATCGCGCTGGCGCGCATGAGCGGGCGTTTCAGCGATCTGCTGCGCGGTAGTTGGACGCTGCGCCATCTGGGCGCGTTGCCCGCAGCCGAAGCGGAAGTCGAAACCGCCGCCGAGCATTACCGTGCCGGCACCATGCGGGTGCTGCGTATGGCCTTTCTCTCTGGTGCGGTGCTCGAGCTGTTTGCTTCGCTGGCGATTGCGCTGGTGGCACTCTATTTGGGCCTTGGCCTGCTCGGCATCCTGCCCTGGGCCAAGGGTGAGATTCCCGTGCCCTATCTGGGCGCGCTGTTCATCCTGCTGCTGGCGCCGGAGTTTTATGCGCCGCTGCGCCAACTCGGTACTGATTACCACGCCAAGGCCGAAGCCGAAGGGGCGATGACTGAGCTGTTGCCGCTGCTCAATCAACAGGTCTGGGAGCATCCGGGACGGGAGCCGCTGGCGCTGAGCGCCGCGCCCGGTATCCACTGTAAACAATTGGCAATTGAGGGCCGCCTGACGCCGCTGGACCTGCGCCTGCAGTCCGCCGAGCGAGTCGTGCTGCAGGGCGCCAGTGGCAGCGGCAAGTCGAGCTTGCTGGAGGCGCTGCTGGGTTTTGTGCCCTGGCAGGGCGAGTTGCTGGTCAATGGTCAGTCGTTGCTGGAACTGTCGCGGCCGGACTGGCTGCGCCATGTGGGCTATCTGGCCCAGCAGGTGCCGATCCTGCACGGCAGCATCGCTGACAACCTGCGCCTTGCTGCGCCCACGGCCACTGACGCCGAGCTGATCGCGGTGCTGGATCAGGTCGCGCTTTGGCCGCTGATTCGTCAGTTGCCGAAAGGGTTGGACACCGAGTTGGGTGAGCGTGGGCTGGGGCTGTCGGGTGGGCAGTTGAGCCGGCTGGCGCTGGCGCGATTGCTGCTGCGCGTTACGCCGGTCTGGCTGCTGGACGAGCCGACCGCGCACCTGGATGCCGATACGGCCGAACTGATTCACTCGCTACTCGAACGCCTCAGTCGGGGGCGCACGCTGCTGCTGGTCAGCCATGACCTGCAGGGGCTGGATTGGGCTGATCGGGTAGTCACGCTTGGCCAGCCGGAACACAGCGAGGAGGGCGCCGATGTCTGAGCAACCTATCCGTTTGCGTGGCTTGCTGCGCAGCCGCTTCGGGCAGTGGAATCTGGCGCTGTTTCTTGGCGCTGTGACCTTGCTGTCAGCGACCGGGCTGCTGGCAACGTCCGGCTGGTTTATCAGTGCGGCAGCGTTGGCCGGGTTGGCCACGGTGGCGGCCTACGGGTTCGATTACTTTCGGCCAGCGGCGATCATTCGCTTCTTCGCCATCGTGCGCACCGCAGGGCGTTATGCCGAACGGCTGGCTTCGCACAACGCCGCGCTGGCCCTGCTCAAGGACCTGCGCACTCGCTTGTTTGCCCGCGTTGCCGGGCTGCGTCGGCTGACGCCGGCAGCGCGCTCGGCCATCGCCATGCACCGGCTGGTTGCCGATATCGACCTGCTGGACTTCTTCCCGCTGCGCTTTGTCGCGCCTTGGTTCTGGGCTTCCACGCTTACTCTGCTGGTACTCGGCTGGCTGGCGTTGCTCGACAGTTCGTTGGCTCTTGCCGCACTGCCTGGCTTGCTGTTGGCCTGGCTGGTGGTGCCGCTGCTCGGCGGTCGGTTGGCTGCGCGGCTGGCCCGCCGTGATGCCGAACTAGCCGAACAGCGCCGCGAGTTTCTGCTCGACCGCTTGCAGCTGCTGACCTCGCTGCTGCTGTGGCAGCGCTGGGACGATCAGCAGGCGGCATTTCTCCAGCAGGATGATCAGTGGTTGGCGCAGCGCTTGCGCCAGCAGAAACTGGTCAACCTGACTGCGCTGGGGCAGCAGTGCGGGCTGGCGCTCGCACTGTTAGCGGTGCTCTGGCAGGGGCATGCGCTGCTGCAGGCCGGCGAGTTGGGTGTGCCCTGGTTGCTGGCGGCGTTGCTGTCGGTGATGGGGTTGGTCGAGGCGTTGTTGCCGCTGGCGGCGAGCTTTATTTCGCTGGGCTTCAGTCAGGCGGCGCGCGACAGGTTGAATCTGCTGACGGCTGCCGAGACGGACCCAGCAAGCACTGCAACTGCGTTGCCAGAGTTGCCACTGAGCCTGGCGCTGTCTGGCCTGAGCGCACGAATGCCAGGCGCGCTGAACGGCCCGGAGAACGTATCCATCACATTGCAGCAGGGTGATGTGTTGTTGATCGAAGGGCCTTCCGGCGGCGGCAAGAGCACGCTTTTGCAGGTGCTGGCGGGTGAGCCACTGGCGTTCACGGGTGAGCGGCTGCTCAATGGTCAGGGTTTTGAACGTTGGAATTTGCGCGAGCTGATCGGCTACCTGCCGCAGCAGCTGGATATCTTCGATATGACGCTGGCGCAGAACCTGCGACTGGCAGACCCCGAAGCCACCGACGAGGCGCTTTGGCAGGTATTGGAAGATGTCGCACTGGCTGATTGGGTGCGTAGCCGCAAGCATGGCTTGAAGACCACCCTGGGTGAGTTTGGTGCGAAGGTATCGGGTGGGCAGGCGCGGCGTATTGCCTTGGCTCGGTTGCTGCTGACCAAGCGGCCGTTGCTGTTGCTGGATGAGCCCTTTGCCGGGCTGGATGTGGAGACCCGCGAGCGGGTGCTGGCGTCCCTGCTGCGTCGGCGCGAGCAGGGCATTATCGTGATTGTCAGCCATCAGCAGGTAGCAGTCCCGGAGGCACGCCACCTGCGTATTGGCTAGAGGGCCGGGGCCATTTCCCTACGATGCTGCGTTGTCGGTCGCTTATGTGGGATGACCACACTGCACTCCCTCCGCCTTGCCTGGCCGAAAAATGGCTTCCGGCAGGCAGGCGGGTGAACGAAACGGCAACAGTCCCAGTTACCAGGTATCAACAAACGGCCGGGTGCCCTTGAGCAGCGCCTCGTCCGGCGCCGAGTGCAGGCCGCGCATCAGCCAGCCGCGGGTTTCCAGCGGGTCGATCACCGCGTCGATCTCGAGGAAGCTGGCCATGCTGATGCCCTTGCCGCGCTGGTACAGCTCGGCAACCAGTTTCTCGAAGGTCGCCTGACGCTCGCCTTCGTCCTCAATCGCCGCCAACTCCTTCGAGTAGCCCAGACGTACCGCGCCTTCCAGACCCATTGCGCCGAACTCGCTGCTCGGCCAGCCGATAGTGAACATCGGTGCGTGGAAGCTGCCCGCCGCCATTGCCTGCGCGCCCAGGCCGTAGCCCTTGCGCAGCACCACGGTGAAGAACGGGATGCTCAGGCTGGCGGCGGTGACGAACATGCGCGAGACGTGGCGCACGGTGCCCTGCTGCTCGGCGTCCGGGCCGACCATAAAGCCGGGGGTGTCGCACAGCGAAACCATCGGTAAGCCGTGGGCCTGACACAGCTGCATGAAGCGCGCCGCCTTGTCACCGGAGACGGCATCAATGGCGCCACCGAGATGCATCGGGTTGTTGGCGATCAGGCCGAAGGCGCGGCCCTCGATACGGATCAGCGCGGTGATCAGCCCCGGCGCGAACTCGCGGCGCAGTTCCAGCACCGAATCGCGGTCGGCCAGGGTTTCGATGACCTTGCGGATGTCATACACGCGCAGGCGGTTTTCCGGAATCAGGTGACGCAGCTCGCGCTGGTCCGCCGCTTCCCAGTCCGTCAGATCACCCTGGAAGTAGGACAGGTACTGTTTGGCCACTGCGGTGGCTTCAGCCTCATCGCGCACCCGCACGTCGATTACCCCGTTCGGACTCTGCATACTGGTCGGGCCAACCTGCTCCGGGGTAAAGCGGCCGAGGCCGCCGCCTTCGATCATCGCCGGCCCGGCCATGCCGATGGTGGCGTTCTCGGTGGCGATGATTACGTCGCAGCAGCCCAGCAGCGCGGCGTTACCGGCGAAGCAGCGCCCGGAGACGATACCGACGGTGGGCACCATGCCGGACAGCCGCGCCATGCGCATGAAGGTGGTGCAGTCCAGTCCGGCCACGCCGACCTTGTCGATATCGCCCGGGCGGCCGCCGCCGCCTTCGGTGAAGAACACCAGCGGCAGCTTCCACTGCTCGGCCAGCTCCAGCATGCGGTCGGTTTTCTTGTGGTTGGTGACGCCCTGGGTGCCGGCGAACACCGTGTAGTCGTAGGACAGCGCCATGCAGCGGGCGGCGTGCTCGCCAAACTTGTCGGCATTGATGGTGCCGATGCCGTTGATCAGGCCGTCCGCCGGGCTCATCTTCAGCAGCTCTTCGTGGGTGCGGCGGGTACGCTGGGCTGCCAGCGCAAAGCCGCCGTATTCGATAAAGCTGCCGTCGTCGAGCAGGTCGGCGAGGTTCTCGCGGGCGGTGCGCTGGCCGGTCTTGCGGCGCTTGGCCACGGCGTCCGGGCGGCGCTCGTCGGTCAGCTCGGCGCGGCGCTCCAGCACTTCCTGCAGGTCGGCGCGGATGTGGTCGATGGCAACGCTTTCTTCGTCCTGCTGGGCGTTGCCCGCCACGTCGGCGGGTTCCAGATAGAGCAGGGCGCTGCCTTCAAACAGGCTGTCGCCCGCGTTGGCCGCAAGCGCGCGGACGATGCCGCTCTGGGTCGCCTTGACCACGAACTCCATCTTCATGGCTTCCATGATCGCGACTTGCTGGCCGACCGCAACGCTGTCGCCAACCTGTACATCCAGGCTGACCAGCACGCCTTGAACCGGCGCGTTCAGCGGCTCGGTGCCGGCGGGTGCATCGGTCTGCGTGCTGCTGGCGGCGGCGCTGCTCGTGTCGCTCTGGAAGAAGCGGTGCGGATGGGCGCTGGCGTGGGCGGCGGTCAGGCTGGCGGCTTCGGCTTCGATAAAGGCGGTCGATACGTCGTTGCTCTGCACCTGCGGGTGCTGCAGCAGGTTCTGCAGCAGATGCAGGTTGCTGGCGGCGCCTTCCAGTCGGAACTCGCACAGCGCGCGATAGGCGCGGCGCAGGGTGTTCGGGTAGTCGCCGCCCGCGTGCACGATCAGCTTGGCCAGCAGCGAGTCGTAGCGCGGGCTGGTGGTGTAACCGGCGTAGCCGTAGCCATCGACGCGGATGCCCGGGCCGCTGGGCGGTTGATAGGCGCTGAGCGTGCCGCCAGCCGGGCGGGTGCTGCCGTCGGCGGCCATGCTTTCCAGATTGATGCGCAGCTGCACGGCAAAGCCGCGGGCGGCGGGAATGTCGGGCTGGGTCAGGCCCAGCTCTGCCAGCGTCTTGCCGGCGGCCAGCTGGATCTGGGTCGCCGCCAAATCAAGGCCGGTGACCGCTTCGGTCACGGTGTGCTCGACCTGAATACGCGGGTTGGCTTCCATAAAGACAAAGTCACCGCGCTCCTCATCGAGCAGAAACTCGACGGTACACAGGCCGCGGTAACCGACCGCGCGGGTCAGGGTGCAGGCGGCTTCATGCAGCTGTTTGCGCACGGCTGGATCAAGGCTCGGCGCCGGGGCCACTTCCAGCAGCTTCTGGTTGCGGCGCTGCAGCGTGCAGTCACGCTCCCAGACGTGGGCGACTTCCGAGCCGTCGCCAATGATCTGCACTTCGATATGACGGGCGCGGCGAATCAGCCGCTCCACATACAGGTCGCCGCGACCGAAGGCGGCGGTAGCCTCGGAGCTGCAGCGGGCGAAGGCGTCGTCCAGCTCGGCAAGGTCATGTACCGCGCGCATACCGCGACCGCCGCCACCAGCCAGCGCCTTGAGCATCACCGCGGCGCCGTCGCCGAGCGACTGCATAAAGTCGCGGGCCTGCTCCAGCGTGGTCGGCTCGTTGGTGCCCTGGGTCAGCGGTACGCCCTGCTGCAGGGCCAAACGACGGGCGCTGGCCTTGTCGCCAAAGGTGTCGAGCACCTCGGGCGCCGGGCCGATAAAGGTGATGCCGGCCTGCTCACAGGCGCGGGCGAAGTCGGCGTTTTCGCTGAGAAAACCGTAACCGGGGTGAATCGCATCGCAGTTTTGCTCCTTGGCGATGCGAATCAGCTGGGCCGCGTCCAGATAGGCGGCTACGCCCTGGCCCTGCAACGCGATGGCCTGGTCTGCGCTGCGTACGTGCAGCGACTGGGCGTCATCTTCGGCGTAGACGGCAACGCTGGTGGCTTCGCAGTCGGCGATGGCGCGGGCCAGGCGAATGGCGATTTCGCCACGGTTGGCGATAAGAATGCGGTTGAATGCCATGGGTTAGTTGATCCAGTCCTGTAGTTCCTGTTTCTTGACCTTGCCGGTCGCGGTCATCGGCAGTGTATCGACCAGCCGAATCTCCGGCACCTTGTAGATCGCCATCGCCTGTTTGCACCAGTCGCGCAGCGACTCGGCACTGGCCTGGCTGCCGGGCTTGGTAATGATGAAGGCAAGGGGCGTCTGGCCGCGCTGCGGGTCGGGTTTGCCGATGACTGCCGAGGCGAGAATATCCGGGTGCTGGCCGAGCATGGCTTCCAGCTCGCTGGGGAACACGCTCATGCCATTGACCTTGAGCATCTCCTTGCGCCGGCCGAGGTAGCGGATAAAGCCCTGTTCGGTGATCACGCCGCTGTCGCCGGTGTGCAGCCAGCCACCGTCGCGCAGTGCCTCGGCGCTGGCCTCGGGTTTGTTCCAGTAGCCCTTGAGCAGGGAGGGGCTGCGCAGGCACAGTTCGCCCTCGCTGCCCAGTGGCAGCAGCGCGCCGGTCTCGAAGTCGCAGACCTTGAACTCGGTGCCGGGCACCGGCAGGCCGACGAAGGTGGGCTCGGATTTCAGGTCGAAATCGTCATCCTGCAGGCCGGCGGTAAAGGTGTCGCAGGTGTGGGTTTCGGTCATGCCGAAGCTGGTTTCGAACAGGGTGCAGCCGGTCAGCTCGCGCCAGCGGCGGCGGTATTCCGGAGTCAGCTTTTTGATGAAGGAGACGCAGCTGGTGGTTTCAAGCGAGCTGAAGTCGAACTCGCGCACCTGCGGGTGATCGAGAATCTCGGAGGCGCTGTCGACCAGCAGGCCGGTCTGGGTGACGCGGTAATGCTGGATCGCACTCATAAAGGTCAGCGCATCCCAGCGGGCCAGCAACACCAGCGTGGTGCCGGCAAACACCGGGAACAGCAGGCCGGAGTTTTCGCCGGCGATCCAGAACTCGGGCATGAAGTTCAGGCCGATGCGCTCTTCGTCGAAGCCCATGGCGGCGGGCATGAAGCTGGCGCAGGTGTAGAGCATGTCGCCGTGGGTATGAATGCAACCCTTTGGCAGGCCGGTGGTGCCGCCGGTGTAGTTGAGTGCGGCGGTGTCATCCAGCTTCAGCTTGGGCAGGTTCTGTGGCGCAGGCGCGGTGGCTGCCAGCGCGGGCATCAGGTCGATGCTGTCAGTGATCGGCAGTTTGGGTGCCTGCAGCAGATCCGGTACCGGGATCGGAGGCTGGGCCGGGCAGAGTTCGGACAGGCTGGTGGTGAAGACCTGCTCCAGCGCGGTCTGCTCGCGAACTTCACGCACCACTGGCAGTAGTTGGTCAAAGCAGATAATGGCGCGGGCGCCGCAGTCGTTCAGCTGATAGCTCAGCTCCATGCCTTTGGCCATCGGGCTGACCGGGGCATGGATCGCGCCCATCTTGAGAATGCCGTAGAAGGCGATATGCAGTTGCGGGCAGTTGGGCATGAACACCGCAACGCGGTCACCCGGCTTGATGCCCTGCGCCTGCAGCAGGGCGGCGCAGCGGTTGCTCAGGTCGTCCAGCTCGGCGTAGGTCAGTTGGTGGCCGTAGAAGTGCACGGCAACGCGGTCTGGCGCGGTGTGGGCCCAATGCGCGAGGTACTCGGTCAGCGGACGCTCACCCTGCGGGTAGACGGGGGTGGTCGGTTTGCCTGCCGGCCAGACTTTGGCTTGAATCGCCTTCAGAGTGTCGAGATAGTCCTGCTCGTGCATGTCCGTGCCTCTTGCTGTTGTTGTCGCTCAAGCTTAGGAGCTGTCGAGGCGGATAAGAAGCGATCAATATTCATTCAGAACCATGATTAATATTCATGGTTTGGCTGTGGGCGCGTAATCTCGGGGCCATAGCCCATGCAGCAGGTGTTTGTTGATGAGTGAAAAGAATGATTCCCCATCATTGGCCCGGATAGACCTTAATCTGTTTCGGGTGTTTGAGGTGGTTTACCGGGAGCGCAACCTGACCCGGGCGGCGGCAGTGCTGCACGTCAGTCAGTCGGCGGTGAGTCATTCGCTGGCCCGGCTGCGTGAACATTTCTCTGATCCGCTGTTTGTTCGCGAGGGCCGGGGCGTGACGCCAACGGCGGCGGCGATGCGACTGGCGCCCGGCATTATCGACAGTCTGAGCCGGCTGCAGCAAAGCCTCGGCTATCTGCAGCAGTTCGACCCGCAGGAAGATGCGCGCACCTTTACCATCAGTTTGCCCGAGCAGTTGGAGCCGGTATTGATTCCGCCTCTGCTGACGCATTTACGTAAGCAGGCGCCGCGCAGTCGGGTGCGAACAGTCGGTGTCAGGTGGTCCGAGTTAAAGCTGGAGCTGGCTGCAGGGCGGATTGATCTGGCGGTGCAGATCGCCCGTCCGGCCGATGCCAGTCTGCGCCAGATGCAGTTGGTCAAGGAGCCACTGTGCGTGGTCGCCGGTCCGCAGTTTGAGGGTGAGCTGACGGCGGACAGCTATATGGCCGCCGAGCACATCGCGGTCGCGTCCTGGCGTCGCGGGTTGTCCTACGAAGATCTTGCGCTTGGCCATCTGGGGTTGATGCGCAATGTGGTGCAGCAGTGCCAGAGCTATCAGGCCGCCAGCCTGGTGGTGGCGCAGACGCCTTTGCTGCTGACCATGTCGCGGCGCCATGCCGAGCTGATCAATCGGCCGTTGGGTAACCGCTTGCTGGACATGCCCTTGCCGCTACCGGAGATCGGCCTGACGCTCTATTGGCACAAGGGCATGGAGCATGACCCGGTCAACCGCTGGTTACGGCGCCAGGTCCATGCGTTGGCTCAGAACAGCTCGAGTGGCGTAACTGCTCCACCGCTGTCGTAGCCGCCCATCTCCAGCTCGCTGTAGGGCGGTGGCGCGTCTTCCTGTTTGAATATTTCCATGAAGGCGCCGTCGGTGCCGGGTGGTGCACTGCGCCCGGTGGTGGGGTCGATGCGGGCAGTCACCAGCCCTCTCGGCATGCGTGGTTCGCGGTCCGGCACGCCTTCGAGTGCGGCGCCCATGAAGTTCATCCAGATAGGCAGCGCGGCGGTGCCACCGAACTCGCGTCGGCCCAAGGTGCTGGGCTGATCAAAGCCAACCCAGACGGTAGCAACCAGGTCCGGGTTGAAGCCGGAGAACCAGGCGTCTTTCTGGTCGTTGGTGGTACCCGTCTTGCCGGCCAGGTCGTTGCGGTTCAGGGCGCGGGCGCGTACTGCCGTGCCCCGACGTACCACGTCGCGCAGCATGCTGTTGAGCTGATAGATGGTGCGCTCATCGACGACGCGCTCAGCCTCGGTAGGTTGCTCGCTGATGCCGCTGCCCTGGCGCTCGACGTAGGCGTTCAGGCGAGCCTGTTGCTGCTCGGTCAGCTCCGGGGTGACCGGCGGTTTGCTGTAGTCGATCAGTTGGCCGTAGCGGTTCTCGATGCGGTCGATCAGGTAGGGCTTGACCGCATAACCGCCGTTGGCAAAGGTCGCATAGCCCTGGGCAATCTGCAGGGGCGTCAGCTCCGAGGTGCCGAGAGAGGCCGACAGGTTGCGCGGCAGATCCTTGCGCTCAAAGCCGAAGCGCTCGATGTAGCTCAGTGCGTTGTCGACCCCCAAGTCCTGCATCAGCCTGATGGATACCAGGTTGCGTGAGCGATATAGGGCTTCACGCAGGCGAATGGGGCCAAGGAAGTCGCCGCCAGAATTCTTTGGACGCCAGATGGAGTCGAGGTAGTCGTCAACAAAGATCAGGGGCGCATCGTTGACCAGGCTGGCCGGTGTGTAGCCCTTGTCCAGCGCGGCGCAATACAGGAATGGCTTGAAGCTGGAGCCCGGCTGACGGCGCGCCTGGGTGACGCGGTTGTAGTTGCTCTGCAGGAAGGAGAAGCCGCCGATCAGTGCCTTGATAGCGCCATCCTGCGGGCCGAGAACGACCAGCGCACTTTGCGCCTCGGGCACCTGCGCCAGGCGCCAGTTGTCATCTTCGACGCGGCTGACACGGATGATATCGCCCGGCTGGAGTACGTCCATCGGTTTGCCGGGGCGCGGCCCCATGCCGTTGGCGCTCAGATAGGGGCGAGCCCATTTCATGTCGTCCCAGCTGATCACGCCCTGCTGGTCACGGCGCAGGCGGATCTCCACGTTTTCGCCGTTGACTGCAGCGACGAGTGCAGGCTCCAGGCCGCCCAGGCTTTTATAGCCCTTGAGCAGCTCAAGGCCCTGTTCCAGGGTGATATCCGGGTTGCGCGCCTCTGGACCACGATAGCCGTGGCGAACATCGTATTCCTGCAGGCCATCGCGCAGGGCCTTGTTGGCCATGTCCTGCAGGCCACTGTCCACGGTGGTGTAGACGTTGAAGCCCTGGGTATAGGCCTCGTCGCCAAATCGCTCGACCATTTCGAGGCGCGCCATCTCGGCGATGTAGGGGGCCTCCATCTCCGGGTTCGCGCCATGGTTGCGCGCGGTGATGGGCGTGTTGACCGCCTCGCGGTAGCTATCTTCGTCGATGTATCCCAGGGTCAGCATGCGATCCAGAATCCAGTCGCGACGGACCTTGGTGCGCTCCGGGTTGGCGATCGGGTTATAGCGTGACGGCGCCTTGGGCAGGCCGGCGATCATGGCCAGGTCGGCCAGTGGCAGCTCGTTGATCGATTTGCCGTAATAGACCTGCGCGGCCGCCTCGATACCGTAGGCGCGGTTGCCCAGGTAGATCTTGTTGACGTACAGCTCGAAAATTTCGTGCTTGTCGAGATTGCGCTCGATCTGCAGGGCCAGCAATATCTCATTCAGCTTGCGCGAGAAAACCCGGTCGCTGCTGAGGAAGTAGTTTTTCGCCACCTGCATGGTGATGGTACTACCGCCGGTCTGAATGTGGCCGGTCTGCAGCAGCTCGCTGGCTGCGCGCAGCAACCCCATCGGGTCGACCCCGTGGTGGTTGAGGAAGTTGTCGTCCTCGGCTGCCAGCAGGGCATGCACGAAGTCGCCCGGGACCTGGTCGTAGCTGATCGGGAAACGTCGCATTTCACCGAACTCTGCTATCAGTCGATTATCTGTGCTATATATCCGCAATGGGGTTTGCAGTTCGACGTCACGCAGGGTTTCAACATCAGGCAGGGCGGGGCTAAGATAGAGCGCAACCCCGCTCAGAACCATGATGGGTGCACATGCCAGCGCGAAGGCAGACCAGAAGAGAAATCTCAGTAAGCGCATAAGGGATGGGGAATTCCCTGAATAATTAGAAAGTTAGCTGGATTGCTAAAAGAGAACGGCGTAGCAGTCTGCATTATAAGCGTATTTTTTTTGATTTAGCCATTTGCGCTTGTACAAGGACTGTTATTTAATGTAGGAAAACACAAACCGTCCGTAAGTGTCGGATGCTGATAGGAAATTGGCTGTGCTAGGGCTCCTAAAGAAAAAAGCGAACACGTTGCTGGGCATCGATGTCAGCTCCACCACGGTGAAGCTGCTTGAGCTTAGTCGCGCCGGAGGCCGCTACAAGGTTGAAGCCTATGCGGTCGAACCCTTGCCACCCGGAGCGGTGGTCGAGAAAAACATCGTCGAGCTTGAAGGCGTTGGCCAGGCACTGGAAAAAGTGCTTGCGCGCTCCAGAACGTCACTCAAGCAGGCTGCTGTCGCCGTCGCCGGATCTGCAGTGATCACCAAGACCATCGAAATGGATGCCGGTCTTGATCCCGACGAGATGGAAGAGCAGATCAAGCTCGAAGCTGACCAGTACATTCCCTACCCCCTCGATGAAGTAGCCATCGACTTCGAGGTGCAGGGTCCATCCCCCCGTAATCCAGAACGAGAAGAAGTGTTGCTGGCGGCCTGTCGACGTGAGAATGTCGACATTCGCGAAGCGGCGCTGGCGCTGGCGGGCCTGACGGCAAAAATCGTCGAGGTCGAGGCCTACTCGATGGAGCGGGCGTGCGAGTTGGTGGTCGGTCAGTTGGACGCGGATGATGCCGGGCTGACCATCGCCGTCATCGATATCGGCGCCACCATGATGACGCTGAGCGTATTGAGCGGCGGGCGCACGATCTACACGCGCGAACAGCTGTTCGGCGGCAAGCAGTTGACCGACGAGATCCAGCGCCGTTACGGCCTGTCTCAGGAGGAAGCTGGTCTGGCCAAGAAGCAGGGCGGTCTGCCTGATGACTACGAGTCTGAGGTGCTGGCGCCGTTCAAGGACGCGGTAGTGCAGCAGGTTTCTCGCTCGCTGCAGTTCTTCTTCGCTGGTGGTCAGTACAACGACGTCGACTACATTCTGCTGGCTGGCGGCACGGCTTCGATTCCTGGGCTGGATCAACTGGTTCAGCAGAAGATCGGAACCACCACCCTGGTTGCCAACCCCTTTGCAAATATGACCCTGTCGAACAAGGTTGACGCGGTTGCTCTGAGCAATGATGCGCCAGCCCTGATGATCGCGTGTGGTCTGGCAATGAGGAGTTTTGACTGATGGCTCGCATTAACCTGTTGCCTTGGCGCGAGCAGCTAAGGGAAGAACGAAAAAAGGAATTCCTGACGATTCTGGCACTGGTTGTCCTGTTTGCAGGGGCGCTGGTCTTTTTGGGTGACCGCTACGTTAACGGTCGGATTGACCATCAGAATGAGCGAAATGCTTTCCTGAAGAAGGAGATCACCCTGCTGGATGCTCGAATCAAGGAGATCGAGGAGCTGCAAGCGCGTAGAGCTCAACTGCTTGATCGTATGAAGATTATCGAGGATCTGCAGGGTAAGCGCCCGATCATCGTACGAGTGTTTGACGAGCTTGCGCGTACGTTGCCCGACGGAGTGTACTTCTCTGAACTGGCAATGAAGGGGGCGGAGTTGTCGGTCAAAGGTGGTGCGGAGTCGAATAGCCGAGTGTCGAATCTGATGCGTCAGATGGACGGCTCTGACTGGCTGACCGCACCCAATCTGACGGCGGTTAAAGCGGTGACGTCTGGCGCGCTCGACCAGGCTAATGTGTTCGAGCTGACCGTCAAACAGACCGCGCCGCGTGCTGGTGCCGCTGAGGGAGAACAGCAGCCATGAGTTTCGCTCAACAAATGGAAAGTTTGAAGAAAGTTCAGGCGGACGACCTGGATTTCAACAACATTGGTTCTTGGCCAGCCGCGCTAAAGGTCATTGTGTGTGCGGTTGTTTTTATCGTGCTTGCTGTTCTGGGGTATCAGTTCCATCTCAAGGATCTCAGGGTGAACCTTGAGCGAGCTGAGCAGCAGGAAGTTGAATTGCGTAAGGAGTTTCAAGACAAGTCCTTTCGTGCGGCAAACCTGGAAGCTTATCGAGAGCAGCTGGAAGAGATTGAGGAGCGTTTCAGCGGACTGCTGAAACAGCTTCCAAAGGATAGCGAGGTCCCGGGCCTGCTAGAAGATATCACCCAGATGGGGCTTAACAGCGGTTTGGAGTTCGAGTCCATCACTCTGCAGCCCGAGGTGGCGCAACAGTTTTATGTTGAACTGCCGATTCAGATTAACGTCCGCGGTAGCTATCACGATCTTGCCACTTTCGTGAGCAGTGTTGCTGGCCTGCCTCGGATTGTGACTCTTGGCGATTTTGGCATTGAGCCGGTCAGCGAGAATAATCCTGATCTGCTCGCGATGGAAATTATCGCGAAAACCTATCGCTACAATGATGCGGCAGAGGAGGGGCAGCAATGAGCGTAATGAGCCCCAGGTTTTTGGGTGTTGTCGCGGCCTCCCTTTTGACGGTCGGTTGCAGTGGTGGTGAGTTCGCTGACTTGCAGCGATTTATGGATGAAACCAGAGCGCGCCCTTCGGGCACAATTGAACCTCTGCCTCGGTTTGAGCCTTATGAGGCTTTTACCTACAGCGCCTCCTCCTTGCGCAGCCCGTTTCAGCCTCCGATCAAGATTGATCTGAGTCAGCGGCAAAAAGGATCTCAGGATATCAAGCCGGACGAGAACCGGGTCAAACAGTTCCTTGAAGGCTTCAACATCGAAAGCTTCGAGATGGTTGGCACTCTGAGTAATGCGAGTGGTATGCAGGCGCTGATTCAGGGTGCTGGCAGCGTCCACCGTGTTCATGTAGGTGATTATTTGGGACGCAACCATGGACGGGTTACCGGTATTGAAGAAAATCGCGTCGATGTAGTGGAAATCGTGCCGGATGGTGAAGGCGGGTGGTTGGAGCGTCCGCGTACCCTCAGCCTCGCTGAGCGCGGGTAGGACAACCAGGGAGAGATAACATGAACTGCAAACAGTCACGCGTGGACCGCAAAAAAATGCTTCTGACCAGAAAACTTCCGCTCGCGGCGCTGATGTCGCTGCTGAGCCCGCTAGCCTTGGCTGCCGACCTGCAAAATATGGATGTGGCCTCGTTGCCGGGCGACCGCGTCGAGCTGAAGTTGACCTTCGATGAGCCGGTCAGCGCTGCTCCTAAAGGTTATACCATTGATCAGCCTGCTCGGATTGCGCTTGATCTTCCCGGTGTGCAGAACAAGCTCGGTGAGCGTTCTCGTGAGCTTGGACTTGGTAATGCGCGCAGCGTTACCGTCGTCGAGGCAGCTGATCGAACGCGGCTGATCATTAATCTGACTTCGCTGGCACCATACAGCACCCGTGTTCAGGGTAATGACCTCTTTGTAACCGTCGGCGCCGAAGCGACCGCGCAAGCTGCGGTTGCGCCGACGACCGCAGCGGTTGCCAGCGACAACAATTGGCGGGCCAGCGATGAGCCTGCTGTATCCGGCGCTGTCGCAGCCGGTGGTCGTGCGATCAGCAGTCTCGATTTTCAGCGTGGGACAGACGGATCAGGTAACGTGATCGTTGATCTGAGTGATCCCGGTATCAAGGTAGATGTTGAAGAGCGAGGAGGGCGTGTTCGCCTGAACTTCCCCAACACGCGTCTGCCCGATGAGTTGCGTGTCCAGCTCGACGTCAAAGATTTCGCAACGCCGGTCAACTTCGTCAATGCCACCGGCAGTGGTAACAACGCGACTATCGTCATCGAGCCTACTGGTAGCTATGAGCACCTGGTCTACCAGGCTGACAACCGTCTGACCGTCAGCTTCAAGCCGCTGACGCGCGCAGAAGTCGAGCAGCGTCGCGCCGATGCATTTACTTACTCCGGCGAGAAGTTGTCGCTGAACTTCCAGGATATTGAAGTGCGTTCGGTGCTGCAGTTGATTGCCGACTTCACGGACCTGAACCTGGTTGCCAGTGATACCGTTCAAGGTAGCATCACGCTGCGCCTGCAGAACGTGCCTTGGGATCAGGCGCTGGATTTGGTGCTCAAGACCAAAGGCCTGGACAAACGCCAGATTGGCAACGTACTGCTGGTCGCTCCGGCAGAGGAGATTGCTGCCCGCGAGCGTCAGGAGCTGGAATCACAGAAGCAGATTGCCGAACTGGCCCCACTTCGTCGTGAGCTGATTCAGGTTAACTACGCTAAGGCAAGCGACATTGCTCAGCTGTTCGCGTCGGTAACTTCTGCCGATGCTGATAGTCAGCGCGGGTCGTTAACCGTCGACGAGCGCACCAACAGTATCATTGCTTTGGAAACCCAGGATAAGCTCGACGAGCTGCGTCGAATCGTTACCCAGCTGGACATCCCTGTGCGTCAGGTGATGATTGAAGCGCGTATTGTTGAGGCCAATGTTGGCTTTGATAAGGCGTTGGGGGTGCGCTGGGGTGGTAATTTGAACTTGGGTGGCAACTTCTCTGCTTTCGGGAAAGACGGCGAGACCAGTATCGGCGAGGCTCCAGATTTCTTGCCTGACGGAACCAGCACTGGTGGGTTCTATGGTATTGCAGAGCGTCCGGTGAACACTCCCTTTGTGGACATGGGTGTGGCTGGCGCAACGTCCGGTATCGGTATCGGCTTTATCACCGACAACACCATCCTCGACCTTCAGCTTTCGGCCATGGAAAGCACTGGTAACGGCGAGATTATTTCCCAGCCAAAGGTAGTTACCTCTGATAAGGAAACTGCGAAGATCCTGAAGGGCTCCGAGATCCCCTATCAGGAAGCCAGCTCCAGCGGCGCAACCACTACTGCGTTCGCAGAGGCTGTGCTCTCCCTGGAAGTGACCCCGCAGATCACTCCGGATAACCAGGTTATCATGGAGGTCATCGTCACCAAGGATGAGCCGGACTTCACCAACGAGGTAAATGGTGTGCCGACCATTCGCAAGAATGAGGTGAACGCCAATATCCTGGTTGCAGATGGTGAAACAATCGTAATTGGTGGCGTGTTCTCAAGTGAGTCGCAGAGTGCTCAAGAGAAGGTGCCGTTCCTTGGTGATCTGCCGATTCTTGGCAAGGCTTTCCGTCGCGATATTAATTCGGAAGTCAAAAACGAGCTGCTGATCTTCCTGACGCCGCGCATCATCAATAACGGAGCTATTACGCTTGCCAGGTAAGTCTGTTGCGTAACGTTTTTCTAATTGGCCCGATGGGAGCTGGAAAAAGCACCATCGGGCGTTTGCTTGCCAAAGAGCTGAAATTTCCTTTCAAGGACTCCGATCGCGAGATTGAGGTTCGTACGGGTGCTGATATTCCCTGGATTTTTGATGTCGAGGGGGAGGAAGGTTTCCGGCAACGAGAGGAGGCTATGATCGCCGAGCTGGTTGAGGAGCGCGGCATTGTGCTTGCTACCGGCGGTGGTGTGGTCATGCGCCCGGCTAACCGGGCTGCTCTGGCAGCAAATGGCCTGGTGGTTTATCTGTGTACCAGCGTGGAGCAGCAGCTTCAGCGTACCGCAAAAGACCGCCAGCGCCCCCTCTTGCAAACCGCTGACCCTGAAGCGGTGCTTCGTGATCTGATGGCACGGCGTGACCCGCTGTATCGTGAAATCGCCGACCTTATTATCGAGACCGATCAGCGCGGCCCCAAGGTCGTAGTCAATACCATTCTTGGCAAGCTTCAGGAAGACTGAGTCGCCATATATCCGGGTCTCAGGTGACTGTTGTATGCTGTGCCCGCTTAAAACGGGGAGTGTCCTGATGCAGTGTCTTAAAGTCGATCTGGCTGATCGCAGTTATCCTATTTATATCGGTGCCGGCATTCTTTCTGACGAGGCCTTGCTGCGGCGTCATATCGCCGGTCGCCAAGTCTGTGTCGTTACCGACGATACCGTTGCTCCCCTTTATCTTGAGTCGCTGCTGCAAAAGTTGTCCGACTATCGCGTGACCAGCGTAGTGCTGCCGACCGGCGAGGCCTACAAGAACTGGTCAACGCTGCAGCAGGTGTTTGATGCGCTGCTTGCCGAGCGTCATGATCGTCGCACCACCCTGATTGCGCTGGGTGGCGGTGTTATTGGAGATATGACCGGCTTTGCTGCGGCGTGCTACCAGCGCGGCGTGGACTTTATTCAGGTGCCGACTACGCTGCTTTCTCAGGTCGACTCTTCTGTTGGCGGCAAGACCGGTATCAATCATCCGGCAGGCAAGAATATGCTGGGTGCGTTTTATCAGCCCAAGGCGGTGCTGATCGACACCGACAGTCTGCGCACATTGCCCGAGCGCGAGGTTAGCGCCGGCCTGGCTGAAATTATCAAATACGGTTTGATCCGGGACGCGGATTTCCTGGCCTGGCTTGAGCAGAACATGGCAGCGCTGCGTGCGCTGGATGCAGCGCTGGTTACTTACGCGATTGAGCGCTCTTGCGCCATCAAGGCTGAGGTGGTCGCGGCCGATGAGCGCGAAGGCGGCGTGCGCGCCATCCTGAACCTGGGGCACACCTTTGGCCATGCAATCGAGGCGCATCAAGGCTACGGTAGCTGGCTGCACGGCGAAGCGGTTGGCGCCGGCATGGCGATGGCCCTGGACCTGTCCTGCAGGCTCGGCTGGATTGCGGAGGCTGAGCGAGAGCGCGGCGTTGCGCTGATTAGCGCCGCGGGTCTGCCGACGGTACCACCCAAGGGCATGGTTGCCGCTGATTTTGAACGTCTCATGTCGGTAGACAAGAAGGTGCTGGATGGTCAACTGCGCCTTGTGCTCTTGCGTGGCATGGGTGAAGCCGTTGTGACGGCTGAATTTACTGATGATGCGTTGCGTCAGTGTCTTGTGGGGTTTGAGCAATGAGCAAAGGCTTTGATGAAGTCTTCACCGCTGTGAGTGGCGCCGATGATCTGCTGGATCATTACCAGTTCACGCATGATCCCTTTGCTCCGCGCACCCCCGGATTTCGCTTTTTTACCCCCAAACGCAAAAGCGTGCTGGCCGAGCTGCACCACCTTGCCCGCTATGGCGATCAGGTCATGGCGGTCACGGGCCCTCAGGGCAGTGGCAAGACGTTGCTGCGCCAGGCGCTGGTCGCCAGCAGTAATAAAGACAGCGTCCAGTGCGTTGTGCTGTCTGCGCGGGAGATGCCCGCTGAAAGTGCGCTGCTTGCCGGGCTGTGTCAGGCGGTCAGTGCCGAGCAGCGCGACGTCGCCAGTTTGCTCCGCAAGGCGCAGCAAAGTGAGGCGGTCGGTATTCAGTTGTATCTGGTGATCGACGATGCGGAGTGTCTGGAGTCGTCTGCCGTCAGTATGCTGAGTGAGATTGCCGAGGCCGGAGCGGCGGCGCCGCGCGTGTTCCTGTTCGCTGATAGTGAGGCGGAGGCGGCGCTGTCGCTCGTTCGTAAGTCGGACGATGCGCCTGCCGTGCATATGATCGGCCTGCAGCCACTGGATGTCGCCGAAACGCGGGATTACATGGCTCAGCGGCTGGAGGGGGCTGGGCAGGGAATTGAGTTGCTGGATGATGCGCAAGTTGAGTGGGTGCATCAGCGCAGCGGCGGCTGGCCTGGCGGCATCAATCAGGCTGCGCGGCAGGCATTGCTGGTCGCCATGCAGGAGGCGCCCGTTGCGATGCGTCGAGCCGGCGGTAACCCATTCCCGGTCAAGGCGCTGGCCGCGCTGGTACTCATCGCCGCGGGCATCGGCGTTGCATGGTATATGGGTGATCAACCGCAGGAGCCGGAGCGAACAGTACTGCAGCTCCCTGCGCCTGTAGTAGAGGCGCAGAGTCAGGCGCCGGTATCCGCCCCGCTGCCTGGGGACGGCACCACGAGCGGTGCTCAGAATGCGGACTCGGCAGCTGCGTCGGAAGAGGATGCCGTGCCGACGCTGGTTGATGCGCAGGCCTCCTCGGCGCCCGATCCGGCACCGGTGCAGACTGAAGCGCCAGCACTGGACGCAGAGCCAGACCCCGCGCCAGCCTTGACGGCTCCGGCTCCGGCTCCGGCTCCGGCTCCGGCTCCGGCTCCGGCT